>Ga0316204_10000937_pt1 | contig 90547 bp, 96 predicted proteins | sample 6monrhotite_MG_2_FD_205661 | JGI IMG/M metagenome (GOLD analysis project Ga0316204, IMG submission 205661) | Microbial mat bacterial communities from mineral coupon in-situ incubated in ocean water Damariscotta River, Maine, United States -... | ecosystem: Environmental > Aquatic > Marine >... | reverse complement strand
CGTGAGGATGGCGTGTGGCTGACCGGCCCCGTGGCCGATGTGTTCACCGCCACCTTGACCGCTGAATTCCTGGCCGCGCTATGAACGCCCCCAAATTCACCACGCTGGGCTGTCGGTTGAACGCCTATGAGACCGAGGCGATGAAGGATCTCGCCGCGCAGGCGGGCGTTTCAGATGCGCATATCGTCAACACCTGCGCCGTAACCGCCGAGGCCGTGCGCAAGGCGCGCCAGGAAATCCGCCGCATCCGCCGTGACAACCCAGATGCTGCGATCATCGTCACCGGCTGCGCGGCGCAGACGGAACCTGAAACCTTCGCCGCCATGCCTGAGGTCACACGCGTCATCGGCAACCACGAAAAAATGCAGGCACAAACCTGGGCCAGCCTGACGCCGGACCTGATCGGCCAAACCGAGCGCGTGCAGGTCGATGACATCCTGTCCGTGCGCGAAACCGCCGGGCATCTGATCGACGGCTTCGGCAGCCGCGCGCGCGCCTACGTGCAGGTGCAAAACGGCTGCGATCACCGCTGCACCTTCTGCATCATCCCCTTTGGCCGTGGCAATTCGCGCTCAGTCCCGGCGGGCGTGGTGGTCGATCAGATCAAGCGGCTGGTGGATGCCGGGTATCATGAGGTGGTTCTGACCGGCGTCGATCTGACAAGCTGGGGCGCTGACTTGCCCGCCACGCCGAAACTGGGCGACTTGGTGCGCCGCATTCTGAAACTGGTGCCTGACCTGGCGCGCCTGCGCATCAGTTCCATCGACAGCATAGAGGCCGATCCAGCCTTGATCGAGGCCATCGCCACCGAACCCCGGCTGATGCCCCATTTGCACCTGTCCCTGCAAGCCGGCGACAACATGATCCTCAAGCGCATGAAGCGCCGCCATACCCGCGATGACGCTATCCGCTTTTGCCACGACATGCGCGCCGCGCGTCCGGATCTGGTCTACGGGGCCGACATCATCGCGGGCTTTCCCACCGAAACCGATGAGATGTTCGACAATACCGCGGCGATGATCCGTGACTGCGGGCTGACCTGGCTGCATGTCTTCCCCTATTCGCCCCGCAACGGCACGCCCGCCGCCCGTATGCCGCAAGTGCCCGGCGCGATGATCAAGGCCCGCGCCGCCCGCTTGCGCGCCCTGGGGACAGACCTGACACGTGCACATTTGCAAACCCAGGTCGGCCGCGATCACATGGTGCTGATGGAAAACCCGCGCATGGGCCGTACGGAACAATTCACCGAAGTGACATTCGACACGGACCAAATCACCGGAACCCTGGTGCTAGCCCACATCAAGGCGCATGACACGCAGCGCCTGCTTGCAGACCGACCTATACAATTTGACTAAAATTGCGCTTCAGCTTTCCAAAAATACTCTGGGGGTGAGGCCGCAGGCCGAGGGGGCAAAGCCCCTCTCTTTGCGCCAAACGCGCTTTCCCCGATACCCTGCTTGGCCTATGGTCACGCCATGACGCAGCTGCCCGTTTCCTTCACCTTTTCCGACGATCAGGCCGCGGCATGGGACCGTTTGGCCGATCTTCTGGGCAAGGCCGGCATCGACATCCTCGATGACTCCACAACGCCGCCGGACCCAGATGCCGACAGCGCCCTGCTGGCGGTTTTGGGCAAGGCCGGGTCGGGCAAGACGATGTTGCTGGCGGAATTGACCAAGGCGCTGGTTGCCGCCGGGGTCGATCCGGTGTCAGGCGACTATGAAGGGCGGCGGCGCAAGGATCGGCGCACGCTGGCCATTCTGGCGCCGACCAACAAGGCAGCCTCGGTTTTGCGCAATCGCGGCGTGCCGGCGACCACCATTCACCGCATTCTGTACACCCCGCTGTATGATCCCGAATACGAAAAGATCGCCGAATGGCTGGCCGGGAACGGCCCGCGCCCGGACATGCCTGATCTGGGGGAAACCGCGTTGGACCGCGCCAAGGCCTTTTATGACAATCAGCCGTCGATCCCCGGCGCGCTGGCCGCGGCAGGATTACGTGGGTCTGATTTCATCAAGGGCTGGAAACGCCGCGATGAACCGTTGGATATCGGCTTTGTCGATGAAAGCTCCATGCTGGACGCGCGCCAGACTCAGGATCTGCAGGAAATCTTCCAAACTCTGGTCCTGTTTGGCGACCCGGCGCAGTTGGCGCCTGTGGGCCAATCCGGTGAGATGGTTTTTGATACCCTGCCGGACGCCGAAAAGCTGACCCTGCACCGCGTTCACCGCCAAACGCAGGACAACCCGATCCTGGACCTGGCGCATGCGCTGGCCGATCCTGATGTCGGATTCGAGCAGTTCGAACGCTTGATCGAGGACGCCGCGAAGCGCGATGAGCGGGTGGTCTGGGCGCAGCGGGTGGAAAGCGATCTGATGGCGCGGTCGCCGGTACTGGTCTGGCGCAATGTCACGCGGATCCGTCTGATCCGGGCCTTTCGCGCGGCCTTTGATGCGCCTGAAACCGAATTGCTGGCAGGTGAGCCTTTGATCTGTGATGGGCTGGAATTGCCCCTGAAACACCGCAAACGGCGTATCGACCTGGAGGCCCGCGGCCTGATCAAGGGCGCGCAGTGTGTCTATCTTGGGCCGGGCAAGAAGCCTGGATTTTCACGCCTGCATGTCTTCGGGGCTGAGGAACCGCAGGTATCGGCCGCCTCCATCGTCAAGATTGAGCGTGAGGGCGAGGAGGAGCCATTCATCCCTTTCGCCGCACATATGGGGGCGGCGTTCTTGCATGGCGCGGCCGTGACAATCCACAAGGCGCAGGGCTCTCAATGGCCCGATGTGCAGGTCTTTGCGCCGGACCTTTATGCCGCGGCCCGCGCGGGGCGGTCCGAGGCCGGCCTGCCGCTGTGGAAGCGCCTGGCGTATGTGGCGATCACCCGCGCCGAAAACCGGCTCCTGTGGGTCGTACGCAACCGGCTGGCGCGGCCATCCGGGCCGTTGGTGGTGGATGATCTGGGCGGCACGCCTGCGCCGTTTCAGCTTGAGGCCCAAACCGAATGATTCGTGCGTTTCTGGGCTTGCCGGTGCCGCAGGACGTCGCCCACCAATTGACGGTCGTGCAGCACAGCCTGTTGCTACCCCGCCCCGTGCCGGCGCAGAATTTTCATATTTCGCTGGCCTTTTTGGGTGAGCAACGAGAGGACGTGCTGGAAGATCTGCATCTTGCACTGGGGGAACGCAGGTTGGATGCGCCCAATTTACAGCTTGATGGGCTTGGCGCGTTCGGAGGCGATGCGCCGCGCGCGATCCATGCAACCATCGCACCCGATCCAAAGCTGACCGCGCTTGATAAGCGCACACGACAGGCCGCGCGACAGGCTGGGATTGCGTTGGAAGCCCGGAAATTCGTGCCGCATGTCACATTGGCCCGGTTTCGGTTTGCCGAGGTCAGCGCGCCAGGTTTGGCGGCGGCGATCGCCCGGGTCGGGGCCGTGAGCAGCGCGCCTTGGGTGCCCGAGGCGCTGGTGCTATACCGCTCCACGCTGCGTAAGGATGGCGCCGATTATGATGCGCTGGCCGAATACCCACTTCACCGCTGAGGCCTTGCGCCCGGTTGGCCCGGTCGCATAGGCTTCGCGCCAAAACAGGAGACGTCCGATGAACTGTGTCTTTGTGCAGGTGCGCTGCAATCCCGGCACCACTTACGAGGTGGCCACGGCCATTTCCGACCGCGAAATCGTGTCGGAACTCTATTCCACGTCAGGGGACTGGGACCTGATTGCCAAGGTTTACGTGCCCGATGGTCAGGAGATCGGGCATTTCCTGAATGACAATTTGTTCGACGTGCCGAACATCTCACGCACCCTGACCACGATGACATTCAAGGTGTTCTGATGCCGGTCATCGTGATCACCGGGGCCAGCGCCGGGATTGGCCGCAAGACAGCCGAGGTGTTTCTGGCAGCCGGCTGGGACGTAGCACTGCTGGCGCGCAGCGCAGACAAACTGGCGCAAGTCGCCGAAGGGCAGGCCCGGGCCTTGGCGCTGGCGTGCGATGTCACTGATGCCGCGCAGGTCGATCAGGCCTTTGCCCAGGCCGTGCAGCGATTTGGCCGAATTGACGTATTGTTCAACAACGCTGGAAAGATGATCCCGGGCGCGCTGATTGATGAGATGAGCGTCGAGGATTGGAAATCCATGGTTGATGTGAATTTGACCGGAATGTTCCTGTGCGCGCGTGCAGCTTTCAGGCAGATGCGACAGCAGACCCCGCAGGGCGGACGGATCATCAACAATGGGTCGGTGTCGGCCCATGCGCCCCGGCCGGGTTCGGTGGCGTATACCAGCACCAAGCACGCGATCACCGGGTTAACCAAGACGCTGGCATTGGATGGGCGTCCGTTTGATATTGCGTGCGGCCAGATCGACATCGGCAATGCCCGCACAGACCTGGCCGCGAAGATTGAACACGGCGTGCCACAGGCTGATGGTTCAGTGCGCGGAGAGCCGATGATGGATGTGACGCAGGTGGCCGACGCCGTTTTGCACATGGCCCGCCAGCCCATGGGCACGAACATCCCGTTCCTGTCGATCATGGCGACCAACATGCCGTGGCTGGGCCGCGGCTGACAAGCCGATGATGCGGGGCCAAATTTAGGCGGTGATCAGCCCGACCGCACGAAGCGGAACAGGGCCGATGCCCCCCAGCCAGCAAACAGCGCGATCGCCAGCGCAATCAGGCCATACAGAAATGGCTGATCGTAGGCCATTTGATACAGCCAGCGTTCCAGCCCGTCCTTGCGCACAAAGATCGCGGTGCGGAACTGGTTGACCACGGCGCCATCGCGCACAAGATACATGCGCGTTGTATAGGCGCCTTCGGTCAGGTTGGCCGGAAGCTGGACGTTGGCGCGAAACAGGATGTCGCGGTCCAGATGAACGAAACGATCCAGCGCCAGAAACTGCTCGGACTGCGTGCGAATGCGTTGCAGGGCTTGGGAAAACAGAATTTGCTCTGGATCCAGGTCCTGCCCCTGCGCGCCGACAATGGCCTGTTCTGCCGAAATGCGAAACTCGGCATCGGTTTCGGGCGTGATGATTTCGCTTAAGGGCGCCGTGGTGGCGACCGCATAGAACGACGGAACCGAGGCCAGCGTCACGCTGTCGGTGTTCATCCAGATGCCCGCGCGCCGTTCCTTGCGCCAGACGGCAACGGTCTGACGGGGGCCTTCGATGACCAACACCACGTCGAATCGAGGGGTGTCTTCAGGGTCTTGAAAATGGGCTTCCAGCGGGTCACGCCGGATCGCCCCGAACAGCAAGATCTCAGAGCCGGAAAAGTTGGCGGTCAGCGCCACTCGATTTTGCGACACAGCGCCGATGATCTCATTCGCCTTTGCCGGCAGCACCGACAGAAACATCAGGGCAAGAAGCAGAACTCGCATCATCATCGCCCCACAATCCGAATTGAGAACAGCTCGGACGGTTCAATCAGCAAATCCAGCCCCACTTTGATGCAGACCAGAATGACCAGAAGCGCCAACAAAATGCGCAATTGCTCAGCCTTCAGGCGCAGGCCGATCTGCGTGCCGACTTGGGCACCGATCACGCCACCGATGATCAGAAAGAACGCCAGCATCACGTCAACTGAATGGCTGGTCACGGCATGGGCGATAGTGGTGTAAGCGGTGACAAAGATGATCTGATACAGCGACGTGCCCACAACAACCTTGGTGGGCATACCCAGCATGTAGATCATGGCCGGCACCATGATGAACCCGCCGCCGACCCCCATCACCGCTGACAGCACACCCACCGCCATGCCGACCATCAAGGGGGGAATGACGCTGATATACAGGCCGGATACGCGGAATTTCATTTTCAGCGGAAGTGAATGGACCCAAGTGTGCTTATGCAGTTTGCGGCGCGGTGCGTTGGATTTAGAGGACCGATACCAAGCCCGCAGGCTTTCTTGCAGCATCAACGTGCCAATCACACCCAAAAACAGCACATAAGCCAATTGCACGAACAGATCGACCTGGCCCAGCGCGCTGAGCAATCTGAACAGCCAGATCCCGCCAGTCGATCCGATCAGACCGCCGATCATCAGCACCGTGCCCATTTTCAGGTCTACGGTCTTGCGCCGCAGATGCGCCAGAACGCCCGAGATCGACGATGCGACAACCTGGTTGGCACCCGTGGCCACGGCCACGGCAGGCGGGATGCCGATGAAAAACAGCAACGGCGTGATCAGGAAGCCCCCGCCAACACCAAACATGCCAGACAACATGCCCACGCCGCCGCCAACGCCCAGCAAAACAAGCGCGTTCACAGATATTTCGGCAATGGGCAAATAGATAAGCATGATGCTCCATAAGACAAAGCCCCTGCAGTTTACAGGGGCTTTGCGATAATTTTACGGCATGATTGCAGGGGCGAAAAGCATGCCCTCAACGCTCCTTCACATAGGGCTCACCGCCGGCGCGGGGCGGGATCGCCTTGCCGATGAACCCGGCCAGGATGATGACCGTCAAGATATAGGGCAGCGCCGTCATGAACTGGTTGGGGATGGTGATGATGCCCAGATCCAGGTTGGGGAACCGGTTGGCGATGGCCTCCAGCATACCAAACAGCAACACGGCACCCAGCGCCTGCCAGGGCCGCCATTTGGCGAAGATCATGGCGGCCAGCGCAATATACCCGCGTCCGGCGGACATCTCGCGCACAAACCCGGCGGACAGAGAGGTCGACAGATACACCCCGCCGATACCGCACAGGACACCGGCGATGATCACTGCCGCGTAGCGCATCTTGACGACCGATACACCCGCCGTATCCACAGCCTCAGGGTTTTCCCCGACGGCGCGCAGCCGCAGGCCAAAGCGCGTGCGATAGAGCATGTACCAAATCAGCGGCACGCACAGCAGGCCCAGGTATACCAGGATGGAGTGCCCGGTGACGATCTGCGCGATGCTGCCCAGAACGGGCACATCTGCAACGGCCTCGGCCCCAGGGACATGCAGCCGGCCAAAACGCATCTCGGCGGTCAGGGAGGGTGTGCGCCCGCCTTGCCCGAACCAGCTTTGCGCAATCACCACGGTCATGCCCGACGCCAGGAAGTTGATCGCCACACCGGAAATCAGCTGATTGCCGCGGAATGTGATCGACGCCAGACCATGCAGGATGGAAAACGCCACCGATGACAAGATGCCCACCAAAAGGCCGACCCACGCAGAGCCAGAGTAGTAGGCGAAGGCGGCCGAAAAGAAGGCCGAGACCAGCAACTTGCCCTCCAGCCCGATGTCAAAGATCCCGGCACGTTCGGTGACAATTCCGGCCAGACACGCGAATAGCAGGGGCGTCGCCAGGCGCAGCGTGGATTCCAGGATTTGAACGAGTGTCGCAATATCCATGTCAGCTCCTCCGCCGCAGGGATTTGAACAGCATTTCCAAAGGCAACCGAACCATGTTGTCCAGCGCGCCGGTAAACAGGATGACAAGCGCCTGAATGACGACGATCATTTCCCGGGGGATGGATGTCCACAGCGCCAATTCGGCGCCGCCTTGATACAAGAAGCCGAACAACACCGCAGCAACGGCGATCCCGGCCGGGTGGTTGCGGCCCATCAGCGCGACGGCAATGCCGATAAACCCGGCCCCTTCGACCGAGTTCAGAACCAGCCTTTCGGCCTCTCCCATGACGTTGTTGACAGCCATAAGCCCCGACAACCCGCCAGAGATCAGCATGGCGATTACCGTGATCTTGACCGGCGAAATCCCGGCATACACGGCGGCAGGCCCGGATTTTCCGAAGGCGCGGATTTCATACCCCAACCGGGTGCGCCAGATCAGGATCCAGACACCGAAGGTGGCGATGATGGCGATGAAGAACGTGATGTTCAGCGGCGCCGACCGGCTGAATTCAATCCCCAGCGGGGCCAGAATTTCATGCATGGTCGGCAGGTTGGTGCCAGCCGGAAAGCGCGGCGTTGCCGGGTCCATCGATGTCGGCGGGCGCAACACATGGCTGAGCATGTAGGTCATCACTGACGCGGCGATGAAGTTGAACATGATCGTCGTGATGACGATATGGCTGCCGCGTTTGGCCTGAAGCCAGGCGGGAATAAAGGCCCAGGCAGCGCCAAACAACGCGCCGCCAACCATGGCCGCAGGCAACGCCAGCGTCCAATGCGGCCAGGGCAACGCCATACACACGAGCGCGACGCCCAAGCCCCCCATCGTGGCTTGCCCTTCTGCGCCGATGTTGAACATCGCCGCATGAAAGGCCACGGCAAACGCCAACCCGGTGAACAGGAAGTTGGTGGCGTAATACAGGGTATACCCCCAGCCATAAGTGGACCCAAGCGAGCCCGAGACCATCAGTTTGACGGCTTCCCACGGATCTTCGCCGATGGCCAGAATCACCAGCGCCGAAATCAGGAAGGCCAGCAACAACGACAGGATCGGCACCAGCAGAATATCGGCCCAACGGGGCAGGGATTGGGGGCTGCTCATGCGGCGTCTCCTGTCATGCCGGCCATCAGCAGGCCCAGTTCACGCGCGTTGGTTTCATCCGGGTGGCGCTCGCCCATGACACGACCGTCAAACATCACCACGATGCGATCGGACATCGACATGATCTCATCCAGTTCCACCGACACCAGCAAGATCGCCTTGCCCTCATCGCGCAGTTGGATCAGCCGTTTGTGGATGAATTCGATCGCGCCGATATCAACGCCGCGCGTCGGTTGGCCGACCAACAGCAGGTCAGGATTGCGCTCCATTTCGCGCGCCAGAACGATCTTTTGCTGGTTGCCACCGGAAAAGCTTTCGGCGGTCAGCATCGGGTTGCGGGGGCGAACATCGAAGCGCTCAAACTTGCCTTTGGTGTCTTCGATGATCGCCTGGTTATCCATCAAAAGCCGGTTTCGATTGTATTCCGGCGCATCCTGATACCCGAATGCGATGTTTTCCCAGGCCATGAAATCCAGGATCAGACCGCAACGATGGCGGTCCTCATGGACATGTGACAGCCCGGCATGGCGCCGTGTTCCAGCGTTGTCGGATTTCAGCGACAGATCCAGCGACTGGCCGTTCATGGTGACCGTGCCTTTGCCGGGTATCATCCCGGCCAGCACTTCCAGCAGCGCCGATTGCCCGTTGCCGGCCACCCCGGCCACGCCCAGAATTTCACCGGCGCGGATATCCAGATCAATGCCGCGCAATCGCTCGACACCGTATTTATCAATCACCTGCAAGCCGCGCGCCGACATCACCACGTCGCCGGGCTTGGCGGGGGGCTTGTCGACCTCCAGCAGAACCTTGCGGCCCACCATCAGTTCGGCCAACTTGGTCGGGCTCGTTTCAGCGGTGTTCACCGTTGCCACCATCTCGCCGCGCCGCATCACGCTGACCTGGTCAGTCACTTCCATGATTTCGCGCAGTTTGTGAGTGATCAGGACGATGGTTTTGCCTTGTTCCTTCAGCCCGCGCAGGATGCGAAACAGGTGGTCGGCTTCGGCCGGGGTCAGAACGCCCGTCGGCTCGTCCAGGATCAGGATGTTGGCTTCGCGGTACAGCGCCTTCAGGATCTCGACACGTTGTTGATGGCCAACGGACAGTTCTTCGATCTTGGCGTCAGGGTTGACGCCCAATTCGTAATCGTCGGCCAGTTGCGTCAACAGATCGCGCGCCTTGTGCAAAGACGGCGTAAGCCGCTCGCCCCCCTCGGCGCCCAGAATGACGTTTTCAAGAACCGTGAAATTTTCGACCAGCTTGAAATGCTGGAATACCATGCCGATGCCCTGGCTGATCGCGTCTTGGCTGTCGGTGATGGTTGTGGTTTTGCCGTCAATCAGGATTTCCCCTGAGTCGGCTTTGTAAAACCCGTACAGGATCGACATCAGCGTCGATTTCCCGGCACCGTTTTCACCGATGATGCCGTGGATGGTGCCTTTGGACACCCGGATGTTGATGTCCTTGTTCGCCTGGACCGGGCCAAACGCCTTCGATATCCCGCGAAGTTCAATGGCGGGGGCGGCAGACTCTGCCACCCCTCCGGTCATATTGACGACCATGTCGAAATGACCTCAGTCAACCGAGATCGGGCAGGAGTTGTCCGACATGTAGTCATGAACCACCAAGTCCCCCGAAATGATCGAGGCTTCGGCAGCGGCTACAGCATCGCGCATGTCCTGGCTGACAAGGGCATCGTTGTTTTCGTCCAGCGCCCAGCCGACGCCACCAGCGGCAAGGTCCATGACGTGGATACCGGTTTCCATGCTTGCACCTTCCGTGAAGGCGGCGAACACGGCGTTATCAACGCGCTTCATCATCGAGGTCAAAACCTGGCCCGGATGCAGGTGGTTCTGGTTGCTGTCCACGCCGATCGACAGGATGCCACTGTCGGCAGCCGTTTGCAGAACGCCGACACCGGTGCCGCCAGCAGCCGCATAGACCACATCCGCGCCCTGGCTGATCTGAGCCGAGGTGATCTCACCGCCGCGCACCGGGTCATTCCAGGCGGCCGGGGTGGTGCCGGTGTAGTTGACGATCACGTTGGCATCGGCATTGGCGGCCATCACGCCCTGTGCATACCCACAGGCAAAGCGGCGGATCAGCGGGATATCCATGCCACCGACAAAGCCCACGGTGCCCGATTCGGACGCCATAGCGGCCAGCATGCCGACCAGATACGAGCCTTCGTGCTCGGTAAAGACGATCGAGCGCACGTTGGGCGCGTCAACCACGCCGTCAACGATGGCAAAGGTGGTGTCGGGGTAATCCGGTGCGACCTCGGATAGAACAGAGCTGAACGCGAAGCCGGTCATGACGATCGGATTGGAACCTGATTCAGCAAGGCGGCGCAGGGCCTGCTCACGCTGAGCTTCGGACTGCATCTCGATGTCGCGGTAGCTGCCGCCGGTTTCTTCAGCCCAACGCTCAGCGCCGCCAAACGCGGCCTCGTTGAACGACTTGTCGAATTTGCCGCCAAGATCGAAGATCAGTGCCGGGTCTGCCCAGGCCGTTCCGGCCAGCAGCGCGGAAATGGCGGTAGCACCCAGAAATGTGCGGGTCAGTTTCATGTGTCTATTCTCCCTGTTGGGTCGATAAGGCCCCGGGGTGTGCCCCCGGTGGCTGAGCCGAGTTCTCGGTCCACCTGTTATGTAGGTCCAGCGGCGCTGGGGCCGTCAAGCGGTTTTTTACCAAACGGACAGGCTTGAACACCCGTCTGGATACCAACAGGTTAGAACTCAGGCGACCGACTTGCAAAGGATCATTGCAGCGGTTTTCGTGCCGTCTTCCCTTACGTAATAGCCCGGACGGCGCCCGGCCCGGGTGAACCCACAGGATTGATAAAGCGCGAGGGCCGCCAGATTGTCCTCGGCGACCTCCAGAAACAGGCTCTGTGCGCCCCGGGCACAAGCCCGCGATTCGAACTCGGCCAACAGGCGTCTGGCCAGGCCTTGACGGCGCATGTTGGGGTCGGTGGCCAGGGTCAGCACTTCCCCCTCGCCGGCGACGACACGCCCCATCAGGAACGCATCCGCTGTGCCCAAGGTGCATAACAAGATGTGGGTGTCACTCAGCAGCGATGCAAAGCTTTGCGCGCTCCATGGTGGCGGTGCGGTGAAGCAGCGCGCATGAAGCGCAGCCATATCCTGCGGCGTCATTCGATCATGACCGGCGGCCGGTCTGACGGCGGCGCGGCATCAGGGTCCCGCAGATACAGCGGCGCCGGACGCGGTTGTGGGCTGTGCATTCGCAAGGCGGCAAGGCGCGCGATGGCTACCGCCAGCGGGTGGGTGGGGTCTGTCAGGCCTTCGCCAAGGGCGGGCTGTGGCGGCGTATCTGTCAGGATGGGGGCGTGCCCGGGCGATTGCACCCAAACCTGCCCACGCAGCGCCGGTACGACGACAGGCAGGGCCGAATTATCCAGTGCCAACGCTTCGAAGCGGCTGACACCGATGGCCGGAATGCGCAAAGCCAGTGCCAGCCCGCGCGCTGCCGAAACACTGATGCGAATGCCGGTGAAATTGCCCGGGCCAATGCCGACGCCAATCGCGTTCAGCGTGTCCCAGCGCAGATTCGCCTGCGTCAAAAGCGACTCCAGCAGCGGCAGAAGGGCTTCGCCTTGCCCCTTGGGCATCGACACATCGGCCTGCGCCAGAACCGCATCGCCACGGACCAGGGCGGCCCGGCACCACGCACCAGACGTGTCAAAACCCATGATCAGCGGCGGTGTCATGCAGCGGGCGATACGGTCAATGTGTCCCGGTCAGACGGCAACCGGGCGCACCTCTGTGACCTCTGGGATATAGTGGCGCAGCAGGTTTTCGATGCCCATCTTCAGGGTCATCGTGGACGACGGGCAACCCGCGCAGGCGCCCTTCATGTGCAGGTAGACAACGCCGCGATCAAACCCGTGGAACGTGATGTCGCCGCCATCCTGCGCCACGGCCGGGCGCACGCGGGTGTCCAGCAACTCCTTGATCTGTTCAACGATCACGCCGTCCGGGCCGTCTTGAACGGCATGGGCGGCTTCGGCTTCGCCCTCGATCGCGGGGCGGCCAGATTGGAAATGCTCCAGGATCGCGCCCAGGATTGAAGGTTTGACATGCGCCCAATCGGCGGCTTCGGCCTTGGTGACGGTGATGAAGTCGGCGCCCAGAAAGACGCCGGTCACGCCCTGTGCGGCAAAAATGGCGCTGGCCAGAGGAGAGGTGCCCGCGGTGTCTGCAGCCGGGAAATCGGCGGTGCCCTGTCCGAGCACGTCGCGGCCCGGCAGGAATTTGAGCGTTGCTGGGTTGGGGGTGGATTCGGTTTGGATGAACATGGCGCAGCCTCCGTTTCAGGGGATATGCGGTCGCACTGGCGGCGAGTCAAGCGGCGGGACGCCTGTGCCAAGGGCTACGCCCGGCCCGGGAACCTGCGCGCTGGCCTTGGCTGGGGGCAATGGTTGGTGACTGCGCAGCGGCTGGGGTGGCAGTCGGGGGCTGACATGACGCACCAGAGCGCCGGTCGCTGCACCGCAGTTTGCACAACTGGCCCGCGTGAACGCCTGTTCCGATACGCGGCGGGTGCGCAGTTATCAGGCGGAGGCCGGGGCCACGCGCGGGTGCGCTGGCCACCGCAGGGGGCTGCGATCTGCGTCAGGAGCGTAATTCCTGCAAATGCAGGTTCCAGGATGGGGCGGCCCCGGACGTACGATGGTTGATGGATTTTCGCACGACCGCCATGGCGCGCGGCTCCAACCGTTGTGCAAAGCGCAAACCGGCGTAGCCGCTGTGCACCCATCGCACCTGGGCGTCACAGGGGGCGCACGCGGGGCCCAAATTGAGCCGCAGGGTCATCCCCGGGATCAGCCCGTCAACCCGTGCCAAACGGGCGCCGCCCTGGCTGACATTGATGATCGCCCCTTCGGCGCGGCGCCCATCCGGAAACGCAACTGCGACAGGGTGGTCGCACGGGCAACGATGTTCACGAAAACGCATGGTGCCCCCTCAATCAGTTCGGATAGCGAGAGCTGAGGATCGCCGAAATATCGCCGACGGTCAGGGGCTGGATGAACATCAGGCCGCAGGCGTCGTCGAAATTCCACCGGACCTGTGCCCTGTGATGATGACCAACGGCCTGAATATCGATTTGTTCACCGATCTTCAGGGCCTGATCCGGCACGCCCACCAAGCGTGCACCACCCGGGCTGAGGTTGCCCAGTGTGGCGTCAAAGACGGCGGCGGAAGTTCGGACCTGAATCAGAACCCGCGATGGCAGGCGTGCTGCGCGGTTGTACATCGTTGGCGTTCCCGTTTCGCTACATGGTCATCGTGGCACCAGAAGGTTGAAGCCCAGTAAACGATGAACCAGTAAACGTGCCCTCAGGGGTGGCGATGAACCGGGGGTGCCCAGGTGCACCCCGCCCAACAGCCCGCGTAGGTCCCGGAATTTGACGGGTAGCTGCGACATTTTCGGGGCCTGCGCTGGATCCTCTTGTTCCGGGAAACTGCAATCCCCATCTGGATGTGGAAGGCCCAAACGGGGTGCGCCTGATGCAGGGCATCCCACCGAGGGGCGCTTAACAGGAGACAACGATGAATATTGAAAAGTTCACCGAGCGGGCCCGTGGATTTCTGCAGGCTGCCAACACGATTGCCGCGCGTGAAAGCCACCAGCGGCTGACCCCTGAACATCTGCTCAAAGCCCTGATGGATGACGATCAAGGCATGGCCGCAAACCTGATCCGCCGCGCCGGTGGCGCACCAGAGCGTGTGGTACAGGCCGTGGATCTGGCTGTCGGAAAACTGCCCAAGGTTTCGGGCGATGCCGGGCAGGCCTATACCGACCAATCGCTGGTGCGGGTGCTGTCCGAGGCTGAAAAGGTCGCCCAGAAAGCGGGTGACAGTTTTGTCCCGGTCGAGCGGCTGTTGATGGCGCTGGCACTGGTGAAATCCGCCGCCAAGGATGCGCTGGATGCGGGTGCAGTCACCGCGCAGGCGCTCAACACCGCAATCAACGATCTGCGCAAAGGGCGCACCGCTGACAGCGCGTCGGCTGAGGACACGTATGAATCGCTCAAGAAATTCGCCCGTGACCTGACCGAGGCCGCGCGCGAGGGCAAGATCGATCCGATCATCGGCCGCGATGAAGAAATTCGCCGCGCGATGCAGGTGCTCAGCCGTCGCAGCAAGAATAACCCGGTACTGATCGGTGAGCCCGGCGTGGGGAAAACCGCCATCGCCGAAGGGCTGGCGCTGCGTATCGTGAATGGCGATGTGCCCGAAAGCCTGCGTGACAAGACGTTGATGGCGCTGGATATGGGCGCGCTGATCGCTGGCGCGAAGTATCGTGGTGAGTTTGAAGAGCGGCTGAAGGGCGTGCTGAACGAAATCACCGATGCGGCGGGCGAGATCATCCTGTTCATCGACGAGATGCACACGCTGGTCGGCGCGGGCAAAGCGGATGGCGCGATGGACGCGGCCAACCTGATCAAGCCGGCCCTGGCGCGCGGAGAGTTGCATTGTATCGGCGCCACAACGCTGGACGAATACCGCAAGCACGTGGAAAAGGACGCGGCCCTTGCCCGTCGGTTCCAGCCTGTGTTCATTGCCGAGCCAACGGTTGAAGATACCGTCAGTATCCTGCGTGGGATCAAGGAAAAGTATGAACTGCACCACGGTGTGCGGATTGCCGATAGCGCGCTGGTCGCAGCCGCAACGTTGTCGCATCGCTACATCACCGACCGGTTTTTGCCGGACAAGGCGATCGACCTGATGGACGAAGCCGCCAGCCGGTTGCGCATGGAGATCGACAGCAAGCCCGAGGAACTGGACGCGCTGGACCGTGAAATCCTGCAAAAGCAAATCGAGTCCGAGGCATTGAAGAAGGAAGACGATACCGCCAGCCGTGACCGCCTGGGCACGCTGGAAGGGGAATTGTCCGAGCTTCAGCAAAAGTCATCCGAGATGACCGCCAAGTGGCAGGCCGAACGTGATCTGCTGGAAGCCGCGCGCGATCTGAAAGAGCAGTTGGACCGGGCCCGCGCCGATCTGGATGCGGCCAAGCGGACCGGGGACTATGCCCGCGCAGGGGAACTGCAATACAGCACCATTCCCGGGCTGGAAAAGCAGTTGTCCGAGGTCGAGGAGCGTGAATCGCAAAAGCTGGTCAGCGACGCCGTGCGCCCAGAGCAGATCGCCGAGGTGGTTGAGCGCTGGACGGGCATTCCGACGACCAAGATGTTGGAAGGCGAGCGCGAAAAGCTGTTGCGCATGGAAGAGGGTTTGCACAAACGGGTGATCGGCCAGAACAAGGCGGTGACCGCGGTTGCCAACGCCGTGCGCCGTGCGCGGGCCGGGTTGAATGATGAAAATCGTCCGCTGGGCAGCTTTCTGTTCCTGGGCCCGACCGGCGTCGGCAAGACCGAGCTGACCAAGGCCGTGGCAGAATTCCTGTTCGACGATGACAGCGCAATGGTGCGTATCGACATGTCGGAGTTCATGGAAAAGCACGCGGTGTCACGTCTGATCGGCGCCCCTCCGGGGTATGTCGGGTATGAGGAAGGCGGCGTGCTGACCGAAGCCGTGCGGCGTCGGCCCTATCAGGTTGTGCTGTTCGATGAGGTCGAAAAGGCGCACCCGGATGTGTTCAACGTGTTGTTGCAGGTGCTTGATGATGGGCAGCTGACTGACAGCCAGGGCCGCACCGTGGACTTCAAGCAGACGCTGATCATTCTGACGTCGAACCTCGGGTCTCAGGCGTTGAGCATGGTGCCGGATGGGGCAGACCCCACCGACGCCAGGGCGCAGGTCATGGACGCCGTGCGCGCCCATTTCCGGCCCGAGTTCCTGAACCGTCTGGATGAAACGGTGATCTTCGACCGGCTTGCACGCGAGGATATGGACGGGATCGTGACCATCCAGCTGCAGCGGTTGTTGTCACGTCTGGCGTCGCGCAAGATCGCGCTGGATCTGGATGAGGCCGCCAAGACCTGGCTGGCCGACAAGGGCTATGACCCGGTGTATGGTGCCCGCCCGCTCAAGCGGGTGATCCAGCGATACTTGCAGGATCCGCTGGCCCAGATGCTGCTGGCCGGAGATCTGAAGGATGGCACAACGGTGCCGGTCTCGGCGGGGCCTGACGGGTTGGTGATCAACGGCCAGTCCTCTGGGTTGGACGATGACGCCGGGCCGCGCATGAAGGTTGTGCACTAAGTTCGTATCACTCATTAAGTCAGAGGGGCGCCGGTTTCCGGGCGCCCCTTTTTTCGCCAATGAGCGGGTTTCGTGCTATAGTTGAGCTTGCAAGCATGAATCCGGGCTACGATGTTTTTTCTACAACTCGCCGATTGGACGTCGAAACGAATTGAAGCGATTCGCGCGCTGGATCTGGCAGGGTGGGAGAAGCTCTCAAAGATAGTGTTTGCGGGCGTCGGCGCATTTGTCATCGCGTTTGTGGGCTACCAACTCAAACGTGACGCGTATGGTCTGCAAAGTGACTCGGAATGCTTGCAGCGGAGTGAAACCATCCGTGGGATGATACTGAGTGAAAATGTTCTTGATAACATTTTCGGTGAGAACTTTTTACTTCGTTGCGGGTTTTCGCAGGGATTTGTCGACACCTTCTCTGAGGTTTCCAGATCGATTGCACGTGTTGGCCATTCTGTTGAGGGTTGGGTGCATTTAGGGTCCGCCGTAAACAGAGCGCAGGAAAAGATGATGTTCTTTGCCGGTCCCGACATGCAAAGAATGTCAGCGGATAACTGGCCCGCAGAAGGCGACACCATTATTTCCATGGGGCAAGTGCATTTCAGAGGCCGCAACGATCCCGCTTCGAGGTCAAATCCTGAGCTTGGAATTGCCTATCCTGGGAACTGCTTGCTGTTGCTGACAGACCCTGAGGAGCAAGAAGCAAATGAGGCAAACGGACGGACAGCACCTCAATGGTGGGTGTGGGCCGTCCGTGTTTCTCCTTCGGAGTGCTATCCCTATTAGTGACGTCGTATCGCTGAGCGGCTACCCGTTGTTCCGGGCCTGACGCTGCCTACTCGCTCACCTTCTTCACGAACTGCGATTTCAGGCCCATCTGCCCAACCCCGGGCACCTTGCAATCAATGTCGTGGTCGCCGTCGACCAACCGGATGCCGCGCACTTTGGTGCCCACTTTAACCACGGTCGATGACCCTTTGACCTTCAGATCCTTGATCACCGTTACGGTATCCCCGTCCTGAAGAACGTTGCCCACGGAATCCTTCACCACGGTCGCCCCTTCGTCAGCGGCGCCGGGCGTCCATTCATGCCCGCATTCCGGGCAAATCAGCAGGGCGTCCATTTCATAGGTGAAGGACGACGCGCATTCGGGGCAATTGGGCAAGGTATCTGTCATGCCAAAGCGGTATCAGGACGCGCGAACCTCTGTCCAGCCCCTCTGGCATCTCTGGCGATGACACAACACCGCACCTGCGCTGCGGCTCGCTGAAAATCTGGCCATTTAGGCAAAATGCACGCCAAAGATGCATGGCTTGGCCATATTTCCCGCATCTAATTGCCAAGGTTTGTTGCTGAATCGTAACCACTTGGCGGGATTTTGGCGGAGTGTTCTGAATCCCGCATAATTCCTCAGAAAAACAGCGAAATGACCACACTACTGCCCGATTGTGCACCCGATTGCGCCACGCGAAAGGGGCAAAACAGGTTAAGCCAGATCAGGGCGCACCCAAACCCCTTAACCCAAGCGATCTGATCCGGCGAAACACGCAGACAAGTAATCCTATATAAACAAGTATCCTGGAGTATTCCGCATGACCTTCACCACGCTGATCAAGACCTTCGCTGCCAATGAATCCGGCGCCGTAACCGTTGACTGGGTTGTTCTGACCGCCGCCATCGTGGGCCTTGGCCTGGCCGTTGTCACCTCGGTTCGGACGGGCGTCAGCTCGTTGGGCACCAACATCTCCAACTCGCTGTCCAGCGCGTCGGTTGCCACCTTGGGGACGCTGGGCGTTAACCAGTAAGCCGCCTGCATAGCCCAAAGACGGGGCCGCGGTTCATTGAATCGCGGCCCTTTTCATTTGGACGGAGGACCGAGATAGATCATTTCTATGCGCAATTTTCTGACCGACCAATCGGGCGCGGTGACCGTTGATTGGACCGTTCTGACGGCCAGTGTCGTTGGGCTGGGCCTGTCGACTGCGGTGGCGGTCCGAACGGGCGCTGTCTCGCTTGGGGCGGATTTCAACGGTGCGCTTTCGGGTGCACAGGTCGCCATGGTGATGCAGGCCGATGATCCGTATAGCGACCTGAACCTGTCCAGCGCCGACGGCTATCTGGATATGCAGTTCTATTTCTTCAATTCGACCGGGCAACGAAACTGGTATCGCAACAATGTGCAGAACCTGTCCGACGCCGATCTTCTGGCCGCACTGGATACGCGCCAAAGCTACATGGAATCCGAAATGGCGATGGGCCCCAATGACGCCCCCAGCTATGGCGAACCGTGGGGCCATACCGACATGTACAACCTGACGCGTTGGGAAGCGGCCTATCGCGGGCTGATCTGACCCCTGCATTTCTGCACGCTTCCTGTGCAAAGGGGCGCCTTTCACGGGGCGCCCCTTTGGACGATACTTGGGGTGCCATCAGCAGGAGGCCGTAATGCCGCAAAAACAACCGACGTTTTTCATTTCGCATGGCGGTGGGCCCTGGCCCTGGATGCCGGACATGCGCGCGGCGCTTCACAATCTTGAGGTGTCATTGCAGCGTATGGTCGCGGAACTGGACGAACGGCCCAAAGCCATCTTGATGATCTCAGGGCATTGGGAGGCCGACGAGTTCGCTGTCATGGCGTCGCCGCAGCCGCCGATGGTCTATGATTACTACAACTTCCCGCCGGAAACCTATGAAGTGAGCTATCCCGCACCGGGTGCGCCGGATCTGGCGGCGCGCGCTGCGGGCCTGATCGCGGCGGCGGGCTTGCCGGTGCATCTGGATCAAAGTCGCGGGTTTGACCACGGCACATTCACGCCCATGGTGATTATGTACCCAAAGGCTGACGTGCCCCTGTTTCAGGTATCGCTGCGCAAGACATACAGCCCGGCAGAGCATGTCGCATTGGGCCGCGCGCTTGCGCCACTGCGCGAAGAGGGGGTGCTGATCGTTGGTTCGGGCTTGAGCTATCACAACCTGCGCCGGTTCGGGCCCGCCGCGAAAGAGCCGTCGGCGGCGTTTGATCGCTGGTTGAATGCGGCGCTGGCGCAACCGCCTGCGGCCCGCACCGACACGCTGTTGAGCTGGGAAACGGCCCCATCTGCCCGGGTTTGCCACCCGCAAGAGGACCATTTTGTGCCAATCTTCGCCGCATTGGGCGCGGCCGAAGGTGAAGCCGCGACCCGGATTTACCACGACACCGACCTGTTCGGCGGCGTTACGGCGTCTAGCTACCGGTTCGGATGATGAGACGCCGCCCCAGCGAAACACCGGGGCGGCGACCGGCTTACAGACCGATCAACGCCGAAATCTGGTTGCGCAGCGCCGACACACGCGCGGCGGCGGCATCGCGCGCCTGCTGCGCCGCGGTGATGTCCCCGTCAATCGCATCCACCCGGGCGCGGCGCTGGCGGTTGGCCTGGCTGTCATCGCCCAGCTGCACGATCAGGTTGACCAGCCGGGATTGCTCACGCTCCAACGCCTGGATGTCCCCGGTCAGGCGGCGCTGTGTCTGGTCGGTCTGCATGATCTGACCGCGCAGATCTGCCAGCTGGATCAAGATCGCGGTGACCTGCGGATCGATCGAGCGGCCCTGCCAGAAGGCCAGTGTGTTGTCGTCGATATCCAGCAACCCAACACGGCGCAGACGGGGTTGACGCTCGACCACCGTCAGACTCGCAGTGCCACCCGCCGCCACCGGAACGACCCAGCGCCAGGCATCTGGGCGTTCCTCGGCCCCGTCGGTGCTGGAAATTGTCCATCCATGGTTTCTGGGATGATCGATGGTGATATCCCGGTCTTGCGCTGGCGCGCCCTCGATACGGTAGGTGACTTGGCGTTGCAGGTCTTCGGTGACCATCAGCACGCCGTTGGACAACCGCATCTCGCGCACGGTCTCCGTGTTGTCTTGGTCTTCGCGGATGTTCACAGCCGTATCGCGCGCAAAGGCCACGGTTTCGGTGGCCCCAGGTGCCAGTTCCGGGATCATCGCATCGCCCGCATGACCGCGCCCGTCTTCATACAGCGTCAACACCCCGGCAGGCAGGCGCAGGGGCAGGGGGTTTTCCAGTTGCAGCGCAATTGCCGGATGCTGCTGACCCGAGCCGCCACGATACAACGTCAGGCGCGCATCGGGCAGAAGTTCGGACAGGAACGGCACGCTCATCATCTGCCCGGCGGGTAGGGTAACGGGGGTTTCCAAGGTGAACCGGCTGAAGCTGTCGCCATCGTCGGCGCTGACTGTGGTTGTGGCGAAGGAATCCGCCATGGCAAACGAACCCGCCGATGGTTCGGCCTCGGCCGCAATCATGCCGAGCGACATTGCAATCATCGGCGCGGGTTGCGGGGCTGCATCAACGCCCTGTTCGCGCTGGGCATAGCGGCGTTCATAAAGCCGCGCCTGGATCGCGCGAACCGATCCCGTGGCCAGCGTCAGTTCGATATCCTGCCAGTCGATGCCCGTGGTGTTTTCCACCACCGCCCAGCCGATCAAACGAATGCCGTCTGGTGTATCCACTGCACGCCACGCCGTCCGCCACAGCGGGGCGTTTTGCAGGTAAATCAACCCGATTTCGCGGTCTTCAGTGATGTCGGATCCCAGCGCCAATTCCACACGGCGCGGATTGGCTGAAACCCGCCAGGCCCGCAAAGCGGCCGTCAGCGTTGCCTGATCCGCGTCATCGGCAAACCGAACGCTAAGCGCGTCATCCATGACGAAGCTGCGCAGCGCACCGTCATCGGTTTGCAAGCCCAGCACGTTGCAGGTGCCGTCCTCGCAGGGGCGTTGGTTGACGCCCATGTTCAGCCCCTCCCATGTCTCGCCACGCCGTTCCACGATCACCGGCGCGCCGATCATCGTGGTCATCAGCCGTGCCGGGTCGGTCACGTCTTGTGGGCCAAAGGGGAAATGGGCAAAGCTGTCTTCGAATGATCCGGGGCCCGTCATCGTGACAAACGGCACGCCACCGGCGGGATCAATCACCCACAGGCTTTTGAGGAAGTCGTCGATTTCATCGCGAGCAACCGACAGGTTGATCGGCTCAAGCCCCATCTGGCCCGTGGCCTCGATCATCGCCAGCCCGGCGGTGGACAAAGTCACACCGCGAATGGCCGTTTCGGCAGACAGCGACGTGGCCAGCACCAACCCGCTCAGGGCAAGGGTGGTGGCGCGGCGAAAACGGTGAATGGCAAGGAACGTCATGGCAATATTCTCCGACGGTTTGAATGTGGTCACAGTGCCCGGCAATCCGCGTTGCAACAAGCAGTGGCGTGATCACCAAACCGCAAGCCACACGTGAAGACGCGGAAACCCGCCCATTTGTGACACCGCAGCGCGGCTTGCGAATTCGGGATGTCTGACATAAACGCAGAAGCTGAACATATTCAGGAACCTCCAGATATGACCGACGTCTCACAACCCGAAGACCGCACGCCGTCCCGCAAGGTCGGGTCTTTGGCCGGGCTCTGGCCTTTTCTGAGCGTTTACAGGGGAATGCTGCTGGGATCCTTCGTTGCGCTGGTCCTGACCGCCAGCGTTTCGTTGTCCCTGCCGTTGGCCGTGCGCCGCGTCGTTGACAGTTTTGGCACGGGCGAATTGCCGTTGCTGAATCAGTATTTCACCGCTGCGCTGGCTTTGGCCGGATTGCTGGCGGTGGGCACCGGCTTGCGGTATTACATGGTGACCCGTCTGGGCGAACGCGTTGTCGCCGACATTCGCAAGGCGCTGTTTGCCCGTGTGATCCGCATGTCACCCGCGTTTTATGAGCGCATCATGTCCGGCGAAGTCCTGTCGCGCCTGACCACCGACACCACGCTGATCCAGTCCATTATCGGATCCTCGGTCTCGGTCGCGTTGCGCAATGTGCTGATGCTGTTCGGCGGGTTGATCCTGCTGGCGCTGACCTCGCCAAAATTGACGGGGTTGGTGTTGCTTCTGGTGCCAGCCGTGATCATCCCGATCGTGGTATTGGGCCGCCGCTTGCGCCGGTTGAGCCGCGAAAACCAGGACTGGATCGCCGCCAGCAGCGGCAATGCCTCCGAGGCCCTGGGTGCAGCGCAAACCGTGCAGGCCTTCACCCATGAGACGCGTTCGACCGCCGCGTTTGACGAGGTGACCGAGAAGTCGTTCGATATCGCCATGATCCGCATTCTGACGCGCGCGGCAATGACGGTGATCATCATCGCGTTGGTGTTTTCGGGCGTTGTCGGAGTGTTGTGGATCGGCGCAATGGACGTCCGTGAAGGCACCATGAGCATCGGCGAGTTGGTGCAGTTCGTCATCTATTCCGTGCTGGTTGCGGGCTCTGTTGGGGCCCTGTCGGAAATCTGGGGCGAGTTGCAGCGCGCCGCGGGGGCCACCGAGCGGCTGATAGAACTGCTGGACGCCACCGACACTGTGCAGGACCCGGCCATCCCCAGTGCCCTGCCATCGCCCGTCGCCGGGGCGGTCACCTTCGAAGGGGTGCGGTTCCATTACCCGTCACGGCCCAATCAATCGGCGCTGGATGGCATTACCTTGCAGGCAGCCCCCGGCGAAACGATCGCGCTGGTTGGGCCGTCAGGCGCCGGGAAATCGACGATCATCCAGCTGTTGATGCGGTTTTATGACCCGCAAGAGGGGCGGATCACGCTGGACGGCGAAGATCTGCGTGACATCACCCGCACGGATTTGCGGTCGGCGATGGCGCTGGTGCCACAAGATCCGGTGATTTTTGCCACCACCGCGCGGGAAAACATTCGCTTTGGGCGCCCAGATGCCACGGATGCGGAGATCGCCGAAGCCGCCAGTGCCGCAGCCGCGCATGACTTCATCGAAGCCCTGCCCGAAGGGTATGACACCCAATTGGGCGAACGCGGCGTGATGCTGTCGGGCGGGCAAAAGCAGCGCATCGCCATTGCCCGCGCGATCCTGCGTGACGCGCCGGTCTTGCTGCTGGACGAGGCGACCTCGGCCCTGGACGCGGAAAGTGAGCGCGCGGTGCAAGACGCGGTGGACCGCCTGTCCGAGGGCCGCACGACGCTGGTTGTGGCGCACCGTCTGGCCACCGTGCGCAAGGCCGACCGGATCGTCGTTTTCGAGGCCGGTCAGATCGTTGCCGTGGGCACCCACGCCGAGTTGGTCGCGCAGGGTGGATTGTATGCGCGGCTGGCGCGGTTGCAGTTCACCGACGGAATGCGCGACGAATTGGTGTAATCCGACGCAAGGGCAATCCGCCGGTTGATTGCTTTGATCTGGCAAAAAGGTCATTCTGCCTTCATATGCGCAACAAAATAAGCGCTGGGGAGGAAAACCAGAATGACGCAGACATATGCGACCATGGCGGATCGCAACGCCATCGAATCCGAAATGCCGTGGTCCGACCGGGACATGCCGGCTTCGGTCTATGATCAGATCACGCGGACCCGACATCTGCACGGCAAAAGCAAAGCCGTGTCGTTCCAGATGTTCGCCGACGACGGCGCCAAAGCCGAGACGATGACCTGGGAGCAATTCCACGCCAAAGTCACGCAAGCGGCCAACATGTTCCGCGCGTTGGGCGTGAAGGACGGCGACACCGTGGCCTATGTCCTGCCAACGATCCACGAAACCGCGATCACCCTGTTCGGGGCGATGACGGCGGGCATCGTCAATCCCATCAACCCGTTGCTGGAGCCCGAAAAGATCGCCGGCATCCTGCGTGAAACCAACGCCAAGGTTGTCGTGACCCTGCGCGCATTTCCGAAAACGGATGTCGCGCAAAAGGTGTCCGAGGCCGTGGCCCACGCGCCCAGCGTCAAGCATGTGATCGAGATTGATCTCAACCGCTATCTGACCGGGTTGAAGAAATTCATCGTGACGTTGATCCGCCCAAAGAATGAAGTGCATCACACCGCCACCGTTCTCAGGTTTTCGGCGGAAATGGCCAAGCATTCCGATCAGCGCCTGACGTTTGATCAAAGTGGCGAAGACCGGGTTTGCGCGTATTTCCACACCGGCGGCACCACGGGCACGCCGAAAGTTGCGCAGCATATGGCCTCGGGGCTGCTGTATAACGGCTGGATCGGGGAAACCACGCTGATGGGCCCCGAGGATACGATCCTGTGCCCGCTGCCGCTGTTTCACGTCTTTGCCGCCTACCCGGTGATGATGTCGGCCATCTGTTCGGGCGCGCATACAGTCTTTCCCACGCCGCAGGGCTACCGCGGCGACGGGGTTTTCGACAACTTCTGGAAGCTGGTGGAACGCTGGCAGGCGACGTTTATCATCACGGTGCCGACCGCCTTGTCGGCCCTGATGCAGCGCAAGGTGAACGCCGATATCAGCAGCTTGCGCAACGGGTTCTCGGGCTCGGCGGCGCTGCCGGTGGAATTGTACAAACGCTTTGAGGAAGCGACCGGCGTGCAGATCGTCGAAGGCTATGGGCTGACCGAAGCGACGTGCCTTGTGTCGGCAAACCCGGCGGACGGCGAAAAGAAAGTCGGCTCTGTTGGCATTCCCTTCCCGTATTGTGACGTGAAGATCCTGAGCTGCGACGCGCAAGGGACCGTCCTCAAGGAAATGGGCGTCGATGAAGTCGGTGAAATCTGCGTGGCGAACCCGGGCGTTTGGGCGGGTCATACCTATACCGAAGCGGACAAGAACGTGGGGCTGTTTGCCAATGGCACCCATTTGCGCACCGGGGATCTGGGCCGGATCGATGCGGGGGGCTACCTGTGGATCACCGGGCGCGCCAAGGATTTGATCATTCGGGGCGGGCACAATATCGACCCGGCCATGATTGAAGAAGCCTTGTTGAGCCACCGGGCGGTGGGCTTTGCCGGGGCTATCGGCCAACCCGATCTGGTGGCCGGTGAACTGCCCTGCGCCTATGTGGAACTGGTTGATGGCGCGACCGTCACCCCAGGCGAGCTGTTGGAACATGCCGCCGCCCGTGTGCCAGAGCGTGCGGCCATCCCGAAGTATATCGAGGTGATGGCCGAATTGCCCAAGACCGCAGTTGGCAAAGTGTTCAAGCCCGAATTGCGCCGCATGGCGATCGCGCGGGTCTATACCGAGGAGTTTGCGAAAGCCGGTCTGGCCGTTTCCGTCGCCGAAGTGGTCGAAGACAAACGTCGTGGATTGGTGGCGCGGATCACGCGCGACGGGGACGTTGATGATGAGAAGGTCATCGATCTGCTCGATAGCTTCACCGTGGCCTGGGAATGGGCCTGAGGCTTAAGGGCATTTCGGTCTGAAACGGAGATCCCACCGCGCTGGGCGCGGCGGGATCACGCGATATGCCAACAGCCGGCCTTTGGCCGGCTGTTGGCCGTTTTGGCGGCGCGCCAGGGTGTTCAGGGATTGGCCAGTTTGCGCAGGGCAGCAGGCAAGGTGATGCCGTGGTCGAAGACCCCATTGCGCAAGAATTCGAGGACCTCGGCAATCACCATCGGATTCAACATGATCAATGTATGCGAGGTGTTCAGGACGATATGATCGGCCATCCCGTTGATCCGTGTGCTTTCCACGGAGACCGTGCCGTCATTGGGGCCATCGATCACGAACGGCCCCAACGGATTGATCGAAATGTCGCCGGCGATCACGCCCAGATCGAAATCCACCGAGGATGGCAGGGTATTGGGAACGGAGCCGCTGTCGGTGCCCAGTTGTGGCACGGCGGGGCCGTTGATCCAGATCATCGCCCGGCGCAGCGTGTTGTTCTCAGACAGGGTATCAACGATCTCGGACCCCCGGTTTGGTGGTGCAAGCATCACCACCCGGCCCAGATTGGCCGGATGCGCATTGGCCAGCCATGCGCGCACCAGAATGCCACCCAGGGAATGGGTCACAAAGTGCAGTCGCTCATCGCCGCATTGCGCCGCCGAGCGTTCAACATAGGTCACCAGTTCACTGACCGGAGCTTCCTGCGAGGGATACCCGTCGTTGATGACGTGGTAGCCGTGATACACCAGCACTTCCTCGAGCACCCGCATGGAGGCGTCGGTGCGGGCGAGGCCATGCAGCAGCACAACGCAATCCGCGCGCGCGGTGGTCGCGGTGGCCATGGCCGGGAGAAGGAGCAAGAGCAGGGCGAGATATCTCATGTTGTGAGTATAGGGCCAATGCGGGCATAACCGAATGGCTCAAATACGTCTGTCAGGCAGAAATGGGGACACGATGACGCGAGGACCACGGCTGGCTGTGCGCGCGATCATTCGGCGAGGCGACAAAGTGCTGATCGTCAATGCCTATCCGGGGCAGGTCAGCGATCTGTGGTGCCTGCCCGGCGGTGGCGTGGAACGCGGCGCCTCTCTGCCGGATAATTTGATCCGCGAGGTGTTTGAGGAGACCGGGCTGGCAATCAGCGTTGGCGCACCTTGTCTGGTCAATGAGTTCCATGACCCGGACACGGGGTTTCATCAGGTCGAGGTATTCTTTTACGCCACAGTCCGGGGCCCGTCAGAAATCGGCACATGGGCGGACGTTGACGGCGTGGTGAACCGGCATCAATGGGTGACAGGGGCGGAGTTGAGCGCCCTGAGGGTCAAGCCGGACAGCCTGAGGGACGTGGTATTCGACGGGGCGCAGGGCCTGCGTTACGATCCGTTGGAGCGGGTTGTCAAGTAAGCAAGCAGGGGGCTGCCGCCCCCTCGGTCCCGTCCCTTGGCAGGGCCGGCCCCTTCACCCCGGCGAGTATTTGCCGGAAAGATGAAGGGGTAGCAGGTACAGGCGTGGGCCGGGTCAATCCTGTGCGGACAGCCAGTGTTCGGCGTCCAGCGCGGCCATGCAGCCCATCCCGGCCGAGGTGACGGCCTGGCGGTAGGTGTGGTCGGTCAGGTCGCCGGCCGCAAAGACGCCTTCGATCGACGTGCGGGTGCTGCCCGGTTCAACCCAGACGTAGTTGCCTGAGTGCAGGCGCAGTTGGTCCTTGACCAATTCGGATGCCGGGGCGTGGCCGATGGCGACAAAGAAGCCTTCGCAGGGCAGGGTCTGTTCGACGCCGGTGTCCACATGGCGGGCTTTGACGCCGGTGACGCCCAGTGGCATCTCGGTGCCCTCGACCTCGACGATTTCATGATCCCAGAGCACTTCGATCTTGGGGTGCTTGAACAGCCGGTCTTGCATGATCTTTTCGGCGCGCAGGCTGTCACGGCGGTGCACCAGTGTGACCTTGGAGGCGAAGTTGGTCAGGAACAGGGCCTCCTCCACGGCCGTGTTGCCGCCGCCCACCACGACGATTTCCTTGCCGCGATAGAAGAATCCGTCACAGGTGGCGCAGGCCGAAACGCCAAACCCCTTGAACTTTTCCTCGGACGGCAGGCCCAGCCATTTGGCCTGTGCGCCCGTCGCCAGAACCACCGCATCAGCGGTGTAAACGGTGCCGCTGTCGCTGTGAGCGGTGAAGGGGCGTTTGGACAGGTCCAGTTGGGTGATGATGTCGCTGATGATCTCGGCGCCGGTCTCTCGCGCGTGAACTTCCATGCGCACCATCAGATCCGGACCCATGACAGAGCTGTCGCCGGGCCAGTTTTCAACATCCGTGGTGATGGTCAGCTGGCCGCCGGGTTGCAGGCCCTGGACCAAGACCGGGTTCAGCATGGCGCGGGCGGCATAGACAGCAGCGGTATAGCCGGCGGGCCCTGAACCAATGATCAGCAGGCGGGTGTGGACGGGGTCGGACATCGGGCGCTCCTTACGTATTCGCTGAGTTGCATGTAAGCGCCGTTGGGCGCGCTGCAAGGGTTGGGTTCCCTGTAGCGTCTGGCCGCGGGCAAAGGCAAGCGGCTGTGGGGCGGCGGGGGGGTGGCAGGGGGCGTGGAGCGCAATCGAATCGGAACAAATATTTCCCGAACGCGAAATAATATTGCGCAATCTGAGGATCGCGCCTACATAAGCGCAAAGCAGACAGGAGGCTGGCACCCTATGCCCGGCGCAAAACTCGACCCCATCGACCGCAAGATTCTGGCCGAACTTCAGGCCGATGGCCGCATGACCAATGTGGAACTGGCCAAGCGGGTCGGGATTTCCGCGCCGCCCTGCCTGCGCCGCGTGCGCACGCTGGAGGAGGCAGGCTATATCCAAGGCTACTACGCCCGTGTGGATGTGCGGGAACTGGGGTTCGAAGTGCAGGTCTTCGCCATGGTCGGTCTGCATCGTCAGAACGAGGCGGACCTGCGCGCGTTCGAGGATCGCTGCCGCGGCTGGTCGCTGGTGCGAGAGTGTCACATGCTGAACGGTGAGATCGATTTCATCCTGAAATGTGTGGCGCCTGATCTGAGCACCTTCCAGAACTTCCTGACCGAGGACCTGCTGGCGGCTGAGAATGTGGACAGCGTAAAGACCTCGTTGGTGATCCGCTGCGCCAAGGATGAACCGGGCGTGCCCTTTGACGTGCTGGAACAAAGGTACGCGGCAGAGGCCTGAGGGTGGCGGGCCTTTAGCCCGCCCAGCGACAGTGCGCGCCCTCTCCGTGTTTCACGGTGTTGCGATAGTTCAGTCTTTGACGTGTGGTTTGGGGGGGATATCGCCCCCCACCGCGTTTTACACGCGCAACGCCTCACGTGCGGCCATGACCGGCAGGTTCAGTGCCGTGCCAACCGCGTCATAGGTCACATTGCCCTTGTGCACGTTCAGGCCGTTCAACAGGTGCTCATCCTCAGCGCAGGCGACGCGCCAGCCCTTGTTGGCCAGCGCCATCATGAAGGGCAATGTGGCGTTGCCCAGGGCTTGGGTTGAGGTGCGAGCAACCGCGCCGGGCATGTTGGCGACGCAGTAGTGCATGATGCCATCGACCTCGTAGATCGGATCAGCGTGGGTGGTTGCGCGTGACGTCTCGAAGCATCCGCCTTGGTCGATGGCCACGTCCACCAACACTGCGCCCGGCTTCATGGTGCTCAACTGTGCGCGGCTGACCAGTTTGGGCGCGGCTGCGCCCGGGATCAGCACGGCGCCGATCACCATATCCGCCTGTGCGACCAGGTCTGCGGTCAAGGCCGCGCTGGAATAGCCGGTTTTGAACACACCTGCAAAGGCGTCATCCAGATACCGCATGCGGGGCAAAGAGCGGTCCAGAACGGTCACATCCGCGCCCATGCCCGCGGCGATGCGCGCTGCATGGGTGCCAACGACGCCGCCGCCGATGACCACGACCTTGGCAGGCAGCACGCCGGGCACGCCGCCCATCAGCACGCCGCGCCCGCCGTTGGCTTTTTGCAGCGTCCAGGCGCCAACCTGCGGGGCCAGTCGCCCGGCCACTTCGGACATCGGCGCCAGCAAAGGCAGGCCGCCAGAGCGGTCGGTGACGGTTTCATACGCGATGGCGGTGACGCCAGACGCCAGCAGATCACGGGTTTGATCGGCGTCCGGGGCCAGGTGCAGATAGGTGAACAGCAATTGCCCTTCGCGCAGTTGCTTGCGCTCGGTCGCTTGCGGTTCCTTGACCTTCACGACCATCTCTGCGCTGGCAAAGATTTCTGCCGCCGTGTCGACGATTTGCGCACCCGCAGCGGTATAATCCTCATCGGTGTATCCCGCGCCCATCCCGGCGCCGGTTTCGATGATCACCGAATGGCCGGCTTTTACCGCCTCGAACGCGGCGACAGGCGTGATGCCAACGCGAAATTCCTGAGGCTTGATTTCTTTTGGGCAACCGATCAGCATGACGCTCTCCCTTGATCAGATTTGGCGACAGGATCGCCCATTCTTGTGCGGATTAGATTGATTTCTTACGGCGCTTCGGGTCTAGTTCAGCAAGATACTTCGACATTCTGGGGAAATTGGCGATGAAGATTGCGCTGCGATGCAGCTAGACTCAACCGACCGCCGTATCTTGCGGGTGCTGCAACGTGAGGGGCGTATCTCAAACGCCGATCTGGCGGAACGAATTGCGCTGTCCCCATCCGCCTGTCACCGCCGGGTGCAGCGGTTGGAGGCCGATGGCTTCATCGCCGGTTACGTGGCGCTTTTGAATGCACGAAAGATTGGTAAACCGGCCACGGTCTATGTGGAAATCAAGCTGAACAGCCAATCAGATGACGTGCTGGACGCCTTTGAAAAATCCGTTGCGCGGATCCCGGACGTTCTGGAATGTCACCTGATGGCGGGCAACGCTGATTTTCTGCTGAAACTGATGGTTGAGGATACCGAGGATTTCGCGCGCATCCACCGGCAGTATCTGGCGCGCTTGCCGGGGGTGGCGCAGATGCAAAGCTCTTTTGCGCTGCGCACAGTGGTCAAGACGACGGCGCTGGACCTGTAGGCCCGGATCAAGGGTTCAGACAGCGGGTTTAGTGTGCGGCAGTGTCGATCACGCTTTGATACTGAGCTTCCATTTCGTCGATCTTGTGCTGCCAATCAAATTCACGCCGCACGCGGTCCGCCCCCACAGTGCCAAGGGCGCGGGTGCGTTCAGGGTCCCGCGCCAATTCCTCGATCGCCGCGCCAAGTGCCGGGACAAATTCTGCGCGCGGGCTGGGCGGCACCAGGATGCCGCATGTGTCATCCAGATAATCCGCCGGGCCGCCCCAGTCGCTGGCGATGACGGCAAGCCCCATGGCCATGGCTTCCAACACCACCGCGCCGCCGCATTCGCGCAGGCTGGCCAGGATCAGCGCATCGGCTTGCGCCAGAAAATGTGCGCAGTCGGTTTGCGGCAGGAACCCCCGAAACCGAACCGCTTGGGACAGGCCGAGCCGGTCGGCCTGCGCTTGCAGGGCCCCGGCTTCGGATCCGTCGCCAAGAATGTCCAAAGAGATATCTCTGTCCGGCATTTGCGCGCGGGCCTGCGCCAGGGCGTCCAGCGTTTGGGACAGCCCCTTCAACGCCTCCAACCGCCCCATGAACACCAGCTTGAAGGGCCCGGTGTTCACCGCGCGCGGCCCGGAGCCAGGCCAAAGGGTGAAATCCACGCCGTTTTCGACAAGTTCCACAACGCGGTCATGTGGGACGGGCAGGGCGCGTGCCGTGCGCTGATTGGCGACCAACAGCAATGCGGCGCGGCGTTTGCCGGGGATCAGCCGGTTGATCAGCCTGGCCAGGGGGCGGCCCAAGCCAATGAACAGGCGCGAGGCGCGGCCCTCGAAGTCCTCATATCCCGGCGGGTAATTCATGCCGCCATTCATCGGCCCAATGATCACCGGCACGCCAAGCCCATGCAGCAAGGACGGCGCGGCGGGCGACACGGGGATCGGTTGATGCACCAGTTCCGCGCCATGCTGGCGGATCACGGCGCGGGCCAGTTTGCGCTGTTGCCAGCCTGTGACGAACCCCAAGGCATTGCCGAACAGATGGTCGCGGATTGCGCCGGGGAACCGCGCGCCGATGCGCCACAGCCAGCGATGGGCGGCGGTATCGGGCGAAAACACCATGCGATCGGCCAGATCGGGAAAACCGGCCAGCAGGGCATCGCGGTTGCGTTCATGGGTGATCAGGCGCACGTCCCGGCCGCGCCGCGCCAGCAGTGTGAAATATTTCAACGGCAAGATCGCTTCGCCACCAAACGTGGCAGAGGCATTGTCCGCAACGATCAGGACGCGCGGTGCGGCGGGGGGGCGGGTGTCTGGCATGGCATCCTGCAATTGGCATCCCCTTGTCTGTCAAGGCTGGCGCATAGTCAACGCGGCCAGATACTGGCTTGCATTTAATTGCGCATTAAGTTAAATAATGAAAATGCGAAATGACACTGCACCTTCCCTTCCTGACATGTTCGCCGCACTGGGCGATCCGATCCGCTTTGCCATAGTCGAACGGCTGCTGGTTGAAGGTGAGGTATCTGCCGGGGATCTGAGTGCGGGTTTCCCGGTCTCTGCGCCTGCGATCTCTCGCCATTTGTCGGTGCTGCGGCGTGCCGGACTTGCGCAGCGCCGTATCGACCGGCAGCGACGCCTGTATTCGGTCCGCCCGGATGCGTTGGAGGCGGTGGCAGCCTGGACGATGACACACGCGGAATTCTGGCAGGGCAGTCTGGCCCGGCTGGACACCCTGTTGGCCACAAAGGAGAAAAAGCCATGACCGAACATCTGCGCCTTGAGCGGCTTTACAAGGTGCCTGTCGAACAGGTGTTCGAGGCCGTGACAAAGCCGGAACTGCTGGCCAAGTGGTGGGGCCCGGTTGGCATCGTGCGGTGCGACGGCGCTTTGGATTTCACCAAGCCGGGGCCGTGGGATTCCACGATGATCAACGCCGAGGGCGCGCGGTACAAGGTGTCCGGGCAGGTCACAACGGTGAAGGCACCCAATCTGGTGGCGTTCACCTGGGGCTGGCACGATGACAAAGACCAGCGTGGCCATGAAAGCCACGTCATGCTGGAACTGACCGAGGAAGAGGGCGGCACGCGGTTTGTGCTGACCCATCACGATCTGCCCGATGACGAGCAGATCACCAACCACAATCAGGGTTGGTCAAGCAGCCTGACCAAGCTGGATACATTGGTCGGCGCCTAGGGCGTCATCGAACCACAGTTCAAAACAGGGAGAAAAGAACATGGCTAAATTTCTGATGGCCTATCATGGCGGCAAAGCACCAGACTCGCCAGAAGAAGGCGAAAAGGTCATGGCCGCGTGGATGGCGTGGTTCGGCGGTATGGGCGAAAACGTGGTCGATCCGGGCAATCCGGTGGGCCAGTCCCACACCGTAACGGCCAAAGGCACGGTTGCGGATGGCGGGCCAAACCCGGTGTCGGGGTATTCGATCATCAACGCCGCTGATCTTGAGGCCGCCAAGGCCGTCGCGGCGCAATGCCCGATGGTAGTTGATGGGTCCGGCAGCGTGGAGCTGGCTGAAATCGTCGACATGTGATCTTGCGGCGCCAAGGCGCGGCCTTACGCATAAAAAATGCCCCCCGGTCCTGATGGGCCGGGGGGCAAATTCAATGACGGGTCAACGGATCAACCCGGCGGTCGCCTTGTTCAAAGCATACCTTCGCGCTGCGCCTTCTTGCGCGCCAATTTACGCGCACGGCGGATCGCTTCGGCTTGCTCCCGGGCTTTCTTGACCGAGGGCTTTTCGAAATGCTGCTTGAGCTTCATTTCACGAAAGACACCCTCACGCTGAAGTTTCTTCTTCAGGGCACGAAGAGCCTGTTCGACATTGTTGTCGCGAACACTTACCTGCATGTGGTTTTCACCACCTTTCTAAGTTAGAGTTTCATGAAGTGCAGGAAGCGTCCCCTTAGCAAAGGCCGGGCAGTTTGTCCACGCTTGAATCTGTCCGACGGGCCCGTTGTCGGACGCACGGCACCAGGCGCCCGACACAATTCCCGGTTGCTTCGTTCACGTATCTGTGCAACGAAATCGGGTGATTACTGAGGATTGACATGGCCTATGCAACCGCGCAAATGGAAAACCCGAATACCGGTCAAATGAGATCGGCCCCCATAGGATTTTCCTGGACAACATTGTTTTTCGGTTTTTTTCCAGCTCTCTTTCGATCAGATTGGGTTGGCGCGGTCATCATTTTCTTGATTGGATTCGTCACATTCGGAATATCCAACCTGGTTTTTCCGTTCATCTACAACAAGATGTATTTGAAGCGGCTCATCCGGGACGGGTATCGCATCACGTCCGCGACCTGCGGCGTGGAAGCGGTTGAAAGTTGGGTCGGAATTCGGGCGGCGTTAAACTGACGCCGCCAGCAAGCCACGACGCCGCCGGAGTGGTTTGCGATGATTGGAACCTTGCGCCATGTCTGAATCCACCCCCCAACCCTCTGCCGCCGACCGCCTGCTGGACGCCGCGCTGTTGCATGTGCCGTTTGATGGCTGGTCCGACGCTGTGCTGGCGGCCGCTGCGCAGGATGCCGGATTGGACCTGGCGTTGGCCCAGGCGATATATCCGCGTGGTGGGTTGGATCTGGCGCTGGCCTATCACCGACGGGGTGATGCGCAAATGCTGGCGGCGATGCAGGGTGCTGATCTGGACGCGATGCGCTACCGCGACCGCGTGATATTTGCCGTGCGTGCCCGGTTGGAGGCCGCAGATCGCGAATCGGTGCGCCGGGCCGCCACGCTCATGGCGCTGCCGCAAAACGCCCCCGAAGCCGCGCGCGCCATGTGGGCCACCGCCGATGCAATCTGGACCGCGCTGGGCGACACGTCCGAGGACGGAAATTGGTATTCCAAGCGCGCAATCCTGTCGGCGGTGTATTCGGCGACGGTGCTGTATTGGCTGGGGGATAGCAGCGATGGCACTGCAGACACCTGGGCCTTTCTGGACCGGCGGATCGAAGACGTGATGCGGTTTGAGAAAACCAAGGCGCAGGTCAGAGCCTCGCCAGTTCTGAGTGGCGTGTTCGCGGTGCCGCTGAAAATCATGGAAACGCTGCGCAAGCCGCAGGGCGCTGGTCCATTGCCCGGCGCGTGGCATCCGGATGAGCGCAATTAAATTACCCCGCAGCGCAATTTTGTTGCGTAACGTTTGACGCGCATCGCTGGGCGGGGTAGAGCGCGCTCAAAGCTGGAAAAAGGGGCGCGTCATGGCCGTCGGAAAAGAAATCGCAACCTGGTTCGAAGGCAAATGGCACTTGGGCAACGTGCCGGTGATCCGTGCGGCCGATCATGGCGCCTGGCTTGGGTCCGGCGTGTTTGACGGCGCGCGTCAATTTGAGGGCCGTCGCCCCGACCTGGATCTGCATTCCGCGCGCATCGTGAAATCCGCCGAGGCCATGGGCATGGTCGCGCCGGTGGACGGCGAAACGGTGCAGGGGCTGCTGGAAGAAGGCTGCGCATTGTTCGACAAGGGCGCTGCGTTGTATTTGCGCCCGATGATGTGGGCCTGCGATTCGACCCCCGGCATCATCGACCCGGTCCCCGAATCGACCGGGTTTGCGCTGTGCATCGAAACCTTGCCCATGCCAGAGGTCGGCAACTTTTCCTTGACCGTCTCGCCCTATTGCCGCCCCCGCCCGGACATGGCGATGACCGAGGCCAAAGCCGCGTCCCTTTATGCCAACAACGGGCGCATCATGGCTGAAGCCCGCAAACGCGGCTTTTCCAATGCCCTGTCGCGGGATTTTGAGGGGAACGTGGCGGAAACCGCGTCAACCAACGTATTTGCCGTGCGCGACGGCGTGGTGTTCACGCCCGTGCCCAACGGTACCTTTCTGAATGGGCTGACCCGCCAGCGGGTGATGGGCCTGCTGCGCGAAGATGGGGTCGAGGTGGTCGAATGTGCGCTGACGATCGAGGATTTCCACCGAGCAGAAGAGATCTTTGTCACCGGAAATATCGCCAAAGTCATGCCCGTCGCCAAGTTTGAAGACCGCGCGCTTACCCAGACCGGTTTGTCCAAACGCGCGCGTGATCTGTATTTTGACTGGGCTGCCAGCGTTTAAGTGCGTGCCGGAACGGCGGTTGCGCCGGCGCGGGCGGCGCGTATGCTGACCGCCTGAGCAGACAGAGGACAGCATGACCCAATCCCACATGATGCGCGCCATTGAAATCAGCGAGCCGGGCGGGCCCGAGGTTCTGAAACTCGTCGAACGCCCCGTGCCAGTGGCCAGTGTTGATGAGATTGTGATCCGCGTGGCCTATGCCGGGGTGAACCGCCCCGACGCGCTGCAACGCGCGGGCGCCTATGCGCCACCACCCGATGCCTCGGACCTGCCGGGGTTGGAGGCGTCTGGTACGGTGGCTGAGGTCGGGCCGGGCGTGACCCGCTGGAAGGTGGGGGATCAGGTGTGTGCCCTGCTGCCCGGCGGCGGCTATGCGGAATACGTCACAACTTCCGCCGATCATGCGCTGCCCGTGCCTGCTGGCATGAGCCTGCGTGACGCGGCCTGCCTGCCTGAGACATTCTTTACCGTCTGGACGAACGTGTTTGACCGGGGGCGTTTGCAGGCTGGCGAGCGGTTCTTGGTGCATGGCGGCAGTTCGGGCATTGGCACGACGGCAATTCAACTGGCGGCCGCACGCGGGGCACGGGTGTTTACCACCGCAGGATCGGCGGAAAAATGCGCCGCCTGCGTGGCGCTGGGCGCCGAGCGCGCGATCAATTACCGGGACGAGGATTTCGTCGAGGTGCTGAAGGCCGAGGGCGGCGCGGATCTGATCCTGGACATGGTCGGTGGATCGTATCTGCCGCGCAATGTGTCGGCATTGGCGAATGACGGGCGGCTGGTGCAGATTGCCTTTCTGACCGGCCCCAAAGTGGACCTGAATTTCGCGCAGATCATGGTGCGGCGGCTGACAATCACCGGATCCACTCTGCGCCCGCAATCCGTGGCGGCCAAGGCCGCGATTGCCCGCGCGCTGGAGGCTGAGGTCTGGCCGCTGCTGGCCGCAGGCCGCGTGGCGCCGGTGTTTGATTCCGAATTTGCGCTGGAGGATGCGGCCAGCGCCCATGCCCGGATGGAAACATCAAAGCATATCGGCAAAATCGTGCTGAAGGTCAGCGGCTGAGCCGCTGAACGTGACGGGGGGCGGGCCTTGGGGGCATCGAGCCCCCGCGGCCCGCCGGGGGTTTTGCACCCCCGCTGGGGCTGCGCCCCGTCCCCCGCAGGATATTTTCGGCACAAAGATGGGGAGGTCTGGACGCGGGGCAGGGCGGACCCTAGTGTCTGACGCGAAAGGACGCCCATGAGCCAAGCTTATCAGGTTCTTGCCCGGAAATACCGGCCCGAGACTTTTGCCGATCTGATCGGACAAGAGGCGATGGTGCGCACGCTGAAGAACGCGTTCGCGGCGGACCGCATTCACCATGCCTTTGTGATGACCGGCATTCGCGGCACCGGCAAGACCACGACGGCGCGGATCATTGCCAAGGGGCTGAACTGCATCGGTGTGGACGGGCAGGGCGGGCCGACCACGGAGCCTTGTGGTGTGTGTGAGCATTGCGTGGCGATCACCAAGGGCCAGCATGTCGATGTATTGGAGATGGACGCCGCCAGCCGCACTGGCGTGGGCGATATCCGTGAGATCATCGAATCAGTGGCGTACCGGGCGGCGTCGGCGCGCTACAAGATTTATATCATCGACGAGGTGCACATGTTGTCGAACAGCGCCTTCAACGCGCTGTTGAAGACGCTGGAAGAGCCGCCGCCGCATGTGAAGTTCATCTTTGCGACGACCGAGATTCGCAAGGTTCCGGTGACGGTTCTGTCGCGCTGTCAGCGGTTTGATCTGCGCCGGATAGAGCCCGAAGTGATGATCGCGCATCTGCAGAAGATCGCTGAGAAAGAGGGCGCGCAGATCAACGCCGAGGCGCTTGCGCTGATCACTCGCGCTGCCGAAGGGTCGGTGCGTGATGCGATGAGCCTGCTGGATCAGGCGATCAGCCACGGGGCCGGCGAAACCGGCGCTGATCAGGTGCGCGCGATGTTGGGGCTTGCCGACAGGGGCCGGGTTCTGGACCTGTTCGAGGGGATCATGCGCGGCGACGCCCCCGGCGCGCTGGAGGAGTTGGCCGCGCAATATGCGGACGGGGCCGACCCGGTGGCCGTGCTGCGGGATCTGGCGGAGATCACCCATTGGATCAGCGTCATCAAGATCACGCCGGCCGCCGCCGAGGACCCGACGATTGGCCCCGATGAACGCAATCGCGGGGCGGGGCTGGCCGAACGGTTGGATCTGCGTGTGTTGGCGCGCATGTGGCAGATGCTGCTGAAGGCGCTGGAAGAAGTGTCGATGGCGCCGAATGGTATGATGGCGGCGGAAATGGCCGTCATTCGTCTGACTCATGTCGCGGACTTGCCGACACCGGATGAGTTGATCCGCAAGTTGCAGGAAACCCCGCCGCCGCCGTCACCGGGGGGGGGAGTGCCTACACCGCGTGGTGGTGGTGGCAGTGTGACGGCGCAAGGGCGCGGCGGGATGCCGTCGGGCGGGGGGGGGCCGCAGGCCGCGTTGGCAGGGGACCTGTCGCCTTTAGCCCATTATGTGACGTTCGAATCCGTGGTGGCCCTGATCCGCACGCGCCGGGACATGGTGTTGTTGTCGGAGGTGGAAACCAATCTGCGTTTGGTGCGCTATTCGCCCGGCCGGATCGAGTTTGAGCCAACCGAACAGGCCCCCAAGGATCTGGCTGCGCGCCTTGCGGCCAGGTTGCAGTCCTGGACCGGGGTGCGCTGGGCGGTGTCGATTGCGCAGGGTGGTGGCCAGACCATCGCCGAGGTGCAGGACGCCGATCACGCCGCGCGGGACGCTCAGGCACGGGAAATCCCGTTGGTGCAGGCCATTCTGAACGCCTTTCCGCAGGCTGAGATTGTCGCCTTTCGGGACCCGGAGCCCGAGGCGGACATCGCTGAAGCAGCTTTGGCCGAGGTCGAAGACGAATGGGATCCGTTCGAGGATTATTAGGGTGCAGGCCATTGGCCGGCTGACGCCCCGTCCGACTTGGCTTGCGGGCGTCGGGGGGCGTGCTTATCTATCAAGCAGCATGGAACAGTGGAGAGAGCATATGTTGAAGGGTTTGGGCGGGCTTGGTGGCCTTGGCGACATGGGCAAGATGATGAAGGCCGCGCAGGAAATGCAAGGCAAGATGGCGGCGCTGCAAGAGGAGCTGAACACCATGATGGTGGAAGGCGAAAGCGGCGCGGGGCTGGTCAAGGCCACGGCGAATGCCAAGGGGGTTCTGACCGGTTTGACGATTGACCCGTCGATCTTTTCCGCCGAGGACAAGGAAGTTGTCGAGGATCTGATCCTGGCGGCAATCAAGGATGTGCAGAGCCGTGCACAAGAGAAAACCAAGGAAGAGATGGGCCGGATGGCCGAATCCATGGGCTTGCCCGCCGACATGAATTTGCCGGGAATGTAAGGTGGCCGATGCACCCGGTGACATTGAGGCCCTGATCGGGCTGATGGCCCGGTTGCCGGGGCTTGGCCCCCGTTCGGCGCGGCGGGCGGTGCTGCATATGCTGCGCAAACGCGCAGTGGTGATGGAGCCGATGGCGCTGGCGCTGGCCCGTGTGGCCGCCAGCGCGCGGGATTGCCGGTCCTGCGGGAATATCAGCGATCATGACCTATGCCCGATCTGCGCGTCAGACAAACGGGCGAATGGCGTGTTGTGCGTGGTTGAGGATGTGTCCGACCTGTGGGCGATGGAGCGGGCGGGCGGCTTTTCCGGCCGCTACCACGTTCTGGGCGGCACGTTGTCGGCGTTGGATTCGGTGGGCCCCGAGGCCCTGCGCATCCCGCAGTTGCGCCAGCGCATCACGGAAGAAAGCGTGCGAGAGGTCATCTTGGCGCTGAATGCCACTGTTGAGGGGCAGACGACCGCGCATTACATCGCTGAGGCCTTGGCCACGACTGGCGTTCAGTTGTCGGCTTTGGCACAGGGCGTGCCCATGGGTGGGGAACTGGATTATCTGGACGACGGCACGATTTCAGCGGCCTTGGCGGCGCGCCGGCGGCTCTGACAGATCTACCGTTTGAATTGGGAAACCCCGCGCGGTTGTGCGGGGTTTTTCGTGTTGTGCCTAACAGGCAGGCTATGACGCCGCGCGCTCAGACCGGCGAAAGGGCCAAACGTTTGGCGCGCGAATTGCGCACGCGCCCCCCGACTGCCCAAGGCATAGGCAAACGCGGATCGGCGCTTTCGGCGGTGACCCATTGGCTCCAGCGGGATGATTTGGCCATGTCTTCGTCCTTTCTGAACGGGGCGCGGTGCGCCTGTCTTGAAAGCACTTTGCTGGCCAATTGCGGCAGGAAAGCGGCGCATCGGCGGATTTTTCGGGGGGCTTACAGCCGGATCACCGAAATCAGCCGGCCATAATCGGCGGCGTTTTCATGCGTGGATCGGCGGTAGGAATAAAACAGCTGCGGCTGCGCATAGGTGCAGTGGCGCGTCCATTCGGCCAGCCCGATGCCAGCGTCGCGCAGGCGTTTCAGGCCGTATCCCGGCAGGTCGAACACGTATCGCCCCCCCTGCCCATTGGCAAAGAAATGCTGCGAGTCCGGGTCCTCGGCCAGGAAGGTATCCAGAAATTCCGGCCCGACCTCATAAGCGGCTTGGCTGATGCACGGCCCGATAACGGCGGTGATGTCATCACGGTCGCTGCCCAGGGCTTCCATCGCGTCCAACGTGGCTTCCAACACACCGTCCAGCGCGCCACGCCAGCCGGCATGTGCTGCGCCAATGATCCCGGCGTCTGGGTCCGCAAACAGAACCGGCATGCAATCGGCGGTCAGGATCCCCAGCGCCAGCCCGGGAACATCGGTGACCATCGCATCGGCACGGCCCTGAAAGCCGGGTTCCGTTACGGTTTCGACAAGCGCGGAATGGATTTGATGGACGGCGACCAGGTGACCGGCTTCCACCTCCATCGCGTTGGCCACGCGCCCCCGGTTGATCGCCACGATATCGCTTTGATCCGACGAGCCGGTGCCGCAGTTCAGCCCGGCAAAAATCCCGGAGGACGCGCCGCCACGACGGGTAAAAAACCCGTGGCGCACAGGGGCAAGCGAGTCAGCGGTGAGGATTTCCAGCGTCATGGCGCGGCCTTGGGGGTGAACGGGGCAAAGCCCGGCGGCAGGGGTGACCCCGGCGCAACCAGCGCCAGAGCCTTGAACAAGGTTCCCATTTCAGACGCGTCGGTCAAGCGGTGAAAGGCGTTGATGTGATTTTCCAGCGCGTCGCCGCTTAGTTTTTGCGCAAGTGCCTCGGCCCGTTGGGCCAGTCCCAAAGCCGCCAGCAACGACTGCTGATCGGTCAGCGCACTGTGGGCCAGCGGCGCGGCGTGGCGCGCCAAGGCCTCAAAATCGACATGCGCGGTCAGATCGGCCTGTCCAGGATGGGCGTATGGATCGGCATAGGCGTGGTTTTCCAGCGCCTGAAAGGTGTCGCCTGTGCTGCGCCACCCGCCATAATCAATGATGATCACGGTGCCGCCGTTGTCCATGATACGCGCGGCGATGGCCTGCATCGTGGGCCAGATGGCGGGGCACAGTTCAACGACATCACCGGGGGTCGTGTCATCCAGTCGGTATTCCAGGTCGGCCAGCGGAGCCGGGTCCGTCAGGGCGGGGGCCAGCGCGCCGTCTTTCAGGCCCAGCACGACCTCACGCCAACCCTGCGTGTCGCGCTGAAATTGGCGAATGGGCAACGCGTCGATGAACTCATTGGCGATCAGGAACAGCGGTTGATCTTCAGGCAAGCCGTCCAGCGTGTCATGCCAGGTGACCGGCAGGTCTGACAACCGCTCAGCCTGCAGGCCTCGCAACACGGGCGAGGCTTCGATCAGATGAACCCGGGCGGCGGCGTGAAAGCCGGGAACGCCCCGCGTGGCACGCCAGATGTCGGCCATCAGGGTTCCGCGCCCCGGGCCGGGTTCGGCCAGCGTGAACGCGCCCGGTGCCCCTTGATCCAGCCACGCCTGCGCCAGACACAGCCCCAGAAGTTCCCCGAACATCTGGCTGATCTCAGGCGCGGTGGTGAAGTCCCCGGCGGCGCCCAGCGGGTCTTGGCGGGTATAATAGCCGTGTTCAGGGTGCATCAGGCAGTCGGCCATATAATCGGCCAGCGTCATCGGCCCCGTCAGGGCAATTCGGCGCTTCAGCAGATCATACAGCGCCGTCATGTGCGCCTGCGGCCGGCGGTTGCGATCAGGACCACGCCCAACAGCAGCATCGGCAGGCTCAAGGTTTGTCCCATGGTCAGGCCAAAGTCCCCCAGCCGCAGCACGTAGCCTGCCGGATCAACGGCCAGAAATTGGTCATCAGGCATCCGCCAGAATTCGACGATGAAGCGGGCCAGTCCATACCCGGCCAGGAAAATGCCGGTCACAAGCCACGGTGTGCGCAGCGCGCGGCCGCGTTTGACCATGATCCAGATGACCAGTCCCAGCAGCAGGCCTTCCATCCCGGCCTCGTAAAACTGTGTGGGATGACGCGCGCATTCCGCGGTCCAGCCGGGCGGGCAGATGCCGCCCGATCCGGGGAAGATCACACCCCAGGGCAGGGTGGTCGGATGCCCCCAGAGTTCTGCGTTGATGAAATTGGCGATGCGCCCCAGGAACAGGCCGATCGGTCCGACCATGGTCACGCTGTCCCCCAGTGCCGATGGCGCAACCTTGTGCACGCGCGCAAAGATCAGGCAGCTGATTGTCAGGCCAATGACCGCGCCATGAAAGGACATGCCGCCCTCCCAGACACGCAGGATCTGCATTGGGTGCGCCAGGTAAAAGGCGGGTTGGTAGAAAAGGACAAACCCCAGCCGACCCCCCAGAATGACGCCGATGATTGCCCAGGTCAGCAGCATTTCCACCTGCTCAGGGGTCATGGGCGCGGTGCCATTTGGCCAGATCGACGGGCGGCGCAGGGCGGCGACAATCAGCCGCCAGCCGGCCACAAAGCCGATGATATAGGCCAGCGCATACCACCGCAGCGCCAGCGTGAAGCCACCCAGCTCGATCGCGAAGATCTCGGGGCGCAGGTAAGACGGGAAGTCGATCAGGGCGTACATGCCAATCCTTTGTCGTTGTCCCACGGGTTTCCCGTGCGCGCCCCTTGGTGTCAACGGTGAAGTCTGCCTTGCGGTCGCGGCGCTGCGGCCCCATATAGAGCGCGTCCAACGACAGGAGCACGCAATGCAGCCCGGCAACAAAATCTTTGACGATCTGTCGAAACTGATGACCAACGCCATGGGCGTGGCGCAAGGTGCCCGGACGGAAGCCGAAACGGCGATGAAAAGCATGATGGATCGCTGGCTGGCCGACCGCGACTTTGTCACCCGCGAGGAATTCGACGCGGTGCGCGGTATGGCGCAAAAAGCGCGCGAGGAAAACGAAGCGCTGAAAGCACGGATCGAGGCGCTGGAAGCCAGCATTGAGGGCTGAAGGCCCTTGCTTTTGGTGGTTTTCGGGCTTGGCGCTTCACATGCCCCGGGATTGCCCCTAGATTGCACCGCGTTTGCAGATGGGGGGGATATCAATGTTGGGATGGCTGGGCGCTGAATTGGGCCGCATCGGCAACACATGCCTTTGGTCCTGGCAGGGGTTTTCCGCGTCTTGGCGTTCGGAGAAATCGCTCAGGCAATGGGTGATGGCGAATGTGATTTCGGCCAGTCTGGCATTTTTGCTTCCCCTCGACAGCGGTGAGCGCGGACTGATCCTGGCGCTGGGCATTTTGGTTTTGGCGGCTGAATTGTTCAACACAGCGATCGAAGAGGTCGTCGATTACATTTCAACCGAGCAGCACCCGAAAGCCGGCAAAGCCAAGGATTGCGGCAGTGCCGGTGTTGCGCTGACCGCCATTGCGGCGGGGGCCGCATGGGCGATGGCCCTGTGGCGGTTGTGGGCCGGCTAAACGCGGCGCGGATTAACCGCCGAACAGACCGCGCAACATGCCCGCGACCCAGGCGCGCGTGTCATTGACCAGTCCGACATAGGTGATCAGCACGCCCTCCAGTGCAGGCACATAAGTGGCGATCAGCGGGGCCAGCAGGTAAACCGCAACCATCGCCATTCCGACCAGCGCGACCAGTGACAGACCATTTCTGAAACTGCCCGGCTGGGCTGGCGCGCTGTGATCGAAATTGTCGTCATGGAAATCCCGCCCGCCGTTGTCTGGCTCCAACGTCGAGGTCAGTTCCTCAATGTCCGGCAAAACGTTGCGCGCGCGCGATGGGCGCGCCGACGCCGCACCAGACAGGTCGCTCAGATCCGGCGGCGGTGGTGGTGGCGGGGTGTCATCTTCGTCATGGATCCGACCTGCGGAAACACGTGGTCGCTGCGGGCGTGTCAGGCCCAGATCGCCCTGGGTTTCCAGATCGCCCTGACCGCGGCGACGCTCGCCCATCTCGCGCTCGGCCTCTTCGCGCAAGACATCCAGCACGGTTTTGTCGATGCGCGGCGCGGCGGTGCGGCCCGTGCCGTCAACCGGGGCCGGCGCGTCATCGTCTTCATCATCGTCATCGTCCAGGTCGGCGGCGCGCATTTGCAGCGCAACCTCCATCGGATATTGATACCAGGTGTTGCCACACGCCGAGCATTGGACGTCACGGCCGTTTTGCGGAATGACCCTGTCATCCACCTCGTACTGCGCGGTGCAGTTCGGACAGGTCAGTCTCATGGTTACCTCATACGTGGACGACGGTGATGCCGGAGCAGTCAGACGTTTTTGGTGTGTTCCCAGCCATGGCCATTGGCTACGGACCTTAGCTGTTGTAGCAAGCAGAAAGTCAACTTCCAAGGGCGCAACCCGCGCGATGCTTGGGGTGAAAGGGGGTCAACGTGATCCGTCTTGCGAATGTGTCACATGATTACGGCGGTCGCGGTCTGCTGACCGGTGTGCATCTGCATATCTCGCCGGGCGCGTTCTATTTCCTGACGGGCCCTTCGGGGGCCGGAAAAAGCACGCTGTTGAAATTGTGCTACGGCGAATTGACCCAAAGATCCGGTGAAATCGAAGTTTTTGGGCAGGACCTGAAGGGGATGAGCCGCGATGCGCTGGCCGATACCCGCCGCCGGATCGGGGTTATCCATCAAGACTGCCAATTTCTGGATCATCTGACGCTTGCCGAAAATGTCGCGCTGCCGTTTGTCGCCACTGGCCGCCCGGTGCCCGAAGCCGACCTGCACGAATTGTTGACCTGGGTGGGGTTGGAGCAACAGGCCGATGCCCTGCCGCCAACTCTGTCAGGTGGAGAGCGTCAGCGCGCGGCACTGGCCCGGGCTGTGATCATGTCGCCTGAGGTGGTGCTGGCCGATGAACCGACTGGCAATGTCGATTGGGAAATGTCGCAGCGCCTGCTGGCTTTGCTGGTTGAATTGAACCGCATGGGCACGGCGGTGATGATTGCAACGCATGATCTGAACCTGATCCGCACAGCGAAGTCGCAGGTTTCTGCGCGCAACCTGCGGATTGCCGACAACACCCTGCAATCAGCCGGGAGCGATCTGTAATGGCTCAGACCAGTCCCCGCGCGTCACTTGGCGATGCCGGGCGCATCGTTCCGCGCTCTGATTACACGGCGATCCTGTCAACGCTGACATCGGCGGCGATGTCATTTTTGGCGGTGTTCGCGCTGGCTCTGTCCTTGTCATCGGGCACGCTGGCGCAGCGATGGTCTGATACCCTGGCGCAAAGCGCGACGTTGCGATTGTCGGCGCCGCAGGCCGAAATCGGTGCGCAAACGGCCGCCGTGCTGGAGATTTTGAGCACTACGCCCGGAATTGCCGCGACCCGTGTGCTGGAGGTTGATGAGCAGCGCCGCCTGTTAGAGCCCTGGTTCGGTCCCGATTTGCCGGTCGAAGCCCTGGCGCTGCCCCGGATGATCGAGATTATCGAGGCGCCTGAGGGTTTTGATGCCGCCGGGCTGCGCCTGAGGCTAAGCGCCGAGGCCCCCGGCGCCGTGCTGGACGATCATACCCGCTGGCGCCGCCCGTTGGTGCAGGCCGCCGCCAGCCTGCGCGCGTTGGCATGGCTCTCGGTAATGTTGCTGGCCGCAGCGATGGCCGCGATGATCACACTGGCTGCGGGCTTTTCGTTGGCGGCAAATGCACAGGTGATCCGCGTCTTGCGACTGGTGGGCGCGCGTGACGCCTTCATCGCCCGCGCCTTTGTGCTTCGGTTGACTGTGCAGGCGTTGATTGGTGCGGCCGCTGGCACGGTGCTGGGGATGGCCGGATTTGCCTTGCTGCCAGTGGCCGGCGAAACCGGCTTCCTGACGGGGCTGGGGTTCCAAGGGGCTGGCTGGCTGATGCCACTGGTCATTCCGCCATTGGCGGGTGTGATTGCCTATGTCGCTACGCGCGTCGCTGCACTGCGCGTTCTCAGAAGGGAAAGCTAATGGCCTATGCGTTTCGATGGATCAGGTCGCTGTTCTTTGCGTTTCAGATGTATCTGATGATGGTGATCATGGCGCTGTTCTATGCGCCTTGGGCGCTGTATTCCCGCAACGGGGCCTTCGCGGCGGTTCACGCCTGGACGAAGTATGTGCGTTGGTCGGCCAGCTGGATCATCGGCCTGAAGTCCGAGGTGCGCGGCGAAATCCCGCAAGGTGAGGTGATGGTTGCCTCCAAGCATCAAAGTTTCTTTGATATCATCATTCTGGTCAGCGTTCTGCCGCGTCCCTTTTTCATCATGAAAAAACAGATCCTGCGGATCCCGATCGTCGGATGGTATGCCAAACGCATCGGGTGCGTTCCGGTTGACCGGGGCAGGCGTGGTGCTGCGATCAAGGCGATGGTTGATCAGGTCAGCTCGACCTCAGGGCAGCATGAGCCAGGCCAATTGATCATTTTCCCGCAAGGCACGCGTGTCGCTGCCGGGGCGCAGCGGGAATACAAGACCGGCGTGGCGGTGTTGTATGAAATTCTGAATGAACCCGTCGTGCCCACGGCGGCGAATGTCGGTGTGTTTTGGCCGCGCCAACGGATTTACCGTGACCCCGGTCTGGCGGTGATCGAATTTCTTCCGATCATAGACGCCGGCCTGCCCAAGCGCGAGTTTCTGGAAAGCGTTGAACGCGCGGTTGAACTGCGGTCGAATGAATTGATGGCCGATGCCGGGTTCATCGTCGAAAACCCGCAAGTGACCTAAGTGGCAACGCAGCGCAGCACTGTCGATTTTATCTTGGAGCAGACCGCCGGTGCCGGCGACGTATCGGCGCGCGCGATGTTCGGGGAATACGGGTTTTACTGCGACGGTAAGATCCTGGGCCTGATCTGCGACGACACCCTGTTCCTGAAATACACGCCCGGTGCCGCTGCCCTGATCCCTGATGCCGATATGGGGCCACCTTATACTGGCGCAAAACCGCATCTGATTGCGGATGGCCTGCTGGACGATCCGGACAGCTTTGTGCCACTTCTCAGGGCGATCTGGGACGATGTCCCGCAGCCCAAACCCAAAGCGCCACGAAAGCGCAAGGGAGGCTGAGGGATGCTGTGGGACTGGTGCATCGCTGCATTCGTGCTGATGGCCACCGCCGCGTTGGCCCTGAGCACCCGGTCCTTGCACGGGGCGGCAGGATCGCTGACCGGGCAGGCCGGGTTGGTGGTGCTGATCGGAACTGGCATTGCGCTGGCATGAGGGCGCGTGCCCGTGCCCGGGTTGGCCAGCGCGGTTGTGGTCGGCGCGGTTGTGGTCGGCGCGGTGGCCGAAGAAATTCACTATCGCGCCATCGGGTTTGAAATCCTGACCCAGATCACGGGCAGCGACCTTTTGGCTGGCGGACTTGTGGTGCTGGTGTTCGCGCTGACCCGTGACATCTGGGCGCTGATGCTGGTGCATAAGGCAACCGATAGGGCGGGGCTGATCCTGCCGCGACTGCGCAAGGGGGCGTGATGGGCTGGATTACCGACGTATCAGATCTGGAGGCACTTTATGGCGCGCCAGGCGAGGCCGCGATGCGCAAGGTTGCGCGGCGGCTGACGCCAACGTACCGGGCCTGGATTGAGCGGTCGCGGTTTTGCCTGCTGGCGACTGTGGGTCCCGAGGGCACGGATTGCTCGCCCCGCGGCGACGATGGCCCGGTGGTGACAGAGTTGGATCCCGGCACGCTGGCGATGCCCGATTGGCGGGGCAACAACCGCATGGACACCCTTCGCAACATCGTGCGTGACGGGCGGATATCGGTGACATTCTTGGTGCCAGGGTCGAACACTTTGGTGCGCGTGAACGGCACCGCGCGGGTGTCGGTGGATCCCACCCTGATCCAACGGTTCGAGCAGCGCGGCCAGCACCCGCGCAGCGTGATCATCGTTCAGATTTCGGAAATTTACACCCAATGCGCCCGCGCCTTGATGCGGGCGGGCTTGTGGGACCGCAATGATGCGCAAGGCTTGCCGACGCCGGGCGAGGTGCTGGCCGAGATGACGCAGGGGGAAATTGACGGCGCGGGGTATGATGCCGCATGGGGCGCGCGGGCCGCAGAAACGATGTGGTGACGGTGGGGCCCGGGACAAGGGCCTTCGAAGGCCCTTGGTTCAAGGCGCTTGAAAGCGCCTTCGCACCGGTTTTCGAAAACCGGTCCTACAAGCCCGTTCGAACGGGCTTGTCCCCCAGTGGATAGGTTTTTCGCACCCTGTCCACCCGTGTTCCGTCCCCCAGGGCAACGTCGTGCACGCGGTCGCGGTCCGCGAAACCCATCTTCGTGTAATAGCTCAGCCCCGGCACATTGTCGGCGCGGATTGTGGCATTCAAAGCCACCAGCCGCAGCGCACGAGCTTTGGTCTGCGTGGCCTGAAACAGCGCCGTCCCAGCCCCGCGCAGCGGCGGATTTTGCCGCGTAAAGCTGGCAATATCGCCCCAGCCTTCTGGCAACGTCGGATTGGCGTTCAGCACCTGAAACCCGGCCGGCTGGTCCGCGTCCAGAACGGTGTGGCAGCACAATACTGTCGGACCGTCCAGATGCTTGCGGCGCAAATCTTCCACGGACAAGGGCGCGGTGTAGGCCGTGGTGCCGCCGACGGCAATGATTGCGTTCAGAATTTCGGTCAGCGCCGGCGCATCGCCGGGCTGAAACGGGCGAACGGTCAGCGTGCTCACGCGGCCAGACCCTTGCGCCCCATGTCCAGAAACTTGCGACGTCTCAAGCCCACGAGATCCTCGGGGGTTTTGCCGTCCAACTGTGCAAGCTGCGCCTCAATCGCGCGGCCAACCGCCGCAATCGCTGCATCACGATCCCGCTGGGCACCGCCGCGGGGTTCTTCGATGATCTGATCGATCACCCCAAGGCTGAGCAATTCCTGCGCCGTCAGCCGCATGGCCTCGGCTGCTTCGCGCATCTTTTCGGCGTCTTTCCACAGGATTGACGCGCAGCCTTCCGGCGTGATCACAGAATAGATCGAATGCTCCAGCATCATGACCTTGTTGGCGCTGGCCAGCGCCACCGCACCGCCGGACCCACCCTCACCGATGATCACGGAAATCAGGGGCACGCCGATCTCCAGGCATTTCTGGGTCGAACGCGCAATGGCCTCGGCTTGGCCGCGCTCTTCCGCGCCCTTGCCCGGATAGGCGCCGGGCGTATCGACCACCGTGATGACCGGCAATTTGAAGCGGTTCGCCAGGTCCATCAGGCGGATGGCCTTGCGGTAGCCTTCTGGGCGCGCCATGCCGAAATTGCGTTCGATCCGGGATTTGGTATCGTCGCCCTTTTCCTGCCCGATCACCATGACCGGTCGGTCGCCCAACCGCGCCAGCCCGCCCATGATGGCGTGGTCGTCGGCAAAGTTGCGATCGCCTGCCAGCGGCGTGAACTCGGTGAACAACGCGTCGATGTAATCGCGGCAATGAGGCCGGTCAGGATGCCGCGCAACCAGGCATTTGCGCCACGGGCTGAGCGATTTATAAAGATCGGTCAGCAACTGCTTTGCCTTGTGATCCAGCGCCTCGGCTTCCTTTTGCACGTCCATCTCAGGGTTGCTGGCGGCCATGGCGCGCAATTCGGCGGCCTTGCCTTCGATTTCTGCCAGCGGTTTTTCAAACTCGAGGTAATTCATTCTGCGCACCTGATTGCTCGGGCTCTATATGCCCATCCTGCCCCGGTGTTGCAATGGGCCGGTTGCCAGAGCGCACGCGCTCAAAACAGGCTGCCTTGCCCCGGTTCAGGATCCTTTGGTTTGCGACGAGGTTTCGCCGGCGCAGACAGCGGCATGGCGTCCAGCAGGCCGTCCTGCAATTCGATGCTCAACTGCGCGGCCTTGCGGGCGTCGGCGGCGTGCGTCAGCGGTTTGCCGTCCGGGTTTCTGAGAATTGCATACCCGCGCGCCAGCGTTTGACGGTGGCCCAGCGTGTCCAGCAGCTTGCCGAAGCTTTCCAGCCGGTCATTTGCGCGCGACAGCCGCGCGGTCAGTGCTGTGTCCGCCCGTCCCGAAAGTGGTGCAAGGGTTGCAGCGTGGCGCGCGACATCGACAGACAGGCGCGCCGGGGACAGCCGCAGCCGGGACAGCAGGTCTGCCCGGCGTTGAAGGCCTGCGGACAGGGCCGGGGACAACCGGTTGGTCATGGAGCCAAGTCTATCGCTGCGGTTGGTCACTTCGCGCCGCAGGGTTCCCGGGCGAAGGCCCGCCGCCGCCCGGTTCAGATCCAGCGCCTTTCGGGTGGCCAGCGCGCGCAAAGAGCCTGCAAATTTGTCTGAAAGCCGGTCCAACCGCTGCACTGGCGTTGCCAGCAACACGTCGGCCCGGGGCAGGGCGCGTGACAGGTCCCGCAGCCGTTGATCGCGGCTTTGCACGGCGCCAGTGCCGGCCCGGTGCAGACGGGCGCCAAAGCTGGCCACTGTCGCCTGCAACTCGGCGCGCACCGGCACGGCCAGTTCGGCGGCAGCGGTTGGCGTGGGCGCACGCAGATCGGCGGCGTGGTCGATCAGCGTGGTGTCGGTTTCATGCCCGACGGCGGAAATCAGCGGAATGTCACTGGCCGCCGCCGCGCGCACAACGGCTTCATCGTTGAAGCCCCAGAGGTCTTCGATGGATCCGCCACCACGTGCAACGATCAACACATCCGGGCGCGGAACAGGCCCGCCGGGGGGCAGCGCATTAAACCCCTGAATGGCGCGCACGACGTCCGCCGGGCAGCGTTCACCTTGCACCGCAACGGGCCAAACGATTACGCGGCGTGGAAAGCGGTCTGCCAACCGGTGCAGGATGTCCCGGATCACCGCACCCGTGGGTGACGTGATCACGCCAATGACTTGCGGCAGAAACGGGATCCGCTGTTTGCGCCCGGGTTCAAACAGCCCCTCAGCCGCCAGCGCCTTGCGCCGGGCTTCCAGCATGGCCATCAACGCGCCCGCCCCGGCGGGTTCCACGTTTTCAACCTGAAGCTGGTACTTCGATTGCGGGCCGTAAGTGGTCAGCCGCCCGGTGGCGATGACCTCCATGCCTTCCTCGGGCTTCACGGCCATGCGCGCGACTTGGCCCTTCCAACTTACCGAGGCGATGACAGCGCGGTCATCCTTCAGGTCGAAATACATGTGCCCGGTGCGCGCGATCACCACGCGCCCGACCTCTCCGCGCACGCGCACGCGGCCGAATTCGCCCTCCAGGGTGCGTTTGACCGCGCCGCTCAGCTCCGAGACGGTGAAATCATGGGCATTGTTGCCGGGCACGGGGGTGTCGTCGTCGATCAGGTCCATGCAAGCGACCTTAGCGCGCAGTTCTGGCCGGGGAAAGCGGATCAGTCACCGCCGCCGCCGTCAAAACCGCCGTCATCCCAGCCGGTCACCGAGTGGTCGCCCATTCCGGTGTTGTCGCCCGAAATTGGTGAAACCAAAACACCGACCGAAACGACAATGCCCAAAACAACCGGCCAGATTGAACCGCTGACCAGCGTCAGGACCAAACCGGCCAACGCCAGCCCAACCGCCGCGATGCGAACCAGCTTGGCGTTTGGATCGGGCCAATACTGCGCGGGCGCCCGTGCACCGAATTCTGCGCGGTAAGCTTTTCGGGTGCGTTCCTGATCCTGGCCGGTGAAGCGGTCGACGTATGGCAAGGTGCGGCCAAACAAGGTTTGGCAATCAGCGTCATAGCCGGCGGGGTCCGACCTGTGCGCTTGCCAGACCTGATCCAGACTGGCCCCGACAGAGCGTTTGGCAGTTTTGGTCAGCCCATACAGATAAAGAAAACGGCGGTATTCACGGATCGCCTGAAGCGCCTGGTCTTCTGTCCAGCCTGTCCGTACGCGCACACGTTCAGACAGGTCATTTCCAACGGAGTCGGCGGTGAACTCGAAAGCGTCTACCCGATTCCAAAGGGCCTGATCTTTCATGAGGTGGGTGCCTTTGCTTGTGCCTTGACCTAAGCTTGGGTATCTGGACGCAACACTATCAGACAGAGGGCGCGACGTGAACATCTTGGTTCTGGGCGGGGGCGGGCGTGAACATGCGCTGGCATGGGCGATCAAGCAAAACCCCAAATGCGACCGGCTGATTGTGGCACCGGGCAATGCTGGGATTGCCGATATCGCCGAATGCGCGGTGTTGAACGCTGAAGACGGCGCGGCGGTGGTCGGTTTCTGCGAGGAAAACGCCGTGGATTTTGTGGTCATCGGGCCCGAGGCCCCGCTGGCCGCCGGCGTCGGCGATGCGTTGCGCGCGGCGGGGATTGCGTGCTTTGGCCCATCCGCCGCAGCGGCGCAACTTGAAGCGTCGAAAAGTTTCACCAAGGAGATTTGCGACGCGGCCCACGCGCCAACGGCGGGTTACGCTCATTTCACCAAACTGGCTGCGGCGCGGGACTATGTTCAGGCGCAAGGCTTGCCGCTGGTCATCAAGGCCGACGGGCTGGCCGCGGGCAAGGGCGTGATCATTCCCGAAACCCTGGACGAAGCCTTGGCTGCGCTGGATGACATGTTCGGCGGGGCTTTTGGCGCAGCCGGCGCCGAGGTGGTGATTGAAGAATTCATGGAGGGCGAAGAGGCGTCGTTCTTTGTGTTGGTGGACGGTGAAACCTGCCTGCCGATTGGCACCGCGCAAGACCACAAGCGCGTGGGCGAAGGCGACACCGGGCCGAATACCGGCGGAATGGGGGCCTATTCCCCCGCGCCGGTTTTGACGGACGCCATTGCGCAGCAGGCGTTGGCGCAGATCGTCCGCCCGACCATGGCCGAAATGGCGCGGCGCGGGATGCCGTATCAGGGCGTGCTGTATGCCGGGCTGATGATCAAGGACGGTCAGGCGCGGCTTGTGGAATACAACGTGCGATTTGGCGATCCTGAATGTCAGGTGCTGATGATGCGGCTGGGCGCGCAGGCACTGGACCTGCTGTTGGCCTGCGCCGAAGGGCGGCTGAGCGAGGCGCGCGTAAACTGGGCCGATGATCACGCGTTGACCGTGGTGATGGCGGCACGCGGCTATCCCGGCTCCTATGACAAGGGGAGCGTGATCAAAGGCCTGGACGCGTTGCCTGAAGACAGTTTCAACAAGGTGTTCCACGCGGGCACACAGGCGCGCGACGGGGCTGTGACGGCCAATGGCGGGCGAGTTTTGAACGTCACGGCGCGGGGCGACACCCTGGCGCAGGCCGCTGACCGCGCATATGCGATGGTCGATGGGATCGACTGGCCCGAAGGGGTCTGCCGACGTGATATCGGCTGGCGGGCGCTGTAAGTCATGGAGTGGACGGGCGAAGGCATCTTGCTCAGCGCACGTCCACACGGCGAAAGCTCTGCGATTATTGAGGTGATAACGCCGGATCACGGCCTGCACCGGGGCGTTGTGCGCGGCGGCACGGGACGCAAGATGGCGCCCGTTCTGCAACCCGGCGCACAGTTGCAACTGCGCTGGCGGGCGCGGCTGGATGATCATCTGGGCACCTTTGCCGTGGAACCCATTCGATCCCGCGCGGCGGCGATCATGGTGGATGCCGACCGGCTGGCGGCGCTGAATGCGCTGTGTGCGCTGTGCGTCTTTGCGTTGCCGGAACGCGACCCGCACCCGCGCCTGTTTGCCGCCACGGAGATGGTTCTGGATGCGCTGGCCGGGGGTGACGCGTGGTTCGGCGGGTATCTGGCGTGGGAAAGGTTGCTGCTGGAAGACTCCGGCTATGGCTTGGATTTCAGCGCCTGCGCGGTGACGGGGGCAACCGAGGGTTTGGCCTATGTTTCACCCCGCACCGGGCGCGCGGTAACGGCGGCCGGGGCTGGCGCGTTTGCTGACAGGTTGCTGCCGCTGCCGGGGTTGCTGTTGGACGAACACGCCGATGGGGACCGCACGCAGATGGCCGAAGGGTTGCGTACCACTGGGCATTTCCTGCGCGAAACGCTGGCGCCCGCATTGGGCAACCGCCCCGTGCCTGCCGCGCGGGACAGGATGGCGGACCGGTTTTCTTGAGTATTTGGGGAAAGATGAAGCTGGCAGGTCAGACTTCGTTATGCTCCACCAGCCAGGCGGCGCAGGACAACAAGGCCTCTGACGGCGGGTTGAAGCGGATGCCCAGCCGGTCGATGGCTTTCGCGTTTGATGCGCGGTAGCGCCGCCCCAGCAGGGGCTTGACGGCGCGGATTTCGGCGTCGAACAGCGCCAGGATGCCGACCATCCAGCCGGGTGCCACGCGGCGCGGGATCTTGCGATCCGGGTAAGCTATTTTCAAGATACCGGCCCATTCGGCAAAGGTCATCGTGCCGCTGTCCGCGATAAAACGCTCACCGGCTGTGTCGGGGCGTTCGGCGGCGATGACATGCATCATCGCCACGTCCCGCACATCCACACAGCCCCAGCCCACATCGATATTCATTGGGTCCTTGCCGGACAACAGGCGTTTCACGATCCCGGCCGAGGATCCGAAATGGCTGTCCAGCGGCGGGCCCAGAATGACCGACGGGTTGATCGTGGTCAGGGCAAGATCATGCTGCGCGGCCAACTCCCATGCCAGGCGTTCGGCCAGGGTTTTTGACCGGCCATAGGCCGACATCCCGGGGGCGTCCGGGTCGGACCAGTCAGCCTCGGTGGCCGTCTGGCCGGTTGGAACCTGCTCCCAGATGGCCACGCAACTGGAAGTCAGCACGACCCGTTTCACCCCCGCCCCGGCGGCGGCGTTCAACGCGCGGCGGGTGCCGTCGCGGGCCGGGACGATCAGATCATCGGCGGATTTGGGGTTCCCGATCGGGAAGGGGGACGCCGTATGGATCAGCGCCTCCTGCCCTGCCAGTGCTGTGTCCCACCCGTCATCCCGTGTCAGATCCAGCTGCGCAAACCGCAGGTTCGACAGCTTGGCCGGGTCGTCCAAGTGGGGCGTTATTGCAGCGCGCACTTCGTCGGCGCGGTCAAGCCTGCGCAGGGTGCCGGTGACCTCATGCCCGGCGTTCAGGGCCGCCAGCACGACGTGTTTGCCCAGAAAACCCGTGGCCCCGGTGATCAACAGTTTCATTCCATTCCCCCTGTGTGCGCACGCTGAGACTGCGCGCAGCGGGGGGGTAGGTCAACCCATGGGGGAAGGCGGGTCAGCCCAGCAACCGGCGAGCAATGACCTGCGCCTGGATTTCCCCTGCCCCCTCAAAGATATTCAGGATACGGGCGTCGCACAGGATGCGGCTGATCTGGTATTCCAGCGCAAAGCCGTTGCCGCCATGGATCTGCAGGGCGTTATCCGCGGCAGCCCAGGCGACCCGCGCGCCCAGCAGTTTCGCCATACCGGCTTCCAGATCGCAGCGTTTGTCGTGATCCTTTTGCCAAGCGCTGAAATAGGTCAGTTGCCGGGCGATCATGATTTCAACGGCCATCATCGCCAGCTTGTCTGCCACGCGGGGGAAGTTGATCAGCGATTTGCCGAATTGCTTGCGGTCCTGAGCGTATTGCATCCCCACCTCAAGCGCGTTCTGCGCCACGCCGATGGCGCGGGCGGCGGTCTGGATGCGGGCGCTTTCAAAGGTCTGCATGAGTTGCTTGAAGCCCTGACCGGTCTCACCACCCAGCAGATTGTCGCCCTTCACCTTGAAGCCGTCAAAGCCCAGTTCGTATTCTTTCATGCCGCGGTACCCGAGCACCTCGATTTCCCCGCCGGTCATGCCGGGGGTGGGGAAGGGGTCTGCGTCGGAGCCGGGGGTTTTTTCGGCCAGGAACATCGACAGGCCCCGGTAGTCGGTGGTGTCCGGATCGGTGCGGGCCAGCAGGGTCATCACATGGGTGCGCGCGGCGTGGGTGATCCAGGTTTTGTTGCCCGTGACAGTCCAGTCGTCACCGTCCTTGACGGCGCGGGTGCGCAAGCTGCCCAGGTCCGATCCGGTGTTGGGTTCGGTGAACACGGCTGTCGGCAGGATTTCGGCGGATGCCAGCTTGGGCAGCCATTGGTCCTTTTGCGCCTGCGTGCCGCCACACAAGATCAGCTCGGCCGCGATTTCTGAGCGCGTGCCAAGGGAGCCGACACCAATATACCCCCGGCTGAGTTCTTCGGACACCACGACCATCGACGCCTTGGACAGGCCCAGACCGCCAAACTCTTCGGGGATCGTCAGGCCAAATACGCCCAGCTCTGCCAGCTCCTCGATGATCTCCATCGGGATCAGTTCGTCCTTCAAGTGCCAGCCATGGGCATGGGGGACCACACGGTCATCGGCGAAGCGGCGGAACTGGTCGCGGATCATCTCCAGTTCATCGTCCAGACCGGTCGCGCCAAAGGTCGCGCGGCCATGGTTTTCCTGCATCAAGGCAACCAGACGGGCGCGGGCGGCTGCGCTGTTGCCGTTTTGGGTCAGCGCCATGATTTCCGGCGCCGTCAACGGCATCTGATCCTCTTGCGAGAGGCCAATGTCCTGAAGGCGCAGAATCTCGCCTTGGGTCATCGGAATGCCACCCCAGATTTGCCACAGGTATTCCCCGACGCCGATCTGCAGCAGCAGCGCCTCCATTTCGCCAAAGCTGCCGGCATTGGACAGGCGCTGCGCCCAGGCCTGCATCTGGCGGATGCTTTCGACATAGGTGGCCAGCCAGGCCAGCCCATGGGCGGCGCGTTGGTGGTCTTCCAACAGGGCTGCCTTGACCTTGCCGTCCACGGAAACTTGCGTGCGCACACGGTCAGTTGCCGTGGCCAGCAAGCTGTCCAGAGGTGCCAGGACCCCGGCGACCTGCGCCAGCAAGTCGGTCATCAAAGGCGAAGGTTGCGGCATATCCTGACCGTCATGAGGCATGGTCATCTCCTGTAATCTGTTGCCACGCGAATATCGCCTTCGCAGGTGCAGCGCAACAATAATTCAACATGGGCACGTAAATCGTATGAAAATGTCGCAAGGTTTGGGGCGTGCAGCAGGTTCGCGGGTGCGGTAGAACGGCAGAGAAGGGGGCGTTGGCATGGATTACATCATGGCGGGATTGCCGGTTTGGGCGTTTGTGCTGGCGGTCCTGGTGGCGGTGCTTGCGGGGTTTGTGAAAGGGGCAATCGGCTTTGCGTTCCCGTTGATCATGATTGCCCTGCTGCCATCTTTCATGCCGACCCAGACAGCGCTGGCGGCCTTGATCCTGCCGGTTCTGGCGACCAATCTGCAGCAATCCTTGCGCGGCGGCATTGGCGCGGCTTGGGCCTCGGCGCGAAAATTCTGGCGGATCATCCTGGCGTGTATGGCCGGTATCGCGGTTTCGGCGCCCTTTGCGGTGATCTTGCCACAACGGGTGATGTTCGTGTTGCTGGGCGGCGTGGTGCTGGGGTTCTGTATCATGCAATTGCGCGGATGGGTGCCGGTGATCGCCAAGGGTTGGCGCAACCGTGCCGAACTGATCACGGGCATCGTCAGCGGGCTTTATGGTGGTATTTCAGGCGTTTGGGGCCCGCCTGTAATCGTGTTTTTGTTGGCGATCAATGTCGAGAAGCGCGAGATGGTGCGGGTGTTGAATGTCATCTTCACGGGTGGCGCGCTGATCTTGCTGGTCATGCATATCCGCACCGGTGTTCTGAATGCCCAGACGGCGCCGCTGTCTGCGGCGATGCTGTTGCCCGCAACTTGTGGATTGTTGCTGGGGTTCCGGGTGCAAGACCGGATGGATCATCAACGGTTTCGTACGTGGACGCTGATCGCGCTCAGCGTCGGCGCGCTTAACCTGCTGCGCCGGGCGGCGATGGGATAGCCGACAGCAGCGCCCCACCACGGCACAAATGGGCCAGACCTGGTGCGGCGGCCGCTGGCACGACGGTGAATTCAACAGTCAGCAGATACGCGCCATCCTGGCTGACGCTGAATGACCAGTCGCCCGGTTGCAATTCGTCCGGTGTGTCGAACTGAAAGAACATCGTATCAGCCGCCCCCGCATCCATTGTGCCTGTCCAGTTCTGTTCCGTTACGCCGCGCGGCGGCATAGGCGGATGGGTGACGGTATAGCTCAGGACGGCGTTGGTTTCCTGATGCAGGGTAAAGCGGACCCCAAAGCCAAGCCCCAGCACGGCGGGGGCGATCTGCCCCTCTGCGATCAGGTCCACTGGGACATCAGGCACATGCACCCAGCCAAAAACCGTGCCAGGTGCGTCACGGCGTCCCGCCATGGGCGGCGCGCAGAACAGACCCGCGGTCAGTTCCGCCACCTGGTCCGAGGTGACAACATTGTCCCCGGCAAGGGCCGGGCAAGACATCGGAAACAGGACAAGCCCCGCCAACAGGGCGGGGCTTGTGAAGTTCAGCGATCCGCGAGGCATCGGTTCAGCCAATAGCCGCGGCTTTGACGTCATCGTCGATGAACGGCACGTATTGCGCGAAGTTGTCCGAGAACATCTGCACCAGCTTCTGGGCCTGCGCGTCATAGGCAGCCGGATCCTGCCACGTGCGACGCGGGTCCAGCAAGACGTCATCGAGCCCATCCAGGGAGACGGGAACGTCAAAGCCGAAGTTCTCATCACGACGGAAGTCAACTTCAGCAAGCGATCCGTTCAGCGCGGCGGTCAGCAACGCGCGGGTGGCGCGGATCGGCATGCGCGACCCGGTGCCATAAGCGCCGCCGGTCCAGCCGGTGTTGACCAACCAGCAGGTCGCACCATGGTCATGGATCTTTTCTTGCAACAACTTGCCGTACACCTCAGGCCGACGTGGCATGAAAGGCGCGCCAAAGCAGGTGCTGAAGGTCGGTTCCGGCTCGGTCACGCCGCGCTCGGTTCCGGCCACCTTGGACGTGAAGCCAGACAGGAAGTGATACATCGCCTGCGCCGGGGTCAGCCGGGCAATCGGAGGCAGAACGCCGAAGGCGTCGCAGGTCAGCATGATGATATGCTTGGGATGCCCGCCCAAAGACGTCTCTGACGCGTTCGAAATCGCGTCCAGCGGGTAGGCAACGCGCGTATTGTCGGTCAGCGAGTTATCGTTGAAATCCAGTTCCAGGGTTTCAGTGTCGAACACCATGTTTTCGACAACCGACCCAAAACGAGAGGTCGTAGCGTAGATCTCAGGCTCGGCCTTGGGGTCCAGTTTGATGGTCTTGGCGTAGCAGCCACCCTCAAAGTTGAAGATCCCGCTTTCCGACCAACCGTGCTCATCATCCCCGATCAGCGTGCGGCTGGGGTCGGCGGACAGGGTGGTTTTGCCGGTGCCCGACAGGCCAAAGAACACAGCCGAGTCGTCCGGGTTGTCAATGGCGTGGTTGGCCGAGCAGTGCATGGCCATCACACCCTTGCCGGGCAGAATATAGTTCAGCAACGAGAAGATCGATTTCTTGTTTTCGCCCGCGTATTCGGTGTTGGCGACCAGGATCAACTTGCGCTCGAAATTCAACACGATGACGGTGTCGGTGCGGCACCCGTGGCGCGCGGGATCGGCCTTGAAACTGGGGCAGTTGATCATCGTCCATTCGGGGACGAAGGTGTCCAGTTCCTCGCGCGCGGGGCGGCGCAACATGGTGCGGTTGAACAGGCTGTGCCACGCCAATTCGGTGACCATGCGCACATCGACGCGGTGCCGCGCGTCGGCGCCGCCAAACAGATCTTCCACGAAGTAATCGCCACCCTTCATGTGGGCAGTCATGTCGTCGTAAAGGCGATCAAAGGCGTCTGGGGCCATGGGTGCGTTGTTGTCCCACCAGATGCTGTCTTCAACCGAGGGCGTGCGCACGACGAACTTGTCCTTGGGTGAGCGGCCGGTGAACGTGCCCGTAGAAACCAAAAAGGCACCGCCTTTGCCCAGGGTGCCTTCGCCGCGCTTGATGGCGCATTCTATCAGTGCGGGTTCCAGCAGGTTGTAGGAAACTGAACCCAGCCCGGTGATCCCCTGATCTTCCAAACGGTGTTTGGGATTGACGCGTCCTGCGGTCATATGCTCGCTCCTTAAGCCGTGTTGGCTGGCTTCGAATAGAATAGCCAAGCTGCCCTCTGCCTCGGGTAGCTTGTCATGTGGTCTCCTCAACCGACATCTGGGCTATATCATGGCGGTTCGGGGATCGAACAGGACACATTTTGTCCTTTAGCGTTAACATGTCGCTGTTATCGCAAACTGTCGCACCCAATAGGAAACACAGACCCGATTGTGGGGAATCTTGACGCCTTTAGAGGGAATCCATGTGCGATTGTCTTCGTTTGGTTGACTATATGGTTGATTCTCGGTGCGGAATTCTTAGAATTAGGCACAAAAAATAAAAGAGCAGAGCAAGGACAGGCAAATGTCGAAGATAGCACTCGTCGACGACGACAGGAATATCCTGACGTCCGTCTCGATCTCTCTCGAAGCTGAAGGCTTCGAGGTGGAAACCTACAATGATGGCCAATCGGCATTGGAGGCGTTTAACCGCCAATTGCCCGATATGGCTGTGTTGGATATCAAGATGCCGCGCATGGATGGTATGGAACTGCTGCAACGGCTGCGCCAGAAAACCCAGATGCCGGTGATCTTTCTGACGTCAAAAGATGATGAGATTGACGAAGTTCTTGGGCTGCGGATGGGGGCTGACGATTACGTCAAGAAACCCTTCTCGCAGCGTTTACTGATAGAGCGTATCCGGTCGCTCCTGCGCCGCCAACAGGCCGTAGAGAACGACGAAGTCGGCACCACCGAAGAAACCAAGGTTATGGTGCGCGGGTCATTGTCGATGGACCCCCTGCGCCACGCGGTTGTGTGGAAGGGCCAGGATGTGACCCTGACCGTCACCGAATTTCTGTTGTTGCAGGCGCTGGCCCAGCGTCCCGGCTTTGTCAAAAGCCGCGATCAGCTGATGGATGTCGCCTACGACGATCAGGTCTATGTCGATGACCGCACGATCGACAGCCATATCAAGCGCCTGCGCAAGAAAATGCGCTCGGTCGACGAGGACTTCTCGTCTATCGAAACGCTCTATGGTATCGGTTACAAATACAACGAGGCCTGACCTCGGACATAGCCCATAAAACACTGAAAAATAATGGCGGTAGGGGCAGACATCACTCCACACACGGATGGACCGAGCAGCGATGTGGTGCTCGGGGAAGATTGGGTGCGCCCGCAAAGCGCGGTGGACAGCGAAGTGCGTGTCCATCGGGCGCGGCGTGGTCTGTTGTCGATTTTTCATTCGCCGTTGGCGCGAAAGATCATCCTGTTCAACATGTTGGCGCTGGTCCTTCTGGTGGCCGGTGTTTTGTTTACCAATCCCTTTCGCGATACGCTGACCCGCCAGCATCAGGATGCCTTGATCATCCAGGCGCAAACCATAGCCGATATCCTGGCGGCGTTGCCGGGGGGCGCAGGCTATGAAACGCCAGACGCCATGGCGGCGCGGTCAGACGTGTTGTCTGCGGTGACGCTGAACCGCGAAACCGAGGTGTTGCTGCTGGCCGCCGACGGAAATGTCGAAGTGGCGCGGCGCGGCGAAGGCGGGCGCAGCACACAGGGCGACAGACCCGCGTTGAGCGAGCCGCAACGCACGATCATTTCGGATACGCTGGACGTGATCTGGTCGGCGCTGTCGGGGATCATCCCCGGCGACCGGTCGCCACAATATGATCCCAACGAACTGCTGACGGCGCTGCATCAAGATGCGATGCAAGGGCAAAGCACCGGGCGCGTGTTGCGGCTGGACAGCGGATTTCGCATGCTGGCCGCAGCCCCCGTCTTGTTGGATGGGGCGGTCGTCGGGTCAGTGGTGATGCAACAGATCCCGGCGGAACTGGAACAGATCCTGCGCTCGGAACGCGAGCAAGTTTTGCAAATGTTCGTGGTGGCGCTGCTGGTGTCGGTGGGTCTGAGCCTGGTGCTGGCATCCACCATCGCCAACCCGCTGGCCGATTTGGCCACCGCCGCCGAATTGGGCCGCGACAAGAACGCACGGCGTATGCAGCCCGCGCGCGTTCGGATCCCCGATCTGGCCGGCCGCCCGGATGAAATCGGGCGCCTGTCGGTGGCGATGCGGGGCATGGTGTCGGCGCTCTATGACCGGATCGACGCGAACGAGCAATTCGCCGCTGACGTATCGCATGAAATCAAGAACCCGCTGGCCAGCTTGCGTTCGGCGGTGGGCACATTGCGCGTCGCCAAGCGGGAAGATCAGGTGAACCGTCTGCTGGATGTCATTGAACATGACGTGCGCCGGTTGGACCGTCTGATCTCGGACACCTCGAACGCGTCGCGGCTGGACAGTGAATTGGTCAAGGAAGAAGAAGAAACCTTCAACCTGTGCAAGACGCTGGAAAACCTGAGCACCCACCTGGGGCAGGAAGCCGAAAGCAAGGGCGTGGAATTCATCAGCGAATTGCCGCGCGAACCGGTGATGATACAAGGGTTGGAAGCCCGGTTGGCGCAGGTCTTTGTGAACCTGATCACCAACGCGACCTCGTTTTGTGCCGAAGGTGATGCCGTGCGGATCTGGGCCCGCAAACGCGACAACCGGGTGCTGGTTGTGGTCGAAGACACCGGCCCCGGCATTCCCGAAGCTGCGCTGGGCAAGGTGTTCAAACGCTTTTACTCCGAACGCCCACAAGATCAGTTTGGCAACCATTCCGGCCTGGGCCTGGCGATTTCAAAGCAGATTGTCGAAGCGCATGGCGGTGTGATCTGGGCGGAAAACATTCGTCCCACCCACGCGGACCGCAATTCAGAGCCATTGGGTGCGCGATTCGTGGTCGGTCTGCCGTTGTGACACCACCGCGCAACGTCCATGCAAGCGTCGTTGCCTTTGGCCCGTGGACGGGCATCCTGATCTTGGGCCCGTCGGCCAGCGGCAAGTCATCTTTGGCGCTGGGCCTGATCCAATCGGGGGCGCAACTGGTAGCGGACGACCAGGTGTTTGTCACAGCGCAAGACGGGGCGCTTTTTGCCCGCGCCCCCCACAGCATCGCCGGGTTGATCGAAGCGCGCGGGGTCGGGCTGCTGAAAATGACACACCGGCGGCTGGCGCAAATCGGGCTGATCGTGGATATGGGCTTGCCCCGGGGGCCAAGATTGCCCACACCGAACACGCGCGAATTTCTTGGTGTGCCCTTGCCTTGTCTGCCCGGCGGCACAGATCCTTGCTTTGTGCAGGCGATAAGCATCGCAATGAAGACGAACACCGGAACAAGAGGCGCACGATGACGGAAGTCTTGAGCGAAATTCGCGTGGTCATGGTGACCGGCCCGTCCGGCGCCGGGCGCTCGTCCGCGATCAACGCGCTTGAGGATCTGGGGTATGAGGCGATAGACAACCTGCCGTTGTCCCTGGTGCCGCGCCTGCTGGACGGCCCGCCGTTGCCCCAACCGCTGGCGTTGGGCATCGACGTGCGCAACCGTGATTTTTCAACCGAGGCGCTGGCAGAATTGGTTGATCAGTTGAACCGCCGCCCCGGTGTGTCGTTTGATCTGCTGTATATCGACTGCGACATCGACACGCTGTTGCGCCGGTTTTCCGAAACCCGTCGCCGCCACCCCCTCAGCCCGGCCGATGCGCCGCGCGTGGGGATAGAGCAAGAACTGGCGATCCTGGGTCCGGTCAGGCTGCTGGCCGACATCCTGATCAATTCAACAGAGCTGTCGCCGCATCAGTTGCGCACCGAAATCGCCCACTGGTTCGCGCCTGCTTCTGGCGCACCCATGGCATTGTCGGTGCAGTCATTTTCCTACAAACGAGGATTGCCACGCAGTGTGGACATGGTGTTCGACTGCCGGTTTCTGGCCAACCCGCATTGGGATCCGGCCCTGCGGGCGCACGACGGGCGGACCGCTGCGGTGGCCGACTATGTAGCCGCCGACCCGCGCTTTGATGACTTTTTCAACCGGGTTCACGGGTTGATTGCCTCACTTCTGGATGCGTTTGTCGATGAGGGTAAAACCAGCCTGACCATCGCGTTCGGCTGCACTGGTGGAAAGCACAGATCGGTCGCATTGGCGGAAAAACTGTCAGCAACGCTTGCGCAGGATGGCTGGCAGGTGTCAAAGAGACATAGGGAACTGGAACGACGCCCCGATGGGCTGCCGTCAGGGGAACAAGGATAGAGGCGTGATCGGAATCGTGATCGTCGCGCATGGTGGATTGGCGCGCGAATATCTTGCCGCAGTGGAACACGTTGTCGGACGGCAACGCGGGATTCGTGCAATTTCCATCGAATACGACCATGACCGCACTGCCAAACGCATCGAGATTTGCGACGCCGCCGATGCCGTGGATTCCGGCCAGGGGGTGGTATTGGTTACTGACATGTTTGGCGGCTCGCCGTCGAATCTGTCGATGCCGGCCTGCGAGTCGCCGAACCGGCGCATTCTGTATGGCGCAAATCTGCCCATGCTGATCAAACTTGCGAAAACACGCAATCGCACGGTCGCTGATGCGACGGCGCTGGCGTTGGAAGCCGGACGCAAATACATCAATTCCATGGAAGTCAGCGGGGGGACCGGGGTGTGAGCGCCGAGAGGGTTCTGAAGATCGTCAACGAAAAGGGACTGCATGCGCGTGCATCCGCCAAATTTGTCGAGGTGGTCGAAAGTTTCGACGCCGAGGCCGAAGTGGAAAAGGATGGCATGAGCGTCAGTGGCGATTCCATCATGGGCCTGCTGATGCTGGCGGCGTCACGCGGGACCGAAATCAGTGTCAGCACCTCAGGCACGCAATCCGAAGACCTGCTGACGGCGCTGTCAAAGCTTGTCGCTGACAATTTCGGGGAACCGTTTTAAGGGTTTCAGCGGGAAACAAACCCAAAGTTGGAGCCCCGCCGCCGTTCAATTTGGTCAGCGCGTCGGCACTGGCACGTCACCGTGGTAATCATAAAACCCACGCTGCGTTTTGCGGCCAAGCCAGCCAGCTTCCACATATTTTGTCAGCAACGGGCAGGGACGGTATTTCGTATCGGCCAGCCCGTCATGCAGCACATTCATGATCGCCAGGCAGGTATCCAGACCGATGAAATCCGCCAGTTCCAGCGGCCCCATCGGGTGGTTGGCACCCAATTTCAGCGATTCGTCGATGGATTTCACAGAGCCGACGCCTTCATACAGCGTATAAACCGCTTCGTTGATCATCGGCATCAGGATGCGATTGACGATGAAGGCCGGAAAATCCTCTGCACTGGCCGCCGTTTTGCCCAGCTTTTCGACCACGCCCAGAAGCGTCTTGTAGGTGGCCTCATCAGTGGCGATGCCACGGATCAATTCCACCAGCTGCATCACCGGCACCGGGTTCATGAAGTGGAATCCCATGAAACGTTCAGGGCGGTCGGTGCGGCTGGCCAGTCGGGTAATCGAAATTGACGAGGTGTTCGACGTCAGGATCGTGGTCGGCTTGATGTGCGGCAGAAGGTCTTCGAAGATCGCCTGCTTGACCATCTCACGCTCTGTCGCGGCTTCAATGATCAGGTCGGTCGGTCCGACCTCGGCCAATTGGGTCGTGGTCGAAATACGCGCCATCGCCGCCGCTTTTTCCGCCTCGGTCAGTTTTTCCCGCTGCACCTGCCGTTCAAGGTTCTTGTCGATCAACGCCACTGCGTTGCTCAGGGCGTCTTGCGAAATATCCGTCAGAAAGACATCGAACCCGGCCACCGCAAAAACGTTTGCAATTCCATTGCCCATCTGGCCCGCGCCGACGATGCCCACGCTTTGAATATCCATCATGTCCCTCAAGTTTGATGAAGCGACCATATGCCCCGCGATAACCCCCATGCAAGGGCCGACCGCGCTGAAATCTCTGGGGGGCGGTAAGGGGATGGCAAGGAATTTGCGCAACACTGACCTTGGGTGACTAAGGGGATTGGGTGTTATGCAACACTGCCAGCCGAATCGGTTCGGCGGCGCCGTCGGATTGATGCCGCAGGACGGGCCGAACATTGGACTTACCGCACGCCATAGCGCGTTGATGTTGATCGGACCGCGCGGTGCAAAACGGGTGACGCCGCAGGCCGCGCGCCGCGTTCTGGATCGATTGATCGCGCCGCGCGCGCAGGTCGAAGGGGTGGATTTCCACTTGTCAGAACCAGCATTGCCTGAGGTTGCTTGCACAGCAGCTGGGTTTGCGTTGGTGTTGCCGCCCTTGGGAAATCTGTCGAACGCATATTATGCCGTGCATCCGCGCCGCAATGACCGGTTCCTGCGCGCGCATCCCGCCTTGAAGGCGCTCTTTCCAGAGGTGGATTTTGCACCTATGTCGTTTACTGGCCACGCGCTGAACGCGTTGGCCCATACCTGCCCGGAACGCTATGCGTTGGTGCGCCGCGCGTTGGCGCAAGACTGGCGGGAACGGATGGGGGTGCTGTTGGATCGATTGCCGATCAATGGGGTGCTGATCGAATTGCCCTCTGCACCGTGGTTGCTGCGCCCGCAATTGAAAGGAACCTGCACACGCCGGGTGTTCATCGACCCTGATGATCGCGCGGCGGGGGCGATGACCTTGTATGAGGCCCTGACGACACACATCACATAGTCAAAACGAAAGGCCCGCCAACGGGTGGCGGGCCTGTGTTTTGGGGGCGTCGACGCGTCCTGCGCGCCGGGGCCTTACAACTTGTCGGTCAGTTCCGGGACGGCGGTGAACAGGTCTGCAACCAGCCCGTAATCCGCGACCTGGAAGATTGGTGCTTCCTCGTCCTTGTTGATCGCGACGATGACTTTGGAGTCCTTCATCCCGGCCAAATGCTGGATCGCGCCAGAGATGCCGACAGCAACATACAGATCCGGCGCCACGACCTTGCCGGTTTGGCCAACCTGCCAGTCGTTCGGTGCGTAGCCCGAATCGACTGCGGCCCGCGAGGCACCAACGGCGGCGCCCAGCTTATCAGCCAGCTTTTCGATCAGCGCAAAGTCAGCTTCCGATCCCACGCCACGGCCACCGGATACAACGATCCCGGCCGACGTCAGTTCCGGACGATCCGACGCGGCAACCTTGTCTTCGATCCAGGACGAAAGGCCCGGGTTTTCAACGGCCGACACGGATTCGATTGGGGCTGAGCCGCCCTCTCCAGCCGCGTCAAAGGTCGAGGTGCGGATGGATACAACCTTCACGCTGTCCGACGATTTTACGGTCTGGATGGCGTTGCCCGCATAGATCGGACGCTCAAACGTATCGGCGTCCACGACGCCCGACACATCCGAGATCACCATCACGTCCAAAAGCGCAGCAACGCGCGGCAGAACGTTCTTGGCGTCGGTGGTCGCCGGGGCCACGATGTGGCTGTAGCCTGAGGCCAAAGACACGATCAACGCGGCGGTGGGTTCGGCAAGACGGTGGCCCAGCGACGGGTCTTCGGCCACCAGTACCTTGGCAACGCCGTCGATCTTGGCGGCGGCTTCACCGGCTGCGGCAGCATTGGCGCCCGCGCACAGAACGGTCACTTCGCCCATCGCCTTTGCGGCGGTTACCGCCTTTGCGGTGGCGTCCATCGACAGCTCACCGTTGTTGACTTCTCCAAGCAGCAGAACGGCCATCAGATTACCCCCGCTTCGTCTCTGAGTTTCGCAATCAATTCATCGACCGATCCAACCTTCACGCCGGCCTTGCGGGCGGCAGGTTCGGTGGTTTTGACGATGGTCAGGCGCGCGGTGACATCGACGCCATAATCGGCGGGCGTCTTTTCATCCAGCGGCTTTTTCTTGGCCTTCATGATGTTTGGCAACGATGCATAGCGCGGTTCGTTCAGGCGCAGATCAACGGTGATGATGGCGGGCATCTTCACGTCAATCGTCTGCAGGCCGCCGTCCACTTCGCGGGTGACCTTGGCGGTGTCGCCGTCGATTTCCAGCTCAGACGCAAAGGTGCCCTGCGCCCAACCCAGAATCGCCGCCAGCATCTGGCCGGTGGCGTTCATGTCGTTGTCGATCGCCTGTTTGCCGGCCAGAACCAACCCGGGCTCTTCTTCCTTGACGACAGCGGCCAGCAGTTTTGCCACGGCCAGCGGTTCGATGTCCGTGTGGACGTCGTCGGCGGCGTTGATCAGGATCGCGCGGTCGGCGCCCATGGCCAGCGCGGTGCGCAGGGTTTCCTGGCTTTGCTTGACGCCGATGGACACTGCGATCACCTCTGAAGCGAGGCCCTTTTCACGCAGGCGGATCGCCTCCTCGACGGCGATTTCGTCGAACGGGTTCATCGACATTTTGACGTTGGCCAGATCGACGCCGCTGCCGTCCGCCTTGACGCGAACTTTCACGTTATAGTCGATCACGCGTTTTACAGGTACCAGGACCTTCATGGGCGCTTCTCTCCTTGTTCATGCAGCGCTGTCAGGACAACGCCGCGCAAATGACTCGCGGTTTTGATATAGGCAAGGGGCCGTGGGAAACAGTGCAAAATCGCCGGATCATGGCTATTCTACGCCGCGTCCCCTTTGCGCAGGGGCGGGTGATGCCGGGGATTGGTCTGGACAACTGACCAAGTTAGCGGTCACATATTTTTTGGATCAAAAAAGCCGAGGGGACGGGCCATAGTGTCGCAACACAGTGTTTCACTTGAAAAGGGATGCGCCGAGCGCCGAGTTGTCGCCTTGGCCGGCGATTTCACCATGGCGAACCGCAATCAGATACCGCAGTTGTGGACCACCTATTTTCAGGCCGGTGCCGAGATTGAGGCCGCCGTTGAGGGCGCGATGTACGGCGTTTCCTTCGGCGCCGATGGGCACGGAAATTTTCGGTACGGTGTCGGGGTGGAAGTCAGCGCTGAACCCCTGAGCTTGCCGGATGGGTTTTGCTTGATTTCGCTCTCGGCGGGGGATTACGCGGTTCTTCGCGCCTTCGGCCCGGTGACCAAACTCCCTGCGATGTTTGATGGGTTGTTCGAACGCTGGATACCCGAAAACGGGTTCGTTCCTGCACCGGGTGCGGTGTTTGAACGCTACCCATCGTCCGACCGCAACGGGCCAGAGGCCATGGAGTATGAAATCTGGGCGCCGGTCACCACGCGCCCTTAACGGTTCGCGCCCGGTATCCACAGCACATCTTGCGCGCCGTTGTCATTGGCGGCGCGGCTGGCGACGAAGAACCAGTCGGACAGACGGTTCAGGTAGCGCACGACGGCCGGATTGACATCCCCGTCGCGCGACAGGGCCACGGACAGCCGTTCCGCCCTGCGGCTGACCGTCCGGCATTGGTGCAAATACGCCGCCAGGGCCGACCCGCCGGGCAACACAAAACTGCGCAACGGGGCAAGGGCGGCGTTCATCGCGTCGATTTCAGCCTCTAGCCGGTCAACCATGGCATCGGTCGCCCGCAATGGGGGGAATTCGGCCTGTGCGTCGCTGGCCATGTCCGGGCGGCACAGATCAGCGCCCAGATCGAACAGATCGTTCTGAATGCGTGCCAAGGCGGCGTCCATGTCACCACTTGCATGCAGCCGGGCCAGCCCGACGCAGGCATTGGTTTCGTCGGTGGTGCCATAAGCTTCAACCCGCAGATCATCTTTGGGCACACGCGATCCGTTGCCCAATGCGGTGTCGCCCTTGTCGCCCGTGCGGGTGTAGATCTTGTTCAGAACAACCATGGATCAGCCCCGCGACCGGAAATAAGCGAAGGCGACGATCAGGATCACGGCGATGAACTGCGCCGCCAAGCGCAAACGCATCAGCTTGTTGGAATTCCGCCGGTTGAATTCACCCCCCCTGGTAAAGGACGCGATGCCGAAGATCAAAATGCCCAACACGATGAAAGATGCGATGGCGGCGACGATGAACAGGGGATCATTGAGCAACATGGCGCCCTCCAGTACAGGTTTGCAGCACACATAATGTGTCTGGCGGCAGGTTCCAGTGTCGATATCGTCGCGGGCGTTTGATCAGCCGCGCGCCAGGATGCTTAATATCACACGTTCTGGCAACAGACGCGCGATCCAGCGCATCAGCTTGGCCGGGGTGGTGACCTGATAGCTGGGGCGCGGATTGCGGTGCTCCAGCGCTTTGATCAGCACGTCGCACACAGCGTCTGGGCCCAATTCGTACCGATCTTTGGGACCGGGTTCATACAGCCGGCCCAGCAACCTGCGGTAATCGTCCACGCGGGCACTGTTTTCCCAGTCAATCCAACGCTCAAAATGCGGGATGGAATTTTCACGGATCTTCGTATCAATCGGACCGGGCTGGATCATCACCACCTTGATGCCGGTATTCGCCAGCTCCAATTGCATCGTCCGGCTCAGGCCTTCCAGCGCGTATTTCGTCGTCGAATAGGCCCCCCGCCATTGATACGGCGCGTATCCCAACACAGAGGAATTCTGCACGATCCGCCCATGCCCCTGGGCGCGCATCACCGGGATGACCCGGCGTGTCAGTTCGTGCCAGCCGAAAACATTGGTTTCGAATATTTCGCGCAACGCGCCGGTTGGAATGTCTTCGATTGCGCCGGGGCAGGCGTATGCGCCGTTGTTGAACAGGGCGCCCAGCGTGCCATTCGTGGCGTGCAGCACGGCATTCAAGCCGGTTTCGATGCTGTCCGCGTCGGAGTAATCGATGCGCGGGCTGTCAAAGCCTTCGGCGATCAGCCGGTCACAGTCGGATTGCGCGCGGCAGGATGCAAAGACCCGCCAGCCGCGATCCCGCAGCGCATGTGCGCAATAATATCCGATGCCCGAGGAACACCCGGTGATCAGGATCGACCGTTCAGAAATTGTCATGCAGATTGCTCAGCCTTCGCCCACGCGTCCAGCTTGCGATACAGGGTCGACGCAGAAACATCCAGTTCACGCGCGGCCTTGGGCACGGACCCGTTGTGCCGGGCCAAACAGTCCTCGATCACGATCCGTTCGATCTGTGCCAGCGTGCGCCCCGCCAGATCGCCCAGTCCGGGGCGGTTGCTGGTGTCTTCGGGGGTTTCGGCTGCGCGCGCCGGGCGTTCGGCGAGCAGATCGGGCGGCAGCATATCGGGGGAAACAAGCGGCCCCGAGTTCAGAACAACCACATTGCGCAGCACGTTGATCAACTGGCGCACGTTTCCGGGCCAGGGCAGGGTGCGAAACAGCTCTTGCACGCGCGGCGACAAGCCCGAGAATTCGTGCCCTTCCTCACGGGCCATCTGCACGACCAGCTTATCGGCGATTTCGTTGACGTCATCGCCCCGTTCGCGCAGCGCTGGCAGGTGGATGGGGACCACATGCAGGCGGTAATACAGGTCTTCGCGGAAGCGGCCCAGCCGCACCTCCTCCAGCGGGTTGCGATTGGTCGCGCAAATGATGCGGACATTGATCTTGCGGGGCTTGGTCGCGCCAACCGGCGTGATGGTCGATGTCTGAAGAAACCTCAGCAATTTGGTCTGAAGGTTCAGATCCATCTCGCAGATTTCATCCAGAAACAGTGTGCCGCCGTCCGCCGCCGCCGCCGCCCCCATTTTGTCGGAAATTGCGCCGGTGAAGGACCCCCGCAAATGGCCGAACACCTCTGATTCCAGCAGATCAACCGGGATCGCCCCGCAGTTCAAGGCCACGAACGGCCCGCCAGCGCGGGCCGAGGCCTGATGCACGGCTTCCGCACAAAGTTCCTTGCCAGTGCCGCTTTCGCCAGTGATGAACACAGTTGCCATCGACCGCGCGACAGATCGGATCTTGTCATAGACCAGCAGCATCTTTGGCGAATGGCCGATGAACGGTGGCAAAACGTCGATCACTGCGTCTTTGACCGGTTGCGGGCGGTGATGCAGCGCACGACGGGCGTTTTCGATGGCCGCGATCAGGCGTTGATCGTCGAACGGTTTGACCAGGAATTCATGTGCCCCGGCGCGCATCATTTCGACCGCCTTGTTGATCGACCCGTTGGCAGTGATCACGATCACGCAGGTCTGCGGTGCCATGGTCAAAAGGTCTTGCATGACCTCCAACCCGGCACGGTCAGGCAGCATCAGGTCCAACAGAACCACCGAGGATTTCAACCGGTGAAACGCGGCCATGCCTTCGGCGGCCGTGCCACAGCTTTCCACGGCGAAATTGGCCCGCGTCAACGCAGCCTTGTAGATCATCTGCAAGGATGGCGTATCTTCGATCAGCAGGATCGTATCAGATGGGCGGGCTTGCATATTCATCGCTATGCCGGCGCTTGTGCGGCGTCGCCCAGCACGGACAGAACCGCGTCGATCTCGGTTGTCAGCGGTTTGACCATCAAAGCCAGCGCCGAGGCCGGAAGGCTTTGCGCGACGCCATCAAGGCCGATCGCCAGATCTGCAAGCTTCGAGGCCCCGACGGTCAGCGCAAGGCCCTTGACCTCATGCGCGGCGCGGGCGACCGCGGCCCCATGGTCATTGGCCAAGGCGCCCCGCAGGCGCGTGAAATCCGTGATTAGCTGGGCGCACAAATTGGCGCGCAGTTCTGGTCCGCCCATATTCAGCAGGGCGGTCAGTGTAGAGACGTCCACTGAGGAAGCTGAAGTGTTCAGATTTGTGTTGATTGTATTGTCCATGATGGCCGCGAGTCGCTTTACCCAAGTCACTATTACACCATGAAATTGCGGCAGAACATGGGCACAATCCAGGGATGTATTCACATTTTTGCGCCCGGCGCCCGGAAACACAACAGGCCGGGCGCCAAGTCATTCATAACAGGGCCATTTTAGCCTTTGGCATATCCAATCGTTTGCAGCGCCGCGCGGATTTCATTCAGGATCGCCGGATCGTCAATGGTTGCCGGCATCTTGAAATCTTCGCTGTCGGCGATCTTGACCATGGTGGCCCGCAGGATCTTGCCAGAGCGGGTCTTGGGCAAACGATCCACAACGACGGCCAGCTTGAACGCAGCGACGGGGCCGATTTTTTCGCGCACCAGGGTCACGCACTCCTTCACCACCTCGGCCGGATCGCGGTTCACGCCGGTGTTCAGGCACAAAAAGCCCAGCGGCAACTGGCCCTTCAATTGGTCTGACACGCCGATAACCGCACATTCGCCCACATCGGAATGCGAGGCGAGGACCTCTTCCATCGCGCCGGTAGACAGGCGGTGGCCGGCCACGTTGATCACGTCGTCCGTGCGCGCCATGATGTAGACGTAGCCGTCTTCGTCGATGTAGCCCGCGTCGCCGGTTTCATAGTAGCCGGGGAAGGCGTTCAGATAGGACGTCTTGAACCGTTCTTCGGCGTTCCACAGGTTGGGCAACGTGCCCGGCGGCAGCGGCAGCTTGATGGCAATTGCGCCCAAAGTGCCGGCCGGAACCGGGTGGCCGCCTTCATCCAGCACCTTGACGTCATACCCCGGCATCGGCACCGACGGGCTGCCGATCTTGATGGGCAGGGGCTCTAACCCCTGCGGGTTGCCGCAAATCGCCCAGCCGGTTTCTGTCTGCCACCAGTGGTCGATTACGGGGACGCCCAGCTTTTCCTGCGCCCAGATTACGGTGTCAGGGTCTGCCCGCTCACCGGCCAAATACAGGGCCCGCAGTTTTGAGATGTCGTATTTCTTCAGGAATTCGCCCTTGGGGTCCTCGCGTTTGATGGCGCGGAACGCGGTGGGGGCGGTGAAGAAGCTGACGACGTCATGTTCTTCGATGACCCGCCAGAAGGTGCCGGCATCCGGCGTGCCGATTGGCTTACCCTCAAACACAACGGTGGTGGCGCCGTGGATCAGTGGGCCATAGACGATATAGGAATGCCCGACGACCCAACCGACATCGGACGCGGACCAGAACACCTCGCCGGGGTTGACATTGTAGAGGTTCTTCATCGTCCAGGCCAGCGCGACCAGGTGGCCACCCGTAGCGCGGATAACGCCCTTGGGCTGGCCGGTGGTGCCGCTGGTATACAGGATATAGGCCGGGTGATCGCCCGACACCGGGACGCAGGCCGCCGGTTCGGCCTTCGCCTGCAACTCATGCCAGTCAAAATCACGCCCGTGGTTCAACGCGGCAGTTTCCTGTTCGCGTTGGTAGATCACGGTGAAATCCGGCTTGTGGGCTGCCATGTCGATGGCCCCGTCCAAAAGCGGCTTGTAGTGGACAACCCGCCCCGGCTCCAACCCGCAAGACGCGGCGATGATCGCTTTGGGGTGTGCGTCATCAATCCGTGCGGCCAGTTCGCGTGCCGCAAACCCGCCGAACACCACCGAATGCACAGCCCCAAGCCGGGTACAGGCCAGCATCGCCTCCAATGCTTGCGGGATCATCGGCATGTAGATGATCACCCGGTCACCGGCCTGAATGCCCTTGGCTTTCAGCGCCCCCGCCAGCGTGCTGACACGCTCGAGCAGTTCGGCATAGGTGATTTCCTGCTTGGTGTGGCTGATCGGGCTGTCATAGATGATGGCGTTCTGGTTGCCCCGGCCGGCCGCGACATGGCGGTCCACGGCGTTCCAGCAGGTGTTGACCTGCGCGTTCTTGAACCATTCGTAGATTGGTGCGCGGTCGCTGAACAACGCCTGTTCGGGGGCCGTGTCCCAGTCGATGGCCTTGGCCTGCTCCAACCAGAAACCGTTCGGGTCTTCGATGGATTGGCGGTAAACGTCGGCGTAGCTCATGGGGTCCTCCTCGTCCGTTGCGCACAATTACGGCAGGAACGGGTGCCTTCGCAACGCTGTTACCGGGTGACATAACCGCCCATCGGCTGGAATTTGCAGAAATCAGCTAAGAAACGATGCTAATCTTTGCAAACTCCCCGAATGCTTTGCGCTCAAGGCGGATGCGGCGCAAAGTTTGCAAACTTCGCGCCGCATGTTTTGCAAGATCGGGACTCGGTTGCGCGGCACTTAGCCGTAATGCGAAACCGGGGTGCCGGCGATAGCGGCCATATTCAGCAACCCGCGCGCGGTGATAGATGGCGTGACGATATGCGCGCTGTTCCCCATGCCCATCAGGATCGGCCCAACCTCCAACCCGCCGGCGCGCGTTTTCAGAATGTTGCGCACGGCGCTGGCGGCATCGGTGCTGGAAAACACCAGAACGTTGGCTTGCCCGGTCAGGCGCGAGGACGGGAAGATGCGCTGGCGCAGGTCTGCATCCAATGCGGCGTCCACGGCCATTTCGCCTTCATATTCGAAATCGACATCCCTTGTGTCCAGGATGGCCATTGCACCACGCATCCGTTGCCCGGACGACGTGTTCAAGGTGCCGAATTGAGAATGCGAGCACAGCGCAACCTTTGGCGTCACGCCGAACCGCCGAGCATGACGTGCGGCACCTTCAACCGTCGCGGCAATCTGTTCCGCCGTCGGATCCGGGTTCACCTGGGTGTCGGCGATGAACAGGGGCCCCGCGCTTTGGATGATCATGCTCAGCGCGCCAAGTGGGTGCTGGCCTTCCCGGCCCAGCACCTGCCGCACATAATTCAGGTGCCACAGATACTGGCCGAACGCGCCGCAGATCAGGCTGTCGGCCTCGCCCCGGTGAACCATGATCGCGCCGATGGCGGTGGTGTTTGTGCGCAAGATGGCCTTGGCAACGTCGGGGGTGACGCCGGACCGTTCCATCAACCGGTGATAGGTCTCCCAATAGTCCCGGTAGCGCGGGTCGTTTTGTGGGTTCACCACCTCAAAATCCCGGTCGGGGCGGATTGGCAGGCCATACCGTTCGCACCGGCGGGCAATCACATCTGGGCGGCCAATCAGGATCGGCACCTCGGTCGTTTCTTCCATGATCGCTTGTGCGGCGCGCAGCACGCGTTCATCCTCGCCCTCGGCAAATACGATCCTGCGAGAGGCGGCTTTCGCGGCTTCGAACACCGGGCGCATCAGCATGGCAGACCGGAACACCGAACTGTCCAGGCGGTGTTTGTAAGCGGCAAGGTCGTCGATCGGACGGGTGGCGACGCCCGTTTCCATTGCGGCCTTGGCCACCGCGCCAGCCACGACACCCATCAGGCGTGGATCAAAGGGTTTGGGGATCAGGTATTCACGCCCAAAGCTGAGGCGCTCATTTTGATACGCTGCGGCGGCCTCGGCCGAGGTGGTTTGCCGCGCCAACTTGGCAATGCCTTCGACGCAGGCAACTTCCATCGCGCTGTTGATCTGCGTCGCACCGACATCCAACGCGCCGCGGAAGATGAACGGAAAACACAGAACGTTATTGACCTGATTGGGGAAATCGCTGCGTCCGGTGGCCATGATCGCGCCGGGGGCAACCATCTGCACTTCATCGGGTGTGATTTCGGGCGTTGGGTTGGCCAGCGCAAAGATCACCGGATCGGTGGCCATGCGGGCCACTTGTTCAGGTTTCAGAACACCCGGCCCGGACAGACCCAGAAACAAATCGGCGCCGTCGATCACATCGTCCAGGGTGCGCAAATCGCTGGGTTGGGCGAAGGCCGCTTTTTCAGGGTTCATGTCGGCTTCGCGGCCCTGATAGACCAGCCCGTTGATGTCACACAGCCAGACGTTTTCACGCCTCACACCCAATTTCAGCAGCATGTTCAGGCAGGCAATACCCGCGGCGCCACCGCCAGTGGACACCACTTTGATCTTGCTGAAATCACGTTTCGTCAGGTGCATTGCGTTGGTTGCGGCTGCGCCGACAACAATGGCCGTACCGTGCTGATCGTCGTGGAACACCGGAATGCCCATACGCTCACGGCAGATGCGTTCGACGATGAAACACTCCGGGGCTTTGATGTCCTCAAGGTTGATCGCGCCAAAGGTTGGCTCCAGCGCGCAAACGATATCGGCCAGCTTTTCAGGGTCAGATTCGTTCAGTTCGATGTCGAAGCAATCGATATTGGCGAATTTCTTGAACAGAACCGCCTTGCCCTCCATCACCGGCTTTGAGGCCAGCGCGCCGATATTGCCCAGCCCCAACACCGCCGTCCCATTGGTGACCACGGCCACCAGGTTGCCGCGCGCCGTATAGCGGGCGGCTGTGGAAGGGTCGGCCTTGATTTCCATGCAGGCCTCGGCCACGCCGGGGGAATAAGCGCGGCTCAGGTCACGGCCATTGGCCAGGGGTTTGGTGGCCCGGATTTCCAGTTTCCCCGGTGTGGGGAATTCGTGATAATATAATGCGGCTTGGCGTGCCGCCTCTTTTGCATCGTCGTGCCGACCAGAATCCATGGGCCCCTCCAAGGTTTAGTTCAGTATTAAACCAATCCCGCCAAAGCGCCAGACCTGAGACGTGACAGGTCTTTCAACGCAGGCTTGCAAATGGCCTTCGCGCTTCGCAGTATACGGCAATTAGCGAGGGTGACATGACTGAAATCAAGGCCGAAGTCCGATTGCCGACACAGGCCCTGCGCGATGATTTGCCGTTTTTTACGGATGTGCTGAAAATGCGGTTGGACATGATCTATCCGGCGGATGATCCGCAGGTGGCGGTTGTGTCAGGGCATGGTTTGCGGCTGCGAATAGAGCAGGGCGCGAATGAGCCCCCCTGCACCCTGCGCATTCTGACCGATGATCCTGATGGGTTCGCCGGTGGACAGCGTATCCTGCGCGCGCCCAACGGCACGCATGTGGTGATCGACCAGTTGAACCCGCCGTTGGTATTGCCGCAGACGGATCACGCCTTTGTTGTCCGGCGGTTGGCGGATCAGGCGCCTTGGGTGATCGGGCGCGCAGGCATGCAGTACCGCGATTTGGTGCCGACGCGGTTGGGCGGGGCGATGATCGCCAGCCATATCCGCATCCCTGATGGCGGCCCGGTGCCGGACATGGTGCATTTTCACAAAGTCGGGTTTCAGCTGATCTTTTGCGTCAAGGGATGGGTGGATGTCCTGTACGAGGATCAGGGCGGGATGCGCCGCCTTCATGCCGGAGATTGTTTCATTCAGCCGCCGGAAATCAGGCACCGCGTGTGCGAGGCCTCGGACGGGATTGAGGTGATCGAAATCGGTGTGCCGGCCGAGCACGTGACCGAGATCGACCATACCCTGACCCTGCCGACCCCAAACCTGCGCCCAGACCGGGACTGGCAGGGGCAGCGGTTTGTGCATAACATTGGCGCGCAGGGGCAATTCGAACCCTTCCGCATCCCCGGGTTTCAGGCACGCGATACCACGATCAACGCGAATACCGGCGGCGTGGCCTCGGTCATGGTGGCGCGGCCGGATGGTGGTGCTGTCCCTTGGGTGCGGCATGCGGGGGACATTTTGTTCACCTTTGTGATGGCGGGCACGATGACCCTGCACGGAGAGGGCAAGGACCCCTTCGAAGTCTCGGCTGGTGATGCATTCGTGATCCCGCCGGGCATGGCCACCCGCTACGCTGACGCCACGCCCGACCTGGAGCTGCTGGAAGTGTCCTTGCCGGGCGGCTTTGAGACAGAGGTGTTGGATGCTGACCCGGCTTAGCGCGCTGATTGTGCTGATTGTGGGCCCGGCCATGGCTGACACAATCCCGCCGTCCGAGCCGCAGATCATCGCCGCGTTGGTCAGGCAAGCGCATCAGATAGAGGTGGTCGATCACGCGGGCCGCCCGGTGGCCGGGGTCAGCGCCAGCGGATTTTTGACCCAGGTGATCTATGAAATTGGCCATTATGCCCCGCAAAGCAATGACCGCTATTCCCTGTCGGCGGGGTGCGAGGTGAGCGGTGCACCCGGTGATTGGGAGTGTGAACTGGCCATGTCGGTGCATTGGTCAGGGGCCGAAAGCGCCTGGACCGCACGGTTCGCGCTGACCCCGGGCATGCAGCAGTGTGAACCCCTGTTTATCGACGTGCACGGTGAATATGACCCGTGCGCCTGGGTGATCCGTGACGGCCAGATGTCGCTGCTTCTGGCCGGGTAACCCACGCGGACGCTTGCATCGGCGGGCGCGCTGCGCAAAGCTGGACCCAATGGTCAAATCTGTGGCGGAGTCCCCGATGTCCCTTGAACAAACCGCGCGCGCGGTGCGCGAAAACGCGCATGTCCCTTATTCCCGGTTCAAGGTCGGCGCGGCGATCCGCGCGACTTCGGGTAAGGTCTATGGCGGGTGCAACGTGGAAAACGTGGCGTATCCGCAGGGCACTTGCGCCGAAGCCGGGGCGATTGCCGCCATGGTTGCGGCGGGCGATACACAGATTGCAGAGGTGTTCGTGATCGCCGACAGCCCGGACCCGGTGCCCCCCTGTGGCGGGTGCCGCCAGAAGCTAAGCGAATTCGCAGGCGGCGATGTGGCCGTGACGATGGGCACCACCGACGGAAAAACCCTGACCATGACGATTGCCGACCTGTTGCCCGGTGCCTTTACCGCCGCGCATATGGATCGCGCGTAATGGACGCCCGCGCCGTCATTGAAGCGGTGCGCGACCGCCGCGCGACGCCCGGTGACATGGCGTGGTTCGCGGCAGGATTGGCGGATGGAACGGTGACCGACGCGCAGGCCGGGGCGTTTGCCATGGCCGTGGTGCTGAACGGCGTGTCCGAGGGCGCGCGGGTTGCCCTGACCCGCGCCATGCGCGATTCCGGCGATGTGCTGCAGTGGGATCTGCCGGGCCCGGTGATCGACAAGCATTCCACCGGCGGCGTGGGCGATTCCATCAGCCTGTTGCTGGCCCCGGCGCTGGCGGTCTGCGGGGCCTATGTGCCGATGGTCTCGGGCCGGGGGCTGGGGCACACCGGCGGCACGTTGGACAAGCTGGAATCCATTCCGGGGCTTGATGTGAATGTGGACGAGGCTGGGCTGCGGGCGCTGGTCCGGGCGCAGGGGTGTGCCATTGTCAGCGCCTCGGGCCGGATCGCCCCGGCGGACAAGCGGCTGTATGCCATCCGCGATGTGACGGGCACGGTGGAAAGCGTGGACCTGATCACCGCTTCGATCCTGTCGAAGAAGCTGGCGGCGGGGCTGCAGGGGCTGGTGCTGGACGTCAAAGTCGGATCAGGCGCCTTTCTGCCCGAGATGGATCAAGCCCATGCGTTGGCGCGGTCGCTGGTGGACACGGCGAACGGGGCGGGGTGCAAGACATCGGCGCTGATCACCGACATGGATCGCCCGCTGGCGCGAACGGCGGGCAACGCGTTGGAGGTGGCCGAGGTGATGGACACCTTGACCGGCCGGGACACAACTCAGCGCCTGATCGATCTGACCGCCGCACTTGGTGGAGAGGTTCTGGCGCTGGCTGGGCTGTCGGCGGATGCGCAAAGCGGTGCCGCGCGCATCCGCGATGCCGTGACCAGCGGCGCAGCGGCTGAACGATTCGCGCGGATGGTCGCGGCGCAGGGCGGGCCGGCTGACTTTACCCGCAGTTATAAAGCCGACCTGCCAACCGCTCCGGTGATACGGCCTGTTCCGGCCCGCGCCGCCGGGGTCATTGCCAGGATTGACACCCGCGCCGTGGGCAACGCCGTTGTTCGGCTGGGGGGTGGGCGGCTGAAAGGGGGCGATCCGGTGGATCCGCGCGTTGGGGTCTCGGGTCTGGCGGCACCGGGTGACCGTGTCGGGCCTGATACCCCGTTGGCCATGGTCCACGCGGCGGATGACGCAGGCGCCGATGCCGCAATAGCGGCGCTGCAGGCGGCCTATGCGCTGGGTGAGGCTCCGGTGCCGGTTCCCCTGGTGCATGAAAGGATAGGGGCATGAGCCGCGCATTTGTAATCGTGCTGGATTCTGTTGGCATCGGCGGCGCCCCTGATGCCGACCGGTATTTCAACAACGGCGTTCCGGATACCGGGGCCAACACCTTTGGCCATATCGCGCAGGCCTGTGCAGACGGCAGCGCCGCAGACGGGCGCGCAGGTCAATTGCGCGTGCCGGTTCTGGATGGTCTTGGTCTGGGCCACGCGAATGAACTGGCCTCTGGCGTTGCACCGCTTGGGTTGGATGCGGAACCGACGGGGCTTTGGGGGGCGGCGACCGAAATCTCCAGGGGCAAGGACACGCCGTCTGGTCACTGGGAATTGGCGGGGGTGCCAGTGCCCTGGGACTGGACCTATTTCCCCACCACCGAGCCCGCGTTTGACGCCCCCCTTGTGGCAAAAGTGTGCGAATTGGCGGGCACGGACGGCATTCTGGGCAATTGCCATGCCTCCGGAATCGCCATCATGCAGCGTTTGGGGGCAGAGCATCTGCGCACCGGCTGGCCGATCTGCTACACCTCTGCCGACAGCGTGTTCCAGATTGCCGCGCACGAAGAACATTTCGGGTTGGAGCGGCTGATTACCCTGTGCGAAACCCTCGCGCCCTATCTGCATGCCCGCAAGGTGGGCCGCGTGATCGCCCGGCCCTTTGTCGGGGAACCCGGAAACTTCCAGCGCACCGGCAACCGGCGCGACTTTGCCATCGCCCCACCCAACCCGGCCTTGATGGACTGGGCGCAGGCTGACGGGCGTGTTGTGCACGCCATCGGCAAGATCGGCGACATCTTCTCGCATCGTGGGATCAGCCAGTTGCACAAGGGCAAGAATGATGCCGATCTGGTGCAGCACCTTTTGCGGTTGGCGGATGACGCCGAAGACGGGTCACTGACCTTCTGCAATCTGGTCGAATTCGACAGCCATTATGGCCACCCGCGCGATGTGTCGGGCTATGCCCGTGCGCTGGAAACCTTCGATGTCCATGCCGCCGATTTCCTGTCGCGCCTGCGTCCTGGCGACCTGGCGTTGTTCACTGCCGATCATGGCAATGACCCCACCTGGATCGGCACCGACCACACCCGCGAGCGGGTGCCGGTTCTGGTTCACGGCATGGGCCCCGGCGAAATCGGCCATTGCGCCTTTGTCGATGTCGCGGCATCCGTGGCGACGCATCTGGGCCTGTCCGAAACCGGCCCCGGCACCAGCTTTTTGAAACGGAGCACGTGATGAGCGAGCGGATTGACCCGGCCCTGCCCAAGGCCGAATTGCACTTGCATCTGGAAGGCGCGGCGCCACCCGCCTTTATTCGAGGATTGTCGAAAGAGAAGGGCATCGACATCTCAAGGATCTTCGATGAGCGCGGCGGCTATGTGTATGAAGACTTCTGGCATTTTCTGAAGGTCTATGAAGCGGCCTGCACCACGCTGCAAACGCCTGAGGATTTTCACCGCCTGATGCTGGCCGTGTTGGAGGACCGCGCAAACGATGGCGTGGTGTACGCCGAAACCTTTGTGTCGCCGGATTTCTGCGGCGGTGGCGATGTGACGGCGTGGCGCGAATACCTGCATGCCATGCAAGAGGCCGCGGACGTGGCCGAAAAGACGATGGGCATCACGCTGAAAGCCATTGTCACCTGCATCCGCCACTTCGGCCCCGAAAAGTCGCGCCAAACGGCGCTGTGTGCGGCGGAAACGGCCGGGGAGTTTCTGACGGGTTTTGGCATCGCAGGGGATGAAAAGGCCGACCACCCCAAGGATTTCATCTGGGCCTTTGATTGCGCCCGCGAGGCTGGGTTGCGGCTGACCGCTCATGCGGGCGAATGGGGCGGGGCGCAAAGCGTGCGCGATGCGCTGGATCACCTGAAGGTCGAACGCATCGGCCACGGGGTTCAGGCCATCGACGATCTGGCGCTGGTGGACCGGCTGGCCGAGGACGGGATCGTGCTGGAGGTATGCCCGGGGTCCAACGTGGTGTTGGGGGTCTATCCGTCCTTTGAAAAACACCCCGTCGCCGAGTTGCGCGACCGAGAGGTGAAGATCACCCTGTCCACGGATGATCCGCCGTTCTTTCACACAACGCTGGTGAAAGAATATGAGGCTTTGGCGCAGGCCTTTGGCTGGACAGAGGACGATTTTCGCGCCATCAACGCCGACGCAATGCGCGCGGCGTTCTGTGACGATGCCACGCGGGCACGCATTTTGAAAACCATCGAGGGCCGCGCATGACCGAACACCTGACCGTCGTCAATCACCCGTTGGTGTCGCACAAGTTGAGCCTGATGCGCCGCAAGGAAACCTCGACCGGGGTGTTCCGCCAGCTGCTGCGTGAAATCTCCATGCTGCTGGCCTATGAGGTCACGCGCGATCTGCCGATGACCACCGAGCGGATCGAAACGCCGCTGTGCGAATGGGATGCGCCAGTGCTTGAGGGGCGCAAACTGGCGCTGGTGTCCATTTTGCGGGCAGGGAACGGGTTGCTGGACGGAATTCTGGAACTTGTTCCGGGCGCGCGAGTCGGATTTGTCGGGCTCTACCGTGACCCGGAAACGCTGACGCCCGTGGAATACTACTGCAAGCTGCCCTCGGATCTGGATGAGCGTGTGACGATCGTCGTTGATCCGATGTTGGCGACCGGGAATTCTTCGGCGGCGGCAATCGACAAGATCAAGGCGGCTGGCGCCACGAACATCGTGTTTTTGTGCCTGCTGGCGGCGCCCGAAGGGGTCGCGCGTATGCGGCAAGCACATCCGGATGTGCGGATTGTCACGGCGGCGCTGGACGACCACCTGAACGATCACGGCTACATCGTGCCCGGGTTGGGCGACGCCGGCGACCGCATGTTTGGCACGAAATAGCGGAAACTTAAGCCTTTACTCGAGACTCCCGTCGTTGCATCCTTGGGGCAAAGCCACCAGGGGGATAATTATGATGGTTGCCAAGCTCTTCTCGACCGCGGCTGTCGTTACGGCCATGACGGTCGCAGCGGCGCAGGCACAGGTTGGCCGGACACCGGCCGAGGTGCCACCCGCCAGCTATGCAGAGTCGCAATACGTGGACAGCAACGGCTGTGTTTTTGTCCGCGCCGGGTTCAACGGATCCACCACATGGGTGCCGCGCTATGGCGATGATCGCCGGCCGATGTGCGGGCTTGAGGCGTCAGGTGCCGCTGCGGTTGCCGCAGCGCCCGCGCCGGTTACCGTCGCGCCGTCTGCGCCTGTGATGGCAGCAACCACGCCGGTTGTCCCGCCGCGCCGTATCGCAACACCGTCGCCCGAGGTTCAGGTGGCCGCCTCCAGCCGCACGCCGTATTCCGTCGCGCCCGTTGCCAGCCGTCCGCAACAGCGGGTGCAGGCCCCGGCCCAGGTCTATCAGGCGCAAGCCGGTGGGCTGGACACGCGTTGGAGCTTCTACGGCCGCACTGGCCCGTCTCCGTGCACGAACTACAGCCCGCACAGCCAGCTTTATGCCGTGCCATCGCCTGCCCGTCCGGACCTGCCGTTGCGCTGCGGCCCGCAGGCCGTACATCCGGCTGATGCACTGCGTGACCAGTCACCGCGCGGCGGCGTTTGGGAACCGTGGAACGGGGCCAACCCGTATCCGGGCCCCAACAACAACGTCTATATGTTGCCGCCCACTTACGCGCCGCGCTGGCCTGAGCCCTATCTGAGCGGTGCCGCGCATCGCCCGGCTGCGGCCCCCGCAGCCGCACCGCGCGCCACGGTTTCGACCATGGGCACGACCGCCGGCGTCACAGCGCATCAGCCAGAGCGTGCGAACCACAGCGGCGGTCGGATGACCGACGGCCAATACGTGCAGATCGGCACCTTCCGTGGTGACAATAACGTCCAGGCCGCCGTCCGTGCGCTGCGGGCCCAGGGATTGCCTGCCGCGACCGGCCGGATCGCAAATGGCGGCCGCCCGATGCGGGCCGTGCTGGCGGGCCCGTTCAATTCCCGCGCTGACCTTCAAGCCGCGCTGAGCGCCGCCCGGTCGTTGGGATATGGTGACGCTTTCATTCGCTGATCGGCGCCTAAAACGAACTATGAAAGCCCCGCCGACGTGCGGGGCTTTTTCTGTCTGGATGCATGTGACGGCGGGCCTAGTTGCTGCAGATTTCCTGCAAGGTCAGCCACTGGCCATCGCTGAGCAACCGGGTGTCGCGGCGGATACCGTCGCCCTGCCAATCCGCCAGGTCCTGCGCCAGGTCTTGCGCGCTGTCGGGCAACGACAGCACATAGGCGGTTGGCGATAAACCCAAACCATCCAGAAGTGGCGCCAGTGCCTGCGCCTGCGGCAAGGGTGAAGTTTGGGAAAAACGGCGTTGGGCATATCCAGACAGGGCGCCCTCAGGCAGTGTTCCCGTGGTCATCAAAGCCAACGTCGCCTGTACGCCGGAAAAATGAAGTGCTGCGCGCAAGGGATCATCTGACCCGGCTGCCAAGGTCTCCGCCAGCATCCAACCCGCCAAGGCCTCGGCACTGTCCAACCGGTCAATAAGGTCCGCGCCCAGGATCATCAGGTTACCGGGCAAATGCGAGGTTTCAAGCCCGTCGACCCCGGCGATCACGCTGATCCGCCAGCCGTTGCCCAAGACGCGGTTGCGCAAAGTGGCCAGGACCTGCCGGCCTTCAGGATCGGCACAGATACGTTCTCCGGCCGGGGACAGCATGAAGCTGTCCAGCGCGTTGCGCCCAATCTGCGCCCGCATGGCCGGTGGGACGATGGCCGCAGTGCGATCCACCAGCATGCCGGGAAGCCAGTAAATCCCCGCGGCCGTCACGGCAATGGCGGCTGCAGACAGCGCCAGCCGAACCCACCGAAGCGGCGGGCGCGGCGTGAGCGCGGCGCGAATGGTGTCCAGCGCCTCGATCAGGATGGCGTCATCCAGTTCCAGCGTTTCGCTGTCGTCATCTGGATCGGGGGAATAGATGGCCGGCTTCGAACCCCGGTTCAAACGCCGGATCGCGGGCAACGACCAATGGCTGAGCGCCATGTTCGACCGCGTGTCTTCGATGATCAGGCTGGCGTCGCCCAAGTGAACGCTGACATCGCGTCGCTGCGCGTCTGGTGCGGCACGCCACACACCGGGCCCTTCTAGGCGCGCGTATTTGTCCAGCGCTGTCATCGTCGCTGCATCTCTTCCTGCCCGGTTTTCTATGACCCCGAAACTACCGCAACAACCCGCGCGCCGCCAGTGGCGCTGAGGTCACAAGCTCTTGGCCGCGTCGCGCAGCAGGAATTTCTGGATCTTCCCGGTCGAGGTTTTTGGCAGCTCCTGGAACACCACGCGTTTGGGGCATTTGAATCCCGCCAGCCGGTCACGGCAAAAGGCGATCAACGTGTCTTCGCTGGCGTCGCGCCCCGGCTTCAATTCAACAAAGGCGCAAGGAACTTCGCCCCATTTGTCATCAGGCTTGGCGACCACGGCCACCAAACCCACGGCGGGGTGGTGCATCAAGGCACCCTCCACCTCCACCGAGCTCACATTCTCGCCGCCGGAAATGATGATGTCCTTCGAGCGGTCGGCAAGTTTGATATACCCGTCCTCATGCCGGTATGCGATGTCGCCAGAATGAAAGAAGCCACCTTTAAAGGCTGCGGCGGTAGCGTCGGGGTTGCGGTAATATCCCTTCATCACGCCATTGCCCCGGTGCATGATCTCACCCAGCGAAACGGTGTCACGGGGGATTTCTGACAGCGTGTCATCGGTGACAGTGACCTGCTCCATGAAGGGCATCAGCACGCCGGTGCGCGCCTTGACCGCTGCGCGGTCGTCCTGCGGCAGGGCGTCAAAGCTTTCGTTCCAGGTGCATTCTGTGGCCGGGCCATAGGTTTCCGTCAGCCCGTAAACCTGCGTGACATTGAAGCCCAGTGGCTCAATGGCGGCCAGCGTTGCCGCGGGGGGCGGGGCGCCGGCGGTGAACACCTCGACCACGTGATCAAATGGCAGACGGTCGGCGTCATCGGCGTTGATGATGGTTTGCAGCACAATGGGCGCGCCGCCGAAATGCGTGGCGCCATCCTCGGCGATGGCCTGGTAGATGCCTTTCGCGGTGATGTCGCGCAGACAGATCATGGCGCCGCCCATCAACGGGATCATCCACGGGTGGCACCAGGCGTTGCAATGGAACATTGGCACGATCGTCAGGTAGCGGGGATAGAGGGTCATCCGCCAACTGATGGGTTGCGCCATTGATGACAAGTAGGCGCCCCGGTGGTGATAGACGACACCCTTTGGCCGGCCCGTCGTGCCACTGGTATAGTTCAACGCCAGTGATTCCCATTCATCCTGCGGCATCATCCAGTCGAACGCCGGATCGCCACTGTCCAGCAATTGCTCATAGGTCAGATGCCGCCCGCTGGCCGGCAGATCGGCCTGTGGGTCTGGAACCTCGATCAATGTAGGCCCGCCGCCGATCATCGCGCAGGCCCGCTCGGCCAGTTCGATCAGGCTGGCATCGACCAGCGCCAGCTTGGCACCGGCGTGTTCCAGAATATAGGCAACCGAATCCAGATCCAGCCGGGTGTTGATGGCGTTCAGGATGGCGCCGCAGGCCGGAACCCCGAAATGCGCTTCGGCGTGGCTGGGAACATTGGGCAGGATCGTGGACACGACATCACCGGGCTCAATGCCCATCTTTTGCAAGCCGGACGCCAGCCGGGACACGCGCGTGGCATAGTCTGCATAGGTCCATCGCTGCGTTCCGTAGACCAGCGCCTCTCGTGTGGCAAAGATATCTGCAGCCCGTCGCAGATGCGACAAAGGGGTCAGCGGCGTGAAATTCGCCGTGCATTTGTCCAACCCTGATTCATCTGGCAACCAACCCATGATGCAATGCTCCTGACGGCGATTTGGTGTTCGATTGGCAGTTTGGCCCTTTCATGGGCCGCGGAAAAGGGCGAATGGCAGGATTTCCTGCCCCGACTCACCCCAAGGTTCTTGCTACCGGTAACATATTGCGGGCTCAAACATCTCTGTCGGGGCAGGTTGTTTCGGCAGTGACGACAATACGCGATTTAGTTGCGCAACCCGAAACGCGTTTTTGCATTCTGAAAAGGGATTGTCTTTGATGGCGGGTCAAATGGCACCATGTTGCCGTATTGTCCGCCTATTCCGCATAATCCGATGCCAATTGTGGCGAGAATATGTGGGGTATGGAAATTAATACCCACAATTTTCCACAATCTTTCCCAGCCTTCGCCATCCCGTGCGGGTTGTATGGATACATCGAAAGCAAAGGCGATGTTCACGAAAGGAACGCACCATGTTGCATAGTTGGGTAGGTACGACGAACAATCGGAACGCAAATCTTCCGTTCTCTTTTTCCGATCGCGGTAACATGTGGTCCGCAGATAGCACGGCGTCATCGGCGTCCATGATGGAACCGCATCAAGGCGGCGGTATCGCACACGGCCTGATTGCCGGAACGCTTGTTGCGACTGAAATGGGCTGGCAACCGGTCGAAGATCTGCGCAATGGCGACCGCGTGGTCACGTTTGACAACGGCATGAGCGCTGTTCGCGCCGTGCGCATCAGCACTTTGTGGACCACCGAGACAAGCGCACCGCGCAGCGTCTGGCCACTGCTGGTGCCCACCAAGGCGCTGGGCAACCGGACCGAAATGCGCCTGCTTCCAGAGCAAAGCGTGCTGATCGAAAGCGACGAAGCCGAAGCCCTCTATGGCGATCCATTCATGATGGTGTCCGCCAGCGTGCTGGACGGATACAAAGGGATCACCCGCGTGCCGCCGATGCGTGAAATGGTGATTGTCATGCTGGAATTCGACCGTGATGAAGTGGTCTACGCCAATGGCACGACGCTGGTGCATTGCCCCAAGGCACATCAGGCAAAGGTCAACACGGCCGAGGACCTGATGAACACCGGCAATGGTGCGCTGTATCAGCGGCTGACCGATGTGCAGGGGCGCCATCTGGTCGACTCGATGCGCCAAAGTCTGGTCAGCTAACAGCGAACCGCCCGAAGCTTTTCCTACCCAGCGGGGCCCCTGGCCCTGCGATACCCCCTTTCCCAACTCTGCCTTAGCGCCACACCGGTTTCGACCGGTCGTGGCGTTTTTTTCATCCTTTGCGCCGGCCATGTGGTGCAAGGCGTTTCGAAACGCCTTGTCGCTGGCACCGCGATTTTCAATCGCGTGCCAGCCTGCCGTCACAGTGAGAAAGGACGGGGCGGGGCGGCCAAGAGTTTTCGAAAACTCTTGGCGTTTCGCATAGGAAGGCCGCCCCGAATGATCCGGGGCGGCCAAAGATTAGAGTGGGCGCAAGGCGTCAGGCGGCTTTGGCGTCCTTGCCATAGAACTTCTTGCCGCTTGCCGCCATATCGCGCAACGATTGCGGGGCTTTGAACCGGGCACCGTGCGCGGCTTCCAGCGCGTCGCAGATTTCGACGGCCTTCTTCGCGCCGATGATGTCCAGCCAACTGAACGGACCGCCTGACCAAGGCGCAAAGCCCCAACCCAGAACGGCACCGACGTCACCTTCGCGGATGTCTTCCAGAACGCCCTCATCCAGGGCACGCACCGCTTCCAGCACCTGCGCCATCATCAGGCGGTTCTTGACGTCGTCCACAGCCGGCTGATCGCCGGGCTTGCCCCAGTTGTCGCGCAGACCTTGCCACAGCGCGCCGCGCTTGCCCTTTTCGTCATACTCATAAAAGCCCGACTTGGTCTTGCGACCCAGCCGCCCTTCCTCGAACAGTTTGAACAGGACGGCATCGGCCTCGTCGTTGTCATAGGCGTTGCCCAACGCGGCTTTGGTCGCCTTGGCGATCTTCACACCCAGATCGATCGAGGTTTCGTCGTTCAGTTGAAGCGGCCCCAGCGGGAAGCCACACAGCTTGGCCGCGTTTTCGATCAGCGCCGGTTCGACACCCTCGGCCACCATCCGCACGCTTTCGTTGATGTACGGAATGATGCAGCGGTTGGCGTAGAAGAAGCGCGCGTCGTTCACCACGATCGGCGTTTTGCGGATCTGACGCACGTAGTCCAGCGACTTGGCAACCGCGCGGTCGCCGGTCTGTGCGCCTTTGATGATTTCGACCAACAGCATCTTGTCGACCGGGCTGAAGAAGTGAATGCCGATGAACTGCTCGGGCCGCGAGGATGCTTGCGCCAGCGACGTGATCGGCAGGGTCGAGGTGTTCGACGCAAAGATCGCCGTGTCCGGGATCACCGCCTCGGCCTTGGCGGTGACGCCGGCCTTGACAGAGGGGTCTTCGAACACCGCCTCGATGATCAAGTCGCACCCTTCTAGGTCGGCGTAATCTGCCGTGGTCTTGATCTGGCCCAGCACCTTGGCCTTCTTGTCCTCGGTGCCGCGACCGCGCTTGATGGCCTTGTCCAGAATGCCCGCGCTATAGGCTTTGCCCTTTTCCGCGGCTTCAATCGTCGAATCCAGCAGGACCACCTCGATCCCGGCGACAGCCGAGACATAGGCAATGCCCGCACCCATCATGCCCGCGCCCAACACGCCAACTTTCTTGACGCGCTCATCTGGCACATCGGGACGGTTCGCTCCTTTTTCCAGCGCGCCCTTGTTGACGAACAAGCTGCGGATCATCGCGCTGGACGACGGGTTCATCAGCACATTGACGAAATAGCGCGTTTCGATGCGCAATGCCGTGTCGAAGGGCACCTGCATGCCTTCATAAATCGCGCTGAGCAGGGCCTTGGCGGCAGGATACACGCCCCAGGTGTTCGAATGCACCATGACCGAGGCCCCGACGAAGGTGGGGAAGCCGGGGGCGGAGTAGGGCGCGCCACCGGGGATCTTGTAGCCCTTTTTGTCCCAAGGTTTGACCAGATCTTCGTCCTTGGCGTTCAATACCCACTCACGGGCCTTGGTCAGCAACTCA
>Ga0316204_10000936_pt1 | contig 90692 bp, 76 predicted proteins | sample 6monrhotite_MG_2_FD_205661 | JGI IMG/M metagenome (GOLD analysis project Ga0316204, IMG submission 205661) | Microbial mat bacterial communities from mineral coupon in-situ incubated in ocean water Damariscotta River, Maine, United States -... | ecosystem: Environmental > Aquatic > Marine >... | reverse complement strand
TGGGTGCTGGGCACCTACCGAGTTGGGTGCGTACTTTACGAAGAACGCGGCTGTGGATCGGCTCCAAACTCGCCATCAACGCCGCAAGGATCGCGAGGAATCATAAGATTCATGCATAATCCTCGGGTCTTGGGGGGGCACCCGGCTACATGTCCGCTATTTCCCAGCGTCCTAGGGATGGGTAATAGGTGAAGACGCGATCGTCATACCCGCCGGTTCCAAACAGGAACATCCAAACGAGTGACGGCGGTTCATTGTTTGCGGAGGCCACAGTGAGGGAATATCCCAGCTTTGTTATTTGGTATGACCATTCCCCTGATCCAATCACCGGATCGGGCAGTCCATCAATATAGTCTGGAACAAGGTCGCCCAACTGCGTCGGAAACTCTCCATGCTCTTCTTTGTACGAATCCAATGCAACTAAAACAGCAGTCGCTATTTCTGCTGTTTCTGTTTGCGCCTGAGCATCCCACCTCTCCTCGATCAATCTCTTGGGCATAACAATTACAATCACACCGACACAAATCAATCCGATTGCACATAATCCCAGCACTACTTCATGTTTCTTACTGTTCAGCATGCGCGATCCTATTGCTTAAAGGAAGAAAAAGAGCAGCCCCCTCTGTCGGGTCTGGAGGGAGAGGGTGTTGAACCCGAAGGAGCCTAAGAAGGCTCCGTCGGGGCACCCGGGAAGAAGACCCGACTATTTATTTTGTGCGGTTTGATTCTGTTCAAACTCAAGATGCATACTTGTGGTAAAAAATGGTGAAGAATATGATATCTGCACATGACTCAACTTGGGCTCCACAAGTATTTTCGGTTGCATTCTGGATGATTCTTCATGAACAATTTGATAGAGCAAGCCCAAAGTTTCATTGTATGTACCAACCAACTCGTTCAGATCATGACGGGATATAGATTTTCCACCTCGAAGCCCATGCACCTCATGAGACAAATCACGGAGACGATTTAGCAAATCAGACCAAGCTGTTGGCATTTTCTCATTATTCAATTTTTGCAGGTGCCCAAGCAACTCAATGAATGGTGCGGAACCATCGGATTCGGCGGAATATTCACTGGACACAACTGGACTCGCTTGGCCCAGTTCAGATTCAATTTTCTTCAAATCCCTTTCTGCTTGCATCTTTCGGTCATGTTCAAACGACCGTTCCTGCATTTCACTCTGAAACTTATGATCTTTACTTTGTATTTCTGAATCATGATCAAATTGCCCGCCTTGGAGTATAACATTGTTCCGCAATTCAAGATTTTTCTCATGAGAAACCTCGACAAGATCACATCCGCGATTTAGCATCCACACCACTGAAGTAATTACCAAAGCTGCTAGAGCCCCATTATGCCTTGCTAAATCTACAAGCCGCTTTGCCCAATCTGGTAGCATTCCATATTCAAGCTCTGTTACTTCAAATGGTTCACCTCTATGGACGGAATCTGCGATATTCGCGAGAATCGAAATCACATTTGGGTCTCGATTTACCATGTGAATATGACCGCCATGCCCAAACATGTCTGGATGAGCCATGGTGGTGCCACACCCGCCACAGCTTTGAGCACAACTAACGACAGAGAAACTACCCGCACCACTAGATCCGAATGCGGAAAACGAAACATATCCACATTTTTTACACAACAACAAGGGCTGCATAGACATACACACCTCCAAACCTGCATTTATGAAAACAAATATAAAGCCGTCTAGCTCGTTTCCAAGCTAGACGAAAATTTAGTAATCGAAATCTTCGCCGGAGTGGCCGGCTCCTACTGGTTTGTCTTTGATTTCTACGATTGCTGCTTCGGTGGTGAGGAGGAGGCCTGCGACGCTGGCGGCGTTTTGGAGGGCTACTCGTTCGACCTTGGTGGGGACGATGACGCCCATTTTTACGAGGTCGCCGTATTCGTGGGTGAGGGCGTTGTAGCCGAAGGTGTTGTCTTCGGATTCTTCGACCTTGCTTGCGATGACGGAGCCGTCGAGGCCGCAGTTTTTGGCGATTTGTTTGACGGGGGCGGTCACTGCGCGGGAGACGATGTCGATTCCGATGCGTTCGTCGCCGGAGGCTTTCTTGCGAAGACCGACCAAGGCACGACGGGCGCGGAGGACGGCGGTGCCGCCGCCGGGGAGGATGCCTTCTTCGACTGCGGCTCGGCAGGCGTGGAGTGCATCTTCGACTCTTGCCTTCTTCTCGGTCATTTCGACTTCAGTTGCGGCACCGACATTGACTTGGGCGACGCCGCCGGCGAGTTTGGCGAGGCGTTCTTCGAGTTTTTCGCTGTCGTATTCGGAGGAGGCGGCATCGATTTGATGACGGATCATGTCGATTCGCCCTTTGATGTCATTGGCTGAGCCTGCGCCTTCGACGATGATGGTTGCGTCTTTGGAGATGGTGATTTTTTTGGCTCGGCCGAGGTCTTTGAGTTCGAGTTTTTCGATGTCGATGCCGAGTTGTTCCATGATGGCGGTGCCGCCGGTGAGGATGGCGATGTCTTCGAGCATTTCTGATCGGCGATCGCCGAAGCCTGGTGCTTTGACGGCGACGATTTTGAGCGTGCCTCGGAGTTTGTTGATGACGAGTGTCGCGAGTGCTTCGGAGTCGATGTCCTCGGCGATGATGAGGAGTTGTGATCCTGATTCGGCGACCTTGCCGAGGATCGGGAGGATGTCCTTGGCGTTTGAGATTTTTTTCTCGTGGATGAGGATGTATGGTTTTTCGAGCACGGCTTCCATTGTTGCGGGGTCGGTGACGAAGTGTGGGGAGAGGTAGCCCTTGTCGAACTGCATGCCTTCGACGAGTTCTACTTCGGTGGTGAGTGATTGTCCTTCTTCGACGGTGATGACGCCGTCCTTGCCGACCTTGTCCATCGCGGTGGCGATGATCTTGCCGATTTCAGCGTCCTGATTCGCGGAGCAGGTGCCGACCTGTGCGATTTCTTTGGAGTTCTTGATCGGCTTGGACATGGTGTGGAGTTCTTCGATCAGGGCGGCGATGGCCATGTCGATTCCTCGTTTGATTTGGTTTGGGTTTGCGCCCGAGGTGATGTTCTTCAAGCCTTCGGTGAAGATTGATTCGGCGTAGATGGTGGCGGTGGTTGTGCCGTCGCCTGCTTCGCGTGAGGCTTTGCTCGCGACTTCTTTGACCATCTGCGCGCCCATGTTTTCGTATGGGTCGTCGAGTGTGATTTCTTTGGCGACGGTGACGCCGTCTTTGGTGACGGTTGGTGAGCCGTAGGATTTTTCGAGAATGACGACTCGGCCTGATGGGCCGAGGGTCACTTTGACGGCGTTGGCGAGTTTTTGTACGCCTTTGAGGATTCGTTCTCTTGCGTCGGTGTTGAATGCGATTTGTTTAGCGGCCATGATTTGGCTCCTTTGGTTTGTTTTTAAGACACAGGCGGGACGCCTGTGCTACGGGTTTTGGTTTACTTTACAGGCCGATGCGGATGTATGCGATTCGCTCGGCTTCGATGATGAATACGCTCTTGCCGTCGGTAACTTTGACGAGTTTGTCGGTCTCTTCGGGGATGAGCATGGCGGATGCGATAGTGAGGACGGCGGCGGATTCGTGCATGCCGGTGAGGGCGAAGTGCGCGTTTCGTTCGCCGTTGAGTTCGGTGAGGGCTTGGCGGAGTTGGGAGTGGTTCATGAATCTATCTTTCTCTGAATCTTGGCGACATCTTTCAATATGACCTGGCACCGTTGATACATTCTGGATTCGATGCGTTCCTTTTGGAGGCGTTGTTTTTCGTTGCGAGACTTGAAGGCTCGCACCTTGAACAACATGGCCTCTAACTCTGCAAGCACTTTGTCCGAACTGACCATATTCCTGTCGAGGATCGTGAACTGTGTATCGAGTTTGTTGAGCCGATACGATTCGCGGTCTGGAAGGAACATACCCACTGTGAACTCCTAGCGGAGACACAGGCGAGACGCCTGTGCTACGGCAACTGGTTACTCGATGATTGCGAGAACATCGGCGGCGTTGATGATGAGGTAGTCCTCGCCATCGAGTTTGATGTCGGTGCCGCCCCATTTGTTGAGGATGACGCGATCGCCGGCGGCGACATCGAGGGGGACGCGGGTGCCGGCGTCGTTGAGGGTGCCATCGCCGACGGCGATGACGGTGGCGAACTGAGGCTTCTCGGTGTTTGATGACTCGGGGATGAAGATGCCTGCGCTGGTGACTGATTCGACTTCGTCACGCTCGACGAGGATTTTGTCGTGGAGGGGACGGATTGCGACTCTTGACTTTGTTTTGGTGGCCATGTTTTTTCTCCAGGGATTAGGGATCAGGGATTAGGCATTCGCCAGAAAGGCTGATGCGTTGGTTCATGTGAAACGGTTATGTGCTGGCTCCTGGCCAACGGTTTTGGTAATAGCGGTTCATGCATCGGCGGAGGACTTCGAGGAGGGACTCGATCTCTCGCTGGGCATGGGGGCGATCGACGACGGCGAAGGCGCCGGAGCGCAGGGCGGCGTTCATCTCGCGGGTGTCTTCTCGTGCGGTTTTTTTGCGTTTGATGACGATGGTTGGAGGCGGCGAAGCAAGGCGGGCGAGGAGGTTGAGGATCCGGGTGCCGGCTTCTTCGGGCTCGGGAGAACAGTCGTCGAGGGGGAGGGCCAGATCGACCACAGCGATGTGGATGGGGTTGGCTTCGATGACACGCTGGGCGGCGTCGGCGGACGAAGCAATGTGGGATTTGATGCCCATTGGATACAGAATCATGGGGAGGCGATCGACCCAGGGGGTGTCCTGCCAGCCTGCGTAGGAGAGCAGGAGGTTGAGCCGGCCTGTAGGTGCGAGGCCTTGATCGTCGTCGGGATGGGTGGGTTCGAGCACCATGATGTGCTTATAGGTGTGGCAAAGGGCGTGCCGGTTTGGAAAGGGGTTCTTGGGCAAAATTGAGGGAATTGAGGCGGGGGATGGTGTCAAGGGGGGTTGTTTTGAGGGGAGAGGTGCCGAATTGGCAGGATTGGCGAGGAAGGATGAGATGCGTGTCACCTGATATACTCCTGACATGGAAATCGCAATTGCAGTATTGGGGCTGATGACGCTGGGGTTTGGGGCGTGGGTGTTTGTGCTGATTCGGGCGCAGGGGGGGCTGCGCGATGAGGTGCGCAAGGCGGAGAGTGCACGCGATGTGCTGGCCAAGGAGAATGATCGGCTTGGTGATGAATCGCTGCGGGTTCGGGGGGAACTCGATGAAGCGACAAGCAAGGCGGAGGAATCAGGGCGGCGGGTCAATGAACTCTCGGTGACGATCGCGCAGATCAACGAGCGGCTTGATGGCGCGGAGAAACGGTATCAGGATTTGGTCAATGATGAGAAGCGGCTGACCGAGCAGTTCGAGGCGATTGGTGGGAAGTCGCTTCGGGCGAATCAGGAAACATTGTCGAAGTTTTTGAGTGAACGATTGAAGGATGCGGATTCGTTGTCGCAGAAGGAACTCGACGAGCGGAAGGTGGCGATTGAGTCGTTGGTCAAGCCGATCCGGGAGACGCTGACCAAAACGCATGAGCAGATCGTGCAGCTTGATGAGCGGGTGCGGGCTTCGGGGGACTCGAACCAATCGTTGCGTGAGGAGACGGCGCGGCTGACCAAGGCGTTGTCGCGCCCAGAGATTCGGGGGCAATATGGGGAGATTCAACTGCGCCGAGTCGCCGAACTCGCGGGGATGACGGGGTATTGTGATTTTACCGAGCAGGTTTCAGTTCGTGATGAGGATGGGCAGTTGCAACGCCCGGACATGATCGTGACGCTGCCCAATGAGCGGATTATCGTGGTGGATGCGAAGGCCAATATCAATGCGTACATCGAAGCGGTGAATGCGACCACTGACAAGCAGCGCGAGCAGCAGATGGATCGGTTTGGGCGGCATATGAGCGAGCAGGTGAAGAAACTGGCGGATAAGAAGTACTGGTCGCTCTTCGATGGGAACAGCGCTGAGTTTGTGGTGATGTTTGTGCCTGGGGATCATTTTATTGATGCAGCGTTGGCGCGGAATCCGGACTTGCTCGACATTGCGGCGCAGCAGGGGGTGATTATGGCGTCGCCGAGCACCTTGATTGGGTTGCTGCGAGCGGTGCATGTTGGATGGCGTGAGCATGCGTTGACGGAGCAGGCTGCGGAGTTGTTTGTGCTGGGCAAGGAGCTGCACGATCGGGCAGCGACGGCGTTCGAGCATGCGGGCAAGCTGGGGGATTCGATTCGGATGTCGGTCGAGCGGTATAACCGGCTTGTTGGGTCGATTGATTCTCGGATGATGCCGACGCTCAAGAAGTTCGAGGATGCGGGGGCCAAGAGCGGGAAGGCGCTTGTTGAGCCCAAGCGGGTGGAGGGGGAGGCGCGGCTTTTGGCGGGGGGTGAAGAGGGGGAGTAGAAAAGAGAAGCAAGAGGTACGCAGAGGGCGCGGAGATTTCGCAGAGGCGCGGAGAAGAGAAATTGCGGATGAAGACTTAGGCGTCAAACGAATCCTTCATAAAATATCTAAAGCGGAAGCAACTCGATGACAACTAGATTTCTCAACTGGCTTTGGAGTATTGTTTCTATAGCAATCTCTGCGTGGATTTCGTATCGTCTGATCCATGAAGCTGCAGAACTTCTAACGAGCGAACTCTACTCCGTTGAACTCATTGCCTATGTGGTCTTCAATCTCGTTTTCATCTTCATTATTGGCGTGCTGTGGTTTGTCAGTTATCGCATAGTGAAATCGAGCAAGCCAACTGGAATGGATCCTCTTTGCAAAGTACATCTTGTCCACTTATTTCTGGGCGGTTTGATTTTGGATATTCTCGCTGCCGACCTTTTGTTAAGAATGCTGTGATTTGACATTGTTCGACCAAGTGATCAGCGCTACTGCGCCGGGGACGGCGAGCCGTGGGATCCAACGGTGTGTCTTTGAGCTATTCAACACTGTCGAGCTGTGCCATCCGATAGCGGTGCGGCCCACTTGATGAGGGGGAATGATTGATGGGTGGGTGCTCGTTATCGGGTACTTGGGTGGGAAGTTGGACGGGTGGCACCGATCAGGGATAGGGGCGTGGATGGATTGATTGGTGGGCGGTGGAGTTGGTGTTTGAAGGGGACGATCTTTAGGAAGTCGGTTCGGCTTTGGATATCTCCTCTGTTTTTGGGCCTGATCGACGCTGAGGCTTGTGGCATGCCTTGATGCTTTGATCGGAGCGTGATGATGCTGACACGGACACGATTTTTGCTGATTGCGCTGCTCTTTATTGCGGGCGTTGTGGGGAGCTTCGCCCTGTTGCTCAACGCCATTCAGCGCAAATCATTTGAGAGCGAGGCGCAGAATCGGGCGCATCTGGTGACGCACTTTGGCAAGGCAAGCCGGGCGTATACGAAGGAGACGCTCCGCCCGGCGGTCGAGGGGCATACCGATGAGATGGTGTTCGAGGCGATGTCATCGACCTTTGTGACGCGGGGGATCTTCGAGGCTTTCAACAAAGAACTGCCCGAGTATCAGTATCGCCAGGCGACGCGCAACCCGCTGAACCTTGACAACAAGGCGGACGCGTATGAGGAATCGATTATTGCGGAGTTTGAATCTGATCCGGGCAAAGAGGAACTCAGCGGGTTCCGGTCGATTGATGGGGAAGAGTATTTTTACACGGCCCGTCCGATTGTGGCCGAGGCGGGGTGCTTGAAATGTCATGGGTCGGTTGAATCGGTGCGTCAGACGCAGGGGGCGATTGTCGAGCAGTATGGAACGGGGCACGGGTTTGACTGGGAGGTCGGCGAGGTTGTCGCAGCCCAGATGATTTCGGTGCCTACGGCTGATTTATATGCCCAGTACAGTTCGATGCAGCGGGCGGTGCTCTGTGTGTTTGCTGGGCTGACGCTTGTGCTTGTTGGGGTCAGTTATCTCTTCTTCACGCTCGCGACCCGTCATGCGGAGGGTGAGAAAAAGGCGAGGGCGATTGCGGAGCGAGCCAATGAATCGAAGAGTCAGTTTTTGGCGAATATGAGTCATGAGATTCGGACGCCGATGACTGCGATTATGGGGTTTGCGGATCTGCTGCGTGAACGGGGCAATCGGGAGAATGCGCCCCAGCATCGGCTCGATGCGATCGAGACGATCCGCCACAACGGTCAGCATCTTCTTACGCTAATAAATGATATTCTAGATCTCTCGAAGATTGAAGCCGGGAAGATGGAGGTTGAGTTGGTTCGGTTCTCGCCGATTACGCTCATCGCAGAGGTTCAATCGTTGATGCAGATGCGGGCGCTTGATAAGGATTTGAGTTTCGAGATCGAGTTTGACGGGGCGATCCCGGAATATATTGAATCTGATCCGACACGGGTTCGTCAGATACTGGTCAATGTGATTGGCAACGCGATCAAGTTTACTGAATCTGGGGGGATCAAGGTTGTGCTCCGGGTGGTTGAGTCCGACTCTGGTGCGCAGATGATCGAGTTTGATGTGGTGGATACCGGGATCGGGATGAGCGAGGAGCAGATCGGGAGGCTCTTCGCTGCGTACTCGCAGGCGGATACCTCGACGACACGCAAGTTCGGGGGGACCGGGCTCGGACTCAATATTTGCGGGCAGCTGGTCACGATGCTCAGCGGGACAATCGGTGTTGAGAGCACCGAGGGGCAGGGGAGTGTTTTCCGCACGGCCATCCCCACTCGATCGCCTACGGGGGTGCGGATGATCGAGGACCCGGCGTCGATGCTCAGTGTCCGCAGCCGGGGGAATGCGGAAGAGGCGAGCGAAGTGATTCGGCTCGATGCTCGGGTGCTGCTGGTCGAGGATGGGAAGGACAACCAGAACTTGATCTCGTATGTGCTCAACAAGGCGGGGGCGACGGTGAGCATTGTTGAGAATGGCGAGCTAGCGCTCGATGCTGCGCTTGATGCTCAGTCTGCGGGGAGGGCGTTCGATGTGATTCTGATGGATATGCAGATGCCTGTGATGGATGGGTACGACGCGACGCGGACCTTGCGTGCGCGTGGATATACGAGATGCATCATCGCGTTGACTGCGCATGCGATGGCTGAGGATCGGCGCAAATGTATCAAGGCGGGGTGTGACGAGTTTGTGTCCAAGCCGATTGATCGGGTGGGATTGGTTCGGCTGATTGCTCAATACACCGATGGACGCGATGAACGAGCGTCGGCGGCATGATCAGGCGATGGCACCGATGTGCTGGCGGATGGATTTGAGGTCTTTGCGGATCCAGTCGAGCATGTTCCAGTAGAGGACAAGTGCGATGAGTGGGCCGAGCCCGAGGAGAAGGATGCCGACGGTCATGAGGACCGGGCCGAGCCACATGAGGAGTTTGGCTCGGTTGTACACTTTTTTATTGCGCATCAGCGGTGCCATCCATTTGATGTACACCATGGCTGCGAAGAAACGGACAACTGAGACCACAACACCGATCAACGCGATCCCAATGATCACAAAGGCGAGCACATCCCCGTCGGGGAAGAAGTCGAGCACGAGATTGATGGCGGTCGTGACGATGCCGAGGACAACCATGATTCGTATGAGTTTGCGTGCGCTGCTTCCGTCGTATGACCCGGAGTATGCGGGGTCTTCGGTGGAGAAGAGCCACCAGCCGAAGAATGTGGCGATGGCGAAGGCGAGGGAGATGATGGTGGCGATGATGTCAACTGCTCGTTGAGAAATCCCGATATTGATCCCCCCCATTAAAGCGGCTGCAATGCCGCCGAACATCCCGATGAGCACGGTGATCACGGTGACGATGATGACTGCTTGGATGATGAAGACGCCTTTGTGGAGCGCCGCGAGATATTGCGGATCGGCTTTGGCGAGTTCGCCTCGCCCGATGGAGCCTTCGATGGAGAAGCCGCACTCTGGACAGACGCCTGAATGATCGAGCCCGGCGAGGTCGTAATCGCATTGGAAGCAGTTCGTGATGATTGATTCGCCGCACTCTGGGCAGAGCCCTTGGAGATCGATCCCGGTGAGGTCGTAGTCGCAATGGGAGCAGGTGATGTGGGTATGGGTTTGATCTGATGATTGGTTCTGGTCAGTCATGAGATGATGGTATACGGAGTTGGGATATGATGTGGGGCTGATTGCTGGTTTTTGGGGAAAAGCAAGAGGTACGCAGAGAAGAGCACGGCTGAGCCGGGTGCAGCGAGTCGTGGTATCGGGCTCGAAGAACATGCAGGAGACTGCGTCACCAGCATGGCACCCGACACACGCGCTAGGGGGTGAGGGTTGCGAGTTCTTGGGTGATGTTGGCTTTGGCTCGTTGATCGTAGTTGTTGGTGTGGGCCCAGGGGGTGTGGAAAATGGATGGGGGATCGAGCAGGGAGCTGAGGAACGCTTTGCGGGCGAGGCGATAGGTGGGTTCGTCGACTTCCTTGTATTCTTCGCGGATGGCCCGGGCGTATCGGTCGTAGGCGGGCGCAGGGGAGGCGAGGATGGAGAGATCGATGTCGGCGATGATCTGCTCGTCGGGTGTGCTCGCTTGGTGATGGTTGGCGGTGATCAGAATCAGACGGGCGGCTGACTCGATCACATCAGCCGCGACCCCGAGGTCCGTTGCTGCCCGGCGCATGAAATCTGCGGCGTCTTGCTCGTTCGATTTGGAGAACGGGTCGTAGATCGCGTCGTGATACCAGATTGCGAGTTCGATCGAAGGATCATGATCGGTGGGGATCTGATCGAGCAGATCGAGGCACTCGGCGATGTGATTGAGGTTGTGATAGGCCCTTGGCGGATCAGCGTAGGCGGCTTCGAGATCGGTCAACGCCCTGGTTGAGCGATTGGTGTCGCCGACGAGCCGCTGGATTAGGCGCGGCCAGCGGGCGGCGATGGGGTGGGCTTGGGGCATCGCTGAGTGTAGGGGATGATGAAGAGGACTGCTTGGCGGGTGCAGCGAGAAGTAGCATTCAGCAAGAGAGTCATCCTATTTCTTTCTCCCACTCTGCTTCTCGTGCAACTCTGCGAGCAGCCGAGCCTCTAGGTCATCTATTTTTTTAAGGTCCTTTGCAAGCGACCTGTCGCTTTTCCAAAGTGCAAACGCAAGATACACACAAACTCCGCCAACAAATCCAACACCACCAATCCGCTTAATCGTGCTGCTCCCCACTCCGATGGTACGCCCGTGCATAAAAACTGCAAAGAGACTGAACGCCAGTACTGCCGCAAGTAGAAGCCCTGTTGTTCGTAAAAAGGTGTGCAACTTAGTTGGGTTCGTGTGCTCGAACAGACGATCCATCAATGCACCGGGTAACCAGAACAGGATTGCGACTACAAAAGGAGAGATATCGACAAACAGCTTGGTGTACCATGCAAGTGCAGCGTATTCATTGACAAGTCTGGTCAGCATTGATCAAGCCTGAAATGATTCGGTGTTGTGGCACAAAGAAGTTGACTTTCGGCGACTGACAAGCGGGCAACTCCGAAGACAAGAACACAGGCGGGACGCCTGTGCTACGGGGGATTGTCGATTTCTATGCCTACGCCGGGTCGGGGAGGGTGTCGGTGGGGAGGTCGGGCTCGGCGTCGGGGGTTGGGTCGGGCTTGGGCTTGGAATCCGGCGCTGGGGTTGATGGGCCTGAGCCGAGGAGGTCGGCGACGGTGGAACGCTGGAGCGTTTCGCCTCTTATGAGTTTGTGGACCTCGTCGGCGGTGAGGGTTTCGTATTTGAGGAGGGCCTGGGCGACGGCTTCGACTTTTTCCCAGTTTTCGTTGAGGATCTTCTCGGCTTCGGCGTAGGCCTCGTCGACGATTCGGCGGGTTTCTTCGTCGATGACGCGGGCGGTGTCTTCGGAGTAGTCCTTTTCGGGGATGAAGGTTTCGCGGGTGTCTTGGCCGGCGTAGTTGACGAACCCGAGCTTGGCGCTCATACCCCATTCGAGGATCATCGCGCGGGCCAAACTTGTTGCCTGGCGGATGTCACCCGATGCGCCCGAGGAGACATCGTCCATTGCTTTGGCTTCGGCGATGCGTCCGCCACAGACGACGCGGAGGGTTGCGTGGATCCATTTGAGCCCATAGCCTGTGCGGTCTTTTTCGGGGAGGGCGAAGGTTGCGCCGCCGAAGTCGCCACGGGGAATGATCGTCACTTTGTGGAGTGGGTCGGCGTCTTTGAGTTGAGCCTGGAGGACGGCGTGCCCGGCTTCGTGGTAGGCGACGAGTTTGTTTTCGTCTTTTTCGCGGACGCGGGATTTGTTGGCGCGCCCGAACTTGACCTTGTCTCTTGCCTCTTCCAAATCTTCGTGCTCGATGAACTCTTTGTCGAGCATAGTCGCCGAGATGGCGGCTTCGTTGATGATGGCGGCGAGGTCTGCGCCGGAGAAGGTTGGTGTGCCTCGGGCGATTTTTTCCATGTCTACATTTGGGCCCAGTTTCACTTTTTTGGAGTGGACCTTGAGGATTTCGAGTCGCCCTGCGACATCGGGGAGGGGGACCTGGATCTGGCGGTCGAATCGACCCGGGCGGATGAGGGCGGGATCGAGGACATCTGGGCGGTTGGTGGCGGCGATGACGATGACGCCGTCGCCTGAGCCGAATCCGTCCATTTCGACGAGGATGGCATTGAGTGTTTGTTCTCGTTCGTCGTTGCCGCCGCCTGAGAACCCGCCGCCGCGGCGTCGCCCGATGGCGTCGATCTCATCGAGGAAGATGATGCACGGGGAGGCGTCCTTGGCTTGCTTGAAGAGATCACGGACGCGTGATGCGCCAACGCCTACGAACATCTCGACGAAGTCTGAGCCTGAGATACTAAAGAAGGGGACATCGGCTTCGCCCGCGATGGCCTTGGCGAGGAGGGTCTTGCCGCACCCGGGGAGCCCGGAGAGGAGGACGCCTCGGGGGATTCGCCCGCCGAGCCTTGTGAACTTCTTTGGGTTTTTGAGGAACTCGATGATCTCGGTGACTTCGGTTTTGGCTTCTTCGATGCCGGCGACATCTTTGAAGGTGATGCCGGTCATCTCTTTGGTCATGGTTTTGTGGCGTGACTTGCCGAAGGACCCGATCATGCCCCCGCCGCCGCCGGCGGCTTTCATGCTTCGGGCGAGGAAGAACCAGATGAGCCCGATGATGAGGATCAGTGGGCCGAAGGCGAGGAGGAAATCGACCCAGCGCGAGGTTGGTTTTTCTTTGAAGTTGCCGTTGGTGAGTGCGAAGAGTTGGCGAGCGATTTCTTCGCGTGTGATGTGGGTAATGGGGACACGGACGATGCTTGGTGTATCGCTTGCGACTTCTGCTTGGGTTCTGCGCGCGTTGATCCCGGTTTCGTTGATGGTGACGGAGTCTCGATCGATCTCGCCGGACTCGTAGGAGACCTTGAACTCTTGGAAGGTGATGATGTCGCCTTTGTCTGAGCTTGAGAGGAACATGACGAGCATGAGGACCATGAGCATGACGACAAAGAACCCGAACATGCCTTTGCCCTGCTTTTGGGGGGGCGAGCCGGGCTTGTTGCCCTTTGGGTCGGTGGGCTTGTGCTCGTCGTTCTTCTTTGGGGATGGATCGTTGTTTTTCGACATATTGGCTGGTTTCGTGGGGGGGGGCGTGGGGATTGATTCGAGGTTCTTTGTGTGTATATCGGGCAAGCGAGGATGAATATTTCATCGCAGCCCGAGTTTGGGTCCAATGTGCGGAATCATAGCTCCGCCGGGATCAATACGCTGGGACTTGGGTGTGGGATCGTTTACCAGCCTGATCGCATCTCAGAAATCACATCTCGGGCGAGTTCGTCGATGGCGGTGCGCTGTCCGAGTTCGAGCCGATCGGCGACATTCCGGCCCGGCGAGAATGCGGCGGAGGCGGTGTAGCCGTCGCGGGCGACGATCAGATCGCCCGAGCGGTTGTCACGCCACTCGAAGCGGATGGTGATCTGGGTGGCTTGTTCTTGGACGAGCCCGGTTCGGGGGTCATCAGAGAGGACGCGGAGGGAGGTGTTGGTAATGACGCCGACGAGTGTGGTGTCGGCGCGGTCGGTGGGCGCGAGATGCCAGGGGGTTCTTCGTTGGAGTTCTTTGATGAGTGATTCGGTGAGTTGGACCTCGATGCCTCGGGAGGTGGTTTCGTTTTTGAAGATGGGGATGGCGACGGATTGGATGGATTCGTCGAATGTGGAACTGAAGGAGTAGCCTTGGGATGGATCGGAGGCGCACCCGATGAGCAGCAGGGTTGCGAGCAATGAGATGAAGAAGACGCGGAGACTCACGATGCGGATTCCTCGCCGGGTGGTGTTTCAGAAGTGGGTGTTGCTTGCTCAGAATCGGTGGCTTGTTCAGAATCAGTCGTTTGCTCGAACTCTAACCAGCCCTCTTTGAGCATGATGCCGATGGCTTCGTCGGCAGCGTCGGTCGCGGGGTGTCGGCGGATCAACCGGGCGAGGATGAACCGGGCGGAGGTATCATCATCGACCTTGAGGTACCATCTTGCGGTATCGAGGACTTGCTGGGCGGCGGATTCGTCGATCCATGCGTTCAAGCCGTCGGTGATGCCTGAACGGATGGACTCCCCCGGGAACTGGGCCTGATATTGTTCGATGAGGAGTTTGGCATCGAGGAGCCCCGAGCCGTCGTAGCGTGGGCCTTTGAATCGGGCGATGTTGGCTTCGATCTCGCGGAGCATGGCCTCTCTGACATGCTCGGATTTGGGATAGTTTTCGCGGAAAATCGAGTACATCTCGGCAGCGAGCGGGAGTTCGCGCCGGCCGTAGTAGTGATCGGCGAGGGCGAGGGCGGCTTTCTCGGCGAGCTTGGAGCCCGGGGCGCGTTCTTGGGTGCGGATGAGGAGTTCTTCGCCAGTCGGGCGGGCGTTTTCGTAGCGGAACCAGAGCATGCGGCGCCGGAGCCCGTTGATGTAGTCGATGCCGATGTAGTATTCTTGTTCGACGGCTTTGAGGAAGTAGGGTGAGGAGGGATAATCGCGGATGACGGCTTCGAAGTCGAAGAGGGCTTTGTATTCGCGGTCTTGATCGAGCCGAGCGACGCCTCGGAGGTAGTAGGCTTGGGCGATGTACTCGTTGCGGGTGCGTTTGTTCTTTTCGAGCCAATCCGAGAGCATGTCCTTGGCCTTGCCGGGCTTGCCTTGGGCGAGGAAGCGGGCCGCGTCGGCCATGACGGCGGCGTCGGTGCCGGGCTCGGGGGCGGCGGTCTGGGCCCAATCGCCTGAATCTTCGAGGGTGAAGGCGGAAGATTGGGCATCGGCGAGCGATGGACAACCGATCGCGAAGATCAGGCTCAAAAGAAGGGCAGCATGGGGCAGTCTGGTCATGTGGTTCATTTGAATCATTTTGGATCATTCCGGAGGTGGTTTTCAATAGGATAGCGTGTGTCGGGTGACGATGCGGGGGATCGGGCGACTAAACTCCTCGCTATGGGCAACAACGGATCGAATATGGGATCAGGCATGGGATCAAGATCGGCGGGCAGAGGGACCAAATCGGGCGATGAGCAGCTCTTGCGCGATGCGCTCGCGCTCGAGCAGGCGGGTCGGCTTGAGGAGGGGCTCAGGATCGCGCGGGATCTGGTCCGGCGACGCCCCGAATGGTCGCACGGGCATTATGCGGTGGGGTCGATCCTTTGTGCGCTCGGGCTGATTGATGAGGCGGATGCGGCTTTGAGAAAATCAATCGCGCGGAATCCGAATCTGGCGGGGGTGTACGCTCGGCACAGCGAAGTGCTCAATCGGCTTGGGCATCATGAGCAGGCCATCGAAGCGGTCGATAAGGCGATCGCGCTGCGCCCCGATGACCCCAAGATCATGGTGGTCAAGGCGATGGTGCTCTGGCTTGGGGGCGATGCGCAGCGGGCGTACGATTTCCTCGATGGGCGACTCAAAGACGGGATCGACGATCCCAACCCGCGGAGCATCCACGCGTCGATCGCTGGGCAGATCGGCAGGCTCGACGAAGGGATCGCCAATCTTGAAGTGCTCGTCAAAGAGGCGGACACGAAAGTCTGGACGGATTCGTTTATGCACTCGTCGATCCTGATGCACCTGAGCAAGCTCTATGACAAGGCTGGGCGATATGAAGAGGCGTTCAGCGCGGCGAGGCGGGCGGGGACGATGCGCAAGACGGGATATGACCCTGAACGGATCAAAGCAACCTGCGATGATCGGATCCGGGCGTGGTCGAAAGAGGTGATCGACGGGTTGCCTCGCTCGCGGGTGATGTCGGACAAGCCTGTGTTTATTCTCGGGATGCCTCGATCGGGGACGAGCCTGGTCGAGCAGATTATCGCATCGCATCCGTTGGCCTATGGCGGGGGCGAGCTGCTCGAAACCTATCGCGCGAGCCGCGAGCTCACCGATCCGAGCGAGCTTGAGCCGGACCGGGCGGCGCGGGTGGCGAATCTCAAAAAGGCGACGCTTGATCGGGTGGCTCGCAAGATTCTCAAGGCGATGGAGAAGCCTGCAGGCAAAGGGATCGAGCGGATCACGGATAAGCTGCCCAATAACTATGAGCATGTGGGGATGATCGGGTTGTTGTTTCCCAATGCCAAGATTATCCACTGTACCCGCACGCCGCTCGATACTTGCGTGAGTTGTTTTCTGCTTGATTTCGTGGGTGATACGAATCATGGATATTCATACGACCTTGGGCATATGGCCCGCCAGTATCGGATCTATGAGCGGTATATGGCCCACTGGAAACAAGTCTCGGCGATCGAGATGCTCGAGGTGAACTACGAAGAACTCGTGGCCAACCCCGAGGATGGGGCTCGGCGGATTATCGACTATGTTGGGCTCGAATGGGATGAGCGGTGCAGCAAATCGCACGAGACCAAGCGGGCGGTGAGTACGCTGAGCAGTGATCAGGTGCGGAAGCCGATGTATACGAGCTCGGTTGGGCGGTGGAAGAACTATGAGCCTTGGATTGGGGAGTTGGTGGAGGGATTAGGGACTGGCCACTAGGGACTAGGGATTAGGGGGAGAAGAGAAGCAAGAGGTACGCGGAGGGCGCGGAGATTACGCAGAGGCGCGGAGGGGGGAGGGGATTGGTTCAGAAAAGACATGCAGGAGCCGGGGACGGCACCAGCATGGCACCCGGCACCCGGCAGCCGAAAGGGAACGGTTTTTTTCTAGTCTTGAGTTTTGGGAATCATAACCGTATCTCCATCAACTTCATTTGAATCAAGCTTCCAGAATGACGCATGGAGTGTGCGCACTCGAAGCTGGACATCCCACAGGGAAACACCCATAACTTGCTGCTCCACCTCATCAATATAGCTGTCTATTGCGGAGCGAAGGGTTTCTTTGTTCTTGACCGCTCGATACGGAATCCACTGACTCACGATTTGTGAAACAACCAAAGCACCAATCGAACTCAATATTCCAATCCCAAACCCAAACTGTACCCAAAGAAAAATGACTACCCCCAATAAAACAAATAGTACGCCGCTGTATAGAACTGAAGCCCACTTTGGGGTTTCAACTTGATACCCACATCGATTGATCGCTCCACCAATTTGGACCATCGTTTGATCCCACCTATCTGTCATTCTCTTCGAAGCAAGCTGAGCAAGATCCGTATCCATGTCATCAATCGTGAGGGGCTCACACAGATCGCGTTGAGCAACTCGATTGATCCTGCCGAGGATCGAAACCCTGAACTCTTCCCTATGCTCAGCATTTATCCGGAACTCTGACACTTGCTTGTACACATAGTGCTCAAGATCGCTGAGTATCTCACATTGCGCAACTTCGTACTCATCAATCGGGACAAGAAAATCATACTTGAGTTGACGGAGTACTTCATTCAGCATTGCTTACCACATACGGAGTCTCTGACAAATCAAGGACTGCTGGTGAACTGTACTCGAAATCGAGTGTGATTGCAAAGGTGCTTTCGCGAACGCTTCATTGGGGGGCATATTGGGCTGGGTGCCACGCTTTCGGTGAAGCCTCAAGCCGGGTGCCCCGACTCGCCGTCTTCGGCGCAGTCGGGTCTTTTGTTATCAACTCGCTATGGAAGCCGGTAGAGGCTGATGGTGATGGAGTTGGCGATGGGTTCGCCGGTGGTTGGGTTGTGGGTGGTGAGGGGGGCGGAGGTGAGGACTGGGGTTTTCGATGGGTTGAGTGAGGTGGGTTGGATGAGCCAGCGGTGGGAAGCGTTCGCAGCGGTGTCGCCGGGTTGGTGTTTGCCCAGGAGCGAGGCGATGGGGAGATCGCCCATTTGATTGAAACGGACTGGGTCGGATTGGATGTGCTGGGCAACCGTGTGGGCGAAGGCTTTGATGTTTTGGCCGGTGTGGTCGCGGGCGCCTCGGGACATGGTCATCTCACGCCCGGCGATGAGGGCAGCCGAGATGAGAATGAAGGCTGCGATTGATCGGGTTGCTTTGAAAACGCGTGCCGGATTCGACCTGAGCCCAAGGCGATAGAGGGCGTAGACGGCGAGGATGGCAGCGGGCGGGTAGGCGGGCATGATGTAGGAGCCTGCGTTCATGCCTGCGAGGGTGGTGGCGGCAAAGACGAGGAGTACCCAGAGGACGGCGGGGCCCATCGCGTGGGATCGGATACGGCGCGAGGGCTTGAAGGTGATCGCGAGGACGGCGGGGAGGCACCAGGGGAGGAAGCGTTCGAAGAAGTAGGCGGGGTTGTGAAGTGCGGCTTCGATGATGCCTGAGAACCCGCCTCGCCCCATGCGTGAGCCGAGTTCTTGGCCGAGCAGGGCGGTGGAGACATGCTCGGGGTTGAGTTCATACGCGCTCCAAAGCCAGCCGGCGGGGAGGATGAGCATGATCGGGATGCCCCACTGCCACCCTGTGCGTTTGAAGGCTTGTTTTCGTGATCCCTTTGGGGTGATGATGAGGATGTGGAGGATGAGGTAGAGCGGGATGAGGGCGGCGAGGGGGCCTTTGGTCAGGAGGGCGGCGGCGGTGAGTATCCAAATGAGCAGAGCGAGTCGGCGGGGGTGCTTGGGCGATGAGGTGAGGAGGATGAGCGAGGCGAACCAGCCACCAGCGAGCAGGGCGGTGAAGAGGATGTCGGGGCGCATGAAGTAGATGTGTTTGATAGCCGACGGCGAGGCGAGCCAGGCGGCAGCGGTGAGCATGGCGAGGGGGGTCGCGTGGGTCGCGATGGATTGGTCGGCTTCGTCGGCGGGGTCGGCGGGGTCTGGTTCGGAGTCGGTGTTGAGTCTGCGGAAGAGGAATCTGGCAGCGAAGAAGACGAGGATGGAGATGGAGATACCCGAGAGGATGGCGGGGAGTTTGAGGGCGAGTTCGTTGTGGAAACCCAGCGCCACGATGGGCGCAGCGACCCAGTTGACCATCGGGGGTTTGCGGGTGAGCCTGCCGAGCCCATCGCGGGGGAGAATCCATTGGTTGTGGTTCACCATGTCGAGGGTGAAGGCGATGGTTTTGGATTGATCGAGGTTCTGGCCCAGATCCGAGGGGCCCAGGATGCGGGCGAAGAGGACGATGGCGAGGGTTGCCAGCCAGATGGCGAGGGCGGGGCGAGTGAATCGGGATGGGGGAGAGGATGGCATGGGTAGATGAAGGGTATCACTCTTTTTTGATCAATGCTGGATAGAATATAGTTATCGAACTCGACTCTTTGATTTGCTTGACGAATGGAAAAACGCATGGAACTTCGGACGATGACACAGATGGTCGCGATCGCTTCGCATGGGCATATGACGCGGGCGGCTCAGGAGCTTGGGGTGTCGCAGCCTGCGCTCTCAGCTGCGCTGCGCAAGCTCGAAGCGGAGATGGGGGCGGCTCTCTTTCATCGGACGGGGCATGGGGTCGAACTCACCGAGGCGGGGCGGGTGTTTATGGAACATGCGAAGATCACGCTTCGGGCGGCGGAGCAGACCACTGAAGCGGTGCGGTCGTTGGTTGGATTGGAGACTGGGTCGATCAAGGTCGGCGCGGGGGCGACGGCGACGGGGTATTTGTTGCCTCGGGCGATTCATGCGGTGCGTGATGAGTATCCGGGTCTGCGATTCTCGATCCGCGAAGCGGGGAGCAGCAGCGTGGCGCAGGGGGTGATTTCGGGGGCGTTGGATTTGGGGATTGTGACGCTGCCGATGGATCAGCCCAGGGAGGAAGAGTTGATGGTGGTGCGTGAGATCCGCGATGAGTTGAGGCTGATTGTGCCTCCGGGGCATCGGCTTGATGGGAAGCGGAACTTCGCGTGGAAGGACCTGCAAGGCGAAGCCGTCGTTGCGTTTGAAGCCGGGTCTGCGGTGCGCTCGTTGATCGACTCGGCAGCGAGCGAAGAGGGGGTATCGCTTGAAGTGGTGATGGAGCTGCGATCGATCGAGTCGATTGTGCAGATGGTCAATGCCCAGATCGGGGTTGGGTTTGTGAGCAAGTTTGGGCTGCCTGAGAAGGCGGGGGTGCGGGCGCGGGGCGGTGGGTTGATGCGGACGCTTGGGGTGATTCGGCGAAGAGATCGGTTTCCGAGCCCGGCGGTTGGGGCGTTTGAGCGGGCGCTTTTGGCGGGGGTGTAGGGGGAAGAGAAGAGAAGAGTTTTTTAACGCGAAGATGGCGAAGGGCTCGAAGGGGGAGAGGGATGCCGGGTGACATGCAAGTGGCGTCTTCGGCTCTTGCATGTCTTCTGTACCGATCAATCACACTCGAAATCATGACCAGGGCTGTCAATACGAATGAATTAAACGCTAGTGAATTTCCAAGACATCCACATATGTACTGAGCTTCTTACCTCTGTGTCCCCCATTGAGAGGAAAACAACTACTCTGATACTGTGGCTTCAAACGCCCCATTTTGCGAAAACTTCCTCCGCCCCTTTCTGTCGGACGAATCAGCCTCCATACATCGAACGAGTCTGAGACGACAAGGTATAAATATTCATAGGGCAAGACCATTGTGCGAAGACCAGGATGCTTGTAGTCAGGCTGCATAAGCACATCGGCTCGATCCTCCCATAGCCATTCACAGATTGATCTCTCCATCTGAATATAATGATTCAGGCTATCAAACTCAACTATATCTTTCCAATCGATCATGCCCGAGTATACCCGGTACGGGTGCGGGGTGCCCCGACTCGCCCTCTTGGGCGCAATCGGGAATGGTTGATTTCTATACATAAGACCTCACTGCGCCGAAGACGGCGAGTAAGGGCCGGGTGCCCCGACTCGCCTTCTGAGGCGCAGTCGGGTCTTGGGGGTTGATCGACAAATCACCCGACTGCGCCGGGGACGGCGAGTCGGGGCACCCTGATTTGGGGCAGACGATATAAGCACGATCTATCCATCTTGTAAATGCGATTGATTTGATTCATGGAGCATTGAAGCCGATACTCTTTGTAGATGGGCGAGGATGCCCAGTGACAACACCCCAAGGAGCCTGCCATGACCACTGATCCACTCAATGCCAAAGACACACTCGATATTAATGGCCAGTCCTACTCATATATCCGATTGGCTGCACTTGCTGAGGCGGGGCTTGGGGATGTATCGAAGATGCCGTACTCGATTCGGGTGCTGCTCGAAGCGATGGTTCGGAATCATGATGGATTCATTGTCACCGAAGATGACATCAAAGGGCTCGCAGCGTACAACGCCAAGGCGGTGAAGTCGGTGGAGATGCCGTTCATGCCCGGGCGGGTTGTGCTGCAGGACTTTACGGGGGTGCCTTGTGTGGTGGACCTGGCAGCGATGCGCGATGCGATGAAGAATCTCGGCGGGAACCCGGCGGCCATCAATCCGGCGGTGGCATGTGATCTGGTGATTGACCATTCGGTGCAGGTCGATGACTTTGCGACCTTTGTCGCGTTGACGATCAATGCGGAGAAGGAGTTCTCGCGGAACAATGAGCGGTATACATTCTTGAAGTGGGGTCAGGAGAGTTTGGATAACTTCCGTGCTGTGCCGCCAGCGACTGGGATTGTGCATCAGGTGAACCTTGAGTATTTGGCTCGGGGGTGCTTGGTGAAGGATCAGGATGGAACACAGTGGGTGTATCCTGATTCGCTCGTCGGGACGGATTCGCACACGACGATGATTAACGGCGTGGGTGTGCTGGGTTGGGGCGTCGGCGGGATTGAAGCCGAGGCGGTGATGTGTGGGCAGCCGGTGTACATGCTTACTCCAGAAGTGGTCGGATTCAAGCTCAAGGGCAAGCTGCCCGAAGGCGCGACAGCCACCGACATGGTGCTGACCGTGACCCAGATGTTGCGGGCACATGGCGTGGTCGAAAAGTTCGTCGAGTTCTTTGGCGAGGGGATGGCGGAGCTTTCGATCCCGGATCGCGCGACGATTGCGAATATGGCTCCGGAGTATGGGGCGACCTGCGGGTTCTTCCCGATTGATGCCAAGACGATCGAGTTCTTCCGCTTTACCGGCAAGACCGAAGAGGAATGTGCATTGACCGAAGCGTGGGCCAAGGCGAGCGGGTTCTTCTGGACGCCTGATGCGCCGGTGCCTGCGTTTGGGGCGACTTTGGAGTTAGATTTGTCGACGGTGAAGCCTTGTGTTGCGGGGCCAAAGCGGCCTCAGGATCGGATTGAGTTGGATTCGTTGCACACGGCGTTTGCCGAGATGCTCACTCGTCCGATGGGGCCTCAGGGGCTTGGGATTGATGCAGCAGATATCAATAAGAGCGTGACGATTACGCATACCGCTGAATCGCATCCTGCGGATGTTGGGATGACATCGGAACTCAAGCACGGGTCGATTGTGATCGCGGCGATTACGAGTTGTACGAACACCTCGAACCCTGATGTGCTCGTCGCGGCCGGTTTGGTGGCGCGCAAGGCGCGGGCTCTTGGATTGAATCGCAAGCCTTGGGTCAAGACTTCGCTCGCGCCAGGATCAAAGGTGGTGACGGAGTATCTCGACAAGGCGAATCTGACGGATGATCTCAACGCGATCGGGTTCAACACGGTTGGATATGGGTGCACGACTTGTATTGGCAACTCTGGGCCTTTGCCAACTGAGATTGAGGACGGGATCAAGGAAGGTGGGTTGGCGGTGACTTCGATCTTGTCGGGGAACCGGAACTTTGAGGGGCGGATTCATCCTGATATCAAGGGCAACTTCTTGGCGTCCCCCCCACTGGTCGTTGCGTATGCGTTGGCGGGGCGGATTGATGTGGATGTGTACAACGAGCCGCTGTGCCAGACGCCTGATGGGAAGGATGTGTACTTGAAGGACATCTGGCCTACGAATCAAGAGGTTTCTCAGGCGGTGGCGTCGTGTGTGACGACCGCGCAGTTTGTCGAGAAGTACGGGGCGGTGTATACCGAGAACGAGCAGTGGAACAGCGTGCCTGCGTCGCAGAGTGATCTGTTCCCGTGGGAGGACAAGTCTACTTATATCCAGAACCCGCCGTTCTTTGAGGGGATGACGGAAGAGGCTCCTGGGTTTAGCAAGATCGCTGATGCTCGGGTGTTGTGCTTGCTTGCCGATTCCGTCACGACGGATCACATCTCGCCGGCGGGTCGGATTGAACCCGAGACGCCGGCGGGGCAGTACCTCATCGCGCAAGGGGTCGCGGTGAGCAACTTCAACTCGTTTGGATCGCGCCGGGGCAACGATCGCGTGATGACGCGGGGCACCTTTGCTAATGTGCGTGTCAAGAACCAGATCGCTGCAGCCAACGGCGAGCAGCCCGAGGGCGGATGGACACGCAACTTCACCAAGGGCAACGATCTTGCATCGGCTCCGGTTGAATACATCTATGACGCGGCGATGGATTATAAAAAGGCTGGAACAACGCTGGTCGTCATCGCGGGCAAAGACTACGGCATGGGTTCATCACGCGACTGGGCGGCCAAGGGAACGCTGTTGCTTGGTGTGAAGGCGGTGATCGCGGAGAGCTTCGAGCGGATTCATCGTTCAAACTTGGTGTTTATGGGTGTGCTGCCGGTGGTATTCAAGGATGGACAAAACGCCCAGAGCCTTGGAATCAAGGGCGACGAGGTGTTTGATGTGCTGATGCCTGCGGACTTGTCGCCGAGGTGCGATGTGCCGATCAAGGCGACGCGCCCTGATGGGAGCAGCTTCGAGTTCGTGACGATGTGCCGGGTGGATACGCCTGTGGAGATCGAATATTTCCGCAACGGCGGGATTCTGCATACGGTGATTCGGAAGAAGTTGAATGAGGCGAAGCAGTTGGCATAAATTTTGATCGATTGACACATTGAGCGGAGGCGATCTTGAATCGCCTCTGTTTTTCTTTCTATACTGATTTCATGAATACGGATGCTGAACAACTCGCCATCGAAAACAACATGACCTTTGAATGGGATCACTTAAAGGATGATGAGATTATGGTACAAGCATTTTTGATCGAAATGTTTATCAAAAGCCCCTTTCACAAGGCGAGGATATCAAGACATATAAAAGTGTCATTTCTCTTGGTGTTGGCGATCGCAGGATGGAGCTATTTATCAGGAGGGCTCAGCAGTTTGCTTTCAACTATTCTTGTAATGACCATCCTTCTTCCTATTGGCTTTGTCTTTGTCCACCTTCTATCTGGCCCGCTAAGCAACACCGCCTCTTTTCGTGCGAAAGCAAAGGGTTTGGTCAAGTTCAGAAAAAATCTTCCTCTCGGCAAGCACAGATTAATTTTTTCAAATGGAATGCTTGAATGGTACTCATATTCTCATGACGAAACATTCAAATGCCCTGCTCGATCAATTGATCGTATTCAAGAACAAGAAGGTCGAATGTTTTTCAGTCGTGATCACACTCACAAATGATCTATTCCATTCCATGCGTTTGGTGATGAGACAACGCGGATGGCGTTCTTGAAGCAGGTACGAGTAGAGATGGATCTGCCTGATGCCTGTATTGAAGGAGCGTGAAGACCCCCTCCGTCACGCTGCGCGTGCCACCTCCCCCGGAAGCCCGGGGGAGGAGAGTAAGAAAAAGACCGCACCCTTACGGTCGCGGCTCGTTGGGATCATGATGCCAAACAATCTATCGCTTGCGGAGGACGACGAGTTTTTGGGCGGGCATGTCGATTTGGGCGGTGCGTTCGGTGCAAAAGGCTAAGGTCGCGCGTTCGATCTCGGCGAAGAGCCCGGTGACGAAGGTGCGTGAGTCGTCGGTGGTCAGGCCTTTGATGAGTTGGTCGGACATGGCTTTGACGGTGTAGAAGTGTTTGCGGGTGGCGGTGTCTGGGCCGTCGATTCCCATGGGGTCGTTGGAGAAAAACGAGCAGGCACGAACATCGCAGATCTCGAGCCCGGCGGTTTCGCAGGCGTCTTGGAACTCGTATCGGCTCCGCACCGCCATCCACTGGGTGCGCATCGAGGTTCTTGGCAGGTACTCGGTTGTCACGACCCGGCCGCCATCAGCGAGCAGGTTGGCGATGTTGTGCAAGGCCTGCTCGAACTTTTCGGGCTCGGGGATGTGGAACAGGACATTGGCGATGTTGATGAAGTCGTACTGGCCTTCGATCGCGCAGAGTGGCGCGGTGATGTCGCCGGCCATGAACGAGACTTTGGCGGGGGTACTCAGCGATGCGCTCCAATCATTGAGCAGCCCGACGGAGGACTCGGCGAAATCGACGCCGAGGAGTGATTCGGGGGCGAAACGATCGAGGATGAAGCGGATCCATCGCCCGGCCCCCGAGCCGATGTCGAGGACCTTGCCCCCATTGACCTTGATTCCCAGATCGGCGATGAGTTGCTCGTAGATGGGATACATCACGGCATCTTCGATCGGCGATGAATACGCGAGCGCATCGGGCGAGCCGTCGGCTTGTGCCCGGTTCATCTTGCCCCAGAAGTCACGGTAGTAGGTCTGGATGTCTGATTGTGTCATTGGCATGGAGATACTATCGGAACCAAGAACGGGTGAAATCAGTGAATCTCAGATCAGATGCTTTGTTTTGTGTATGCTTGAAGCGTTGATATGGAGGTTATTGATGAGAATGCTTGGGATATTTGCTGTTTGCGTGGGGTGTTTCTTGGGGGGATGCACAGCTACTCGGCATTGGGACGGGCCCGAGGTTGAGGCTCTGATTGATGGTGGCGGGGTGATTGAGAGCGGGATGTTCAAGCAGATGCCGTACATTATGGCTTCGGTGAATGGGTCGGAGCCGATGAAGTTTTTGTTTGATACGGGGGCATCGGTGAACATACTCTTTACCGATCAGGCGAAGGAGTTGGGGATTCGCCCTAATGGGCTTGCGCCTGTCCACGGCGCATCGGGACGAATCAAAAAAATTCCATTTGATATCATCGACCGTGTTGAGTTTGGGCCTGTAGTCATGCACGACATGGTCTTTTTGATTCATGATCTCACTGAGGCATCGATCGTCATCGGAACGAAGATTGAAGGAGTTGCCGGGATCGCCGGAATCATTGGGATCGCGGGGCTTGAAGCGTTCACGATTGACATTGACTATCCCGCCCGGCAAGTAGCCATAACGCAAGAGCGTCTGAGCCTTGATGATCCGGGGACGAGCGTTTTGTATACACGACCTGGCGGGTTGTTGATGGTGCCGGTGCGGTTTGTTGATCCTGATGAACCCGAGTCGAGCCGAATCGTCTGGAGCCTGCTTGATACTGGAAACTCCGCTCGATTTGATTTGCATACAGATGTTGCCGAGGCATTGATCGACCAGGATTCGGTGACCAACCATCACGGCTTCATGGGGATTCATGGGATCAAACAGTTCATTGATGCCGGCCCGGTTCGGGCAGCCATTGTGCTTGGTGAATCTCGGCTTGAAGGGATAAGTGCATCGGTGAGTGATGTGGAGAGCCGACTCAACGCGCGGACGCTTCGCAACTTTCACCTCAAGATCGACATGAAATCTCAGCTCGTCTCCTTCACCCGCGCCGACAACGCCCGTCGGCTTGTCTCAATCCGACGGATGGGCATCACGAATCTGTCGTCGTTCGATGGGTATCGGATTGATCGAGTAATCAAAGGGTCCCCAGCGTATCTGATGGGTATTCGTGCATATGACAAGGTTCTGCTTATTGATGGGCATGAGCCCACTGCCATACACAACAAAGCTCCATACTGGGCGGCTGATCCTGACACGACAACGATCACTGTCCGGATACATCGAAAGAGTGATGATGGATGGGTGGATGTTGTGCTTCCGATCGATGGTTCGGTTGAGGGGATCGAGGAAAAAGAACCAATCAATGAGAAACCGCTGGGAATTGAGGTTGAGATGACCGGTACGGATGGGGAAGTGATACGGGGGATCATGACGCCTGTTGAACCGGTGGATAAGAAAGAACAAGCCGCTCCCTGATGGGTGCGGCTTGTTGAAGAAATGGGGTGGGGATCAAAGCGTGGGATTACATGTCTTTGGGGATGTCGATGCCGAGCTTGGTGGCGATGCGTTGGCCGTAGTCTGGGTCGGCGCGGAAGAAGTGGCAGAGTTGGAGCATTTGGACTTCTTTGCGGGCATCACCCAGAGCGCCGGCGATGCGGGTGCTCAGGCGGTCTTTCTCCGCGTCGTCGAAGAGGCGATAGAGGTTGCCGGGTTGGGTGTAATCGTCGTGGTCGATTGTTGAGTCGTAGCGGTCGACGATGGTGTTGCCCAGGTCCCATGTAGGATCGAGGAACTGCTCGTCGGGGAGTGCTGCATCCGGACGAGTTGAGGGCCAGTAGTTGGTTGAGGAGCCGTAGGTTTCGGCGGTGGCGGCTTGGCCGTCGCGCATGGTGTGCATGACGGGACAACGAGGTTTGTTGACGGGGATCTGGTGGTGGTTGACACCGAGGCGGTGGAGGTGGGTGTCGGAGTAGGACATGAGGCGGGCCTGGAGCATTTTGTCTGGGCTTGGGCCGATGCCTGGGACAAAGGATGATGGTTTGAAGGCGGCTTGTTCGACCTCGGCGTGGTAGTTTTCTGGGTTGCGGTTGAGTTCCATCTGCCCGACTTCCATGAGGGGGAAATCGGCGTGGGGCCAGACCTTGGTGAGATCGAACGGGTTCCATTTGAACTCGTCGGCTTGCTCTTGGGTCATGATCTGGACTTTGAGGGTCCAGCTTGGGAAGTCGCCTTTGTCGATGGCGTTGAAGAGGTCGCGCTGGTTGGATTCACGATCTGAGCCGATGATTTCGGCGGCTTGTTCATCGGTGAGGTTTTTGATGCCTTGGTTTGTTTTGAAATGGAACTTGCACCAGACGCGTTCGTTTTTGTCGTTGATGAAGGAGTAGGTGTGCGAGCCGTAGCCGTTGATGTTCCGGAGGGAGGCGGGGATGCCTCGGTCGGAGAAGAGGGTGGTGATCTGGTGGAGCGATTCTGGGCACTGGGACCAGAAGTCCCATTGCATGTCGTTGTCGCGGAGGTTGGTCTTTGGGTCGCGTTTCTGGGTGTGGATGAAGTTTGCGAACTTGTAGGGGTCACGGATGAAGAAGACGGGGGTGTTGTTTCCGACGAGGTCCCAGTTGCCTTGCTCGGTGTAGAACTTCATGGCAAACCCGCGGACATCGCGTTCGGCATCGGCGGCGCCTTTTTCGCCGGCGACGGTGGAGATGCGGATGAACATATCGGTCTTCTTGCCGACCTTGGAGAAAATGTCGGCCTTGGTGTATTGGGTGATGTCGTGGGTGACGGTGAATGTGCCGTAGGCCCCGCTGCCCTTGGCGTGGACAATGCGCTCGGGGATGCGTTCGCGGTTGAAGTGCTGCATCTGTTCGAGGAGCGCGACATCCTGCATGAGGACCGGGCCGCGGGGGCCTGCGGTGAGTGCGTGCTGGCGTGCGATCGGTGCGCCGTCGGCGGTGGTCATGTATGGGCATTTTGGGGTTGGTTGATCGGTCATCGGGAACCTCCGTTGAATTTTAGAATGATTCTAATCTTAGCCTTCGTTCAACGGAGGGTGTCCCCCGCTCATGTCTTTTTTTGGTGCGGGCGGGGCGGAGACACCCGCGAGCATGCCGCCGTCGATGTTGATCTCGGTGCCGGTGGTATACCCGGATTCGTCGCTCGCTAGATACACCGCGATCGCGGCGACCTCTTCGACGGTGCCGAAGCGTTTGAGGGGGGTTCCGGCGGCGAACTTGGTGATGTTGGCGTCCCGATCCTCGCCAAAACCGATCGAGACATCCCACATGGGGGTGAGGATGGCAGCGGGCTGGATGGAGTTGCACCGGATGGTGAGCCCTTCTTCTGCGCAATAGAGCGCGACGGTCTTGGTATGGTTTTTGATCGCGGCTTTGCTCGATGCGTACGCAGCAGCACGGGGAATCCCCACCACGCCCGAGCGCGAGGACATATTGATGATCGAGCCGGTGCCTGCGGGGCGCATGGCTTTGATGGCGTGCTTGCATCCGAGGAATGTGCCGTCGAGATTGATGTGGTGGACACGCTGCCAGGCATCGAGCGATGCGTGCTCGGGGTCTTGTGGGCCCGCGTCGAGATCGAACCCGGTGATGCCTGCGTTGTTGACGAGGATATCTAGACGCTGGTGCTCTTTGATGACGCGGGCGATCGCTTCGATCCATTTTTCTTCGTCGCTGACATCGAGATGGATATATGAGGCCCGCTCACCCATCGCGTCGGCGTGCTTGGTGCCCAGCTCGTCGTTGATGTCTGTGAGGATCACGATTGCGCCCTCGTTGATGAAGGCTTGGGCGATCCCGAGCCCGATGCCTTGGGCGGCTCCGGTGATGAGGGCGACTTTGTTGTTGAGGCGGTTCATGGGGTTTCCCCGTTGTTTTGGGCAGATATCGGTGCTCAACGGATGACCCGATCGAGGTTGATCTGTATACTCGAACCATGCCGAGCGATCCCCAAACATCTGTCCAAGATTCGATCCATGAAACTATACGCCGGGTTTGGGGCTATGACACGCTTCGCCCGCTTCAAGCGCGGGCGATCGCAGCCGGGATCGAAGGACGAGACTGCCTGACCGTCCTGCCCACCGGGGGCGGCAAGAGCATGTGCTATCAGGTTCCCCCACTCATCACCGGCAAGGCAACGATTGTGGTGTCGCCTTTGATCGCGCTGATGCGCGATCAGGTGCGTGGGTTGGAACTCCTTGGATACAAGGCGGCTGCGATGCACTCTGGGATTGACCACGAAGAATCAACCGACATCGCCAAGCAACTCTTGACCGGTGATCTTGACCTGATCTTGGCTGCGCCCGAGCGGGTATTGACCGGGTCATTCAAGACGCTCATCGGGCTCTTGTGCGATCATGATCGGCTCGGGTGCATCGCGATTGACGAGGCGCACTGCATCAGTCAATGGGGGCATGACTTTCGCCCGGAGTATCGCAGGATCGCCGAGGTTCGTAAGGTCGCGCCCAATGTATCGATCCAGGCGTTCACCGCGACAGCCACGCCGAGGGTTCGGGAGGACATTGTTCGCCAGTTGGGATTGCGCGATGCAGAGATCATGGTCGGGGTGTTCGATCGTCCGAATCTGGTGTATCGGATTCAATCACGCGAGAAAGCGAGCGAGCAGATCGCGGCTGCCGTCGCGAGACATAGCGCAGCGGGCGAGACGCACGGGGCGATTGTGTATTGCCTGAGCCAAAAAGATACGGAGAAGATCGCCGACGAACTCCGGGGGCTCGGGCTCGATGCCAATGCGTACCACGCGGGGTTGGATGTCTCGAAGCGGCACAACATCGAGCAGGCGTTTAGCAATGAAACACTTGATATCGTCGTCGCCACGGTGGCCTTTGGGATGGGGATTGATCGCTCGAATGTTCGGCTGGTTGTCCATGCGTCGATGCCCAAATCAATCGAGGCCTATCAGCAAGAAACCGGGCGCGCGGGGCGCGATGGACTCGAAGCGGAATGCCTTTTGCTCTATTCGCCCAGCGATGGCGGGCGGTGGGAACGGCTGATCGAACAGAGCGCCGAGCAGAACGGGAGTGATCCCAAAGCCCAGCTCGAACTCGTGCGTGGGATGCGCCGGTTTGTTGCCTCGTTTGGATGTCGCCACAAGCACCTCTCCGAGCACTTCGGGCAGGAATACACGGCTCCCGAGAGCCGCGAGGATTGCGGGGCGTGCGATGTGTGCCTTGGGGAGACAGCCATCGAGGAAGATGCGCATCGGATTGGGCAGGTGATTCTTTCAGCCGTCGCGCGGACGGGCGAGCGGTTCGGAGCGGGGCATATCTGCGATGTCGTGCGAGGCGGGATGGGCACCAAGATCAAGAGCTACGGGCATGAGAGCCTCAAGGTGCATGGGATGCTCGAACACCGGCGCAAGGCGGAGGTGATGTCGTTCATCGACCAGTTGATCGCTGCCGACGCGCTCACGCGCGTGGTCGAGGATCGCTTCGAAACATTGGCCTTCGGATCCAGCGGCGTATCGGTCATGAAAGGGCTCGAAACGATTGCCCTCGCCAAACCGATCGGGACGGGGAGTGAAAAGAGCGAACGGAACCGTCGGACGCGTGCATCGCGGGTGATTGAGCGCAGGCCGATGAACGAATCGGAGAAGGCGTTGTTCGAGTCGCTGCGTGAGTTGCGGATGTCGATCGCGACCGAACGGGGCGTGCCGCCGTATGTTGTGTTTAATGATTCGACGCTCCGGGAGATGGCGCTCGAGAAGCCGAGCGATCGGCACGCGCTGCTCTCGATCCGAGGCGTGGGTCAAAAGAAACTCGACGACTTCGGCAGCGACTTCCTCCAGGCGATCGAGCATCATCTGATTCAAGAGAGCCCGAGCCATGGATGATGGTGCAATCAGGATTGAAGAAATCAGCGCCAAGCAGACGCGCCCGATCCGGCAGGCGGTGCTTCGCCCGCATCAGGCCGAACGCGAACTGGTGTATCCTGGCGATGATGATGCGGGTTCGTTTCATCTAGGCGCGATGCGCGGGGATGCGGTGCTCGCGATTTTGTCGATGTATCATCAGGCGATGGACGACACGCCATCAGGCTGGCGAATCCGCGGGATGGCTTCGGCGCCCGAGGTTCGGGGAACTGGGTATGGGCGCAAACTCGTTGAAGTCGCGCGTGATCGAGCGTGGGAAATCGAGCGGGCACCGATCTGGTGCAACGCACGCGCATCGGCGTTCGGGTTTTATGAGAAACTCGGGTTTATGATCGTCGGCGATTTGTTCGAGATCGAAGGCATCGGCACGCACGCCGTGATGGTGCTCAGCGCCGAAGCATCGCGCGGATGATCCGGTAGGCGTGCTTGGGTTTGAGTGCCCCCCGCCGATCGTGGCGATACCCGGCTTTGGCATAGTGCCACACGCCTTTGGAATGTTCGTCGGCCTGCCCTTTGGCGATCTGCTTGACCGCGCGCCAGGCGTGTTTGGCGAGGACCGCGTTGATCTCTTTGCGGATGCCGCAGGCGCATGCTTTGCCGATCCGATCGAGCAATGGCTCGTTCTTCGCATAGATATGGCTCAATGTATCGTAGTGCTTCGCGTACGAAACGCGGTGGAGCCCCGCGTCATGTCGGCGATACGCATGGAGTGTGTGCTTGACGGCGATGGCACAATGACGATTCGCGATGCGGAGTTTGGCGTCGAAGTCTTCGTATAGATTCAGCCCCGGTTCGTAGGACTCGGCTTCGAGGAGCACCGATCGGCGCACGAGTTCGCATCGGTACAGGATGTTCTTTGGAAAATCAAAGCAGGCGACACGACCGAAGATTTCGCCCGAGGGCATGTGCTCGGGTGTGTTCCATTCGCCGTGCTGCTCGCCTTGGGCGTCGATGAAGGCGAAGTTTGAATAGGCATAGCCCGCGTCGGGGTTTTCGATCAGTGCTTGCTCTTCGCGTTCGAGTTTTTCGGGGAAGTAGAGATCGTCGCCATCGAGATAGGTGACCAGATCGCCGATGGATTCCTCGATGGCTTGCCTGCGTGCTGCGCCGATTCCCTGATTCGTTTGATTGAGAATCGCATGGACCAGCCCCGGGTGCGCCTTGGCATAACTCCGGATCAGTTCGGGTGAAGAATCGGTCGAGGCGTCGTCGATGATGATGATCTGATCGGGCAGGCGGGTCTGCGCCATGACGCTTTCAAACGCCAACGCGAGATAGTCCGCTTGGTTATACGAAGGGATGTAGACCGTGATCTTCATCGGAGCATTGGTCATGCGACGGGGTCTTTCACCTGATACAAACGGTCGTGGAAGGAGAGCTCTTCGATGAGTGAATAGTGCGGATCGAGTATGGATGCGATGGTATCAGGATCGTTGGCTTCGACACAGATAAATCGCGGGCGATGACGAGAAAAATCCAGCCCCGACAATGCCTGAGGCTCATAGCCCTCCACATCGAGCGATAAGAGATCAATCTGCCCCGATGGGCGGTGCTCGTCAATGATCGAACTCATCGACCGGATCGGCACCTCAATCGCCCCGGTCGAAACGCCCGGCTGGAGTTCGCTCGCCCGATCGAGATGCGTGCGCTGAGCATCACCATCGCCGATCGCGCCCTCGATCGTGCTCATCAACCCGGCGCGGTGGAGCGTCACCGTTTGACCATGCGCCGACGCTGGGCCTAGTGCGCATTCAACCACCAACGATTCGGGGCGGATCGCTCGGCTATGGGCTGCGAGCTCGGGGATCGGCTCGATGAGCAGCCCCGCCCACCCGTGCCTGCGGGCGAAGTAAAAAGTATTGCTCTGGTTGAACCCATCGTTTGCGCCCGCTTCGATGAAAAACCCGGGCTTGCCATCGAGATGGGCGAGGATATACGATTCGAGTTTGCGATCGAGATCGTTGAGCGCGGGCATCGAATAGCGGTAGTTGCCGACGAGTTCGAAGAGCCTCCGCTTAACTCTGCGTTTGCGGTAGGCGTGGCCGATCGGGTTGTTGGGTGCCTTACTCATGATGCGCCCGCTTCCGATTGGCTCGGCTTGGGTGATCCGTCGTGTTTACGCGCTTTGCGCAGCCCGGCCTTCATGTTCACCACCTCGACGAGGATCGCGAACACCATCGCGAAATAGACATACCCGCGCGGGAAGTGCTGCCCGATGCCCTCGGCGACCAACAACATCCCGATCATCACCAAGAACCCCAGCGCGAGGGTCTTCATCGTCGGGTGCGTGTTGACGAACCGGGCGATTGCGCCGGCGAAGATGAGCATGACGGCGATCGAGATGACCACAGCCGTCGCCATGATCCAGTAGTTGCTCGTCATGCCCACCGCGGTAATCACCGAATCGAGCGAGAACACCAGATCGAGCATCAACACCTGCATCAAAACCGACGCAACCGAAACCGCTGCTGCTTTGACCTTTATCCCGCGTTTGATCTCTGGATCAGGCACCTCGGCGACGCCATGCTCGACATGGTCGATCAGGTGGTGGATTTCGAGGGTGGCTTTGGCAATGAGAAACAAGCCCCCGACGATCAGGAGGATGGACTTGCCGGTGATCGGTCGATCAAGCACAGTGAACAAAGGCGTGGTGAGTTGGACGATCAGATACGCCAGCGCGAGCAGAATCAGCCTGAGCACCATCGCGAGCAAGAGCCCGATGTTGCGGATCTTGGTCTGCTTGTGCTCGGGGAGTTTGTTCGTCAGGATCGCGATGAAGACGACATTGTCGATCCCGAGCACGATCTCGAGGATCGTGAGCGTCAGCAGCGCCATCATCCCGGCAGCGGAGAAAAAGAGCACCTGGTCACTCGGCACAGCCGCCCCTGTTTCGGACATCGCGAGCAGGAGTGTGGGCATGGCGATAGACATTGGGATGCTCAGTCAATCAGGGCGACTTCATCATCAGGATTCGGGAGTGATTCCTCAGCGTGTTCATTATGCTCGGGCTGAGCAACATGATCGGCAGCCGCTGGAACATACTTCGATGCTTCATACGCGCCATTGACCAGAGACTGGGCAAAGATCAGCAAGAACAATACGAAGAATGCGGAGAGCACGCCGGTGATCCGGCGCATCGGGAACGGCGCGAGCGTGACCGGTGAGCTGATCTTGCCCGGGTCGTCGATGTAGGCTGCTGCGATGATGCGGAGGTAGTAGCACGCGGCGATCGCCGAGTTGATGCCCAGAATCACGATCAGGGCATACTGACCCGCTGCGATGCCCGAGGTAAACAACCCGACCTTGCCCAAGAATCCGATCAAAGGCGGGAACCCGAGCATCGAGAAGGTGCAGATCACCAGTGTCCACCCGAGCACCGGGTGCGATTTGCACAAGCCTCGGATGTCGTCCATGTTGTCGGCCTCGTCGCCGTTGCGGTGTTCGAGCGAGGCGAGGACGGCGAAGACGCCGACGGTCATAATGCCGTAGGTCAGCAGATAGAACAGCACGGCAGCCAAACCATTCTGATAGAACGGGCCGCCGATGATGCCCGGGCCGGCGATCAAGCCGACGAGCATGTAGCCCGAGTGGGCGATCGAGGAGTAGGCGAGGAGCCGTTTGATCGAGGTTTGCAACAGCGCGAGCACATTGCCCACGGTCATGGTCAGGGCGGCCATGATCCAGAGGGTGGCTTCGATCGCGACGGGCAAATGTCCGCTCCCTGCGGTTCCATCATTCCATCCAACGGTACCGAGGATAAACATGAGTGCCAAGAACCCGGCGGTCTTGGGAACGAAGGCGAGCATCGCCGCGACGGGCGAGGCAGCACCTTGGTAGACATCGGGCGTATAGAAGTGCATCGGGACCGCTGCGATTTTGAACGACACGCCGATGAGGGCGATCAGCAACCCGATCATGCCCAGCGATGAGATTCCATCAGTCGCGAAGACCGTTGCGATTTCGGAAAGATTCGTCGAGCCCGTCGCGCCGTAGATCAGGGCGAAGCCGTACAAGAAGATGGCTGCGCCCAGCGCGCCGAGGAAGAAATATTTGACCGCGGCTTCGAGCGATTTCTTCTTTTCAGTCGAAATCGCCACCATGATGTAGGTCGGCAGCGAAGTGAGTTCCAACGCGAGGAAGAGCCAGATGAGATCGTCCGCCGAGGCGGTGAGCATCAACCCGGTGAGCGAGAACATGAAGAAGGCATAGAACTCGCCTCGGTTCGAGCGGATCGAGGAGAACGGCTTGCCCGCATCGACCTCGGTTTCGAGCTGACGATCGACCGTGCCCGAAAGCAGCAGCAGGATCAGCATCCCGACGCCTGCGATGAGCATCTTGGCATAGGGAACGATCGCGGGGAACATGCCTTGTGTTGCTGGCGAGACCATCGCGGCGAAGAAGGCGGCGAAGAGGGCAACGGCGCAGATCCAAGGCGTGAACTGGCGAATGGCACGCGATGGCCATTGCCCGGTAATCATCACCAAGCAGGTGGCGATGAAGAGGAAGATTTCGGGCCAAAGGATGGCGAGCTTCTCAGTCATGCGATGCTCCTTCGTTGCCGTTGATGACGGGCTCGTGCTCAGAATCATCGGTGTGCAGGATGCGAGGCTCGGCGGATTCCAACCCGTTGGCTTGTTCGACAATCCGCACCGTCGCGTTGACCTGATCGTTCACGGTACTGAGCAATGAGCCCGGCTGGAGCCCGAAGTAGAGACACCCGAGGGCCAGTGGCACCAAGGTCATGATCTCGCGTGCGTTGAGATCGGTCGGGAGGGTTTCGTGTGGGTGATGATCTTCGGGCTCTTTAAGCGGGCCGAAGCAGATCTTGCCAACCATGTAAAGCAGGTACATCGCGGCGATGACCATGCCGGTGCCGGCGAAGAACGCGAACCAAGGCCCAAGCGACGAGCCCCACGCGCCGGGTTCACCCGCAGCAGTCCATGCAGCATTCGACTGGAACGATGAGATCAAGCAGAGCACTTCAGACGGGAACCCGTTGAGCCCGGGCAAGCCGACGGATGCCATCGCGAAGAAGACCATGAAGGTCGCCCAGATCGGCATCTTGGCAGCAAGCCCGCCAACGGTGTTCATGTCGCGGGTGTGGTAGCGTTCGTACATGAACCCGATCATCAGAAACAGCCCACCGGTCGAGAGCCCATGACTGAGCATATAAAGGATCGAGCCGCTAAAGCCTGTCACATTGAGGGCGGCCATGCCAAGAACCGCAAACCCGAGATGCGACACGGATGAATATGCAACGAGTTTCTTGATATCCGTCTGCACCCAGCAGATCAGCCCGGCGTAGATGATCCCGATGATCGAGAGCACAGCGATGTGAGGCGCGTACTCGAAGAAGGCTTCGGGCGCCAATGGGATGGCGAAGCGGTAGATGCCGTAGGTTCCGAGCTTGAGCAACACCGCTGCCAGAATCACCGAACCCGCGGTCGGGGCTTCGGTATGGGCCAAAGGCAGCCAGGTATGGAACGGGAACAGAGGCACCTTGACCGCAAACCCTGCGAGCAATCCGAGCAAGACCCAGGCCTGCTCACTCATTGACATATGCCAAGCGTATTTGGTCAGCGTCGGGATATCGAGCGTCCACGCGCCGAACTGATCGGGCTGGGCAACGAACCAGACAACATAAACCATCGCGGCGAGCGTGAGCATCGAGCCGGTGAAGGTATAGAGGAAGAACTTGATCGACGCCGCGACGCGGTTGGTCGATCCGAACTTGCGGATCAGCACAAACATCGGCAGCAGCGTGAACTCGAAGCAGATGTAGAACAGGAGCAAATCTTGAGCCGCGAACACGCCGACCATCGCGCCCTGGAGCACCATGAGCCATGCGTAGTACATGCGTTTGTCTTTGACGATCGCTGACTTCGATGCTCCGACCACGATCGGGCCAAGGAGCACCGAGAGCATAATCAACAGCATCGAGACCGAGTCCATCCCGATCGAGAAGTTGAGCCCGAGCGATTCGATCCAGGAGACCGAATAGCCGAACTGGGCAACTGCGCCGTTGGAAAAATCAAAGCCGTCGAGCAGTATGAGTGCGGGCAAGAGCATCGCCATCGAAGTGGCGAACGCCATGATAGAGGCGTACTCCTCTTTCTTTGAGAACGCGATGATCAGCGCCGCCAAGAGCGGGCCGCCAATCAGAATCATCATCATCAGTGGACCTAGGTTCATGCCCCACCCCCTGCCCGTACAACGACGACAATCACCACGAACAACAGAATCACCAAGCCCCCCGCCATACTCACGGCATAACCCTGCAGCACACCCGACTGGCTCGGACGGATAATCCACGCGAACACGCGAGGCAGGAATCCGAACAGATTCACCAAACCATCAAGCAATAACTTGTCGATCCAGTGGAACACATGCGCCAAGATCCGCAGCGGGGTCACAAAGACCATCGCGTAGAACTCATCAACATACCATTTGTTCTCGGCCAAGCGTGGGATCGGGCCCATCCGAGCAGCAACAGCATCCATGCGGCACTTGCCCGCTTCGGTGCGTCCGCCAAGGAACAAGCCCTGCCAACCCTTGGGCCCGTGGAAATAGGCAGCGATCAGCACGCCCAAGATCGCACCCAGACCCGAAACGACGATCATCCCGCCGTGGGGATCCATGCCCAGCACCTTGCCCGGCGCTGCAAACCCGACCGGCCCCGCGACCGCGTGGGGCTCGCCGCCGCCGTGGGCTGCGGCGAGTGATTCAGAATACGGCGAGTGATAACTCGCGGTCGAATCAACAATCATCGAACCCACCCAACCATGATTCTCCGCCTTGTCGATATACGCCAGCGAGATCGCCAAGACCGAGCAGGTCGCCAGCACAATCAGCACGGTGTTGATCGCCCAACCCGGCGCGTGCGGATGGAAATCGGCTTTATCGTCTCCATGAAAATCTTCGCCTGGTTCGCAATGCTTTTCGCCAAGGAACACGCGGAAGAAGACGCGGAAGGTGTAGTACGCGGTCATGATCGCGGTGATGACCAGAATCCATCCGATCATCTGATACCCGGGCGTCACGAACGCCTCGGCGAGGATCATGTCCTTCGAGTAGAAACCCGAAGTGATATACGGCAACCCCGCCAGGTTCATACACCCGATGAGCATCGTCACCCCAACAATCCCCCACCCCTTCATCCACGCCACGCCCGAGAGCTTACGAAGATCAAGCTGCCCGGCGAACCCGTGCATCACGGCACCACAGGCCAAGAACAAAAGGGCTTTGAAGAACGCATGCGTCACCACATGGAACGCGGCACCGGTCGTACTCAACAATCCAAGCCCGGCGAACATATACCCGAGTTGCGATACGGTCGAGTACGCCATGATCCGTTTGATATCGAACTGGGCCATGCCGATGGTCGCTGCGAGGAACGCCGTGATCGTGCCGATCCAGGCGACGATCGGCAGTGCGTGCTCCGAAACCAAGAACAATGGGTAGAACCGGGCGATGAGGTACACGCCAGCCGTCACCATCGTCGCGGCATGGATCAACGCCGAAACAGGGGTCGGCCCTTCCATCGCATCGGGCAACCAGACATAGAGCGGGAACTGGGCCGATTTACCAAACGCCCCGACCATCAACAGCAACGCGATCCACTGGGCCTCGCCCGGGATGGCTGAGAAATCACCGACAGCAGCGGCGTTGATGTATTGATGGAGCGTCTCGTTGTTAAACAACTCAGCATACTGCACCGTGCCGAAGTGCACAAAGGTCAGATAGATCCCCAGCGCCAAACCCAGATCGCCGATCCGGTTGACGATGAACGCCTTCTTCGCAGCTGCGACGGCTGAGGGCTTCTTGTAGAAATACCCGATCAACAGATACGAGCACAACCCCACGCCTTCCCAGCCCAGGTACAACATCAACATGTTGTCGCCCATCACCAGACACGACATCGAGAACACGAATAATCCGAAAGCCGAGAAGAATCGGCAATACCCAGCGCCGATATCGTGCGACATGTATTCACTGGCATACAACGCGATCAGCGTCGCCAGGCCCGTCACGAAGAGCATCCACAGGATCGTGAGTTTATCAATATAGAACGAGAAGTTGGCGATGAATGATTTGTCGCCATAACTCAAGTTGAACCACTCGAACGCATACACCGTGTACGGCGTGCCCTCATACGAGAGGAACATGCTCAGCGTGGCAATAAACGCCGCGGCGAGCAGCACGATCGTTGTCCATGCGGGGAGTTTGGACTTGTTGCCGATCGCGGCATACACCGCGTTGAGCACAAACCCGAGCAAGGGCAAGAACACGATCAGCAGCACCCACTTGGGCCCGACCCCCACATGCTCGACAAGCCCGGCGAGATGCGACGAAGCCGCCCCGCCGTGTCCGGTTGTCCCCCCAGTGGCACCCTCGGGCGAGAGCACTGCGACGGACGCCATCAGTTGATTCATCAGCGAAGCGGTCATCATCCGTTGAGTTCCTTCCAAGCCGAGGCGCTGAGTGATTCACGATGACGGAAGAGCAGAACAACCAGTGCCAGCGCCATCGCGGCCTCGGCCGCAGCGACACAGAGCACAAAGATCACAAAGGTCTGTCCATCCGAACCCAGATGCTGACGCCCAAAGGCGATCAACGCGAGCCCGGCAGCCTGGAACATCAGTTCGGTGCACAAGAACATGATAATCATGTTCTTGCGGGTCAAAAACCCAATAAGCCCGATGCAGAACATCGCAGCCGACACAAACAGATACGGCGCGAGCACCGAACTACTCATCTCGGTCGGGAATGCCAGCTGTGCCATCCCGGATCCAAACAGTTGTATTGATTCAAAGGCGTGCATCATGCCTGCCCCCCTGTAGCCTGAGGCTCATCATCATGGAACATCGTCCCGAGCTTGCGGGCTTGGGCGGCTTTGAGTGCTTCTTCAAGTTCGGTATGCTTGCGGGCCAACACCGTCGCGCCCAGCATGGCCATCAGCAGGATAATCCCCGCCAGCTCGATCATCACCGGGTGATCGTTCATCAGGTTGAACCCAAGCCGATCAATGTTGTCCGCTGCGAGTGCCTCGGGCCAATCTTGGGCACCCAGCGTCCGCGTCGCCGAGACGGAATCGCCCTCGACAAGTTCGATCTGGATCGTGCGGGCATCGACATCAATCATCGCCAACCCGGTCTCATGATCTCGACTCACCCGCCACCCATCTTCGAGCAGCCCTTCGCGATCGAGAATCTTGTCCACCTTCTTCGGCAGATGCGCCAGGACCGAATCGGCTGCCTGGGCTTGCGTCAGCTTGGGTTCGGGCAGCTCGCCGATCCCGCCGAACATCGCTGCGGTGATGAGTCCGATGAGCACAAACCCGATCGCGCTGGCAAGCATCGGCTCGCGGGCGACCGCATCGACATCATCAAGATCGTCATCCCCATCGCCCGTGGGCGCCTGGGTCGCGAGCATAATCACAAACAGGTAGGTAATCAGAATCGCGCCCGCATAGATAATGATGAGCGCGAAAGCCATGAACTCGGCGCTGAGCAAGATATACATCCCGCACGAGGCGATGATCGTCATGATGAAATACAACGCCGAGTAGACCGGGCGTTTGTGCGTGATCATCCGCACCGATGCGCCGATCCCGATGATCGCAAAGGGATAAAAGAACAGGTTGGGCATCGGGTTGCCCGCATCAGATGCTCTGAGCCCCAGCGCCAACGCCGCCCCGCCGAGCGCAACAGCGACGAGCAGCCCGCCGCCGTATTCAAAGGCTTTCGAGCCCGAACGCCGGGGAAGCGCAAGGGCGATGCCCCCCGCTCCAAGGGCACAGATGAGGTACAACGCAATCGGAGAGATGATCTGTTCCACCGTGTCTCTTTCGTAAGCCCGAATCGGGTTTCTTGTCCGCCCTTGGGATATTCCCACAAGCCGACCAACTGGCAGCGACTACGACCCGAAGACCAGATCGCGCACCTTTATAGGGCATCGGCGACCAAAGCCTTCAACATCCTCAGCCCAAGGCATACACAACGCCCCAACCCGAGACATGGAGGGTAGTGCCCTTCGGCGAATCCTTCAACTCAAAGCCCCACTTCAAACGCATACAACGCGATTCATACCAACGAATCCTGCGCACCCCACGACTCACAACCCGAGTCAAAATATTGACCCCCAACTCTGCGCTCCCGATGGCACCCGCCCGATCACCCCACTATGATCGTCGCTATGGTTTCACCTCAAATGCTCATGCAACAAGCCCAGCCCTCGCGCAAAGCCCAGATCCCCAATCTGCTCACGATGGGACGGGTAGTGCTCGCGTGGATCTTCGTCATCCTCCTCTCCTATGTCGAGCCGAGAACCCTCTTCCCGCAAACCTCTGGCATTGACCAACTTGGCGAGATTTCCCAGCCCGGAACAGGGCTTTTGATCGCCGCCACCGTCGTCTTTATCATCGCCGCCATCACCGATGCGCTCGATGGGCACCTCGCCCGTAAGTGGAAGGTCGAATCCAAGTTCGGACGCATCATGGACCCCATGGCCGACAAGCTCCTGATCCTCGGCGGATTCGTCATGCTCGCCACCCCGGTCTTCCAAGCCAAGGTCATGCCCGCCGACATCACGATTCAACTCTCCGCCGTCGCGGGGTGGATGGTCGTGGCGATGATCCTCCGCGAACTCCTCGTCACCTCGATCCGGGGGGCCTACGAGTCCGAAGGGGTTGATTTCTCCGCCGGCACGATGGGCAAGGCAAAGATGATCCTCCAATCCATCACCATCCCCCTGATCCTGCTCATCGTGGCGTTCGGATCGCCGGGCCCGGACTCCACCGGGCGATTAGTGATCTCCTTACTCGTGTGGGCCACACTGATTACGACGATCCTCTCCGGGCTCCCCTACATAGGCAAAGCCCTCAAGCACACGATGGACGAACAAGCCCGGATGCTCGAACTCATGCGGGGCAAGAAAGCCCGGAAATCGACCAAAGCCGGGCAGGGCGGCAAATCCCGCCCCAAAACCGTCACCGGCGGGCAAAACGCCAAAAAGCGGTAGTCCCGGTCTCCAAAGAGGATCACGATCATGAACACCATGGGACGCACAACCCAATCCTTCCTCACCACCAACGGGCTCGGGCATCTCCCCATCTCCGGGACCTTCGGCTCAATCCCCCCCGTCGTCCTCGCAATCATCCTCATCTTCGCAGGGCTCGGCCCGGGCACCGCGCTGGGCTGGGTCTACTTCCTCGCGATGACCCTGATTCTGGTGGTCTACTCCGGCTCGTGCATCCTTTATGGACACGAAGCCGAAGCCAAATGGGGCAAAGATCCATCCCAGGTCGTTGCGGACGAAACCGCTGGGCAGGCGATCACCTTGATGATGATCCCGGCAGGGATGCTCGGCTCGCCACTCGCCATCCTCTGCGCCATGGCCGGGGCCTTCGTGCTCTTTCGGCTCTTCGACATCTTCAAGCCTTGGCCCGCGGGCGCGATGCAAAAACTCCCCGGCGGGTGGGGCATCCTCCTCGACGACATCTTCGCATCCATCATGGCCGGGGTGGTCATCATGTTTTACTACGCCGCGATGCACTAAACCACCCCACCCCCGTAGCACAGGCGTCCCGCCTGTGTCTTCTCTTGTATTCGACTCCGAAAAAAGACACAGGCGGGACGCCTGTGCTCCCGGCTCCCTCCCAATGCTCGCCCAACCCCTCACACTCAACGCCCCCGCAGGCTCGATCGAACTCGAATCGAACCTGCTCCTCGCGCCCATCGCCGGATGGTGCGAGCTTGCCTGGAGGCTCACCTGCCGAGAGCTCGGAGGCGTCGGGCTCGCGTGTACGGATCTGCTGAGCCCTAAGGGGCTGCTGCTCTCGAAAGAAACCTCCCGCAACATCGCACAGACCAACGAGCAAGACCGCCCGGTCTGCATGCAGCTCTATGGCGCTGACCCTGAAATCCTCGCCCAGGGTGCGATCTGGTGTGTCGACAACGGCGCAACGGTGGTTGATATCAACATGGGATGCCCGGTCGATAAAGTCACCAAAAAAGACGGCGGCTCAAAGCTCATGTGCGATCTCGATCGAACCTTCGCGATGTTCGAACGCGTCCGCGAGGCCTTGCCCGACCATGTGCCTCTGACGGCCAAGATGCGATTGGGTTGGAACGAAGAAGCCAAAGCCAAAGGCGTCGCGTGCGATCTGGCGGTTGGGCTCTGCGAGCGCGGCGCAGCATTGATTACCGTCCATGGCAGAACCACCGAAGAAAAGTTCAAAGGGCAGTGCGATCTCGACGGGATCAAGCGCGTCGTTGACGCGGTTCGTGCGCACAATCCGTGCGTTCCCGTCATCGGCAACGGCGATCTCAAAGCCGCCTCCGATGTGATTGCCATGATGCACTGCACCGGGTGCGCCGGCGTGATGATCGGGCGAGGCTCGTTTAGCAACCCCTGGCTCTTTCGGTATAGCTGGGCGTTGCAGCAGCGGGTGATTGAAGCGGGGATTGATCCCGGCGATCTGCAAGCCGTCGCGGGGATTGACCTGAGTGATCTGCATCCAAGCGAGGATGAAAAACTCGATATGTTGCTCGGGTTCTTTGATCGCATGGTCGAATACCGCGACGAACTCCACGCCTTGCATGTGTTCCGCCAGAAGGCCAATCTCTTGGGCAAGCCGATTAACGCTGGGCACTGCCGCCCGCTCAAGAACGCGCTCCGCGAGGCGAAAACGACGCAGGATATCCATCAAGCGATTGAAGATTGGCGGACTCGTGAGATTCAAACGAATCTTACATAAACTGAATAATACTCTTTCTTCTCGATGGGGATGGTGTATATTGGAGTCTCACAGAGCTCTTCAGGAGGAGACCCAATCATGCTGATCAAGATGTGTAATGTATTCATTGTTGGATGTGCTGTCGGGATTGCTTCAGCTAGCCCGGACCTGATCTGCTCTGAGATTAACGGCGCAACGAGCTTCGGGTTTGTCGATGGCAAGGTCGCCTATTCCTTCGGCACCACCGTGTGCAATATCGGCGATGCCCCGGTTGATTGGGTTGCCGAAACAAATCAGCACCCGCTTTTCTCGCAGACGCTCTACAAACTCAAGGACCGCCAACTCACGCAGATCGGGATCGGATTCGTTCGCAACGGAATCATCCCATTGGCGGGCAACGCCTGCGGGCTCGATTGCACCCCAGCCGGGTTCGATGCCCTTGGTGCCGGGTGCTCGACATCGAATGCGTCTTCGATCAACGGCTCCCAGGGTTCCATGGGCCCACGCACCGAGATCAACGCCTTCACCGGCGACTTCCCCTACCCGTTCACCTCGATCGGCCAAACGGGCAACGCCATCTATAAACGCTTGCAGGTTGATCTCGCCGATGTGAGTGATCCCGATGCGCTCTACTTTATCGAGACACAAATCATCACCAGCGCCGAGGCGAATCCCGAAGACCGAACAAACAACACAAGCTATCGGCAGGTGCTCTTCTCGCCGGGTTCAGCGAACGCCTCGCTCACTGGGCCCACCTATACCCAGCAGCCCGCGATCTTCGCGTGGCGCGATCACGGCAACGGGATCGGGATGCCTGATCCCGATGTGCTCATCACCCAAGCAACCATTCCCAATGACGGGATCATCCACGCCGGATCGCGAGCGACGGATCTCGATGATGGGACCTGGCGGTATGACTATGCGATCCATAATCAGAACTCCTCGCAAGGGATCGGATGGATCGAGCATTCCCTCGGGGTGTTCGGAGATGCTCATGCGCTTGCCTTTGAGAGCGTTGCGTACCACGATGATCTCGACGAACTGATTGATGATTCGGATTGGTTGACCGAGTTCTTTGACTGCGACTCGTACAACTCGTGGTATGCTGATGGGTTTGTCACCAACCCGTTGGCCAATGAGATCCGGTGGGGCACGACCTCCTCGTTCTCATTCATCACCGCCACCGAGCCCAGAGAGGAAGTTGCCTATGGACTCACGATCGGATACAGCATCGCGAGCGCAGCCGACGGCGAGCCGTATTTCCTCAATGACATTGATGCTGTTTCGCCTCAGAATGGGGACATCTGTCTTTGTCCACCTGATCTCAACGGCGATGACCAACTTAACTTCTTCGATATCTCCGCCTTCCTCGGATTCTTCCTCGCTCAAGACTCCCAGGCGGACTTTACCGGCGATGGAGTGTTCAACTTCTTCGATATTTCCGCATTTCTCAGCGCCTACTCCAATGGATGTCCATAACGCCTGGGAACCGATCAACTTATCGTGCGTAAAGTACGATATCTCACAAGCTCAGAGGCTTGCTGGCGTTCTTGTCGGCATGGACCGTTCGTTTGCGTCCCCCTCAGACTCAAATCTCAGGAAAATCGACGGATGAAACCACTCAGCACGCTTTCTATCGGACTCATCATCACCCTCGCTGGGGCTGCCAACGCCCAGAGCACCGGGACGAACCCCGGGCAAGACCCCAACGATCAGGAGTTCGAAAAGGTGTACGGGTGCTGGGGTGATGAACAAGGCAATCTTGAAGGCGGGGTCTTCTTCCTGCCTATGGATCAAGACGCACGCGAGATCATCCAAGCCATCGACCAGGCCAACCGAGGGGTGGTCGATAATCGGGTGGACTTTGTAATCGTCGGCGACGGATACACCGCCAGCGAGCAAACGCTCTTCCACACCAACGCCACCACCATCGAAGACTCGTTCTTTCAGTACGAGCCCTTCAAGAGCTACGAGCCTTACTTCCGGTTCACACAGATCGAAGTCATCTCCAATGAATCGGGCGTTGATAATGACCCGAGCCAGGGAATCAGCAGGGACACCGCGCTCGATATGCAATATTGGTGCGGCGGGACGCAGCGGGCGCTGTGTGTGAATGTCGGCAAAGCCTATACCGCGGCGGCGGCGGCTCCTGATATCGACCAGGTCATCGCGATCTCCAACTCAACCATGTATGGCGGCGTTGGATATCCAAGCAGCAACCTGGGCACCGCGGCGGGGCGAAACTCGGCAGCGGCTCAGATTGCGATTCATGAGATGGGGCACTCGCTCGGGAATCTGGCGGACGAATATACCTATGGCGGCCCAACCACCTACAACGGCAACGAACTGACCCCCGCCAATGTGTCGATCTATAACAGCACGCAACAACTCAATGACAATCGCAAATGGTGGCGCTGGATGGATGCCTCCTTGACCGGATTCGATAATCCAGTGAGCACCTATGAAGGTGGAAACTACTCGGTCAACGGCGTCTATCGCCCGTCGAACAACTCGATGATGCGTGCGCTCTCACGCCCGTTCAACCTCGTCAGTGCAGAGCAGTTGATTCGCAAAATCTACCGCGAGGTCAACCCCATCGATGATGGCACCCCGCACAACACAGTCGTCGAACCCACCGATACGGTGTGGGTGACACCGATGCAGCCTTTGGATCATGATCTTGAGGTGCTCTGGTTCCTTGATGACCAACCCATCACCAGCGCGAGCGGGCAAACCTCGCTCGATCTCTCGACCCTCGGGCTCGGCTCGGAAAGTCACGAGGTGCGTGTCAAGGTGACGGATCAGACGCCTTGGGTGCGCAACGAAGCGATCCGTAACGCGTTCCTCACCGAGAGCCGAATCTTTGTTGTCGAAGGGTGCACACTCGCAGCCGACTTCGATGGCGATGGCTCGCTCAACTTCTTCGATGTCTCTGCATTCCTCAGTGCCTTTGGCGATCAGGACCCCGCAGCGGACTTCAATGGCGACGGCACCTTCAACTTCTTCGATATCTCCGCCTTCCTCACCGCCTTGAGCACGAGCGAATGCCAATAGTTTCGCATCGCTGATCGACCTTCCAAGCCTCCAGATCGCTGGGGGCTTTTTTTCGGTCCAAATCTGCACACACTGACCCAGTATCGTGCAATATCCACCTCCCACGGGCGTTTCTCCCCGTACAGCGTGTCCGTTCGCGCTGGGCCTGGGGTTGGAATCAACAGGCTGTTTGTTTTTTACTCGGGTATCATCTGCACAGATCGGTCTCGAAATATCCAAACTTGATGGCCGAGCCGACGAGTCTGGTGCACGGTTCACATCGAGCATCGACGAAATATGCTCGATCCGTGCCCACGCATGAACACATGATGGCGAACCCTGAATAGGATTCGTTCCCAGCATCTGTTCTTGCCCAAAGCATGGACCCAGAGCATGGACAGCGCAGCCTGAATAATCAGGCAGAATCAGACCCAATCACAGAACCCAACCCGTTCGAGTCTAGTACCACGAACAACAGACCGACACGGGAATCAGGGATCATCAGCAGTACACAGCATCGGGAGCGAAAGATATGAAATCTCAAAGAACAGTATTGGCCATCGCAGGACTCGCACTCTTGTCAGGATTCACCTCCATGACAAACGCACAGGCCCTTGACAAGAAGGACCTCGCGCCATCGAACCCCGCGATCATCTCCCCCGCCCTCGAAGGCAAGGGTCGGCTCGCCTTCTCGAGTGATACCCAATACACCGGCGAGATCCTCGATACCGAAGTCGTCCATCTCTCCTACCTCTTCCGCAACATCGGCGAGGGCCCAATGACCATCACCCAGGTCAAGCCATCGTGCGGGTGCACCGTGCCCGAACTCGAAAAGAAGACATACATGGCTGGCGAGCAGGGCACGCTTGAAGTCTCCTTCGATCCAAAGGGCAAACACGGCGCGGTCGCACGAAGCATCACCGTCTTCACCGACTCCGACACCACCCCAAACACGACCATCGTCGTTCGCTCGCTTGTCAAGCCCGTCATCCTCACCGAGCCTCGCGTGCTCGCGTTTGATCCCGTCACCAAAGGCGAAGGGTCGATTAAAGAAATCAAAGTCTATGGGCGCACCGATGACTTCAAGGTCACCCGCGCCACGATTGAAAACCCGGACACCTTCGCCATCGAAGTAATCGACGGCGGCGAGGTCGAAAAAGACGGCGAGATGCTCAAGCTTCAGATCCTCCGTGTCTCGGTGAAAAAAGATGCCAAGCCCGACAACCACCGGGCACAGATCACCGTCCGCACCAACGACGAACGCAAGCCGATCTTCTCATTGGCGACCGTCGGGCGCGTCATCGGCGATCTCCGCATGAACCCCGTCCGCGTCACGATGGGTCGGCTCAAGGTCGGCGACACCTTCGAGCGAGAGATCCATGTGCTCTCCAAATCGGGCAAGGCATTCGCGATCACGAACGCAACCGCCGACACCGTTGCACTCGATGCGACCTACGAGTTCGAGCCTGTTGATCCTGAAATCCGCAATGATTGGATCGTCCGCGTCAAGGGCACCGTGGTCAACGCGGCGCCTCGGTTCAACTCCCAGCTTCACCTCGTCACCGATGTCAAAGACGAAGAGCAGCTCACCGTGCAGATGTACGGGCAGCTCCAACGCCAATAAATCAAAGCCGAACGCTGGAGTGAATCTATGAAATGCACGCACACCATCGCAGGGATGCTGGCGATTGTCGGGCTCGGGTATCTCGCCGGGGTCGGGCACTCGCTTGTGCGCAAAAAGCCGGTCATCCTCGGGCCTGCCTTGGTCACGCCCCCGGCGCCAACAGACGACACGCCCGACACTCAACCTGATCCATCAGCCGAAGATGCAGAGTTGAATGCTACCGATTCGGATTTCGATCCTAAACTTGATGCGCCGGTCCCCGACGGGATGCTGACCCTCCGCCAGGCGTTTGCGATGTGGAACGATGGTGCCTACTTCATCGACTCTCGCCACAAGAGCGAATATGACGAGGGACATGTTGAGGGCGCAGCCCATCTCACCGCCGAGACATTTTTCACCGACGAAGGCGAAGCGCAGATGCAGTCCATCCCGCCCGATGCCCCCGTGGTGATCTACTGCCTGGGCGGCGACGAGTGCGAAGCATCCAAAAACACCATGGCCTTGCTCCAACAATCGTTCTACACCGATCTGCACATCATGGGCGTTGGGTATGACGAGTGGGCCGATGCCGATCTCCCGACCGCATCCACCGAAGACGAGACTGGGGACACGCCATGAGTTCACCACAACGATCCCCGCTCAACTGGATTGAATCTGTCGTGCTTCAGATGCCTCTGCGTGTCGGGCTCGGCGGACTCTTCGTCTACGCCGCCTTCATGAAGCTCGGCAACATCCAAGCCTTCGCCTTTGCGATCAAAGGGTTCAAGGTCGTCGATGCCGACAAGCACGGGCACCTGATTATCAGTGCTGCCTACACCATGCCTTGGATCGAGATGATCGCAGGCGTCTTGCTCGTGCTGGGCATCTGGACCCGGGCTGCCTCGCTGACCATCGCCCTGATGCTCGTCTTCTTCATCGCAGCCTTGCTCCATGTGATCTACACCCCCGGTATTGACGCGGACTGCTCATGCTTTGGTGATATGAACCTCGTGTGCAGCGCGACGGTCGGATGGTGCCAGGTCAACCGTGATCTCGTCATGCTCCTCCCCGCGATCTACCTCATCTGGCGAGGCGGGGGGATCCTGAGCCTCGATTCACTCTTCAAGCCCAGTTCAGACGCAAATAGCGAGACTCAGGGCTCAAAAGCAGGCTCAACGCTCGACGATGATGGAATCCGAGGCTAAACTCACCCTCGCAAGAGATACACAACGATCCGTCGCTTGCCGATCATGGTGGTGTTCACCGATCGACAAGCCACGAAGTCCAAGACGGAGATCAAAGACATGAGCAGAATGAACAGTTCCAGAGGCGGCAGCAGCGGCGGCGGAAGAGACCGAGACCGGGACAGAGGCGAAGATCGCTTCACCGGCGGCCCAGCACCCAAAGCCACCAAAGAGAGCGCCAAGGGCATCGAGTATGTCGATTACAAAGACCACGAAACACTCCGCCGAATGATGACACCCAACGGCAAGATCTACGGGCGCAAACGCCTGGGCACCAATGCACGCCAGCAACGCATGGTCGCACGGGCCATCAAGCGGGCACGGTTCATGGGACTCCTCCCATTCACCAGCGCGACCCTCTGATCGCAGCAACCGATCGCAACAGTTTTTCAATGAACGAACAGACCCGGAAATCCGGGTCTGTTTTTTTACATCAACTCGCCTCCCCCGGGCTTCCGGGGGAGCACCCAGAGGGTGGTTGTGGCATGCGAAGCATGACGGAGAGGATCTTTTCTTTTCTTCCCATTGCCTATTGCCCACTGCCTATTGCCTTCTTCAAGCAAGACCCCCTCCGTCTGCGAAGACGCAGACACCTCCCCCGGAGGCCCGGGGGAGGAGAAAGATGGCGGCTATGTGTGAACGGCCTAGTATCGTTCATGCCTGTATATGAACGAGATTATGGATCGGTCGCACTCGCCCTGGCCGGGGTCTCGGGCAACCGCCGAAGGCGGATGGTCGAGGTCTGCGATGTGCTCTGGCGATTTTTCAAAGACCAAGGCGTCTCGTGGGTCGGGTTCTACGAAAAAGACCCCGACAGCGACCAGATGATCCTGGGCCCATCACGCAACACCCCGGCCTGCTCGCCGATCGAACTCCGCGGGGCCTGCGGGATGTGCTGGAGCAAGAAACGCCCGATCATCGTCAACGATGTCCATAATCTGGGCGAGAACTACATCGCCTGCGACCCACGCGATCGCTCCGAGATCATCATCCCCCTCTTCAACGACACCGGCTCATGCTTCGGCGTCCTCGATCTCGACTCCCACGACCGCAACGCCTTCTTTGAGCACGATGTGACGGAACTGCGTCGCCTGATGGAATCCACCGCCATCACCTGGCCGGCGACGCATCTGCCCGCGTTGATTTACTAAAAACGAAGACCGCCAACTCTTTCTTGCCCTCTTTCTTGCCCCTCCCTGCGCCCCGCGGGGAGGTGTCGAGCGAAGCGAGACGGAGGGGTGTCTTCCTCTTCCATTTTCCATTGCCTTCTTCTTTCAAGACACCCCTCCGACCGCGAAGACGCGGCCACCTCCCCGCGGGGCGCAGGGAGGGGCAAGAGGACGAGCATTCATCAAAACGGGATTGGGGCGGTGAAGGTGAGTTGTTTGCCGGTGATGGGGTGATAGATGGTCAGCATCGAGGCGTGGAGCATCAGGCGGGGGGAGGGGATGGCTGAGTCTTTGCGATAGAGTTCGTCGCCCACGACGGGGAGGCCGAGCCCGGGGGTTTCTGTTGGGTCGAGGGTGCCCATCTTCCCCACCGTCGTCACATGGGGATGCGCTGCGTGGACGCGGAGTTGGTGGGTGCGCCCGGTGTGGGGGATGAGTTCGATGCGGGTGACCGGGCGACCATCGAGGGTTTCGCGGGCGAGGACTTTGTAGTGTGTCACCGAAGGCTTGCCTTGGACATAATCGACGAGCATCAGCGGGCGGACATCCATGTCTTTGCGCATCGGGCAGTTGATCGTGCCCTCGTCGGATTCGAGGTGCCCATCGAGCAGGGCGATGTAGCGTTTGTGGGTCTTGCGCTGCTCGAACTGGATCGAGAGGTTGCGGTGGGTCTTGGCGTTGAGGGCGAGGATCATGACGCCTGAGGTCGAGAGATCAAGCCGATGGCAGGTCATCGGGCCCGTGGCCTCGGGGAACATCGCCTGGACTCGGCTGCGCAGGCAATCCTGCTTCTCGGGCGCGATCCCGGGCACGGACAAGAGCCCGGCGGGTTTATCGACCACCACGAAGTGTTTGTCCTCATGAATGATCGGCGGATCGCCCAGAGCCGGGTAGTACGAAAAATGGGGCACCGGGCCCAGATTCACGCGGCGGATGGTTCCAGACTCGGGTTGTTGAGACCTAGTATCAGTCATACAACAAGAGTGTATCCGTCCAAGGAGCGAGTCGATGATCTCACGAGCAATTGTGTCCCTGATGTGTGCCGCTGGCGTTCTTTCATGCCCGGCGAATGGTGCAAACCCGAATCCCAACCCCGAGTGGGACAGCCAATGGCCGACCCTTGAATCGCCATTCCTCACCGACCATGTCCAGCTGACTTCGCAAACCACCTTCCTCAAGGCGGGCGAGAACTATTTTTCACCCGACGGGCGATTCCTGATCTTCCAGGCAATCCCACTCCCCGAAGATGGACACGAGGCTGAGGCTCACTATTCGATGTTCGTCGGTGCGCTCAAACGCGACGATGCGGGCAACATCATCGGACTCGGGCAGGCCAATCGTGTCTCCGAGCCGGGCTCGGCGAACACCTGCGGGTGGTTCCATCCGACCGAGCCTATGAAAATCCTGTTCGGCACGACAACCGTCGCGCCTTCGGGGGAGGATGTCGCCGGGTTCCAGCGCAAGACCTCGAAATACTCCTGGCAGTTCCCCGTCGAGATGGACATCGTTTCAGGCACGCTGAGCATGACCTATGTGCTCTCCACTGAAGCGGAGGCACGGGCGAAAAAACTCGCTGAGGAAGACACCTCCAAGACCCCCGACATCTCCATCAGCGACATTGTCTCGGTGCCTGCATTGACCGAATCCGCCCCGCTCTGGGAGCGATCAGGGTATGACGCGGAGGGGTCTTGGTCGTCAGATGGTCGCTATATCCTTTATACACGCCTTGAGCCGGGCGACAACAATGGGGACATCTGGATTTACGATTCGACCGATGGCTCGCACCTGCCTTTGGTCGTGGCTGAGGGATACGACGGCGGCCCGTTCTTCTCACCCGATGGCAAATCCATCTGTTATCGTTCGGATCGGCGGGGCGACAACCTGCTTCAGATCTATGTGTCGTACCTCAAGTTCGATGAGTCGGGTAAGGTCATTGGGGTCGATGAGGAACTCCAGCTCACCGACAACGATTATGTCAACTGGGCACCGTTCTTCACGCCCGATGGCAAGTACCTTTTCTATGCGAGCAGCAAGCTCGGGCATGGCAACTATGAGGTGTATGCGATTGACGCATCGGGTAATGATGAGCCTGAGGATACGCCTCAACTCCGCATCACGCACGCTCGCGGATTCGACGGGCTCCCCGCCTTTTTGTCCGATGGGCAGTGGATGATCTGGACCGCCCAGCGCGGCGCCCAGCGTGAGGGCGAAGATCGTCCGAGCAGCCAGGTTTGGGGGGCGAAGATTGATCTCGAAGCCGTCGATCGGGCGTATCAGTCGCTGCGCGATGAAATGAACGGGCAGGGCGAGGACTCGGGCTTTGCGCCCGGGAGTTGAACGCGCATCCAAGGAGCACCCGGCACGATGATCGAGCCCGCGGACTATGGCCTGGACGATGTGCAAACATTTGCGCACATCGGTGACCCTACGCCTGCGCCGGATCATTCGGTCTTCTGGAAACACTGGTACGCCCGGCTCGTCGAACACACCCCCGTCCTCAATCGGCGCACAACGATCGATCCATCGGATCCGAGCGCGACCCATGAGTTTGTCTCAAACGATGGCGTGCGGATCGGGGCGACGATTGTCCTGCCGGGCGATGCCAAGCCCGTCCGCGCGTCGCTGGTGAGTGTGCATGGGTACAACCAACGCACGGCACTGGGCGACTCGGCCCGGCGCTGGCAACGCGTTGCCGACACCGGGGTCGCGGTGCTGATTCTCAGATTGCGCGGGTACCCCGGCTCACAACTCGGGATCGGTGAGCAGCGCTCGCCCGATGAATCGGGCGCGGGGTGGATCGCACGCGGGTTCGCGGGTGAGAAGCATGAGGACTGGATCCTCCCCGGCGCGATCGCTGATGTGTGCAACGCATGCCGAGTGATGCGCAACGCCCTGCTCGATCGTGACACCGACACCCATATCCCCATTGATCCCGCGATCGACCATCCGGGCATCTTCCTGATGGGCTCATCGCTCGGCGGCGGGCTCGCGAGCATCGCTGCTGCTCAGCTCATCGGGAAACTCTCGGGCGAGTCGATTATTGATCGGCTTGCGATCGCGCTGCCTTCGCTTGGTGCGTGGAGATGGCGGCTTGCCCATCAACTCCCGGATCAATCCACCGGCACAACCGCGGACATCAAACGGGTGCTTGCCCGGCACCCCGAGCGTGAGAAGGAACTCATTGATCGGCTTCGGCTCTGCGATGCGGTGGTGCACGGGCGCAGGGTCCGGGTGCCCACGCTCGGGATGCTTGCCCGGCGAGACGAGATCGCCCCCGCGCCCAGCGCGGCAGCGGTCTTCAACGCCATCAACGCCGACCCGGGGCGCAAGTGGCGCTTTGTGGTGCCCTATGGTCACTTCGAGGGCTCGATTTCCAATGCCCGTCGCCATGCGCTCTTCGAGCGAGCAATGATCGATTTTTTCAACCCCACCTGCCAACCCATCGAGTCGATGGAGCCCTGGGAGCCGATCCTCCACGCCGGCGTCGCCGGGCCCGACGGGCAAGAGCCTCCACTTGACGACCAACACACCACCGAGAGCACGCCATGATCCGAACGATTGAGACTTTGATGACGGGATTGATTGACTACGCTGGTCTTTTCCCGCCGAGCAAGCTGCCGATGGAGACGGCGGTCGAGAACTTCGCCAAATACCTCCGAGGCGAGCACGAGGCGTTCCTCTCGCGGTTTATCTGCACTGCGCCAAGGCTCGAAGAACTCAGCAAGCACGCAGCTGTCGTCATGCCGGGGACTTATGCGACGAGTGGGTATCGCGAGAACGCCGACATGCAGGACCCCTGGCAGATCTCGGCGGTGATCGTGGGCAATCTCGAAGAGAACCTCGAGATGATCTACAAGTTCAACGAGCACCACGACAAAGAAGAGCACGGGTTGGCGATGGTCGATGTGATCGAGATGAGGCTTGAATCGCCGGGCGATGTGGATGAGATTATGGAGATCATCCCCGCGATGATCGCCCCGGCCTTTGAGCTGCCAAGCGATGCGGTGATCGGGGGGGATCCTCGTGGGTTCATCGCGGCGATCGCGGGGAATCAGGCTGCAGCCAAAGTACGCTGCGGCGGGGTCACGCCAGAACTCTTCCCCTCGTGCGCCGATCTCGCCGGGTTCATGCACGCGTGCAACGCGGCGGATGTGCCCTTCAAAGCCACCGCTGGGCTGCATCATCCGATCCGGGCTGAGCATGCGCTGACCTATGAGCCTGATTCAACGCGGGGGATGATGCACGGGTTTGTCAATGTGTTTGTCGCTGGTGCGTTTGTGCGGATGCTCAAGGGCTTTGATCTCGACACCACCATCGCGGTGCTTGAAGAGACCGATCCCAAGGCCTTTGCGTTTACGGATGAATCGGTGAGTTGGCGTGATGTGTCAATCCCGGTGGCGGCCTTTGCACAGGTGCGTGAAGGGTTCGCGACGAGTTATGGGAGTTGCTCGTTCGATGAGCCTCGCGATGATCTCAAGGCGATGGGGCTGCTGTAGGTCTTTCATTTCGCCTCCCCCGGGCCTCCGGGGGAGGTGCCGAACGGAGTGAGGCGGAGGGGGTCTTACTTTTTTCTTCACCCTCGGCATGAACACAATACAGAAGACCCCCACCGACCGCGAAGACGCGGCCACCTCCCCCGGAGGCCCGGGGGAGGCGATGTTGTCATCGGATATGCCTTAGACTTCCGGCTCGCGGAAGAGGGCGACGACGGCGGTGTGGCCGTGCTGGAAGACTTGATCGTCGACCGGGCCGATCTCGCCTTGGGCGAAGAACCCTCCGACGGGGATGCCTGAAGCCGGATCGACCTCGGTGCCTGATTTGGCGAGCGTGGCACCGTCGGGGGTTTGGTCGAAGGCGTGGGTGATCGCGTGGGCGTCGTGTCCTTGTTGCCCGAAGAATGATTCGCCTCGGCTTGTGCACGAGAGCAGCAATGCGCCGGCGGGCTTGGAGTAGAGCCTTTGTCCATCGAGCAAGAGCGAGAGGTCTTCGCGGGCGGTTTGTTGGTCGTGGAGATGGAGTTGGATGGTCTGCCCGGCGTGGACGAGATCGGCGACGGCGACGGCTCCTGATGATTGGTCGCCGCCCATGATGTTGCGGATGAGGAAATCGCCTCGCCCGAAGTGCGATTTGTTTTCGTTGATGACCCGCCCCATCACCAGCCCGTGTTCGAGGAGTTCTTTGTCGGCGGGATCAAGCGTCGCAACGATTTCTCGGATGGCATCGACCGCCCGGTTGCCAGCGAGTTCGAGGATCAGGTTGCCCCGCGCTTTGGTGATGACCATCGGGCTGCCGATGGGGCGGCAGCCTTGGGAGACGATGGTATCGACCTGGATTGGGCCGGTGAGTGTGACGCCCATCGCGCCGGCGTTGCGGATCTCGCCATCGAGCAGCAGGGTGTTGGTGTTGGGGCGTGTGCCCGCCGAGGCCATGCCTCCGATGATGGTGCCGATCGAGTCGATGCGCCCTGAGTCATCAACCACCTGCACGCGCGATGCGCTCAGTGCGGGCACCAGGTTGACCAGAGGCACCGAGAATGGATCAGCAAAGAACAGCGCGGCACGCATCTCGTCCGAGGCCCCGATCCGCTCGGCGAGCACGGCGGCCCTTGTATCAATCGAATCTCTGGGCGAGAGGTGATCGATCCAGAACGGGTTGATCCCCACACCCGGGAATCGGCACGCCAAGAGCGAGAGCGCGGGCCCGTCTTGGACTTCGCTCGCGCCCGAGATCACCCCCGATGCGGTGACGCCGAGCATGTGCTTGGCTCCGAGCCGATCGCGGAGGGTGTCGGCGATCATGCCCATCCGGCGCGCGTGATGGATCGTCGCGAAGACCATCAGCAGATCGGGCGGCGAGCCGAGTTGTTGCTTGATGCGATCCGATGCTTCGAGCGCAGCGTCGATCGGGTCCTCACGGCGCGACAACGCGCTCACCATCTTGATCGCGGGCTTGGGGATGTGATGGCTTGATGATGGCTCAGGCATACTCGAACCGGATCATTCTGAGGCTGACTCGCCAGCGGGCTCGGGCATGGGTTCGATCCGCTCGGGCTCGATGATGGTGAGTTTGAGCGATTCGTCGTTGTTGACCGAGCCGATGATTCCGACCACGCGCCCGAGCAGGTGGCGGAAGTCTTGCTTGGCGGTGGGCGCGACATAGCCGATGGTTCGGCTTGCGCCTGTTGCTGGATCGGTCGCTTGGATGCGATAGAGCAGCGGGAGGTGCTCGCCGGTGTAGACGGCGCTGGTCACCATCCGCCCGACGAGTTGATAGGCTCGCCCGGATTGCCAAGATTCGATGTCCATCGCGAGTTGGTCGGCGTTGGCGTCGTAGGCGGCGAGGACCGCAGCGATTGCCTGGCGTTGATTGCGGGTCTGGATGCGGATGCGGAGCCATTCGAGCCTTTGGTCGAGGGCCTGGGCGAGCGATGTGCCGTCCTCTGCCTGGGCGCGGGTCCGGGCGAACTCGGCGAGGAGTTCATCGAGGGTTTGATCGAGTTCTGCTTTGGTGAGTTTGCGGGCAGCGTCGAAGGCGGCTTCGAGGTCTTCGAGGGCTGAAGCACTGATCCGCCCGTGCGGCGCGGTGCGCTGATTTGTTTCATCGGCGGATTCATCGCTCGGCTTGCCGGTCGGTTCATCGATGATTTTGGTCGGTGTCGTGTTTTCAATCTCGACGGGGGATTCTGAATCCGGCGTGTCCATTTTTTCCATCATCGAATCATCGACCTGATCTGCATCACTGGTTTGATCGGGCGATGCTTGTGGATCGGGATCGTTGTCCGGAGTTGTGTCTGGGGTTTCAGGCGAGCCCGATGGACTGCCTTGCTCGTCTTGGGTTGGGGCGCGGAGCAGGGAGGTTTTGATGTAGACGATCGGGAGTTCGCCCGATGGGGATTTGGGAGCCATCACGCGGTACCCGAGGATATCGCCTGCGGTGTTGAGCAGGGTTTCGATGACTTTGAGATCCGTCCCGGCGGGGAGCTCGGTGGTGTAGATCGCTTTCCATGACCCGGCGAGCCCCATCAGGTGTGATGGAGCGCGGAGTTTGGACGCGGCGGATAACCGGACCGAGCCATCGGTTGAAGAGGCTTCGACTTCGTTGACGGGGACGAAGGCGCCGATGGAATCGGGAAGCACGACCTTGGTGTAGCTCCCCGAGGTGCCCACGGTGTGCAGAGGCGTGTTGGCATTGAGCAGGGCGATGGTGTAGAAAACATCCTGATCGCCACAACGCAGCGGCGATTCGTCGGCTTTGACGATGCTCAGGGTCGTTCCGTCTTGGAATACGGTTGATGAGCGTATCTCGCCAGCAAACGCTTGAGGGGCGATGGCACCCAACGCGAGCCCGAGGGCACCGGTCGAGATCAGGATTCGGGTGATTGATGGCGTGCTCATAGCTGGCTCCTGGCAAGGTTTGTCCCGCGGGAAGGGGGGGCGGGCCCCGCTTCCCAGAGTGTACCCCAACCCGTCGGCGAGGTTCTCAAAAGGATCGAACGACACCACATTCTACCCAACCTACCGTTCGAGCATGGCTATGAACCCGCGCAATCCTCGTGTCTTCCTCGCCCCGGTGCCTTTGGGCGCAATTGGCGCAATCCTTGCCTTGAGCGGGTGCCGATCGCCGATCGAGCGTCAGAGCGAGCAAGAACTCCAGCAGGCGATGATCCGGGCGATCGAAATCGAGATCGAACACGCCAAAGCCCACCCCGAACCACGCCAGATGGGCACGAGCCTCGATTTGACCAAGCTCGAGATCCGCGAGGATCACCTCGAACAGATCGAAAAAGAGTTCTCGACCAATGGGTACCTCGAAGAACTCCGCAACGCTTCGCCCGATGCCCAAGACCCCATCGCGGCACTCGTGGGCAAAGACCTGATGGGTCAGCCGACCAAACTCATCGGGCTCACGCTCGAACAGGCCATCGGCGCGGCCGCCAACAACAACCTCAATGTCGAGATCGCCAGTTTCGTCCCCGCGATCTCGCAGAGCCTGCTCACCCAGGCGCAGGCACAGTTCGACTGGCTCTTCTTCGCGACCGCCCAGTATCAGGACTCGATCATCCCCCAGCCCGGCTTTTCCTTTGCTGGCCCGGCAGCGATCACCCAGAATATCACCCAAGCCGGCGATGCCTCGGCCGGGGTCTCTCGGCTTTTGACCACGGGCGGGACGATCCAGATCACCAACGCGATCAACTATACCAACATCGAGAGTTCATTCTTTGGCGGCACGCCGGTACCCAACCCGGCGAACACCTCCAATATTGTGCTCGATGTCACCCAGCCTTTGATGCAGGGGTTCGGGCGTGATACGAACCTGGCTGAGGTGCACCTGGCTCGCAACGCCGAGCGGTCGAGCGTTGCCTCGCTCAAATCGTCGTTGATTGAAGCCTCCGCCGAGACCGAGCGGGCGTACTGGACGCTGGTGCTTCGGTACAAAGAACTCATTATCAAGTCCAAACTCCTCGAACGGGGGATCAAGGTCCGTGATGATATCAAGGCGCGCCGGGTGCAGGACGCGCGCCAGGCGCAGGTTGCCGACGCGGTCGCCCGGGTCGAGCGGAGGCGATCGGATTTATTGATCGCACGGACGAATCTGCGCAACGCGAGCGATCAGTTGAAGCTGTTGATGAATGATCCGGCGCTGCCTGTGGGCAGTGAGGCGTTGATCGTGCCTCGCGATGATGCGATCAGTGAGCCGATCTCGTATTCGCTCCTCGACGCGATCACCACCGGGATCACCAGCCGACCCGAGATGGAGATCGCGCTGCTGACGATCGACGACACCACCATCCGCCAGCAGGTCGCCAAGAATCTCCGCAAGCCCAAGCTCGATATCACCGCACAGGCAAGGCTCTTGGGGCTCAACGACTCGTTCCGGGATGCGTACACCGATTCGCAATCGAACCGATTTATTGACGACTGGCTCTTGGGCATCCGGTACGAGGTTCCCATCGGCAATCGGCTCAACGAGGCGGGGTATCGCAAGGCTCGGCTTGAGCGGATGCAGGCGGTGGTGAGTTATCGCCAGAGCGCGCAGATCGTTGTCAGCGAGATCAAACTCGCGCTCAACGCGATTGTCACCAACAATGCGCTCATCGAACAGACCGCCCTCTCGCGCGTCGCCCAAGGCGAGGCGCTGCGGGCGTTGATCGTCGAGAAAGAACTCACCAACAACGGCTACTCCGTCGAGCGGCTCAATCTTGAACTCAACCAGCAAGAATCACTCGCCAACGCCGAGATCACCGAGGCGACAGCCCTGATCAACTACAACACCGCGATCGTCGATCTGTACAAGGCGATGGGCACCTCGCTCGAGCGGGCCCGGATCGACTTTGTCGTCCCCGATGCCAACCAGCTCGCGCCGGGCGAATCTGGGCTTGATTATAAAGTCCAACCAAGCGAACCCGCCACCGAACCGTCTGCTGAACCATCTACCGAACCAGCTACCGAACCAGAGGCAAGCGATGATTGAGATTCTCGAAGGGCCTCATGCGATCGCGCTGGGTGTGGAGATGCTCGGCGAGGGCAAACTCGTGGTCTTCCCGACCGAGACGGTCTATGGGCTTGGGGCGGCTGCGCTCGATGCGTCGGCTGTGGAATCGGTCTTTGTGCTCAAAGGACGACCAGCAAGCAACCCGCTGATCGTGCATGTCTCGGGGATCGAGATGGCGAAAACGGTTGTTGCCCATTGGCCTCGAGAGGCTCAGTTGATCGCCGAGGCGCATTGGCCCGGGCCGGTGACGATGGTGCTGCCCAAAGCCGATGGTGTGCCCGGGATTGTGTGTGCTGATGGTCCGAGCGTCGCGGTGCGCTGCCCGGCGCATCCGTGCGCCCTGGCACTGATCGAAGCCTTTGCCAAACCCATCGTCGGGCCCAGCGCGAATCCATCGGGGCGGATCTCCCCCACCACCCCCGAGCATGTCGCGGACGGATTCCCTGAGGCGGACCTGATCGTGATTGATGGCGGGCACTGCCGAGCGGGGATCGAATCGACGGTGGTGGATCTCTCGGGCGAGGTTGTTCGCATCCTGCGCCCGGGGATCATCGGCGCCCATGCGATCAGCGAAACGATCGGTCAGCCTGTCGAATGCACTGCGCTCGAAGCGGGGGAGCCGATCGCCAAATCACCCGGGATTGTCGGAGCGCACTATCAGCCTCTGACGCCGACGCGATTGGTTGGATCGGCAGGGATTGGGGAGGCTGAGCCGGAAACCACCCTAATCGCGTGGTCGATCTCATCGCACCCATCGGGGGGCACGCTGATCCCGATCCCCTCGCGGATCGAGCCTTACGCCGGGATGATTTACAAGGCTCTGCATGTCGCGGATCGGGTAGATACCTCGGCGATCTGGGTCGAAGAGCCGCCGGCAGGGTCAGGGTTTGATGAACTCGCCATCCGGGCAGCCGTGATGGAGCGGCTCGGACGCGCGACGCATCCATAACCCATTCTTGTGCCCCCGAATGATTGGGTGCCGTGGAGGTGTCGTCTTCAACTCCTCCACGATCTTTCGTTGATGAGGTGGTTCAAGCCATGCAGGAGCCGAGGACGGCACCTGCATGGCACCCGACGGGTCGTGGCACCCTCGTCGTAATCGGCATTCAAAAACCGGTTTCATCCATCCATAAATCGCCCTTCCCGGTACATCTGCTCACATTGATGTCCTATTGTGCCGACCCAGAGTATGGATATCCAGCACGACAACCCCCCAGATTGAGGTGGACATATGGCCGACAAACTACGCATTGCACTCGCACCCGGCGACGGGATTGGACCCGAGATCACCCAGGCGTGCCTGAGCATTTTTCAGGCAGCGGGCGTGCTCGATCTGGTCGAGTTCGTCGAGGTGGACATGGGACGCAAGGTTTTTAACCAAGGCGATACCCGAGGGATGACCGATGAGGCGGTCGAGACGATCGAAGCAACCGGGATTCTGTATAAGGGGCCGATGGGCACGCCGATCGGGGGCGGGGGCAAATCAATCAATGTGACGCTCCGCAAAACCTTCGGGGCCTTTGCCAACCTGCGCCACTTCCAGACGCTGCCGGGCGTTGAAACCGTCTACTCCCGCGCGGGCGTGCCTGTGGACTTCTATGTCGTCCGCGAGAATGTCGAGGACACCTACGGCGGGATCGAGCATCGACTCACACCCGACTCCTACTCGGCCAAGCGGCTTATCACCACGCCGGGGTGCGATCAGATCAATCGGTTCGCCTTCGAGACCGCGACGGCCTTTGGCATCGACAAAGTGACCTGCGGGCACAAAGCCAACATCATGAAGATGACCGACGGCACCTTCCTCGACCGGTTCCGGTTCATCTCCCAAGACTTCCCGCAGATCGAGACCGAGGATGTCATCATCGATGCGCTGTGCATGAACCTGGTGCTGCGCCCGGACAAGTACAAGATGATTGTGCTGACGAATCTGCAGGGCGATATTGTTTCGGATCTGGCTGCGGGCTTGGTCGGTGGTTTGGGCTTTGCGCCCTCGGCGAATATCGGCGATCAGATTTCGATCTTTGAAGCGGTGCACGGCACGGCTCCCGATATCGCGGGGCAAGACTTGGCCAACCCGACGAGTTTGCTTTTGTCGGGTGTGATTATGCTCCGCCATATCGGGATGCGCAAGACGGCCGCGATCATCGAGAACTCGCTGCTCTACACGCTCGAATCGGGTGTGCATACCGGTGATGTCAAGGGCGTGGGCAACGCGGTGGGCACCAAGGCGTTCGCCCAGGCGATCGCGGAGAATCTGGGCAAAAACCCGGAGACGATCGAAGGATGCACGGTGCCGGCGAGTGATGAGCCATCGCATACGCCTCCGATTCGTCCGAGTGTCAATGAGATGATGACGACCCACGAGCAGGTGCAGACCACAGTCTGCGGCGCCGATGTGTTCTTAGAGACCACCCTGACGCCTTTGGATTTGGCTGCCAAGTTGCAGAGGCTGTGCGAAACCACGCCGTTCAAACTGACGGTGATCTCGAACCGGGGCACACAGGTTTGGCCGACCGGGTCGCCTTATACCGAGTTGGTCAATGAGTGCTGCGTGCGGTTTGAGCTCAAAGAGGGCACGGTGATCGGTCAGGGGCCGACGGTGCATCTCTTGGCGAAGGTCGCGGAGAAGTTCACGGTGACAGAGTTCATCCCGATCCGGATGTTCGATGGGGTCCCTGGGTTCTCGCTGGCGCAGGGGCAGTAAGGCACCGAGCGATGCCGGGCCTGATGAAGACCAACGAGCCTCGGCATGTTCAGGATGACACGCTGACGATCATGGACATCCCGCGGCGAAGGCTTTGAGGAATGCGGAGACATCGAAGAAGTTGAAGCTGCCATCGCCGGTGAAGTCGGCAGCTGGTTCACCGTCGTTGAATGCGCTCAGGAATGCGGAGACATCGAAGAAGTTGAGTTCGCCGTCGCCGGTCAGGTCTGCAGCACACGAAATCGCGGGGGCGGTGAAGAGATACGCAGCGCCGCCCCAGGGATCGAATGGGTCGTCGTTGCGATAGGCCCCGACGAGGATCGAGCCGCTGCTGATGGCGAGATCACGCCCGAAGGTATCGCTCGTGCCCCCATCACTGGCGAGGAGTTTGGCCATCTGAGTGCCCGTCGATGCATCGAAGAGGTAGGCAGCACCGGCGAAGTTGGCGGTATCAAAATCTTGTGACGCGCCGATGAGGATCACGCCGTTGTCGATCGATACGGCGTTGCCGAACCAGTGCCCTGGAGATTGATCGTCGGGGACGATGATATCGAGTTCGTTTCCGGTGAGTGCGTCAAAGATGTACACGGCCCCTGAGTTATCAAACCCGATACCATCATCGCGGAGATAGGCACCAACAACGGCTGTAGTGCCCTCGATATCGACCGAGAGTCCGAATGAGTCGTTCATGGAGCCGTCGGATGCAAGGAGTTTGGTGAGTTGGTTCCCGGTGGTGGCGTCGAAGACATACGCGGAGCCTGATCCCGAGCCGTTGGCAGAATCGTTGTGTGCTCCGGCGATCACAAGCCCGTTGCTGATGGCGACTGAGAACCCCAGCCGATCACCGAACGCCGCATCGTCGGCGGTAAGCTTTGCGATCTGCGATCCTGTTGAGGAATCAAAGAGGTACACGGCCCCTGTGCCAAACCCGGCGTCCTGATCTCCGTATGAACCAACGACCACTGTCGTATCCTCGATGGCGACCGAAACCCCAAAGTTATCGCCTGCATCTCCGTCGTCTGGGAGAAGTTTGGCGATCAATGCGCCGGTGGTCGCGTTGTAGATGTACGCCGAGCCCGAAGCGTCGCCGTTGTCGTCGTCGGTGAACGCGCCGACAACGACGATCCCATTGTCGATCGCAACTGAATGACCGAAGAGATCATTCTGAGCCCCATCGCTGGGCACGATCTTCTGGACTAAGGCCCCGGTCCCCTCGTCGATAATGTAGACCGAGCCTGAGTTGAACCCGAAGATGTTTTGATTGCGTGCGCCGACTGCGACGAGCCCGCCTTGGATATCAACAGCGTATCCGAACTGGTCATTGAAGGCCCCATCGCCAGCGATGAGTTTGGTGTCTTCGACGAGCAGTTGCCCGTAGGCGGGGGTACAGAGCCCCATGGCGAGGAGCCCGGCAGCGAGGGGAGCGGAGGCGCGATTGATTGGATTCGACATGAAAAAGTTCCTGTGTGTGGGTGGGGGGGGAGCCTGGTGGTATTTGGAGAACGGTCAATTTATACGATTCCTCTCTCGCACACAAGGCATATTTCGCCCATATTTCGGGCCTTTTCTCAAAACCAACCGGCCCAATCCGCATGGCTTGACAATCCAAGTCGATTCCGTATTCGTTTCCGATCTTTCAGCAAAAACCGCGGCTGCCAAACTGACAGTCGAATACCCATTATGCACCCTGATCGCCGATCCCCGACCGATTTCGACCCGAATTCACACCCCATCTATGGCACGGGGGTTGCAACACTCACAGCAACAACCACGAAACCCACTCCCCGATCCGGGTTCAGACCCGGAAAAAGGGATTGACAGAAGGAGGCTTATCATGGGAAAAATCATCGGAATCGACCTGGGCACCACCAACTCGGTCGTCGCTGTTATGGAAGGCGACGCGCCCAAGGTCCTCATCAATAGTTCGGGCAACCGCACCACGCCATCGGTCGTCGGGTTCACCGACAAGGGCGAGCGGCTTGTTGGCCAGCAGGCCAAGCATCAGCAGGTGACCAATCCAAAGAACACGGTCTTCTCGATCAAGCGGTTCATGGGTAGGCGTCACAAAGAGGTTTCGTCGGAAGAGAAACTCATCCCCTACGAAGTGACTGGCGGGGCGGAGGACTTCGTCAAGGTCAATGTCCGGGGCGAGGAGTTTACGCCTCAGCAGATCTCAGCGATGATCTTGGGCGAGCTCAAGCGCACCGCGGAAGATTACTTGGGCGAAGCGGTCACCGAAGCGGTCATCACCGTGCCGGCGTACTTCAACGATGCCCAGCGCCAGGCGACCAAGGACGCCGGCGAGATCGCGGGTTTGAGTGTCAAGAGGATCATCAACGAACCGACGGCTGCGGCCTTGGCCTACGGGCTCGACAAGCAGGCCAACGAAAAAATCGCGGTCTTTGACCTCGGCGGGGGCACCTTCGATGTCTCGATCCTCGATGTCGGCGATGGTGTGTTCGAGGTCCTCTCGACCAACGGCGACACGCATCTCGGCGGCGACGACTGGGACCAGCGACTCATCGACTTCATCGCAGAAGAGTTCCGCAAGAGCGAAGGCGTTGATCTGAGCACCGACGCGATGGCGATGCAGCGGCTCAAAGAGGCTGCGGAAAAAGCCAAGATCGAGTTGTCGAACTCGCAGGAGACCACGATCAACCTGCCGTTTATTACCGCGACCGATGCGGGCCCAAAGCATCTCCAGCAGACGCTCTCCCGATCAAAGTTCGAGACTTTATGTGAGGACTTGTTCAACCGCGTGAAGAAGCCATGCCTTGATGCGATCAAGGACGCGGGGATTGATATCTCCAAGATCGACGAGGTCGTCATCGTTGGTGGCTCGACCCGGATGCCCAAGGTTCAAGAAATCGTCAAGGAACTCTTCGGCAGAGAACCAAACCGTTCCGTCAACCCCGACGAGGTCGTCGCCATCGGCGCAGCCGTCCAGGGCGGCGTGCTCAGCGGCGATGTCAAAGATGTGCTGCTCCTCGATGTGACACCTTTGTCGCTCGGTGTCGAAACCATGGGCGGCGTGATGACCAAGCTCATCGAACGCAACACGACCATCCCGACCTCGAAGAAGGAAACCTTCTCGACGGCTGCGGACAATCAGCCGAGCGTGCAGATTCATGTATTGCAGGGCGAGCGCGAGTTCGCCAAGGACAACCGAACGCTCGGAATGTTCGAGCTGGCGGATATTCCACCAGCGGCGCGGGGTACGCCTCAGATCGAGGTGGAGTTTGCCCTCGACGCCAACGGCATCTTGCAGGTGACGGCGACCGACAAGGGCACGGGCAAGAAGGCCGACATCCGCATCGAGAACTCGGGCGGGTTGGACTCGGGCGAGATCGACAAGATGAAGGCCGACGCCGAGGCACACGCTGAGGAAGACAAGAAGCGGCGTGAGTTGGTCGATCTTAAGAACCGGGCCGACGGCACGATCGCGCAGATCCGCAAGAGCGTCGAAGAGCACGGCGAAAAGGTCACCCCTGAAATCCGCTCGTCGATTGAGTCGGCGATTTCGAGCCTTGAAACCAAGCTCAAGGACGAGTCGGTGACGAGCGAAGCCATCGAGGCTGGGCTCAAAGAGCTCGAAGCCGCGTCGATGGAACTCGGCAAGGTGATCTACGAAGCCAGCGCCGCCGAGGCGGGCGAGGGTGCGCCCGAGGCCGACGCATCGTCAGCACCGAGCGATCCCGATGTGATCGACGCGGAGTATGAAGTGAAGGACGAGGAGAAGTAATCCTTCGCCCAATGATCTTTACAACCCGTCCCATCTGGGGCGGGTTTTTTTATGTCTACTTCGGGTGCCACGGCTTGACCGTCTTCGGCAAGCCGTGTCTTTATCGCTTCGCACTGGGCAACGCAAGCCCATCACGCGTCCAGAAGATCGAGAACGGGACGCGGGATCGGGGGGGGAGTGTGAGTGTGATGATCCATCTCGCGATCTTTCGCCCGAGGAAGACGCCGAGGAGGAGTGCGGGGAGTTGGATAAGGACTCCAAAGAACGCGAGGTACGCGCTGTAGTACTCTTTGGCAATCTCTGATGCTTGAACATAGGTCGTGGAAAGCCCCCAGTTCAAATCAGGAAAGTACATCAGCAATACAGCGCTCACACCTGCAAGGACTGGAATGATCGCGGCTTTCTTGCGTGAAGCGCCGAGTAATGCATTACTCCAGAACACGCCGAATAAAAACATCGCGATGGATGCCGGAACAAACGCCCAGGCCATCTCATTGATGACCTGCTTGGACTGCCCATTCATTTTGTTGTAGATCGTGTCAACATGATCATCCGCCCAATCATTCGGAATATTGAGCCATTGCGGATATTGGTTGACACCCGCTCCAAACGGGCCGTTGACGACCACTTCGTTCTCTTCTGCCCATGAAAAATAGTGTTCGCCGATTTGTATGGCAAAGTCTTCGCTCGCAGTTCTGCTCATGCCATCGGCGATGCTCCCAATGAACGACATCTGCAAGATAAAAACAAACAGAAGACCAAATACCCATCCCCCCGCGATCAACGCCCGAAACCGGTTCACCCAGTGCGACATCATCGGATACGACTGCAACGCCGCGACGGTGCCGCACTCTGGGCATCGTGTGACGGCGAGTTGGTAATGGTCTTCTTTGAACACCTCTTGCCCGAAGAGATTGAACCCGCACTTGATGCATGCGCGATCAGCGCGGATGCTGTCCATCATCTTGACATCCTTGTCGTGCGCCGATGGCGATTGATCTTGTGCATCATTTTGCTCGTTCATAACACCCTCTCCATTCAGTACTGCCGCAGCCGTCGTTTATTGATCTTTCGGCGGATCTTGCTCACCCGCTTGCGCGAACTCGCCGCGATCATCCGATTCATGACTATGCCCAGGAGCATCCCGATACTCGCCATCCCTGCCAGAAGCAAGAACACCCTTGATCGTCCGAGGAGTTCAAGATGGCTGGGCACCTCAAGGCTCTGATTGAGTTCGAGCATCTTCCTCATCTGATTCGCTCCCCACCCGATCATCAGATCGAGGTAGACGAACACCGTGCCCGGGATCATCAACATCAACCATGCAGCCCATAGAGGAAGATGCGCATACACCACCCGCACAACGCACCCGCCGAGCAGCACGAGAAGCAAAGCCCCGAGCAGGAAATAAACTTCATCTACAACAACTTCACCCGGCTCAAGAAAGTTGCCTCGCCGATCAGTCAGCACCGATCTCATCGCAAACGACATCCCCGCGAGCGCACCCGCTGAGAGTGCCGTCATCAGAATGGTCAGCACCACCAGCCGCCCCGAGCGCAACCCCCGCCGAACGCTGCGCCAGAACGCCTGATCCGGGTGCTTCGTCCGCACGCACGCCAGCGAGCACTTGGGGTACACGACCACCGCCAGCCCATAATGCGGATCAGGCACCGCGCGGATGCGGGCGAGTTCGGTGAGGCAGGATGGGCAGATATGCGATCGGGGCATCTTCAAGAGCATATACCACTGATCTGAGAATCAGTTTCATCGAAAATCGGGTTGACTCGCTGGGTTGATGCGCATTCCCTCTACGGCTGGGCTTGGGGATGAGCCCTCGGCACACTTTTCCAGAGACTTTTCCAGATACAGAGGTGGAACCCAGACATGAATATCAACCAAATCACTCGAACCCCTATTGTTGCGATCCTGCCGATCATCGCGGGCATGTGCTGCTCGTCGATCACCCTCGCTGACGATACCACTGCGCTCGAAAGGCTCGAAGCCGCCCGCATCGCCTTTGATCTCGCCAAGGCTGAACTCGAAGCGGCCCAGGCACAGGTCGCCGAGCACGCAGGCGGATCGGCAGCCATCGCGGACACCAGCAACGCCCAGCATCGCGCACAACCAACAGCCGACCCAGAACCCGAAGTCCCCGAGGACCCAACATCGTGGGCGGACGGATGGGACTGGACCGCCGCACTCGGCATGACCGGCTCATCCGGGAACACCGAAAACTTCGGCGCCCGCGCAGCACTCTCGGGCGAACGCAAAACATCGGCGACCGAAACTTCCATCGCCCTCTCCTACATCTATGGCACATCCGAAGGGCAAAAAAACACCTCCCGAGGCGAACTCAAAGTCCGCAACGATTGGCTCACCGATAGCAAGTGGCGATACTTCGTGCAGGGCAAGTACGAATACGACGAGTTCCAGCAGTGGGAACACCGCCTCACCGGCGCGGTCGGTGTGGGCTACGAGTTTATCAAGGATGAAAAAACAACCCTCCTCGGACGAGGCGGTTTCGGCGGGTCCTACGAACTCGGAGGCGTCGCTGACGAGAAGTTCATCCCCGAAGGACTCGTCGGGCTCGACTGGACCTACCAATATTCCAAGAACACCAAACTCACCGCCTCGACCACCTACTACCCGAGTTTCGACGACTTCGGCGAGTTCCGGTGGAACAACCGGGCCGGGCTTGAGGTCATCATGAACGAAGAAACCGGCATGACCCTCACCACCGGCTTCGAGCACCGCCACGACTCCGACCCGGGCACCGGATTCAAGAACAACGATGTGAACTATTACATGGGGCTGGGGTGGAAGTTTTGAGTTGATTTATACAATCAAGCACTCCACAACGGCCGCCCGGCCGTTGTTTTCTATACTCACCAAAGGAAACACCATGCTACGCGAAGACATCATCAAGCCGTACCTCGACCAACACCCCTGGACGATGCTCTTTGTGACCGTCAGCGGTGCTCATCTTTATGGCTTTGCCTCGCCGGATTCAGATTATGACCTGCGCGGTGCCCATTATATGCCCGCCAAGGAAGTCCTCGGGCTCACCATGCCGCGGGAAACTTATGAGGTGATGGACCTCGACGCCGAGATCGAGATGGACCTGGTGACGCACGATATCAAGAAGTTCTTCGCGATGATCCTCAACAAGAACGGCTATGTCCTCGAACAAATCTTTTCGCCCATCGTGATCCAGACTACCCCGGAACACGAGGAACTCAAGGCCATCGCAGTCAAATGCATCACCCGATTCAACCATCACCATTTCAAGAACTTCTCAAAAGGACAGTGGCAGGATTTACGCAAGACCAACAAGCCAACGGTCAAGAAACTCCTCTACGCCTACCGCCCGGTCTTGGCGGGAATTCACCTGATGACCGAGCATGTGATCGAATCCAACATCATCACACTCAACGAACGATTCGGGCTCGGGTACATCGACGAACTCGTCCACGCCAAGACCGAAGGCACCGAGAAGATAGAAGCGATGAATCTCGATATGGAGTTTCATGAAACCGAACTCAATCGACTGCTCGTGATGCTTGAAGCCGAGAGCGCACGCTCATCGCTCCCGGAACAACCCGCCGGGCGCGAAGAACTCAATGATTTATTGATTCGGCTCCGACTCAAATAAAGCGTGCCCGCACTCTGGGCAAGGTACATCTTCGGGCAACCCCACCAGTGAATATCCACAAAACGCACACTGATCCTTGGGCGTATCATTTGTTTCCATCGGCAGCAACCCCAGAATGATCGGGAACGCTGGGAGGGTCAAGATGTACCAGAGCCCAACGGTCTCGGCGAATCCGCCATCCTGATTCACCATCATGTTGTAGAAACTCATCAACCCAAAGAGTGCGGCGTTTGTCACGATCCCGATGACAACAAACACAACAATCGCCGATGGACGACCAAACACCCACGCGACAAAGCCCCCCCAGATCACCCCATTGGCGATCGGTGCACCAATCGCACCCGTCAACGCCCCGAGAAAAGTAAAGCCCCAGACCGGGAAGGTGATACAGACCAAGCTCGCAACGGTCATCTTCCATCGTTTGACCTTGGCGATCACCATCGCGGGTACAAACGCCAGCGCGTGCGCGATGCCGAGGAATGCAACGCTGATCGAGTCCGATGACTGAAGCATCCAAATCGCGATCGTCACCCCCAAAGCCGTGCTGGCGATCGACGCGGCCCAGATGGTCTGGCGGTCCGATTCTGATTCGATCTGGCTGGTGCCCATCACCCCTCCACGCGCCAATCCCGCCCATTACGCACCACTCTTCGATACAGCGTGTCGCGTTCGACGGGTTCGTACCCGGCCTCCTCGATCGCACGCTTCAAATCGAGTTCGGTGGTCTCTTGGTGCGTGCCTTCGCCGACAGCCTTCGTGATGTCGTACCACACCACCGTGCCGTCGATATCGTCAGCACCCGCTTCGAGCATCACCTGCGCCATCGGCAGGCTCTGCATGATCCAGAACGCTTTGACATGCGGGAAGTTGTCGAGCATCAGCCGGGTGATCGCCAGCGTCCGCAGGTTCTCGAGCCCCGTCGGGCCCGGGAGGTTTTCGAGATCCGAGCCATCGGGGAAGAAGGGCAAAGGCGTGATGGTTTGGTAGTACCCGCCCTTGCTCGACATATCAGGCGTCGGAAGCACCGCGCCCTGACTGCTCAGCGTAATCACCGGCGCACTGATCTGCTCGGACTCAACAATCCCCGTCGCGATATAGCCGTCCGCATCGCCTTCATAACCCAAGCGATGCAACGCCTGGTCCTGCGATCTTCGCAGGATCTCCATATGGCGCAGTCGCTCGTCCTGCTTGTCCACATGCCCGTACAACATTGTGCAGTTGGTGTTGAGCCCCAGTTCATGAGCAACAAGATGCACATCGAGCCATTCGTGCGCGCCGATCTTGGCTTTGAATGCTTCCTTGTGCACCCGTTCATCGAAGACCTCGGCCCCGCCTCCGGGCAACGAACCGAGCCCGGCTTCTTTCAAGCGTTCAAGCACCCATCGTACACCAGCCTTCGTATCATCGCGCTTGTAGACCTTGGCGATGCGCGCCAGGTGCACCAGTTCGACCGCGGTAAACGCTTTCAAATGAACCTGCGGCGCGATCTCACGCAGAGCGCTGAGCATCTCGGTGTAGTAGTCGAATGGCAGATACGGATTGAGCCCGCCGACAATGTGAAACTCCGTCGCGCCCGATTCGAGGGCTTTGTGCCCTTGCTCTTTGATATAGTCGAGATCGCGCGTGTACGAACCCTCGTCGTCTTGCTTGCGGGCGAACTCGCAGAACTTGCATGAGAGCGCACAGACATTCGAGTAGTTGAGGTGGCGGTTGATGTTGTAGTACGCCACAGCCGGGTGCATCCGATCGCGGACGAGCTTGGCGAGTTCGATGACGCTCCAGATATCGCGCGTCTCGTAGAGCACAGCCCCATCTTCAAGCGTGAGCCTCTGCCCGGCGAGGACTTTGGCGCGGATGGATTCGATCGCGGGATCAAGGTTTGGCACAGCATTAGGCAAAGTCATGGTCGTCATGCCCAATGCTAGGGGGGCCCGATTGAGTTTTCAGTTATCTTTGAAAACCCCTTGAATCGACTCGATCATCGCCCCCACCGCCTTGGCTCGGTGCGAGAGCACATTCTTCTCGCCCGGCTCCATCTGCGCACTCGTCTGCGCAAAGTCAGGCCCAACCAAAAACAGCGGGTCGTATCCGAATCCATTGTCGCCTTTGGGCACCTCGCCGATCTGCCCGATCCGTCCTTCGAACGCCCCCACCGTCGTCGCCAGCACCTTCCCGGATGGATCGCTGAGCACCATCGTGCAGGTGAACCGGGCTGAGCGATCTTCATCCGCCACGCCTTCGAGTTCGCGCAGCACCCGCTGGCAGTTGAGTTCATCGCGTTGTTGGCGGGTCATCGTCGCCGCCTCGCCGGTTTCGTCGCCTTCGAAGGCGTAATGCGACGAAATCACCCCCGGCTTGCCCCCCAGCGCATCAACAATCAGCCCCGAATCATCCGCCAGGCAGTGCATCCCCGTCGCCTGTGCATAGGCGATCGCCTTGATCGTCGCATTGGCCAGAAATGTTTCGCCATCCTCGGCAGGCTCGGCAAACTCCTGCTCAAACGAGTCGAGTCCGATAATATCAGCCGCTGAATGGGCAAGCAATGATTGCAGTTCCCGGACCTTCCCCGGATTTTGGGTCGCTAAAACGATTGTGGGCATAAATACTCCTTCTCCCGAGCGGGAATGTATGGTATGCTTATCCCAACCCACGAAAGGACTTGCCTAAACTACTTCTCCGATGAATCCTCTGCATATGCACCATTCCGCCACGCGAACGGACCTCGCACAGAGCGCAGCCGACGCACTCGAAGCGATCGATAACGCCCAGGCACTCTCCATGCGCTCGCTCGTCGGGTTCGACGGGTTTGTCGATTCGATCATCCATGTCGTCGATCAACGCCACTCCATGGCCCACGATGATTACGAACGGATCCACACCATCCCACAATACGCAGCACGATGCGGAGCCGCTGCCAACCGATCCGCCAACATCGAACTCGTCGTCCGCGACACCCGATTCGGAGGCAATGGCCCGCTCCTTTCGAGCGCACTCGGGTCTTTGGGCTCACCCGTCACCTACATCGGGGCCGTCTCGACCGAAGACGATTGGAACAAGGTTGATCCGATCTATCAGCCGTTCGTTGATCTGTGCGAAGCCGTCATCCCGCTGTGCCCGCCCGGGCGCACCGACGCGCTCGAGTTCGACGATGGCAAGATCATGCTCGGCAAGCCTGAATCCGTCCAACGCGTCACCTGGGATCGCATCAAAGAAGTCGTCGGCATCGAAAAACTCATCGAGATCATTGATGGCGTTTCGCTCATCTCCGTCGTCAACTGGACACTCGTCGGCGGCGTGCCCGGCATCTGGGAAGGGCTCTGCAACGATGTCTTCCCGCACCTCTCCAATAACCACCAACGACGCATCTTCATCGACCTCTCCGACCCGGCCAAACGCACCGACGCCGACATCGTCACCGCGATGCAACTCATCCAGAAACTCCAGGCCCATCTCCCCGTCACCCTCGGGCTCAACATCGCTGAGAGCGGACGAATCGCAGGCGTCATCGGGGCCGAGGTCTACGACGATGAGCACAACCGCACCCTGACCGAAATGGTCCCCGAAGCAGCGATGAGTATCCGCGATCAGCTCGGGCTCGATTGCGTGGTCATCCATCAGCACACCGGCGCAGGCGGGGCCGACAGCTCGGGCGATGCCTATTGGTTCTCTGGGCCTTACACCCGTAAGCCAAGAATCTCGACGGGCGCAGGCGATCACTTCGGAGGCGGGTTCAGCTTCGCCCAGATGGCCGGGCTCCCACTGGGCGAATCCCTCGCCGCGGCGTGTGGGGTCGCGGGCGCGTATGTCCGAGACGCAGCAAGCCCATCACGCCCCCGCCTGATCGAGTTCCTCCGCGACCTGCCCGTGCCCGAATCCTGCTGATCCATCAACAACCTTCCCGGGCCTCTGGGGGAGGTGTGCGCGTCTTCGCGGATGGAGAATGCCTTCTCTCTTCATTTATCCCCGGTGCCATTGTTAAAATTTCAAAGAGATTTCTAACCACGATCTTCCACAATGCCCGGAATCCGTCAATGCTATATCTAAACATCTTGAAACAAATCTAACTTCATATAAACGACCAAGCAACCGCACAGATTCCCATCCGTACAGTCCTCCACACACCTCAAGGGACTCACATCATGATTCACCGTTCATCATTTATCCAATCAGGCTGCATTCTCCTCCTGACCACATTCCCCGCCGCCCTTGCCCACGCTCAAAGCTGCGACGCCATCTTTCAAAACGCCGCCCGCTTCGAAGTGGGGAATCGACCATCTGGCGTCACGCTTGGTGATCTCGACGCCGATGGAGACCTCGACATGGTCGTGGCTAACTGGCTCAGCGACGACACGAGCGTACTGCTCAACAACGGCGATGGCACATTCGCAGACCAGACCCGCTTTGCAGTGGGAGATGAGCCACGCAGCATCACGCTTGGCGATCTCGACAATGACGGCGATCTCGACATGGTCGTGGCCAACTGGCTCAGCGACGACACGAGCGTACTGCTCAACAACGGCGATGGCGCATTCACAGACCAAACCCGCTTCGCTGCGGGCACTGGACCACAGAGCGTCACGCTCGGCGATCTCGACGACGACGGCGATCTCGACATGGTCGTGGCCAACTGGTTCAGCGACGACACGAGCGTACTGCTCAACAACGGCGATGGCACATTCGCAGACCAGACCCGCTTCGCTGCAGGAGGGATTCCGTACAGTGTCACCCTTGGCGATCTCGACGACGACGGCGATCTCGACATGGTCGTGGCCAATGAAGACAGCGATGATACAAGCGTGCTGCTCAACAACGGCGACGGAACATTCGCTACCCAGACACGCTTCGCAGTAGGGAATCGGCCAAACAGCATCACGCTTGGCGATCTCGACAGCGACGGCGATTTGGATATGGCCGTGGCCAACTGGGGAAGCGGCGACATGAGCGTACTGCTCAACAACGGCGACGGAACATTCGCAGACCAAACCCGCTCCGCATTGGGGATTGGCCCAATAAACATCACGCTTGGCGATCTCGACGACGACGGCGACTTGGACATGGCCGTGCTAAACTACAACAGTTCCAACACGAGCGTGCTGCTGGGCAACGGCGACGGAACCTTTGATGAAGATGCCCGTTACGGAGCGGGGATTTGGTCAAGCAGCATCGCCCTTGGCGATCTCGACAATGACGGCGACCTGGACATGGTCGTGGGCAACTCCTACAGCAATGACATGAGCGTGCTGCTCAACAACGGCGACGGAACCTACGCTACCCAGACCCGCTTCGAAGCAGGGGATCGGCCAAACAGCGTCACACTCGGCGATCTCGACGGCGACGGAGACCTCGACATGGTCGTGGCGAACTCAAATAGCGACGACACGAGCGTGCTACTCAACAACGGCGATGGAACATTCGCCGACCAGACCCGCTTCGAAGTGGGGGATTATCCGGGCAGCATCGCCCTTGGCGATCTCGACGGTGACGGCGACCTCGACATGGTTGTGGCCAATTTTTTCAGCCACGATACGAGCGTGCTGTTGGGCAACGGCGACGGATCCTTTGTCGACCAGACTCGCTTTATAGTGGGCGATTCTCCATCAAGCGTCACGCTTAGCGATCTCGACAGCGATGGCGACCTCGACATGATCGTGGCAAACTTAGGAAACGGCGATGTGAGCGTGCTGCTCAACAACGGCGACGGATCCTTCGCAGACCAAACCCGCTTCGTAGTCGGGTATCGGCCAGTCAGCGTCACGCTTGGTGATCTTGACGCGGACGGCGATCTCGACTTGGTCGTTGTCAATGGATTAAGCCAAGACATAAGCGTGCTGCTCAACAACGGCGATGGAATATTCGCAGACCAGACCCGCTTCATAGCGGGAAATGAGCCAAACAGCGTCACGCTTGGCGATCTCGACGCGGACGGCGATCTCGACTTGGTCGTTGTCAATGGATTAAGCCAAGACATAAGCGTGCTGCTCAATCTCTGCAGTCAAGGCTCGTCATGCATGCCGGACCTCAACAGCGATGGCGTGCTTGACTTCGCCGATATCTCCGCCTTCATCACCGCCCTCTCAGCCCAAGACCCGGCTGCCGATTTCAACAACGACACCCGCTTCAACTTCTTCGACATCTCCGCCTTCCTCACCGCCTTCGCTGCCGGGTGCCCATAAGACCCGCAAATCCACACGATTGATCGACGCAACTCGCCCTATTTGCCCGCTTGGCTATCCCTCTGCCTTCAAATCTCACCATGAACTCCCCTATACTCATTCAACCAAAATTGCAGATATCCAAAGGAAGCCAATCCATGACCGATGCACCAGCCGCCACGCTCCCCAAGCACTACACCGACCTCATCGCCCTCAAGCGGGACTCGGGCACGCTCTCCTCGATCTCAGCGCTCGTCTCATGGGATCAGGAAACCTATATGCCCGCGGGCGGGGCCGATGCTCGAGCTGAGCAATCTTCGCTCCTCGCGGGGATCATCCACGAACGAAAGACCGCCGATCGGCTCGGCGATCTGATCGCTCAGTGCGAAGCCGACACTGATCTTGTTGGGCTCGGCGATGAACCCACCGCCGAAGGCGCCAACATCCGCGAGATGCGCCGCGACTATGACCTGGCGACCAAACTCCCCAACGATCTCGTCAAGAACCTCGCCCAGGCGCAGTCTCAAGCACAAGAAAACTGGAAGCATGCGCGGGCCAACAACGACTTCCCGAGTTTCGTCCCCAGCCTCACCAAGGTGCTCGATCTCACCCGCGAAAAGGGCGAGCACTATGGCTACGCCGACGACGGCGAGGTCTATGACGCGCTGCTCAACGAATACGAGCCCGACACCACCGCCAAGGATATTGAAGCGGTCTTCACGCCGTTGCGCGATCGGCTCAGCGCGTTCATCAAAGACCTCACAGACAGCGGCACCGCGCCAAAGGTCGATTTCCTCCAACGCGAAATCCCCGTGGGCAAGCAGCACGCCTTCGGGCAGGCCATCACCGCCCAACTCGGGTTCGACTATGCCAACGGGCGGCTCGACACCACCACCCATCCGTTCTGCTCAGGATTCGGGCCCGGCGACACCCGCATGACCACGCGCTACGAGCCCGACAACTTCGCCGACGCGGTGGGCTCGACGATGCACGAATGCGGGCACGGGCTGTATGAGCAGGGCTTGCCCAAAACCGCCGAACTCTTCGGCTCGCCTTTGTCCGAAGCGATCTCGCTGGGCATCCATGAATCACAATCCCGCATGTGGGAGAACATGGTCGGGCGAGGAAAACCATTCTGGAACTGGGCCCTGCCCGTCGCCAACAAGCTCTTCGACGGCGCCTTCGACGATGTCAACCTCGACACCTTCGTCAAAGCGATGAACACCTGCACGCCGAGCTTTATCCGTGTCGAATCTGACGAGTCCACCTACAACCTCCATGTCATGCTCCGCTTCGAGCTCGAACGCGCCATGATCGCAGGCGACCTGCCCATCAAAGACCTCCCGGGCGCGTGGAACGAAAAGTTCAAGAACTTCCTCGGGCTCGATGTCCCCGATGATGCCAGAGGGTGCCTCCAGGATGTCCACTGGTCCTTCGGCTTAGTTGGATACTTCCCAACCTACACCCTGGGCAATCTCTACGCGGCCCAGCTCTGGGAAACCATCAACGAACAGATCCCCGATCTCGATCAGCAGATGAGCAAAGGCGAGTTCTCCGCCCTGCTCACCTGGCTCCGCGAAAACATCCATCAGCACGGACGACGGTTCAGCGCAGCCCAGATCTGCCAACGCGCCACGGGCAAACCACTCGAAGCCGACCCGCTGATGCGCCATCTTGAACGGCGCGTCAAGCCTGCGTACAGCCTGTAATCAGGAAATATCTCTTGGTAGAACGGGCTTCCAGCCCGTTTCTTATCCTTTTGAGATACAAGGTCCCGAATAAAGAAACGGGCTGGAAGCCCGTTCTACCAAAAAAACAAGAACGATCAATCCGAATCCCTGCTCCACCTAGGACTACATCCCAGCAGCAACCGCATCAAGAATCGCTTCGCCCAGATACCGATACTGCTCGATCGTGTTATACACCTGCGGGCTCACCCGCACCATCGGGTATTTACCCGTCGGCGAGGGCACGATCATCGCTTCGATCCGATACCGATCAAAGAGCCGGGCCCGCAGCACGCGCGGATCAAGCCCGGGCGCGGGGATGTCGATCGTTGCCAGCGGGCCGAGCATCGAATCGGGCACGATCGGCGTGGTCCCAAACATCGAGCACAGCAGATCGCGGGCCTCGATACACAACGCCCGATTGTGCGCCATCATCGCGTTGATCCCGGTGCCAAAGCCTGCGAGTTTGAGCGATTCGAGGAACGCGATCGAATCCACAACCGTCAACGCGGCGGTGCGGTCATCCGTGCCGGCATAATCAAACTCGTGATTGAACGCCGATCGCTTCGTGCGTTCGCACGCCGGCGCAAGATCGTGGGCATCATTGCTGAGCACCAGCGGGCGAAACCCGACTTGCAAATCTGCCCGCACATGCAAGAACGCGCAGCCTTTAGGATTGCAAAGCCACTTGTGCGCATTGCCCGTCGTGTACGCAGCCCCCCATTGATCCACCTCCATCGCGACGCACCCGGGCCCGTGAGCGGCATCGAGCAGCGTCTCGACACCTCGGGCGGCGAGTTCTTGGATCAGCCGCTCGATGGGGAGCCGAATCGCGGTCGCGCTGGTAATCAGACTCACCATCACCAGCTTGGTTCGGCTCGTCACCTTGCCCATGATCGCGTCGGCTGTCGAATCCTCGTCGATCCCCTCCCAGGGCAGATCGGCGACAATCACCTTGGCGCCAGCGCGATCGGCGGCCCGCTCGAAGTTATTTCGACACGCCTGATACGCCCGGCTCGTCACCACCAACTCATCGCCGGGCTCGAGCGCAAGGTTATCGAGCACCGTCGCCACCGCGGCTGTCGCGTTGTTGACGAACACAATATCCTTTGCCTGCGCCCCCACCACCGAGCCCAACGCCTCGCGTGAGCGATCGATCAGCCCCCAGAGATCATGGATATAGAACCGCATCGCGTCGGCTTCGACCCGGTCGCGGTACCCGCGCTGGGCCTCGAGGACAATCTTTGGGCATGCGCCGAATGAGCCGTGGTTGAGATAGACCACCTCGGGATCGAGCGCAAAGTGTTCAATCATCGGCGAAGGTGTCGGCAAGATCAGATCAGTCATGATCGAGCATAGCCAAGAACCTCAGCGGGATCACACCGAATTGGGTGAGATCACCCGCGCAGATCGAGCGATCGACCAAGCGAAACCCCCGTCGCGGCCAGGTTCCGATCCGCAGCCTGTGGATACATCGCATAAGTCCCCGCGCTCGTCGTCATCGGCTTTGGGCCTGTGATCTTGGCGACATCATTGACCAGATCAATCGGCTCGACCTTGCCCCCGACGAGTTGATCGATCGAACTCGACCCGAGCACCGATTTCTTGGGTGCGATCTTGGCGAGGGGATCGGTTGGGTCGGTTCTACGCGCGGGTTCGATGCGTGTGGTCGGTGCCGTCGATGCGGGAGCCGCCACCGGACGCATCGGCTGGACCGATTTGGCAAACGGCGACCCGCCGGGCCGATTGACCCTCGGCGAGTTGGCATAGGCACGCAAAGCCTGATTGATCGGGAATGACCCCGCATTGACTGAACTGGCGTTGATTCGATCCATCGGTTTATCTCATCGGCCCAGCGGCGATCCAGCATCTACTGGCACCGAGCGAACACATCATCAGTCCATCCATGGACACGATCCTCTCATAGGAGAGCGGGCAGTCTACCAGATTCCCCATCGGCGATCACGCACAAGATGCGTGATAACTCGTCTGGACCTTAAGAAAAGCGGTTATTGGATGCTCATTTTTGCGCTCTTGGCAATGGCTGGGTGCCATGCTGGAGGCGTCTTCGGCTCCTGCATGTCTTCAAACATTCAAAGACCTGCACACGCTTCGCATGAACAGGGCACCCCGGGTTCGGCTGTTGAAACTCAACCGCTCACTCAATCATCATGATCGTGCCCCGCAAACGCGGCAATCACCTCCTGCTGGACCTGAGGCGGCGTGTTCTCGTCATGCGAATACTCCATCGTATAACTCCCAGAACCACCAGTGATCGACTTCAACTCCGTCGAAAAAGTCTGCAGTTCACTCAGCGGCGCCTGCGCCACGATCGTGCATTGATCGCCGGGGAGCATGACCGTGTCCTGAATCTGCCCGCGCTTGGTCGAGAGATCACCCGCGATATCGCCCATCCGATCCGCCGGCACCGTGATCTCAAGATGCACGATCGGCTCGAGCAGCATCGGCTTGGCATTGATGACCGCTTCGATGAACGCACGCTTGCCCGCGGTGATAAACGCGATCTCTTTCGAGTCCACCGCGTGGAACTTGCCGTCGTACACCTCGACCTTGATCCCCGACATCGGATACCCAGCCACCGCGCCGTGATCGAGCGCGCTGCGGATCCCCTTCTCAATCGCAGGCATAAACTGACGCGGGATCGAGCCCCCCACCGTTGCGTTGACGAACTCGAACCCCTCAAGGTGATCCGCAGGCAACGGCTCGACCCGCAAATACACCTCGCCGAACTGACCAGCGCCCCCAGACTGCTTCTTGTGGCGATGGTGCCCCTCGCCCTTGCCCGCGATCGTCTCCTTATACGCAATCCGAGGCGGCTCGGTCAAAAGCTCGATCCCCATCAACGATTTGAACTTCTCGATCACCACCCGAAGATGCAACTCCCCAAGCCCACGCATCACGGTTTGTTTCGTCGCTGCGATCCGCTCGATCACCAACGACGGATCCTCGGCGAGCAGCTTGTGAATCGCGGTCGAGAACTTCGTCTCATCCGCATGATTCTTGAGCTCGATCGAGAGCCCATACATCGGCTTGGGCAACGGCAAAGCCTTGAGATGCACCGAATCGAGATCATGCCCCTCATGGAGCACCGCATCGAAATGCACATCGTCGATCTTCCCGATCGCCCCGATATCACCCGGGCCCAGCTCGTCGACCTCGTGCGATTCCTTCCCCTGACGCTTGAGCAGATGCCCAATCTTCACAGGCTTCTTCGCATCACCGATGATGATTTCTGATTTGGATCGCAGCGTCCCTTGATGCACACGGAACACCCCGAGCTTGCCGACGAATGAATCGGTCGCGACCTTGAACACATGGGCAAGCACAGGCTTGGACGCATCAGGGTCGGCATTGAACTCATGCTCCTCGCCGCCCTCTTCATCGCGCTTCAAAAACGGTCGCGGGTTGCCTTCGAGCGGGCTCGGCAGCGTCGAAGCGATCACATGCAACAACTGCTCGATCCCCGCGCCGCTCTTGGCCGAGCAGAAACAGATCGGAACCAGATGCGCCTCGCGCATCGCCTTCTCGAACACATCGTGGAGCTGCTGCTTGGTGATATTCGTCTCGTCGCCATCTTCGAGATATTTATCCATCAGGTCATCTTGCATCTCGACAATCTGTTCAATAATGGCCTGGTGCGCCTCCGCTTCCGAAGAAAAAAGCGTGTCCCCAGCACCTTCATCATCGAAGACCGAGATCACGCTTGTGCGATCGGGCGAGGGCAGATTGATCGGGAGACATTCGCTGCCGAACTCCTCCTGGATTGATTCAATAAGGGTTTCAAGATCACACTGATCATCATCAATCTTATTGATAATCATCATCCGAGGCAGATTCCGCTCTTTGGCGATCCGCATCATCCGGCGCGTCATCGGGGCGATCCCATCATGCGCGTCCACCACCACGCAGATCGTCTCCACCGCTGGGAACACCGAGATCGCCTGCCCAACGAAATCGCCGAGCCCCGGCGCATCAATCAGGTTCACCATGTGCCCCTCGTGATCAAAATGGAGCATCGAGGTCCGCAGCGAATGCTTGTGGTGTTTTTCTTCTTCGGACCAATCCGAGAAGGTCGTCCCATCTTCGATGGTGCCCATCCGGTCGATCGTGCCTGTTGAAAAAAGGAGGCGTTCGGCAAGGAGTGTCTTGCCTGAACCAGTTTGTCCTACGAGTGCAATGTTTCTGATATCCGCCGGGGATTTGAGTGCCATAGCGTGCCGCCTCCTTTCGGCGGGCAGTATCGGCCCTCGAACGCCGCAGGCCGAGATCGCCCGCAATCAAGATGTTCTGAGCACACGGGCAGATCACCCGGTGCGACATTCATTCTAGCAGCATTCGGATCAAATGAAAGAGCAAACCGGACAGATTCATCCAATGACACTTAGCCTCCCCCAGATGTCTGATATGTATTTATTTACAATTTATGCACATATTGCGCATCTTTTGATTTCAAGGAAAATAAACAATAAATCGCCATCAAAGTTGTTGTGTTTGTTATCACATTGCGGTACGCTCCGCCCGGGACGATATTCGCAAACATGTATTTAAAAGGAGTTCGAGATGAAGAAAATGTTCACAATTTTGCCGATGATACCAATCCTGCTGATGCACACATCAGCGCAAGCCCAGCTCAGTTATCAACTTGGAGATGCGGCTGTTGGTGGGGATGTTGAATGGAGTGCATTAGGAAGGATCAACTGGAAACCATTGACCGGCGGACCTTGGAATAACAACCCGGGAGGATTCTTCGGAACCGGTTCAACCGTTCCGACCATGTCGCCCTACGGCGATATCCTCGCCTACACCGCAGGTGGCGTCGGCGATGTCGACGGAGACGGCTACGGCGATTATGCCGTCACATGGTATGAAGCAGACATGGATCGTGGTGACCCCTGCGGCAACCACCCCGTCCCATGGTCAACCAACAACAATACCGTCGTCAATCCGAGCGGAAGTGCACCCGAAAGAATCGGTTTCATCCGTGTCATGTCGGGCAACCCATCTGGCGGTACCAGCGGCACATGCACCGATGCTGACGAAGCAACTGGGGTCATTGACACCCTCAATGTCGATGGATCCAACCAGACTAACTACATCCGAAGAATCGGGGCCCCGGTTGCCTACTTGGGTGATCCAGATGTCGAATCAAACTTCTGGGGCAACGGCGATAATGACCTCTGGTCACATGAGATCACAACACTCGGCGATATCGACGGCGATGGACGCGACGAAATGATGCTCTCTGCCAATCGCGGGCAGGCCGGGATGGTCGAAATTTGGGCTTATTCAAACAGATACCACAATGATTCAAACAACACCGAAGATCGTTGGGTTCGCCTTCTCACCATTACGGGGGTAAACGACTCCTCCGTCACCGAGGAGTTCGGGTACCAATCCTACGAAGGCCCGCCGCCGGACCTGACCAACATGAGCTTCGGGCGAGACTTCAACGACGACGGACAGCCCGACCTGATGATCGCGTCGAAGTTCTACAATGATAACAACACTTCCAGAAACGAATCAGTTGGGGCCGCCTGGGTATTCATGCTTCCCAAATCCAATGTATTCGCAGAAGTTGACCGTGTGAGCCCCGACTTGTGCGATGCCGAAAGCAATCGCGATGGCTCCACAGTCGCCGACGATATCGTCGATCTTCTTCCACTGAAACTCACGACGAATGATTACAGTGTCCGGATCACTGGGCATCAGGAGAAACAGGTAGGCCATTCAGGGACATATTACCCTCGCCACTTTGGATACGATATCAGCCCCGCAGGCGATATCGACGACGATGGATACCTCGATCTCACTGTGAGCGCTCCATACCACTATGATGATGCCGCATACGCCAGTTATGTTGCGAATCCATCTACAGCACCTGCTGCACACACCGGACGCTTGTATTTCTTCCTCTCCGACTCAAGTGTGCGCACAAACTCACTTCAGATGAATGAATTAAGCCCAAAGCATTATCTTGATGCCGGCTCATTCTCCGTCGCGAAATGTGGAAGCACTTTCTTCACATACAAAAACAAAACGAGAAAAATGTCCTCGAATCAAATCAGCTTTGATTCAAGCAAAGCCGACTATGTCATGGATGGATCTTCTCCAGCATCAAACTTTGGTCAAGCCCCATTCGCAGGCGGCCTGATCGCTGGCGTGAGCCTCAACAACGGTGCCTCAGATACTGACCCCGATCTGGTTGTTATGGAAGGAGTGCGAAACCGTTTTTATGTATTTCACGATATCCAGAGCACCATCGCCACGGATGTCACTAATAACGGAGCACCAATATCAACTCGCCTCCTTTGGGATGCCGACACAACCAACTGGATGAACAATCCTGCCGGAGTCGTCTTTGATAAATCCATGGTGTATGAGGTTACATCAGGTACTGATGGCTCAGAGCAAGGAGTTGCTGTAAAGGGTGTCCGCTCATTACCAATCCCCGCCAGTTTCCCAACAATATATGACTTCGATGGCGATCAAGTTCAAGATCAATCCCTCTATGCAGGAATCACGGATGTTCGAGTGGCCGGCGATCAGAATGGAGATGGGGACTGCGAAATAATCGTTTCAACCCAGGCGGTTTGGTGGTATCAAACGAATGGAACGCCCATTATTGGTGCCCAACGGCAGGCAAATATTGTTCTCGATATCGATGAGAACCAATCCGGTCAGCCAACCGTTTCCCTCATCGCCGAATATCTCCCTGAATCCTTTGACTTTGAAGAAATAGCCTTGAGGACTCCACGCTATACAAGTCAGCCAAACTCCTTCAATGCAGGTTCGTCCATTGTCAGAACATTTGGCGTCTCCGTTTGGCCGCTCTGGAACTCGCCCAACACATCCGTCACTCCAAGCAACCCCGACGGAATAGATGACTTGATCTTCGGCGTTCGCTATTTCCCAAGACGAGTCTCCAAATACCCGAGCAACGATAAAACCACTTGGCTCAATATCCCCGGCGTAGGGGCAGGAAACCCAGCATATACCGGTAAAGCCTACGACCAGATGACCCTTGTCCCAGCGGGCAAGGCCTATCTGGTTCGTACACCAAGACAATAAGCACCGCTTGACAAACTCATAAGAACCCACAGACGCCACCACCCCGTGGCGTCTTTTTTCATGCCCAATCACATCGCCCGCCACACCTTCATCCCCTGCTCCACGCATACGATCCACCAATGAAAATCGCACTCGCACAGCTCAATCCAACCGTCGGGGATCTCCAAGCCAACAAGCAACGCATCATCGACGCCATCGACCGAGCACGCGAGCTCAACGCCGATCTCGTCGTCTTCTCCGAACTCATCATCTGCGGCTACCCCCCCCGCGACCTGCTCCAAGTTCAAGGCTTCGCCGCCGAGTGCGCCGCGATCATCGAATCCATCGGCGAGACCCACACCAAAGACATCGCTGCCGTCCTCTCGACCCCGCTCCCCAACGAGCACGACGGCTCGATCGCCAATGCGCTGCTCGCGTATCACAACAACACGCACCTCGCCACCTATCGCAAACGCCTGCTCCCCACTTACGATGTCTTCGACGAGGACCGCTACTTTGCGCCCGGGCACCAACCATGTGTCATCGAAATCGCGGGCATCAAGCTCGGGCTTGCGATCTGCGAGGATCTCTGGAAGGGCATCGATGCCGGGTTCGCCGATCGCTATGCCAATGAGCCCGATCCCGTCGCCCAGCTCATCGACGCGGGCGCGCAGATCATCATCTCTCCCTCCGCAGCCCCCTTCGTGCTCGGCAAAGAACACAAGCACATCGACATCCTCGCAACCCACGCAAAGAAGCACCGCGTCCCCGTTATCTCCGTCAACCAGATCGGCGCCAACGACGATCTCATCTTCGCCGGTCAATCCGCAGCCGTCAATGCAAACGGACACATCGCTGCGCAGTGCAAAGGATTCGAAGAAGACCTCATCATCATCGACACCGAGCAACTCGACCCCATCACCCCACCACCAGCCGACGATGAACGGCTCATCATCGACGCCCTCACCCTGGGCGTGCGCGACTATGTCACCAAGTGCGGGTTCAAACAAGTCTGCCTCGGGCTCTCGGGCGGGATCGACTCCGCGCTCGTCGCTGCCCTCGCCGTCCGCGCGCTGGGCCCGACCAATGTCCTCGGCGTCTCGATGCCCGGAAAGTTCAGCTCCGATCATTCGATCACCGACGCCTACGAACTCGCCCAAAACATGGCCATGCGCTGCATCACCATGCCCATCGAGACTGGTTTTCAAGGGATCTGCGCCTCGATCAACCCCGCATTCGATTCCATCGACCAGCCCAAACTCGGCGAAATACTCCCCGACATCACCCAAGAAAACCTCCAGTCCCGCATCCGAGGCACCATGATGATGGCGCTCTCGAACCGCACCGGGGCCCTCGTTCTGACCACCGGGAACAAGTCCGAGATCGCTGTGGGCTACTGCACACTCTACGGCGACATGAACGGCGGGCTCGCCGTCATCGCCGACCTGCCCAAAACAATGGTCTTCAGAGTCTGCCGATACATCAACAAACACTTCCAATCGCTTGGCTTCAACGCGCTCCCGATCCCAACCAACACCATCGAAAAACCGCCCAGCGCCGAACTCGCGCCCAACCAGCTCGATTCCGATTCACTCCCCGACTACGACACCCTCGACGAAATCGTCGAGCGCCACATCGAAGGACACCAGAACGCATCACGCATCATCGACGAAACCGGATTCGATACAGAGATCGTCACCCGCATCTGCAAACTCATCGACCGCAACGAATACAAACGCCAGCAGATGGCAGTCGGATTAAAAGTGACAAGCAAAGCCTTCGGCCCGGGCCGCCGCATGCCCATCGCCCACCGCTACACCCGCTAAGCATCTTGGTCATGCTCCCTGCCAACGATCCGCTGCTGCGATCGCCTTGCCGCACTCTGGGCACACATCCGATTCCAACTCATACAACAAATACCCACACCCGCACCTGGGCTCCTCGACCTCCACCCGAATCTTGAGCCGACACGAACTGCACCGTGATTCCTTGTTCGATTTCGCCTCGATCGCTGATTGACAACGCGGACAGGTCATTGACACCGGCATCGAGCCCGAAAGCACCCCCGGCTCAATATCATCAGCCTTTGAACCAAACAACGCCACCACCCCCGTCGCGATCGTCGTCCCCGTCGTCAGAATCACACTGATCCACACCACCCGAAGATAACTACGCCCCCAATACCCCGTCCCCTCAGACACAAATCCAAGGACAATAACTCCTACCGTCGCCAACGCAAAGACAACCGATCCCCACTTGAGCACCAACCCACCAAACCCTCTGGCTTTGATCGGCCACACAAAGACCCGATGCGCCAGCCCGCCCGCAAGCGCGAGCGAAATCCCGCCAACCGACATCACCACGCTCTCCCAATACAGATTCATCGGGCGCCAAAACCAGATACTCACGAGGAAAAATGCCAACGAAAGAATAAGCCCGATCAGGCTCAGCCGTTGAGTAATCGGCATCCGCTTTCCGTAGATCACCAACCCCATCGCCCCGAGCGCATACAACCCGACAAGTATGAGCGACCCGAGCAACTCATCGCTGCCTTTCCACCGTGGAAACAGCACCGCGATCGTCCCCCCGATCATCGCCATCGCGACAAACCCGAGAAATCCCCAAAGCATCAACCGAACCTGACTCGAACTCATCACCCGCTCCATTCAAACAGAACCAAGTCATTCGCCACCAGCGAACAACGAGTACCACTCACGCCTACATATCTACAAGCGCCCTCAGCTGCTGCCATCGCGCATCCGGTCAATCCCCTTGGGGAACGGATAGCTCGGGAACACGCCGACATGGGCATAGTTCCACATCGCAGGCGAAGGATACACATCGCCGCGATATCCAGAGTCGTGCATCGTCTGCACCACCGTCTCGAAGCTCGGCTCGCTCAGATTCGCATCATCCGTCACCAGATTGTTCGACATCGCGCCCAAAAACGACACCGAACACACCGGGCGACGATCCGCACGCCCTTGGAGCATCTTGTTGATCGTCCGGAACCCACGCGACAAATCACCCACCGTAAAATACTCCCGCCCCCGCGGGCGCAGCAACGCCAGCACCAGCACCGAATCGAGATCATACTTCAAAATGTAAGGCTCGCGATCATGGGCCGCGTGCACCTGCACCGATTCCTGGAACATTTTGGCATAACTCGTCACCGCCGTCGGCGACCACTGCGAGGTTGTCAACAACGACACCATCTGGGCAACCACCCCATGCGAGTTATCCGAGTCATTGACGCCACAGATCACGGCCCGATACCGCCCATCGAGCACATCGGCCAACAAATCCTGCCCCCACATCACCCGAATCCGCGACCCAGACTGCGGCGCCCCATGCTCCGAAGGCAACAACGACACCCGATCCGGAAACGAATCCGCCGAGAGCAGATCATCCGCCCCATCATTGTAAATCTGAACACTCGTATTCTTCGACATCGTTGACTCCTCTTGCTTGCGCTGCGATTGTACCACAGGATCACACACCGATGTCTACGCCCGCAAAAATCAAAACGAAAAAAGACCCTTCAAGCATTACCTTGAAGGGTCCTAAAGTTGGCGATAACCTACTTTCCCGCTGAACAGTATCATCGGCATGTCGGGCTTAACTACTGTGTTCGAGATGGGAACAGGTGTGACCCCGACATTATGGTCACCAACAATCACGAAACAAACCGATTTCTCGATTCGTCATGACTGACAAAGATTACGACGAGCGGAGAAGAGAGACGAATCTCTCTTCGCGACAAATAGAACTTGAAATACTTACTGTAGAAACTTCTGTTAGAAAGCTTCTTGAAATGCTAAAAAATGCGTTGAAATGGTTTCGAGTCACCTCGACCAGTTTTCGATTGTGCTTGTCTCACCATTATTTACACAATGGATCTTACTCTGCTGCGAAGGCAGCAGACTCAAACAAATCGGCACTTGGTCGGAATGATCAAACCTTCGACCGTTAGTACCGCTCAGCTGAAGACTTCTCAGTCCTTACACTTGCGGCCTATCAACCTGGTAGTCTCCCAGGGGTCTCTCGTACAAGACTAGCAAACCTGATCTCGAGGGGGGCTTCCTGCTTAGATGCTTTCAGCTGTTATCCCTGCCCGACGTAGCTACCCTGCGATGCGCTTAGCAGCGCAACAGGATCACCAGGGGTCAGTCCAACCTAATCCTCTCGTACTAAAGTTGACTCCTCTCAAGTTTGCAACGCCCACAGCAGATAGGGACCGACCTGGCTCACGCCGGTCTGAACCCAGCTCGCGTACCGCTTTAATAGGCGAACAGCCTAACCCTTGGGACCGCCTTCAGCCCCAGGATGCGATGAGCCGACATCGAGGTGCCAAACCGCTCCGCCGCTATGGACGCTCGGGAGCGATAAGCCTGTTATCCCCGGAGTACCTTTTATCCGATGAGCTACGACGCTTCCACACGCGATCGCAGGATCACTAGAGCCCTCTTTCGAGACTGCTCGTCCTGTCGGACTCGCAGTAAAGCTGGCTTATGCTCTTGCACTCTAAAACACGGTTTCCATCCGTGCTGAGCCAACCTTTGCACTCCTCCGTTACTCTTTAGGAGGAGACCGCCCCAGTCAAACTACCCGACACACACTGTCCTCTGCCCGGATTCACGGGAATCAAAGTTAGGCCACAAACTCAAGAAGGGTGGTATCTCACCAACGGCTCCACCAGTGCCTGAACACCGGCTTCAAAGCCTCCCACCTATCCTGCACATCATGTGCTCGTGACCAATATGAGCCTG
>Ga0316204_10000935_pt1 | contig 90799 bp, 84 predicted proteins | sample 6monrhotite_MG_2_FD_205661 | JGI IMG/M metagenome (GOLD analysis project Ga0316204, IMG submission 205661) | Microbial mat bacterial communities from mineral coupon in-situ incubated in ocean water Damariscotta River, Maine, United States -... | ecosystem: Environmental > Aquatic > Marine >... | reverse complement strand
TATTTCTCCGAGGCGGAATACACGTCATTCCGCGAAGCAGAGGATTTTCTGTGGGCGGTGCGCTGCCACCTGCACCTGCTGACCAAGCGTCCGGTGGACCAGTTGACCTTCGACATGCAGCCCGAAGTTGCAGAGTGCATGGGCTTCACCGACCACGGCGGCCGACGCGCGGTTGAGCATTTCATGCAGATGTATTTCCGCCACGCCACGAAAGTGGGCGAGCTGACGCGGATCTTTCTGACGGCGTTGGAACAGCGGCATGTCAAGAAGATGCCGGGTCTGCTAAAACTGCTTAGCCGCCGAAAGCGGGTCAAACCCGGCTACAGGGTAGATCTGAACCGTTTGAATGTTGCCGAACCCTCGGACTTCCTGGCTGACCCCTTGAACTTGCTGCGCATCTTCGAAGAAGGCTTGCGGACGGGCATGCTGATCCACCCGGACGCGATGCGCCTGATCGCGGCCAATCTGGACCGGATCGACACCGATATCCGCGAGAACCCGGAAGCGGTGCACATTTTCATGGACCTGCTGCTCAAGCGCGGGAACCCGGAACGCGCGTTGCGGCGGATGAATGAGTTGGGTGTACTGTCGGCCTTTATTCCCGAATTCGAACACATCGTGGCGATGATGCAGTTCAACGTCTACCACCACTACACGGTCGACGAACACACGATCCAATGCATCAGCATCCTGGCGCAAATAGAGCGCGGTGAGTTGATCGAGGAACTCCCCGTCGCCTCGCGCATTCTGGAGGAAGGGGTCAACCGCAAGATCCTGTTTATCGCGCTGCTGCTGCACGACATTGCCAAGGGCCGGCCTGAGGATCACTCCGTTCTGGGCGCGCAAATGGCCCGGCGCATTGCCACACGGCTGCGATTGAACGCGCTGGAAATCGAAACCGTCGAATGGCTGGTGCGCAACCACCTTGTCATGTCGGACGTGGCGCAAAAGCGCGATATCGGCGATCCCCGCACGGTGCGCGATTTTGCCAAGAAGATGAAATCCAAGCGGCGGCTGGACTTGCTGACGGTTTTGACGGTCTGCGATATTCGCGGTGTCGGCCCGGGCACGTGGAACAACTGGAAGGCCGTGCTTCTGCGTCAGCTTTATGCCGATACCGTCGAAGCCCTGGATAAGGGCGTCGAGGCGCTGAACCGGTCGCACCGCGAAACCGAGGCCAAACGCGCCCTGCGTGAAGCGTTGAAAGACTGGCCGCGCGCGGTGCTGCGCCAGGAAACCACACGCCATTACGGCCCCTATTGGCAGGGCCTGCCGACAGAAACACATGTGGTTTTTGCCCATCTGCTGCGCGACCTGCCCAACAGCGAAATCCGCATTGATCTGCGCCCGGATAACGAGCGTGATGCGACGCGGGCCGCGTTTGCCCTGGCAGACCATCCTGGCATCTTTTCGCGCCTGGCGGGGGCGCTGGCGCTGGTTGGCGCCAATATTGTCGATGCGCGCACCTATACGTCGAAAGACGGGTTCGCCACGGCCGTGTTCTGGATTCAGGATGCCGATGGCCATCCCTATGAGGCCGAACGCCTGCCACGTTTGCGCGAGATGATCCGGCGGACGTTTGCCGGCGAAGTTATCGCCACCGACGCGTTGAAGGACCGCGACAAGGTCAAGAAACGAGATCGAAAATTCCGCGTATCGACGGTGATCTCTTTCGACAACGAAGGGTCGGATATCTACACAATCATCGAGGTGGATACGCGGGACCGCCCGGGGCTGCTTTATGACCTGACGCGCACGCTGGCGGCGAACAATATTTCAATCGCCAGCGCGGTAATTGCCACCTACGGCGTTCAGGTTGTTGATACCTTTTATGTCAAGGATATGTTCGGCCTGAAACTGCACACCAAATCCCGCCAGGACGCGTTGGAGCGCAAGCTGCGCGAGTCCATTGCGGCGGGTGTGGAACGGGCTGGTATGGGATGAGGATGGAAATTCGGACGCAACAAGGCGTTTCGAAACGCCTTGGGACCGGCGGATGGGCCGTGCAAAGTACTGCGCCAAGTACTGCGCCAAATACTGCGCCAAATGCTGCGGCGCGTTGTGCCGTACGGGCCGCCGCGCGCGGTGCAAGGATTTTCGAAAATCCTTGCCGCCAGATGGCATGCCGATGACCCCAATTCGCCTGATGCGCGCCTTTGCAACCGTTGGCGGCTGGACCATGGCCAGCCGTATCCTGGGGTTTGTGCGTGACATTCTGATTGCCCGGTTCCTGGGTGCTGGCGCCGCGTCGGACGCGTTCTTCGTCGCGTTCTCGCTGCCCAATATGTTCCGCCGCTTCTTTGCCGAAGGCGCCTTCAACGCGGCTTTCGTGCCGATGTTCACCCGCAAGCTGGAGCAGAACGCTGGTGACGCGCAGGATTTCGCGCGTGATGCTTATTGGCTGATGGCCAGCTTCCTGATCGCTTTTACCTGTCTGGCGCTGTTCCTCATGCCATTCCTTGTCTGGATCATGGCCGCCGGGTTCACCGCAGATGATCGGTTTGACCTGGCTGTTGTCTACGGGCGCATCGCCTTTCCCTATATCCTGCTGATATCGCTGACCGCGCTGATATCCGGCATGTTGAACGCGACCGGCCGTTTTGCCGCCGCTGCGGCGGCGCCTGCATTGTTGAACGTGGTGTTTATCCTGGGGCTGACGCTGGCCGCGCTTCAGGGCTGGCCCGTGGGGCTGGTTTTGGCGTGGTCCATTCCGCTGGGCGGCATCGCGCAGTTGGTTGTCGTGTTTTATGCGCTGCGACGGGCAGGCTTCAGCCTGCGCATCCGCCGCCCCCGCCTGACACCTGACCTGAAGCGCATGCTGATCATTGCCGTCCCCGCGATCCTTGCTGGTGGCGTGACGCAGATCAATCTGGTGGTCGGCCGGCAAGTGGCCTCGTTCACCGACAGCGCCATTTCCTGGCTATCTTACGCCGACCGGCTCTATCAGCTTCCGCTGGGTGTCGTGGGCATCGCTGTGGGTGTCGTGTTGCTGCCCGAACTGGCGCGCCGCCTGCGGGCCGGCGAAGACCAGGCCGCACGAGAGGCGTTTTCGCGCGGGATGGAGTTTGCGCTGGTGCTGACACTGCCCGCTGCCGTCGCGTTGGTGGTCATTGCCGAGCCGTTGATTTCCGTCTTGTTCCAGCGCGGCGCGTTCAGCGCGGATGATGCGGCGGCCACCGCCGTGGCGCTGGCGATTTATGGGGCTGGCCTGCCCGCGTTCGTGCTGCACAAGGTCTTGCAACCGCTTTATTTTGCACGCGGCGATACCAAGACGCCGTTTCGGTATGCGCTGGTGGCGATGGTGGTCAACGCGGCCATTGCGGTTGGGTTGATGCCGCTGGTCGGCTTTTTGTCCGCCGCCCTGGGCACCACGTTGGCGGGGTGGGCGATGGTCTGGCAATTGTGGCGCGGTGCGCGGGGGATGGGCGATGCCGCCCGCCCTGACGCCCGGCTGTTTGACCGGCTGTGGCGCATCGTGTTGGCCAGCCTTGCCATGGGCGCAGCCATCTGGGTGGCGGCGGTCTTGCTGGACGCCCCGCTGCATGGATCATTGCGCGGGTTGGCGCTGTTGGCCGTCGTTTCTGTCGGCGCGGTCAGCTATTTCGGAACCGGTGCTTTGATCGGCGCGTTCCGCATGGCCGATTTCAAGTCAGCCATGCGAAAAGGGCGCTGATCACTTGCTGATCGCGCGGTAACCCCAGATCAGGATCACGGCCCCGACCAGCCCGGCAATCAGGTTGCCCAGAAGGCCCGAAAAACTGACGCCGACCAGGCCAAACAAGAAGTTGGCGACGATTGAGCCAACAATCCCAAGGACCACATTCACGATAATCCCGGTGTTAGATTTCATGATCGTCGAGGCAATCCAGCCCGCGATCCCACCAATGATGATTGCACCAATCCAGCCCATGTCCGCCCCTTTTTGTTACGACATCGGGCAGACTAGCGAATTGCGGGAACGGTTCAAGCCTCTAGCCGGGTCGCAACCAAACCGACTAACCCCGACCACGAAGGCGCGCGCGCAAGGCCCGCCAACTGCCTGGCCCCAGTCCGGTGGCCGACAGGCCGAACCCCAACGCAAAGGCGGCGACTTCGGCAATCCAGGCTGGCCCGGCCTCGGCCATCAGGCCAAAGGCCAGCCGAGCGACCAGCAGCAGACCAATCATTGCAAAGGCGCGGCGTTGCTTTTCCACGTCGCCGGCCGCCTGCGTCCATTTCAGCCAGGTGAACCCGCCCACCAGAGCGAACGCCATTGGCATTCCGCCGATCAACCAGCCGGTCTGATCCGCCCCCAGAACCAACCCGAATATCACCGCCGCGATCACCGGAACCACCAACGCCAAGACCAGAAAACGGATGCCCCCGAAGGCCTCGGCCACGGCTTTGCCCAGCGCCGCGATCAGAACACAGACAAACAGGGCATGCATCAGCGTGCCATGGATGAAGCTGAACGTGGCATACCGCAGCAAATGCATGGGTGGAAACGCCCGGTTGTTCATCATCCAGTCCTGAACGCTGCTGGAATACCCAAACCGCTGGATCGCCCCGATCCGCCAACCGATCCCTTGCGCGCCACCGATCACACCCAGCGCCGCCAGTTGAAACACCGCCTCAACCCCGATCACCACAAGCAACAGCAGCCAAACGGCCCCGGGCAAGCGGTTCAACGGCGCGGCGTTGAGATCTGACAATTGGTCCGATTTGGGGTCCGATTGGGCGTTGGTGTGCAGGTCTTCGGTCATGGCGGCTCCTCTGGGGCGTTCGGTTGACGCCCCGTCCTGCCAGCGATAAGCGAGGCGCAAGGTTTTTTCCACCACGGAGTGCCGCCGATGGCCGACCCAAAGAACAGTGCTGCACAGACGCAATTCACCCCACGTGTCTTTTCTGGCATCCAGCCATCGGGCGGACTGACGCTGGGCAACTACCTGGGCGCGATCAAACGGTTCGTAGACATGCAGGATCAGGGGATCGAAACGATCTATTGCATGGTCGATCTGCATGCGATCACCGTCTGGCAGGACCCCGCCGCGCTGCGTCACCAGACGCGTGAGCTGGCCGCCGGGTATCTGGCCGCCGGGTTGGATCCGAAAAAGTCGATCCTGTTCAACCAAAGCCAGGTGTCTGCCCATGCTGAATTGGGCTGGGTGTTCAACTGCGTGGCGCGCATGGGGTGGATGAACCGCATGACGCAATGGAAGGACAAGACAACCGGCAAGGACGCTGAAAAGTCGTCGCTGGGCCTGTTCGCTTATCCGTCGCTGATGGCCGCTGACATCCTGCTCTATCACGCCACCCAAGTGCCGGTGGGCGAAGACCAGAAACAGCATGTCGAACTGACGCGCGATATCGCCGCGAAATTCAACCATGACTACAAGGTGGACTTCTTTCCGATCACCGAACCCGTGATCGAGGGCGCGGCCACGCGGGTGATGAGCCTGCGCGATGGCACCAAGAAGATGTCGAAATCCGATCCGTCGGACAATTCGCGCATCAACCTGACAGACGACGCCGACAAGATCGCCTCAAAAATCCGCAAGGCCAAGACCGATCCGGAACCGCTGCCGGAAACCATGGACGGGCTGGCCGACCGGCCCGAGGCGCGAAATCTGGTCAACATCTATGCCGCACTGTCGGGCATGGAGAAATCCGCCGTGCTGGCAGAATTCGCCGGGCAGGGTTTTGGCGCGTTCAAGCCCAAGCTGGCCGATCTGGCGGTGGCGTCACTGGCGCCGATCTCGGTTGAAATGGGCCGGCTGATGCAGGACCCGGCCGAGATTGACCGGATCCTGGGCGACGGCGCAGACCGCGCCGATGCCATCGCCACGCCAATCCTGGACCGCACGCTGGAAATCACCGGCATGATCCGCTCGCGCAGACGATAACGGGGCGCGTGGAACGACCAAACGCCGGAGACGTCGGCGCAAGGGTGGGTGGCGGGCAGGCCTGCGGCGAGCGCGGGGGCGTTGCCCCCGTTTTTTGAGTATTTGGGGAAAGATGAAGCTGGCGTGCACGGCGCCTTGGCTGCGGCGTGGCGTGTGGCATGTGTTGGCAGGCCTTGTCTGCCCGGGTGGACGGCGTCACTGTGCCCCTTGTGAAACGATCTGAGAACACGTCCAAACGACATCGCCGCGCCCTTTGGGTGGAACGCGGCCTGTTGGCATTGGTCACCGCCGCGTCGCTGGTATGGACCGGCTGGTGGCTGCAGGATCTGGCCCGCACACCTGGGGCGGCACTGTTGGTGGACCGCGCGGCCTCTTCCTTGGCCGCCACCTATGAGCGCCGCCTGTCGGCCAGCGCCACACCCCAAGCGCTGGCCGCGCGCCTGTCAGAACGCATGCAAGACACCCCACGCGACTGGGTGGTGATCGACGCGCTGAAAACCCTGGCCAACGCCCAGGGCGTCGCCCTGCCCGCGGACCTGTTGGCCCGGTATCAGGCGCTGAATGCCGAGGACAACGGCTGGATCGCCACTGGCCTGTCCTGCGCCAGTTGCGCCTGGGATCTGCAGAGCTGCGAATTGACCGCGGCGCTGGCCTGTGGCGTGGCGGTCAATCTGACGGTGGTGGGCGACGTGGTCGCGCTGACGCGGGAAAGCGGGAATTATGTGGCGGGCAACCCGGTGGATCAGGTGGATGTCGGATTGGCCTTTGTCGGGCTGGCGGCGACCGGGCTGGTCGTTGTTTCGGGCGGCAGTTCGATGACGGTCAAGGGTGGTGCGGCGCTGATGCGGATCGCGCATCGGACCGGGCGATTGGCGCCAGAATTGCTGGCCGTCTTTCGGCGTGCGTTTGTTAGCGGGATCGACTGGGCGCGCGTGCCAGCCGTGCGCAATGCAGATGATCTGGCGCGGGTTGCCCGGCCCGCGGTGCTGCGGCCCGCGGTTGACGTGGCGCAGGATCTGGGGCGGCTGAATGCCCGGTTGGGCACGCGCCAGACCCTGTTTTTGATGAACACGATTGACAACGCTGACGAGGCCGCCCGCATCAGCCGGGCGGCCGACGCCTTAGGCCCGCGCACGTTGGGGGCCTTTGAAATGCTGGGCAAATCGCGGTTCTTGCGGGTCGGCGTGCGGCTGGCGGATGAAGTTTGGGCGGTCGTCATTGGCGTATTCGCCGCGATGACCTCTGCCCTCAGCCTGTTGGCGCCGGTGTTCGGGCGGATGGGCAGAATTGCGGTGCGCGGCGTGCTCCGCCTCACGCTGCGCTAACCAAGTTTTCGGCAGGTCATTTCTGCGTTCGGCGGGGTGACTGCGTGCGAGTCAGTTGCTATCCAGCCATTGCATGAACCGGTCCTCCATGAAGTTCTCGCAGCCGGTAGAACAGGCCCCATTGGAAATCTCTGCGCGGTCAAAAATGGCTTGCTGGTCAGCACTTGAAAGCCCGCCGGCAGAAAGATCTCGGTGCATTTGCTGTTCGATTTGGGCGCATCGAGCTGCCCAACATTGACCATAGAATCGGGTCCGCGCCTCATCTGCCGTTTCGGCGATGGCCCCAAGGGTTGATCCAGCAGTGAAGGCCAAGAGCATGGCAAGGCGTTTAAACATTGGTATTCCTTTTGCGTAAAATTCGGGTTTTCAATTCGGAACATTTGCCACTCTATAGAAAAAGCCCTTAGCGGGACGACAAATCCTTTCAGTGACCTCAGCCCGTGCCTGCCGCCCGCTTGGTTTGCATACGCTTGGCCAGTGCGGCAGTGAGTGTTATCGCTGGGCTTGAACCACCAAAAGGGCCCGCCATGACCGAGCAACCCATCCCCGTTACCTTGCTGACCGGATTTTTGGGATCGGGCAAAACAACCGTGTTGAACGCGCTTCTACGCCACCCGGGAATGGACCGGGCTGCCGTGGTGATCAACGAATTCGGCGAAATCGGGTTGGACCATGATCTGATCGAATCCTCGACCGAGGCGATGGTGCTGATGCGCTCTGGCTGCCTGTGCTGCGAAGTTCGGGGCGATCTGGCGCAAACTCTGGCCGGCTTGCGGAACCGTCGCGAGGCCGGAGAGATCGCCTTTGACCGTGTCGTGATCGAAACAACGGGCATCGCAGACCCCGGACCGATTGTGCAGACGCTGGTGATGGACGCAGAGCTTTCCTATGACTTCGCGCTGGACGGCGTGCTGACCACCGCCGATGCGGCCACCGGCGCACGCACGCTGGACCGACATTTCGAGGCCGTACAGCAGGTGGCCATGGCTGACCGCATCATCCTGACCAAAACCGATTTGGTGACCTCGGCGCAAACCGCAGCGTTCGAGACGCGACTGGGCGGGATCAACCCGGGTGCGGTGCGGCTCCGGGCCGACCACGGTGTCATCGACCCTGCGGTGCTGTTCGGCCTGTCCTTGCGCATGGACAGCACAAAAGATCAGGCGCTGGCCTGGGTTTCGACGGTGCCCAAAAAGGCTGCTCTACCGCCGTTGAGCGGGTTGAAGGACACCAACCCGTTTTCTGTGCCGCAGTCGCACGGTCTGTTTGCAACGGCCGCGTCGCCGCAAGGTGCCAGCCACGACGGGCGCATCACGTCTCAAAGCATCGAGATCCCAACCCCCATCTCCGCCATCGTGTTTGATCTGTGGCTTGAATCACTGCTGAATTCGGCTGCGGACGATATCTTGCGCCTCAAGGGCGTGGTGCATGTCGAAGGCATGGAAAAGCCCTTTGCGCTGCACGGGGTGCAGCACATTTTCCACCCGCCGGTGCCGCTGTCGCATTGGCCCGAGGGGGACAAGATCAGCCGGATCGTGATCATCGGACGGGACCTGCCACCGGGCTATCTGGCCGAAAGCCTCGCATTCCTGAAAAGCAAACCCGACGTAACCGAACACCGCCTGTAGGCGACTATTTTCGGATTTCCGGGCCCGCAGGCCGTTTGGGTTGCGCGAGGTCAAGGCCGTGCGCGATATCGGTTGATAAACTTTAGCCAGACCAACAGGAGGGTAGACCAATGGATCCCAGATCCACACCAATTCCCGGGCTGGCCAGTGGCATCGCGTTCTGGGCCGGCGTTTGGCAAAAACAGTTCGAACACAATCTGACGCTGATGGCCGCGATGGCTCAGGCCTTACCGCATGACAACGCGCGCGCGTTGGCCGCAGACGCCGAGTCGCATAAGGCAAAGCCCAAAGCCCCGCGCAATCGCAGCGCGACGTCATAGCCCGGCGCGGCCTGACCGGGCCGTAAGTCGTGTTTATTCGGCGGCAAGTTCCAGGGACTGAGGGCCCAGGTCGATCTCGGCCAACCGGGCGGTGACATCCCGCATGAGCGTGCTGAAATCGCCAAAGTCGGCAGAGGGGGCGATTCGCACTTCATCCATGTAAAGTGCGCGGTCGATTTCGATCTGGACGGCGTGCATCCCCTTCGACGGCTGACCGTAGCGCTGCGCGATATAGGCCCCTGCGAACGGGGCGTTGCGCGCCACTACCAGCCCGGCGTCCCGCAAAACTGATTCGACCTGTTCCAGCACATCCGCACGGCAGGATGCGCCCCAGCGATCACCGATGACGATATCCGGCCGTGTTCCGCCACGTGACAGCCGCCCATTCAGCGCGTCGCGGGGCATGGAATGCACGTCACACAACAGCACCTGACCGAATCGGCTGTGTTGCCGGTGCAGAAGGTCAGACAACGCCTGATGGTAGGGTTCCCAGTACTGCGTGATCCGGGACTGTGCTTCGGCCATCGGCAGTTTTCCGCGGTAGATCGTCCGGCCCCCCGCCACGACTCGGGCCAACACACCCAACCCAGACGTGACACGCGGGTTCAGACCGGCACGCGGCGCACCGTGGATCAACGCCGGATCCAGCTCATCAGCCGCGCGATTGAAGTCGACATAGGCGCGCGGCACCTGGCTGGTCACCAACGGCGCGCCAAAATCCGGCGCATGGGCCAGCAAAAGATCCACAAACGCGTCCTCGGATGACCGCAAGATCCGTTTATCAAGCTGCGCGGCGTCCAGGAAATCCTGCGGATACACCCGCCCGGAATGGGGCGAGGCAAAGACCACAGCAGAGGTGGCGCGCACAGGTTCCGTGATCTCGACAGCGACGGGCATTCGGAGGGCTCCTTTGGGGCTGATCATAACGATGAAAAACGGGGAACGGAAAGCCCTTGAACATGCTTGCCGTTCCTTTTATAGACCGCTGCATTGACGCGGCCAGCCCCCGGGCACCGGCTGTATGTCAGGGCGCGTAGCTCAGTGGTAGAGCACTTCGTTGACATCGAAGGGGTCACAAGTTCGAACCTTGTCGTGCCCACCATACCCGTGTATGCGGGACCGGGATCACCACGCCCCTTGCCGGGGCGTTATCGTTTCAAGGCGCTCGCGCGCCGCGAAGAGGAGAAGGCCGATGAAGGTCAAGAATTCGCTGCGCTCGCTCAAAGCGCGCCACCGTGACTGCCAGATCGTGCGCCGCAAAGGCCGCGTCTACGTGATCAACAAGACCCAAAAGCGGTTCAAGGCTCGTCAGGGCTAAGATCCGTCTGGGCATCCAGAATTCAAAGGCCGCGCCGGGCAACCGACGCGGCCTATTTCGTTCGATCAAACTTTGATCGTAAGCGAAACGGAACCGCCCACCGCAAGATCTTCGGGGTTGAACTGATGGCTGGTCACAACGCCCACACCGGCTTTCCAAACCTGCGCATAATAGGCGCCATTTGCACTTCGAATCCGAAATGTGACGCCGCCGCCCACTTCTTTGGTAACCGTCAGGGCTGGAAAATCATGTGCGTTGATGGAGCACAAGTAGTCCCTCAGCACTGCGTCTGCCGCATCAACGACCGTGACAACAACGTCGACGCATTTGGGCTTCAGGGAGCCATACACGACTGGGGAAGTTGATTTTGCCTGTTCTTCTTCCTGTTTCGCACTCTCATCGCCTTGTTCGGCGGGTTGAAAATTCAGAACTTGCTCGCCGGCTTTGGCCCGTGTTGCGGCGCATGGCCCGCAATCGATGTCTTCGCAGTCATCAATGCGCACAACGATATCGCCCCCTTTTTGCAAATTGAGGACGAGTCGATGATTCCAATTGTGAAAATGCGGTTGCAGAAGGTTTCCCGGCCCGTGCACATATATCTTGGTCTGCGCAGCCTTCGTCGGATGGCAAAACTCAAGGCCGCCCTGTGGGATTGGCTCATTGTGATACATCCAAGGCGTGCCGTTTGGCCTTAGGACTGACGCCGTGAAGCCGGCCAGCGCCTGGTCGTTCTTGTCGCGAACAAACAACTTGTATTCTGGCATGGTTCTTCCTTTCGTAGAGAACACCTGCTCTGAAAGACTTCTTTTTATCGTTGGCGGGCAGTTTTACATCAATATCTGCGAGGACGCGAATCGCGCCTGACCCAGATGCAATGGTGCTAGTTAAAGCGCACGCGCATGGCCCCAAAAGCTGCACCAGCGTTGGAAATGTTTCATCCAATCAGCAACATTTTGGAAAGTCGCCCCATTGCGCAAAATGTGGATTTGGGCGTCGCGTGTCGGGCATGCCGCAGTGTGCCACATATTCAACGATGCTGCCCTGATCATCTTGCCGCCAATGGCCGTCAGCGGCCCGTTTCAAATGCTGTTCCAGATGGTTCGCAACACCGATCCCGTTTGCGACAACATGTGTGTTGAGCGGTGCACAAACCTGTCAGGCTGCGCCCCTATCGGGGCCGGCAATGTGGTCTATTGTGGCGAGCGGGGAGTCGAAGGTCACCCCAACCGCAGCGCCGCGCGGTCGGTCAGGTAGGGCAGCTTGGCCCGCGCCGCCGCGATGCGCGACGGGTCCAGATCGGCCAGCAACACACCGGGCCCCGCACCTGCGCGCGCGGCCTCTATCCCGTCTGGCCCCGCGACCACACTTTCGCCCAGGAACGCCATATCCCCCTGCACCCCCGCGCTGTTGGCATAGGCCAGGAACACCCCGTTCTCATACGCCCGCGCGGGGATCAGCGTGTGTGACACCCACCCCCATTGCGCGCCCAAGGCGGTGGGCACCAACACCAGATCCGCGCCCAACCCGGCGACATGGCGCACGGTTTCGGGGAATTCTGCGTCATAGCAGATCAACGTCGCAATCCGCAGGCCGCGATACGTGAACAACGCGCACCCCTGCCCCGGTGTGAAATGCGCGCCCTCAAACCCCGGTGGGATCAGCAGTTTGCGCTGATGCGTCAGCCGCACGCCATCGAGGCCAAAGGCCTGCGCGGAATTGAACAGGGTCGCGCCGTCCCGTTCGGCATAGCCGTAGTGGATCGCCACGCCCGCCTGCGCGGCCAGCCCGGCGATGGCGACGGCGGTGGGGCCATCGCGGGGTTCGGCCCGGTCCGGCACGGCATCGCCAATCATGTAACCACAGGCGAACATTTCAGGCAGCACCAGCAGGTCAACGCCCGCAAGCCCCGGCAGGATCCCGCGCAGCCAGTCCAGACGGGCGGCAGGTGTGGGCAGGTCGGCGGGGACCTGCCCGATGGCCAGCCGGAACCCCGTCACTGATCCGTCACCAGCAGTTCGCGGGGGTATTGGGTCAGATATTCACAACCCGTTTCGGTGACGACAATGCTGTCCCCGATCCGCCCAGCCGTGACCCCGTCCACCGAAATCCCGCCATCGACGGCAAAGGTCATGCCGGGTTGCAAGACGGTTTCATCGCCCGCCTTCAACTCCGGCGCTTCCAGATAGGCGACGCCGATGGAGCGGCCGGTGCGGTAGCCGGTCTGATAGCCACGTTCGGCGTAGACCGCATTGGCGGCTGCCGCCACGTCCTGCGCTTTCACACCGGGGCGAATGGCGGCAATGGCGGCTTGTTGAGCGTCGATCGCGGCTTGCTGGACGCGTGCGCCATCGTCCGACACCTCGGCAATATGGAACATGCGGTCAAAGCCCAGCTTGTACTGCTTGAACTGTGCCATGTTGCAAAAGCAGAAATAGACGGGATCGGCGCGCTGATATGGTTTCACCGAGGCCCGACGGTGCACCATCGACGCGTCGCGCCCGCTTTGCAGGATTTGCAGGTTGTGGATCATCGGAGAGACGAACCTCTCCCACCCGGTTGCGGTCAGAAACCCGGCCGCCTTGCGGGTGCCCGCGTCGATCACGGCAAGCGCGCTCTCAAATTCCTGCGCCCCTTCGCGCAATGACCCGTGCGCGGCGGCCATCATCGCGCCGGCGACCTCGCCCGCCTGGCGCATGACCGATATTTCCAGCGGCGACTTGATCATGCGTTGCGCGCCCAACACGGGGCCAATGTCACGCAGGGGAACACCGGGAAATTGATCATCCAGAAAGTTGCGCACGATCGCCGGGATGTCCGTCTTTTCGATCCAGATGTCAGACGGCTGCGCAGGCAAGGCCCCGGCCAGCGCCCGCCCCCAGGTGTTCTGGCCCGCGTCTTCCCAGGTGCGCACGTCCCGTACCCAGGTCATCGCGCCGACCATCTCGCTTTCCATCAGCGGCGTGATCACAACCGGGTCAGCATCTGCGGCGACCACCAGCATTGTCGGACGGCCGAATTCGATGCCCAGATACCCCCAGAAGCCCGCCAGATAAGCGATGGAGCTTTCCGATGTGAACACGGCATGACTGATCCCCTGCTCGGCCATGCGGTGCTGCAAACGGGCGGTTCGGGACTTTGCTTCTTCCAACATGGGGGCCTCGGGCTTGGACAGTTCGGCACAGCCTATGAGCCCGCGCGCACAGGAACCAACTGTTTCCGACATGCTGCGTCGCGGATTGCCCCTGCTTGCAAACAGAAAGGCCCGCGCAGGACGCACGGGCCTTTCGCTTGGGGTTGCGCGGGGATTAACGCAGGATGTCCAGCACCCCCTCGGTCAGCAGTCTTGCGACGATCGCCTCGGTCAAGAAACCGGTTACCGGCAGATCGGCGGCGCGCTGATACCGACGGATTGCGCGGCGGGTCTGGCGGTCGAATTGGCCATCCTGTGCGCCGGGCTGCAGGCCCAGACTGGCCAGACGCCGTTCGATGATCACCCGCGTGAACTGCGGCAGATTCAACGCCTGTTCATGTGCGCGCGCGGCGTCGATATCGACCTGCGGCTCTCGTGGGCCTTGCAACTGCTCAATCCGGGCGCGGGCCTGATCGACAAACGCGCCACCGGGGAAATTTTGCAGGTAATCGCGGTAGGCAGGGATCGTATCGACCCCCACTGCTACGTCCCAGGCGGCGCGGTCACGGGCCTGGGCCGCGGCGCGGCGAGCCGATTCGATCTGGTCCAGCCGCTCTTGCGCGATGTTCGCGAATATCCCGTCGGGGAACCGCTCCAGATACGCGCGCAGGCCGGCTTCGTCCTGACCGGACCCGGTATCGCGCCAATAGGCCCGGTCACGGCGTTCCTCGGCCTGTCGGCGGGCGCGGGCTTCGGCCTCCAGCTGGGCGGCACGTTGTGCGCCTTGCTGGGCCATGCTGAAGATCTGCGGGCGATCCAGAAAGCCCGTCGTGGCGACGCTGTTGGCCCCTTGCCAGGCACGGATCGCGGCGCGGGTGCCGCGCCCAAAGATGCCGTCGATTCCGCGCGGATCATACCCCAGAATGCTCAGGTCTCGCTGGATTGCCCGGCGCTCGTTGCGTGACAATCCCAGCGCCGCTTCAATGCGGTCAGGCGTGTTTTGCAAGGATTGCAACGCCTCGCGTGCCTGCGCTGCATTGGCGCCATCCGGAAATTCGCTCAGATAGGCTTGATACCCTTCAATTGAATTGGCCTCTTGTGCGGTGGACCAGGCGGCGGCATCGGCGTCAAAATCCGGCACATGATCGGCCGGAAGGAAGGACAAAAAGCGTGGTTCAAACCCCAGCAGATCGACATTGCTACGCCGACGGCTCAAGGCACCGATGTTGACACCGGGCTGCACCACGGCACGCACGAAATCCGTGATGCCGGGGCCAGAGCCGCGCACCAGTGACACACCCTGCGGCACGTCGATGTCAGCAGGGAGACCCGCGTTGAACGCCGGGTCGCCAATGACTGGAAACCCCAGATCGGCCACGGCGACGATGGCGCCACCCTGCCGCAATCCGGCAATGTCCAACACGGTCTGAAGCCGCACGCCCTGCGACTCAATCGTCTCGGCCTGCGGCAAGGCGGCGTTCACGCCCATCAGCCACGTGCCAAATTTGGCGCTGACCACATGTCCGGCATAGATGATGATCACACGCTCATAGGGGCGATCCCGCAAATTTTGCGACAAACCGGCAAAGGCCGCCTGCATGGCCGGGGCTGACAGATCCGTCGCCAGATCGACCCTGAAACCAGATGATTCCAACCTGCGCATGGTTTGCAGCACCATGCCGGCGCCCTGTGCGTTGCGGACCTGGTCATAGTCTTGGTTGGCGATGATCAGGGCGATCCCGGTCTGTGCCTGAACACTGACAATCGAGAAGACCCAAAATGTGAGGGCGATGAATAGGCGCGGGAACATGAATACCTCCGAGTAATGCGGAGATCTCAGGTTACTCGTAACTGCGCAGATCCTCGATCACCTTGCCGTCATTGGGCAACGTGCCGGGGGGAACGAGTTCGACTTTACCCCGCAGCTTGAGCGTATCCAAAAGCGTGCCTTCATACAATTTCGGATTTGATGCACGTGTTTCAATCTTCACGGTCATCACATCCATCTCTCCGTCGCGGCTGGCAATGACCCTGGCACGGCTGACTTCGTCATGGTGGCTGACAAAGGCGGCAACCTGCTCTGGGCGCACAAACATGCCTTTGATCTTGGTCGTCTGGTCCGCGCGCCCCATCCAGCCCTTGATGCGCAGATTGGTGCGCCCGCAGGGGCTGGTGCCCGGCATGATCGCTGACATATCACCTGTGGCAAAGCGGATCAGCGGGTAATCAGGGTTCAGACTGGTGACGACAACTTCGCCCACTTCCCCATAAGGGACCGGATCCCCGGTGCCTGGACGGACGATTTCCACGATCACACCTTCGTCGATGATCATGCCGTCCAGCGCATCGGTTTCATAGGCGATGTTGCCCAGATCTGCGGTGGCGTAACATTGACGGCAGGTGATGCCCCGGTCGGCATAGAGCTGTCGCAGGCTGGGGAACAAGGCCCCGCCGCCGACAACAGCCTTGGTAATCGACAGCACCTCGCCCATCTCGTCGGCCTTGTCCAGGATCACCTTCAAGTAGTCCGGCGTGCCGGCATAGGCGGTGCAGCCGATGTCCCTGGACGCGCGCACCTGCAATTCGGTCTGGCCGGTGCCGGCGGGCAACACGGCTGCGCCCACGGCCCGCGCGCCGTTTTCAAACATCAGGCCGGCGGGCACCAGGTGATAGGAAAAGCAGTTCTGCACGATATCCGCAGCGCCGATGCCGCTGGCATGCAGGAAACGGCCCATGCGCCACCAGTCGGGCGAAATGCCGCCCGGCTCATAGATCGGGCCCGGCGACTGAAAGTAATGCGCCACATTCGACACAGCGATGCCACCAAACGGCGGACGCTGCTTTTGCCAGCCCGACAAGTCGGACTTGCGCAGCACCGGCAGTTTGACCAAATCTTCGACCGTGCGAACATCACGCGCGGCATCTTGCCAGCCCTCGGGCGCGACGTTGATCGCGGACAGCCGATCGCGCAGGGCGGCGGCCTGTTCGGTGGCGCGCTGATCGGCCGAGCGGGTTTCCAGCGTATCGAAATAGGTGCTCATGGTCTCAAACGGGCGTCCCGCTCCCTGTTTGCGGCACAGGCCCAGGGTTGGGCATGCAGCAGGTCATATGTTTCCCATGCGCTGCCCAAGGGTGGGAACGCGCAGTCTCTTGGACGGCACTGTGCCGGATCAGGCCAGCCAGCGTTTGCGACGGCGATAGCTACGCACATCGCGAAAGCTTTTGCGGCCCTTGTCGGACATGCCCAGATAGAATTCCTTGACGTCGGGGTTTTCGCGCAGTGCTTGCGCTTCGCCTTCCATCACCACGCGGCCGTTTTCCAGAATGTAGCCTGTGTGCGCAAAGCGCAGCGCCACGTTGGTATTCTGTTCGGCCAGCAGGAACGTCACGCCCTGCTCTTCGTTCAGGCGTTTGACGATGGTAAAGATCTGTTCGACCAACTGCGGCGCCAAGCCCATCGACGGCTCATCCAGCAGGATCATTTCTGGGCGGGCCATCATCGCGCGGCCAATCGCCGTCATCTGTTGTTCACCACCCGAGGTATAGCCCGCCAGCGATTTGCGGCGTTCCTTCAGGCGTGGAAAATAGTCATACACCATCTCCAGATCTTCGGCGATCTTCGCCCGGCCATCGCCGCGCGTGTAGGAGCCGGTCAGCAGGTTTTCCTCGACCGTCAGGTGCTCGAAGCAATGACGCCCCTCCATCACCTGGATCAAACCGCTGGACACCTGATCCGCCGGGTTTTCACCGGACAAAAGCTGCCCACGATACGTGATGCTGCCCTTGGTAATGTCGCCACGTTCGGACTTCAGCAGCCCGGAAATGGATTTCAGCGTCGTGGACTTGCCAGCCCCGTTGCCACCCAGAAGGGCCGTAATGCCGCCTTTGGGAACAGTCAGGCTGACGCCCTTCAACACAAGGATCACATGGTTGTAGATCACCTCGATGTTGTTGACCTCAAGAAGCGTCTCGGTCTGGTTTTCGGCATCGAACATGGGGCAAGGGTCCGTTGGATAAATCGAATGAGGTGACGGGCGCACGTAAGGCGCGCCCGCCGATGTCAGTTTACATGTTGCAGTGCGACTCGATGCCGTTCTCGGCTGCGTAAGCAGCAGCATCTTCGGCAGCCAGCGACCCAACCAGTTCACGATCCGACTGGATCCAATCGCTGATCAGGTTCCAGCGATCAGCCGACGCGTCCCAGCGCTGAACCATCGCCTGACCGGAACCACCGTGGTTTTCGCACGATACGCTGAACGCAGGGCCAAAGTTCGGCAGGCCCAATTCGGCCATACGCTCTTCGGTCATGACCAGGGCTTCCATCCCGTCGCGCATTTCTGCGGGCGTGATCTGGGCGTGACCGGCAAGTTCCTGCGCGGTGCGCGCAGCTTCAGCGGCCAGCATCGCGGCATACATCCCGCGCGAGTAGAGCACGGTTCCCACCTGATCACCTGCGCCCGCGGCAAGGCCGGCGTCGATGACATACTGCTGCAGGTCAGCATAGAGCGGGTAGTCGGTGCCGGTGCCGTGCATGGTCAGCGCGGTGTAACCGTCAGCGCCGTCGCCCACCGGGCGCACGTCGTTTTCAGAACCCGACCACCAGATGCCGATGAAGTTGTTCATGTTGAAGCGGATGTTGGCAGCTTCCTGAATGGCAACCGCATTCATCACGCCCCAGCCCCACATCAGAACATAATCCGGACGCTCACGACGGATTTGCAGCCACTGCGAACCCTGCTCTTGACCCGGGTGGTCAACGGCAATCGGGTTGAACTCAAACCCATAGGTTTCAGCCAGTGCTTCCAGCGTGCGGATCGGCTCCCGGCCATAGGCCGAGTTGTGGTAGACCAGAACGATCTTCTTGCCTTCCAACGACCCGCCGTTTTCGCTGAGCAGGTAGTTGATCGCAACCGAAGCGCCGTCCCAGTAGTTCGCCGGGTAGTTGAAGACCCAAGGGAACGTATCGCCAACCATCGCCGAAGTCCGGCCATAGCCCATGGTGTGCAGCGGGATGTTATCTTCGGTCACGCGCGGGATCAGCTGGTAGGTGATACCGGTCGACAGCGGCTGGATGACCAGCGGACTGTCGGCACGGATCGATTCGTAGCACTCAACCCCGCGCTCGGTGTTGTAGGCGGTTTCACACTCGGTAATCCGGATTGGCAGGCCGCCGATGCCACCGTCGCGTTCGTTCAGCAGCGTCATGTAGTCGTGGTAACCGTCGGCGAAGGGAATGCCGCCGGGGGCGTAGGCACCGGTCCGATACGACAGCATCGGGAAGTGCAGGTCCTGCGCCAGCGCCGGAGCGGCAACAGCCAGGGTTGCCGCGATACCCGCGGCCAGTTTGATCATCTTCATTGGTTCTCCTCCCAGTCGATGACTTCAAGTATTCTTTCACCCGACCCGCTTAGTGCGGGAAGGGCCAAAGCCGTAGTTTTTCCTTGATGGTGCGCCAGATGGCAGCCATGCCATGCGGTTCGGCGATCAACACAAGAATAATCAGCGCGCCGATGATCATGACCTCCAGATGGCGGGCAAGGTCAGCCGGCCAGCCGATGGTATCCACCAGCAACAGTTTCAGGATCACCGGCAGAACAATCAGGAACGCAGCCCCCAGGAATGAGCCCAGAATAGAGCCCAGACCGCCAATGATAACCATGAACAGCACAAGAAACGACTTATTGATGCCAAAGGCTTCGCCGGCTTCCGCGGCGCCCAGGTAGACCCCGAACAGCAGCGCCCCGGCGACGCCGACGAAGAATGACGACACCGCGAAGGCGGTCAACTTGGCGATCAGCGGGTTCACTCCGATGATCTCGGCGGCGATGTCCATGTCACGGATCGCCATCCAGGTGCGACCGACGTTGCCGCGCGTCAGATTGCGGGCCAGCCACGCCATGCCGACCACAAAGATCAGACACGAGAAATAGACCGCAACCGCGCTCGCTGCGGCCCCGGTGACGGGAATGCCGAACACCGTCCGCTCGGGCATGCTGATCATGCCGGTGGCCGAGTCGTTAAAGAACCAACCGACGCGCGTGAACAGCCAGATCAGGAAGAACTGCGCAGCCAGCGTCGCCACGGCCAGGTAGAACCCTTTGATCTTCAGCGACGGCAGACCAAACAGCACACCGACGGCCGCGGTGACAAACCCCGAAAGAATGAAAACCAGGTAGATTGGCATCCAGGGCATAGCGGTGGTCAGCTTGAAGGTCGCGTAGGCGCCCACCGCCATGAATGCGCCGGTGCCCAGCGACAGCTGGCCACAATAGCCGATCAGGATATTCAGACCCAGCGCGGCGATCACATAGATCAACAGCGGGATGACAATGGAGTTGGCCCAGTAGTCGTTCAGCAAGAACGGAACGACAAGGAAGCTGAACGCCAAAAGCACGTAATAGGCAGCGCGGTCAAACCGGATCGGAAAGGTCTGGTTGTCGCTGGAATAGGACGATTTGTAATCGCCTGCTTCGCGGTAAAGCATGGTCTCAGACCCTTTCGATTATCTTTTCGCCGAACAGGCCCTGCGGCCGGAACAACAGGAAGGCCAAGGCCAGCATGTAGGCGAACCAGTTTTCGGTCGCGCCACCAATGATCGGCTGCATGAAATAGTCGAACAGCTTTTCGCCGACGCCAATCAGCAGGCCGCCGACAATGGCGCCGGGAATGGACGTGAAGCCCCCCAGGATCAGCACCGGCAACGCCTTCAGCGCGATCAACGACAATGAGAACTGCACGCCGGATTTTGATCCCCACATGATGCCAGCCACCAGCGCCACGATACCCGCGATCGACCAGGTCAGCACCCAGATGAAACGCAGCGAGATGCCAACCGACAGTGCGGCCTGGTGGTCATCGGCCACAGCGCGCAAGGCGCGCCCTTGCTTGGTGTATTGCGAGAAGATAACCAGTGCCGCCACCAAAATCGCGGCAATAACAATGGCATACAGGTTGAGTGTGTCGATGTAGAAGCCCCAGAAGTTTTCGTTCCCGAAGCCCAACCATTGGGTGTTTTCCTCGAACCAGACGTTGCCACCCTGCGGGATGCCGACATCAAGACGCTTCACTTCGGCGCCCCACATCAGATCGCCCAGGCCTTCCAGGAAATAGGCCAGACCGATGGTCGCCATGAACAGAATGATCGGTTCCTGGTTGACCAGATGCTTCAGCACGATCCGTTCCACCAGCCAGGCCAGCAGCACCATGACCGCCACGGCGGCCGGAATGGCGATCAGCGTCGGCATGTTGAACCCGAAATCGTGCACCGAGGTGCCGAAGGTCGCGTTGATCACATGCGCGAACGGCACGGCGCCTTCTTGAAAGCCGACAAGCGTCAGCGCCGCGAACAGCGCCATCACGCCCTGCGCGAAGTTGAAGATGCCCGAGGCCTTGAAAATCAGCACAAAGCCCAGCGCCACCAGCGAATACATGATGCCCACCGACAGGCCGTTCAGCGCGGCCTCGAAAGCAAAGAGTACGGTCTCAGACATGCGCGATGCCCCCCAAACGAATGCGAATGGCCTTAGTCATGTGAAACCCCCAGATATGCGTCGATGACGTCCTGGTTGTTCATCACCTCTTCGGGTGTGCCGTCGCCAATCTTCTTGCCATAGTCCATCACCACAACCCGGTCGGACAGGTCCATGACCACGCCCATATCGTGCTCAATCAGAACCGTGGTGGTGCCAAATTCGTCGTTCACATCCAGGATAAAGCGGCTCATGTCCTCTTTTTCCTCGACGTTCATGCCGGCCATCGGCTCGTCCAGCAGCAGGATCTGCGGTTCTGCCGCCAGCGCGCGTGCCAGTTCGACCCGCTTTTTCAAACCATATGGCAGCCGCGCCACCGGGGTTTTGCGGATCGCCTGGATCTCAAGGAAGTCGATGACTTTCTCAACGGCTTCGCGGTTCACGGCGTCCTCTTTCGCGGCACTGCCCCACCACAGGGCCTGCGACAGGAACCCGGATTTCATGTGGTGCATGCGGCCGGTCATGATGTTGTCCAAAACCGACATCCCTTCGAACAGGGCGATGTTCTGGAAGGTCCGGGCGATTCCCATGCGCGACACCTGATAGGGGCGCATTTGCGGGCGCTTCTGGCCCTTGTAGATCAGATCGCCATCTTGCGGGTTATAAAACCCTGAAATGACGTTCAGCATCGACGATTTCCCGGCACCGTTGGGGCCGATGATCGCGCGGATTTCGCCCTGACGGATGTCAAAGCTGATGTCCTTGATCGCCACCACGCCGCCAAAACGCAGCGTGATGTTCTTGAGCTCCATCACCACGCCGCCGATCTGGCGGCCATCGGCGGTGACATATCCGTCCTGTTGCGTATCCAGCATTGGATCTAAGTCCCTCTTTTCCGCCGTTATTCCGCCGCAGCCCGCGCGGCTGACGTATCAAACACGTTGGCGTCGCGCAGCTCCAACGTGGCCTTCAACGCGCCTTTCCGGCCGTCTTCATAGGTCACTTCGGTTTCCGTATGCACCGTGGCGGCACCGTCATAGAGCCCCGCGATCAGGTCCGCGAATTTCTCCTCGACGATGCGGCGACGCACCTTGCGCGTGCGGGTCATTTCACCGTCATCGGCATCCAGTTCCTTGTGCAGGATCAGGAAGCGATGAACCTGGCAGCCTGACAGTATCTTGTCTTGCGCAACGCTTTGATTGACCTCTTCCACATGCTTCTGGATCATGTCCAGCACCTGCGGGTGCCCGGCCAATTCCTGATACCCGGAATAGGCGATGTTGTTGCGTTCAGCCCAGTTTCCCACCGCCGTCAGGTCAATGTTGATGAACGCCACACACCGATTGCGGCCATTGCCAAACACCACCGCTTCCAGAATGGAGGGGAAGAACTTCAGCTTGTTTTCCACGTATTTCGGCGCGAACAGGCTGCCATCGGCCATTTTGCCAACATCCTTGGCGCGGTCGATGATGCGCAGGTGCCCGGTTCCTTCCTCAAAGAACCCGGCGTCACCGGTGGCCACCCAGCCCTCGGCATCCTTGGTCGAGGCGGTGGATTCTGGGTTCTTGTAGTATTCCACAAACGTGCCGGGAGAGCGGTAATACACTTCGCCATTCTCGCCGATGCGCACCTCTACGCCCGGGGATGGCACGCCAACGGTATCGCTGCGCACTTCGCCATCGGGCTGCTGGGTGATGAACACCGACGCTTCGGTCTGGCCATACAGCTGCTTCAGGTTGATCCCGATGGAGCGGTAGAATTCGAAGATTTCCGGACCAATCGCCTCACCGGCCGTATAAGCAACGCGGATCCGGGACAGGCCCAGTGTGTTCTTCAGCGGGCCATAGACCAGCATCTCGCCAATCCGGTATTTCAGACGGTCGCTGCCGCTGACCGGCTTGCCGTCCAGAATGTCTGCGCCGACCTTGCGGGCGTGCGCCATGTACTTGTCGAACATCTTCTTTTTGGTGGCGCTGGCGTCTTCCATGCGGATCATCACGGTGGTCAGCATGGTCTCAAACACGCGCGGCGGGGCGAAATAATAGGTCGGCCCGATTTCGCGCAGGTCCGTCAGCATGGTGGCGGCGCTTTCGGGACAGTTCACGCAGAACCCCGCCCAATACGCCTGCCCCACGGCAAAGATGAAATCCCCCACCCAGGCCATCGGCAGATAGGCGAGGATTTCCTCGGATTGACGCAAGTGGTCGAACTCGGACGACGCCTTCGCCGCTTCGACGATGTTGCGGTTCGACATCACCACGCCCTTGGGCTTGCCCGTGGTGCCCGAGGTATAGAGCATCACGCAGGTGCTGTCGTAAGTCAGCTCGGCGGTGCGCTTGGCCAATTCGGCCTCAAACCGGCTGTGCCCGGCGCGCCCTTCGGCCTGCACGTCCATCAACCAGTTCATGCTGGTGTGGTCGTATTTGCGCATCCCGCGCTTGTCCAGATACAGGATTTGCTCAATGCAGTGCACGCTTTCCTGCACCTCGATGACCTTATCGACCTGCTCCTGGTCGCCGCAAATCGCAAAGCGGGCGCCGCAGTGATCCAGCACATAGGTCATCTCTTCTGCCACTGCGTCTTGGTACAGCGGCACGGGGATTGCGCCCACGGATTGCGCCGCGACCATCGACCAGTACAAGGCCGGGCGGTTGCGACCGATGATTGCCACGTAATCGCCGCGTTCCATTCCCAGGGCCAGGAAGCCCATCGCCATCGCGTTGACCTCCTCGGCCACCTGCGCCCAGGTCCAGGACTGCCAGATGCCAAATTCTTTTTCGCGATAGGCGGTTTCATGAGCGAACTGGCCCGCATTGCGCGCCAAAAGAGCCGGCACGGATTGCGGCGCCCCTTGCGTTGCGTTCGAAGTCACAGGTTGTTCTCCTCCTCATGCGCGATATGGGCCAATGACCCCTCACGCGTTGGTGAAAGTGATGGCGGGTGAGTCTTGCCGCAGTTTTTCCCAATTGTTACGAATTGTAACAATTTGAATTGCCGTTCGAAACATCCATGATCCGTCATTGGCCGCCGATCATCTTGGCGCCGATCATCTTGGCGATGCCTGCATACCCCAGGTCCGTCAGCCGTTTCCCGCTGGCATCAACCTTGTCCGCGGCAATGGTAATACCGTGCCCGTCGACCACGCGGTTCATCATTGCGTAAACGCCTGCCACAAAGGCCGCGAAACTGACCGCGCCTTCGTCCCAGCCGGCATCCAGAATGCGCTGCACATCCGCTTGTGTCACAGACGTCGGTTGCGTCGTCAGCTTCGCCACATAGGTCAGAACCGGGGCCAAACGCGGATCCGGCGGGGCCTCAGGGCGTTGGCAAATCGCGGCAACGTCGCCTTGGTCCATACCCAACTTGGTTGCGGCATCCGCATGCAGCGCGCCGCAGTATTGGCACGCGTTGATCTGCGAAACATAGGCGGCAATCGCCTCTCTCTCGGCTGGGGAAAAGGGCGCGGGTTGGCGCAACACCGCGTCATTCAACATCATGATCGCTGCACCGACCTGCGGATGCGCCTTGAATACATCGATCAAAGAGGCGTCACCGGCAAGGCTGGGCAGGTAGGTCATTCAAAAGCTCCGATCCATCTCAGAGCAGCTTAGCCAAAGCCCGCGCCAAGTCCAGCTTGGGCGTTGATGGCGTTGAGCAGAATATCCAGAAGCGATGGGCTGAAGACCTGCTCACGCCTTTTGACTGCAGCAATCCAGGCCCTGCCCGGTTGCACCTTTGCCTCAGCGTCGCACCCAGGCAAACGCCGTGGCCAGCACGATGACCGCGCCCGCGCTGACGCCAAACCAACCCAGGAACCAGAATCGCCCGGCCAAGGGGTTATCCCCGAACGAGGCCACAAAGGTGGCTTTACCGAAATATGCAGCGGAACCCGCCAAAGCCAACGTGGTCAGGCCCAGCAGGCCCCTGACCCAGATCGGAACGCGAAACCAACCCGCCCCAGAGAACACGACGACCCCGATCACCGCACCGATCAGCCCCGTCTGGAGCGCCCACCAAGGATGCGCCCCAAGGGCGGCATTGGCCCCGGCAGATGCGGCCCCTGCGACAATCAACGCCGCCAACAACCCTGCCACGATATCTGGCCCTGCCTTGTTCATGATCACCCTGCCCGCCCGCGCGCCTTGTTGGCACGTACAGGCCATTACGATGCCCAGGCGGGTCCTGTTACAGGGGCGCAGGGTCCGTCAGGCAATCCCCATATAATCACGCTTGCCCAGCACCACACCATTGTGGCGCAAGATGTTGTAGGCCGTGGTCAGGTGAAAGTGGAATTGCGGCGTCGCGAAAGTGGACAAGAACTGCTCGCCCGTCATCGTCATCTCTCCCGCGCGCAGCTTGATGGTGATCTGACGCGTTTGCGCGCCGTCAAACTGGTCAGCCGTCAGCGTTGCCAAATGCGCGATGGCGGCCGCAATCCGCGCCTGCAGATCAGCAAAGCCTGTCTCGGTGTCTGGAAAGCTGGTGATGTCTGCGCCGGCCAGACGGTCGGCCCCGCGCGTGGCAAAATCGCAGGCCAGCTGAACCTGTCGGCGCAGCGGAAGCATGTCGGGAAACAGCCGGAAGTCCAGCAGCGCCTCTGGCGCGATGGCGTGTTCGGTGCAATGGGACTCGGCCTTGGCCAGAACCTTGCTGAGCGCTGTCAGGAAATGCGTAAAGACGGGGACGGAACGGGTATACATCAAAAGAAACTCCAATGGGCATATGCGACCGACTGGACGTCAGCCTTCGGCCGCGTCCAGTCAAGGGGCGTGATCGCCCAGCGCAGAACTATCGCACTTACCCTTCCACCAGCCCCCGGCCTTTCAGCAGCGCCTCAACGCCCGGCATCCGGCCCCGAAACGCGGTGTACAACGCCTCGGCGTCGTCCGATCCACCAGCCGACAGGATGTGCGTTTCCAGCTTCTGCGCCAACGCGGGGCTGAACGGATCGCCGACCTCCTCAAAGGCCGCAAAGGCATCGGCGTCCATCACTTCGGACCACATGTAGCTGTAATACCCGCTGGAGTAGCCGTCCCCGGCGAACACATGCGCAAAATGCGGCGTCGCGTGGCGCATTCGGATCGCTTGCGGCATTCCGATGCTTTCCAACACCTCGGCTTGCTTTTGCATCGGGTCGGCGGGCGGCGGGCCGTCATGAAACTCCAGGTCCACCAGCGCAGATGCCACAAATTCCACGGTCGCAAACCCCTGATCCCAGGTCGCCGCGCCTTTCAGCTTCTCGCGCAGGTCGTCCGGCATCGGCGCACCGGTTTTCCAGTGTCGCGCGTGGGTTTCGATGATTTCCGGCACTTCCAGCCAATGCTCCAGCAGCTGGCTCGGCAGTTCCACGAAATCCCGCGCAACCGAGGTGCCCGAAATGAACCCATAGGTCACGTTGCTCAACATTCCATGCAAGGCATGGCCGAACTCATGAAACAATGTGCGCGCATCATCCCAGGACAACAGCGCGGGATCGCCCTTGGCAAAGTTGCAGACATTCACGATCACCGGGCGCTGGTCGCCGTCCAGCCGGGACTGGTTGCGGAAATTCGACATCCACGCGCCAGAGCGTTTGGACGGGCGGGCGAAATAGTCACCGATAAACACCGCCACATGCGCCCCATCGCGCGTCACATTCCAGGCCCGCACATCCGGGTGATAAAGCGGCACGTCCAGCGGTTCGAACTCAAGCCCAAACAGACGGTGCGCCACGTCCTGAACCGCGCGGATCATGGCCTCCAGCGACAGATACGGCTTCAAGGCGGCTTCGTCGAAATCATGCAATTGCTGACGGCGCTTTTCCGAGTAATACCGCCAATCCCAGGGCATTACCGGCGCGGCATGGCCGTCCGCCACCAACATTGCCTCCAGCGCCGCGCCATCCTCCTGCGCCCGGGCGCGCGCGGGATGCCAGACACGCATCAACAGATCGCGCACGGCCTCGGGGGTGCGCGCCATCTCGGTTTCCAGCTTGAACTGTGCAAAATTGTCATAGCCCAACAGCGCCGCGCGTTCGTGCCGCAATGCCAGCGTTTCGGCGGCCAGGGCACGGTTGTCGGTATCACCGCCGGTGGCCCCACGCGCGCCCCAGGCCTCCAACGCCCTTTGGCGCAGATCACGACGGGGGGAATACTGCAGGAATGGCACGATCAGCGACCGGTTCAGCGTGATGACATGGCCCTCCAGCCCGCGCTCTTGCGCGGCGGCTTCGGCGGTATCGACCACGAAGTCGGGCAACCCTGTCAGATCGTCCAGCGGCATGTACCAATCACGTTCATCCGCCAGCAGGTTTTGCGTGAACTGCGTGCCCAGACTGGCCAACCGGGATTTCACCTGCGCCATGCGATCCGACTGCGCGTCATCCAACGCGGCCCCGGCCCGCACGAACATGCGCCGATACAGCATCAGGACCCTGGTCTGCTCGTCCGTCAGATCCAAAGCATCGCGGTCCCCCCACAGACGCTCCACCCGCGCGAACAGCGCCGTGTTCGAGGTAATTTCGCTGGAATACGCCGACAACTTCGGTGCCAGGTCGCGGCTCAAGGCCTCTCGCGCCGGGTTCGAATCTGCCCCCGCAAGATTGTAGAAAACACCTGCCACACGGTCCAACAGCAGATCCGCCCGCTCCAGCGCCTCGATCGTGTTGGCAAATGTCGGTGTATCCGGCTCGCCCGCGATCGCCGCTATCGCTGACCGCCCCTTTGCCAGCGCCGCATCAAAGGCAGGGGCAAAATCCGCGTCCTGCATAGTCCCAAAAGGCGGCAAGCCGAACGGCCCGTCCCATTCACCCAAAACCGGATTGCTCATCGCCAACGCCTCTTGTTGCTTCATCTTTCGATCAAATACTCTGCGGGTTTCTCAAGGGGCGCATAGCCCCTTGAGTGCCGCGTGGGGGCATCCCCACCGGCGCGCGTCGCCCGTCACACGCCCAAACACCAGCGCATGACGGCTTTCTGCGCGTGCAGCCGGTTCTCGGCTTCATCCCAGATCACCGATTGCGGGCCATCCATCACGGCGCTGGTCACCTCGTCCTCGCGGTGTGCGGGCAGGCAATGCATGAACAAGGCGTCGGGCTTGGCCGCGGCCATCAACCGTTGGTTCACCTGGTAGGGCCGCAGCTGATTGTGCCGGCGCTCCTTGGTGGATTGGCTGTCATGCATCGACACCCAGGTATCGGCGACGATCAGATCGGCCCCGGCGACGGCCTCCATCGGATCGCGGACAATCTCAACCGTGCTGCCTTGAGCGCGCGCGAAGTCGATAAACGCCCGTTCCGGATCCAGTGTCGGCGGGCCGGTGAAGGTGAAGTCAAAGCCAAACTGGCCCGCGGCCGCCAGCAGCGAGGCGCAGACGTTGTTGCCATCCCCGGTCCAGACCACCTTCTTGCCGGCGATCGGGCCGCGATGCTCTTCATAGGTCAGGATATCCGCCATGATCTGGCATGGATGCGTGCGATTGGTCAGGCCATTGATCACCGGAACATCGGCGAATTCGGCCAGCTCCTGCAGGACCGATTCCTCGAACGTGCGGATCATGATCATGTCCACGTAGCGCGACAGCACGCGCGCCGTGTCGGCGATGGTTTCGCCGTGGCCCAGTTGCATTTCGCTGCCCGACAGGATCATCGTCTGCCCGCCCATCTGGCGCACGCCCACATCAAACGACACGCGCGTCCGGGTGGACGGCTTTTCGAAGATCAGCGCCACCATGCGGCCGTCCAGCGGCAGGTCGTCGTCCGGTGCCGCCTTGGGCCGGCCCGCACGGGCCTTTTTCATTGCAGCTGCGTTGTCGATCATATGCCGCAGATCGGCAGCATCTGTGGTGTGAATGTCCAGAAAATGGGTCATATCGGGTCTTTCATCGGGCGGGGTTCAGGGGGCGTTGCCCCCTCTGGCCTGTGGCCATTCACCCCCAGGATATTTTGAGACAGAAAATGGGATCAGGCGCCTTCCACCGCAGTCGCCGCCTGATCCAGGCGGTTGACGGCTTCGGCCAGATCCTCATCCAGAATGTTCAGAGCAGGCAACAGGCGCAGCACGTTGTCGGCGGCGGGCACCACCAGCAAACCCGCGTCGCGTGCCGCGGCGACCAGTTCGGTGTTTGGTGTTCGGCACTTCAAGCCCAGCATCAGCCCCTGGCCGCGCACGCTGTCGTAAATGTCGGGGTGCGCGGCGACCAGACCTTCAAGTTTCTGGCGCAGCAATCCGGCCTTTCGGTTGACCTCGTCCAGAAACGCCGGATCGGACACGGTTTGCAGGACTTTCAGGCCGACGGCGCAGCCCAAGGGGTTGCCGCCATACGTTGAGCCGTGGGTGCCAGCCCCCATGCCCGACGCCGCGTTTTCGGTGGCCAGCACTGCCCCCAGCGGAAAGCCCCCGCCGATGCCCTTGGCGACCATCATGATGTCAGGCGTGATCCCCGCCCATTCATGCGCGAACAGCCGGCCCGTACGGCCAACGCCGCATTGCACCTCGTCCAAGACGAGAAGCGCACCGCAGGCGTCGCAGGCGGCGCGCAAGGCCTTGAGATCGGCCTCTGGCATGGGACGAATGCCGCCTTCGCCCTGGATAGGTTCAACCATCACGGCAGCAACGCTGTCATCAAGCGCGGCAAGCAGCGCGTCCATATCCCCCCATGGCAAGGTCTTGAATCCCGGCATCAGCGGCCCGAATCCCTTGGTCATCTTTTCCGAACCAGAGGCCGCGATGGCGCCGGTTGACCGCCCGTGGAACGACCCTTCGAATGTCAGGATCGTGGCGCGCGGGGCGTCCTTGTCGGCCCAGTATTTGCGTGCCATCTTGATGGCCAATTCGGCCGCTTCGGTGCCAGAGTTGGTGAAAAACACCGTGTCGGCAAAGGTCGTATCCACCAATGCATCCGCCAGCGCTTGCTGTTGCGGGATCTGGTACAGGTTCGACACATGCCACAGATTTTGCGCCTGGTTCGTCAGCGCCTCGACCAGCGCGGGATGCGCATGGCCCAGCGCATTCACAGCGATCCCAGCGCCCATATCGAGAAATCGGCGCCCGTCGGCCTCGGTCAGCCAGGAGCCTTCGCCTTTGACAAACGAAAGCGGAGCACGGGAATAGGTGGGCAGAACGGACGAAATCATGGGGAGGTCCCTTGGAATGCGAAGGCCCATTCGTGCCGAAGGCAACGGGCCAAGTCAATGCAGGTCAGGAGAGGGTGGATCCCGCAGGGCGGGCATGACCGATCAGACGCAGGTGCGTCGGCGTCGCAGATCAGTGAAGATGGCGAAGATCTTGGTCATGGTCCACGCGATACCCGCTGACCACCGGATTGTCGAGTGTCTGTGTGTCGCGGCCTTAGCCAGGCCCGTGAATGCGGGGCAACTTGGCAACACAATCCGCAGCGCCGGGGCCCGCCACACATGCAGGCGCAGACCGCGGCTCAATCCGGCGCCAGATGGCAGCATCGTGATGTCGGTCCGGCAACATTCAGACCTTGCCGCCATGTGCAGCCTTGCCCGGTGACGCAGCAAGGCGTATCACTCTGATCCGACATGGATACTTTGACACCAATGCCCCAGACTTTCGGCCGCTCCCTGATTTCCACCGACAGAGTGCCGCACATTGCGACGCTGTGTTTGGCGTGCCACCGTCCGGCCTGCGCATGAAGCTGTGTGCGGGTCTGCCAAAATCCATATCGATGTTGGGTCTGTGCCTGGTGCTGGCGGCCTGTTTCGAGACCGCACCTTTGCAAGAGGCCGCAAGCCGTGGCATGCAACCCGCGTCGGGGCCGCCGCAAGTTGCCGTTCTGGGCCGGTCGATCAATGTCGCCGGGCCGCCCGGCTATTGCGTTGATACGGAAGCCACGCGCGAAAGCGATATCGAGGCCTTCGTGCTGTTGGTCCGATGCCGCGCCACATTGCGCCCGGCGCCGGTGCTCAGCGCAACGATAACCCGTCTGGCAGCCCCTGCAAATGATGACCGCGATGCGCTGCGCAGCCTGACCGACTTTCTGACGTCGGTGGCGGGACGCGCGCAACTCAGCCGCTCTGGCGATCCGCGCGATGTCACGGTGCACGAATCGATGTTCGCCGATCATGCCATTTGGTTGCTGATAGAGGATCGCGGCAATCCGGGCAGTTTTGATCCCACCTATTGGCGCGCAATTCTGCCCGTGGCCGACCGGATCGTCACGTTGTCGGTATTGGCGGCGGTGGAACACCCGATGGATCGCGGCGGCGGGTTGGCCACACTGCGCGGCTTTGTGACACGGATGCGCCGCGCAAACGCGGACTGACCGCGTTACCCTGTCAGGTACCGCATCAAGGCCTCGATCGGTCCGCGCCGAAACTTGACGGCCCAAAGGCGGGCGTACAGCACGGCCGCGATGCAAAAGGCCAGCGATGCCGTGACCGACGCCCCCACGGTTTGATCCTGGATCAAACCCAGCGCTTCCAACGTGCCCATCCCGATGACGATATGTGCGATATAAAGCGTCAGCGTTTGCCGCCCCGCAGGCGCAACCCAAGCCATCACGCCTGAGGATTGCGCGGCAGTCGTCAGCACCAGACACAGCCCGATCAGCTAGCCCGCGGCACCCATTCCCGCCAGGGTATACATCGGCATCGGCGGGACCGGGGATGTCGTGAAAAGCGGGGCCAATTCGGTACCTGTGAACCGGCTCAGCAGACCCGCAGACGCGAGTTCAGCGCCAACCAAGGCCAGCCCGCCCAGACCGGCAAGCGCCAATTGCACACGGCGATCGGACAACGAAAGGCGGCTCAGAATGATCCCGAACAGAAAGAAGCCCAGCCAGGGCACAACCGGGTGCCACCCGTTGAAGAAAAGGTTGCGGACAAAGCCCGTTGGTGTCCAGAATCCGGTGTAATCGTAGGTCTCCCAGTTCCAGCCGGCGTCATAGTTCAACGTCAGGATCATGACGACAGCCGCGACATTCAGCGCCACGATCACCCCCGTCAGAGCCGGGAGTCCAAGGGACAAAAGCAAGGCCCCGAACAGGAAATAGAAGGCGTAATAATGCAGGATATCCGCGGGAAAGATCAGCATGTTGATCAATCCGACGACCAGCAAGAACGCAGCGCGCCGCACCGTCAGGCCCAGCGTCTGGTTGAACCCGGCGCGCTGCGCGGACAAGCCCAGCCCGATCCCGGCAAGAACCACGAAACTGGCCGCCGCGCGCCCTTCAAGAGCCTGCGTGAGGGTTGCCAGAATGCCAGTTCCGCCCTCTGCGCCCATGACGATCTGGAAATTGACGATAACCATGCCGACAAAGGCCAGGAACCGTGCCAGGTCCAACCCTTGAAGGCGGTTGCCCGCCGGCGCTGTGTGATTTTGTGTCATGGGCCGACGCTATTGCCAAACTCTGGGCGCAACAAGATCGCAGTCAGGCCACGGGAACCAAGGCAGTCGTCACCTGTGATGAGGCCTCCAACGTTCGGTGAACCGGGCATTTGTCGGCGATCTCCAGCAGCTTCTGGCGCTGTTCATCATCCAGATCGCCGGTCAGCGTGATATCGCGGTGAAAGCCGTCCACCTTGGCGGGGCCGTTGCGGGCGTCGGCGTCCTGGGCGTGAACCTTGTTGTGGCGCACGTCCACGCTGACCCCGGTCAGGGGCCACTTCTTGCGCCGGGCATACATGCGGATGGTCATCGACGTGCAGGCCCCCAACCCCGCCGCCAGAAACCCGTAAGGCGACATGCCCCGATTGGTGCCGCCATACGACAGCGGTTCATCGGCCAACGCGTGATGCGTCGGGCCATGGATCACGTCTTGCAAGAACCCGTCCGGATCTGCCTCGACCACTCGGACAATGCCTTCGGGCGCGCCGGGCGGCGGGGCGGGTTGGGCAATGGCCAGATACCGCGTGGCCCAGGCGGCGATGACCTCAGCCGCATAGGACGCGTCCGCTGGGCGGCTGATCAGGTGATCCGCGTCATCCAGCGTGACAAAGCTTTTGGGGTGTTTGGCGGCCAGAAATATCTGCGTGGCGTTTTCAACGCCGACAATGGTGTCACGCGGGGCATGCATCACCAGCAGCGCCCGGCGCAGACCAGCAATGGCCGGGGCCAATTCGCTTTGCGCCACATCGTCGATGAACTGCTTGCCGATGCGGAACGACCGCCCGCCCAGGCTGACCTCGGCCGAACCCTTGCGCGCGATTTCGGGCAAGGCGTCGGTGAAGTTGTGGGTGACATGGCCGGGATCAAAGGGCGCGCCAATCGTCACCACCGCCTTGACCGATGGCATCGTGTGCGCGGCCCGCAGCACGGCGGCCCCGCCCAGTGAATGCCCGATCAGCAAGCCCGGCGCCATGCTGCGCCCCTCCAGATACCGCGCGGCGGCCGTCAAGTCGGCGACGTTCGACGTCAGCGACGTGTTCTCAAACTCTCCACCCGAATGCCCCAGCCCGGTAAAATCGAACCGCAACACGGCAATCCCCATCGCCGCCAACCGCCCGGCGATGCGGCGCGCGGCGGGAATATCCTTGCCGCAGGTAAAGCAATGCGCGAACAGCGCCGTGCCCAGAAGCGGGCCATCGGGCAGATCCAGCCGCGCGGCCAATTCGGTGCCATCATGGCCGGCAAAGGTGATCCGTTCAGTGGGCATTGCGCACTCCTATTGATTGCAGCAGTCCTTACGCACGGACCCTGCGGGCCATTACAACACAGCCCTGTCACCTTGTGGAAATGCGCGGTTTGTCTTTGCGCCGGGTCCAGATAGCCTTGATGAATGACCCGCGAAACAGACGCCATTATCCCCCTCTATCAACGCCACGCCGCGGCCTTCGTCAAACGGCGCGGTCAGCATCTTTTTGAGCGGCCATGGCTGGACCGGTTTTTGAACCTGACGCCCGCGCCGAAATCCGTTCTGGACATCGGCTGCGGATTTGGGTTGCCGATTGCCGCCTATCTTGCAAAACACGGCGCACAGATCACAGGTATCGATGCGTCGCCGCCCCTGATCGCCACGGCGCGTGACCACATGCCCGAAGCAACCTGGCTGCCCGGCGATATGCGGCGCATGAAACTGGGCCAAACCTTCGACGGGCTTCTGGCGTGGAACAGCTTTTTCCACCTGTGCCCCGACGATCAGCGGCGCATGATCCCGATCTTTGCGCAGCACGCCCGGCCCGGTGCGGCGCTGTTGTTCACGGCGGGGCCGCGGCATGGCGTGGCGATGGGAGAGTTCGAAGGCGAGCCGCTTTACCACGCCAGCCTTGACCCCGATGACTACGACCAGGTGTTGCGCGACAATGGGTTTCGGATTGTGAGTTTCGTTGCCGAAGACCCGGTGTGTCAGGGGCACACTGTGTGTCTGGCGCAATTTCGCGCGGCGTTGGCGCCGTCAAGCCAGCCAGATGATCGCGATGATCGACGCAGTCAAAAGGACCATTCCGGCAACTTCGGTCTTGCTGGGACGTTCGCGGAAAACCAGGATGGAAATCAGGATTGAAAAGATCAGTTCAATCTGGCCAACGCTGCGCACATAGGCCGCGTTTTGCAACGAAAACGCATAGAACCAACCGGCGCTGCCCAGCACACCGGTCAACCCGACCAAGGCGGTTTTGCGCCAGGACCTCAAGACACGGGTCACTTCGCCCGGTTCGCGCCAGATCAGCCAAAGAGTCATCAACACCGCCTGAAAGCTGGTCGCGCAGACCAGTGCCAAAAGTGCCCGGATCAACGGAATGTCGATCTCAACCTGAAGCGTCGCGCCCCGGTAGCCGATAGCCGCCAGGCCAAACATGCCGCCCGCCAGCACCCCCAACCCGGCACCCGCATTCCAAACCAGCCCGCCGCGCCACCCGTGCTCGGGGCGTGACAGGACCACAATCGCCACCGTCCCGACTATAATGGCCGCCCAACCCGCCGCGGACACGCCTTCGCCCAGCAGGACAACCGACAGCAACGCCACCTGCACGGTTTCGGTGTTCGTAAAGGCGATCCCCACCGCGAAACTGCGCCGCGAAAACAGCGCAACGACGCAAAAGGTGCCAACGATCTGTGCGATGCCGCCAAGGATCGCGTAAGCAAAGAACCAGCCGTTGACGTTTGGCACCTGCACCCCAAGGCCCAGCAACACTGCAGCCAGTGCCAAGCCCGCCAGGGGGGCCGCAAACAGGAAACGCGCGAACGTCGCGCCGCCCGTTGACAGCCCCAACCCCTTCAGCTGCTTTTGCAGCATGAAGCGCAGGGTCTGCACCCCGGCAGCCAGGATTGAGACGATGACCCAGATTTCCATGGCCGCTTGTTTCATGTCCCGGCGTCAGGGTCGATCTCTGACGCAAGGTTCATGGTGACAATCCGCCGCGCCCGGTTAGGTTGGTCGCCAAATCTTCACCGCATTCACATCATCCCGCAGAGGCCGCATCATGTCCCAGACCTATCCCAAAATGCTTGCCCCGCTTGATCTGGGCTTTACCACGCTGCGCAACCGGGTGCTGATGGGGTCCATGCATACAGGGTTGGAGGAACGCGGCGATTGGGACCGCGTCGCTGCCTACTATGCGGAACGCGCGCGCGGCGGGGCCGGGCTGATCGTCACCGGCGGTATGGCGCCCAGCAAAGAAGGCGGCGTATTCCCCGGGGCGGCGGGGCTGTTTTCCGACACCGATATCGCCAACCACAAGAAGGTCACGGACACGGTGCACCAAAATGGCGGCAAGATCGCCATGCAGATCCTGCACGCCGGGCGCTATGCCTATGGTCCTGAATGCGTCAGCGCCAGCGCGATCAAATCCCCGATCTCTCCGTTCCCGCCCAAGGAACTGGATGAAGACGGGATCGAAAAGCAGATCCATGACTTTGTCACCGCCGCCGTGCGCGCCCGCGAAGCTGGGTATGACGGGGTCGAGGTGATGGGCTCGGAAGGGTATTTCCTGAACCAGTTCCTGAGCCTGCACACCAACAAGCGCACCGACCGTTGGGGCGGCAGCTATGAAAACCGGATGCGCCTGCCGGTTGAGGTGGTGCGCCGTGTGCGCGAGGCCGTAGGCGATGACTTCATCATCATCTACCGCATTTCGCTGCTGGATCTGGTGCCCAATGGTCAGACATTTGACGAGATCCTGCAGCTGGCTGCGGCGATAGAGGCGGCAGGCGCCACGATCTTCAACACCGGCATCGGCTGGCACGAGGCACGGATTCCGACGATTGCCACCTCTGTTCCGCGCGCCGGATTCAGTTGGGTCACCAAGAAGCTGATGGGGCACGTGGGCATCCCGGTTATCACCTCGAACCGGATCAACAACCCGGATACCGCCGAACAGGTGCTGGCCGAGGGCTGCGCCGATATGATCTCCATGGCGCGCCCGTTTCTGGCCGATCCCGACTTCGTCGCCAAAGCCGCCGAGGGGCGTGCCGCTGAAATCGCGCCCTGCATCGGCTGCAATCAGGCCTGTCTGGATCATACCTTTTCGGGCAAGATTTCCAGCTGCCTGGTCAACCCGCGCGCGTGCTTTGAAACCGATCTGACCTACACCCCAACAGAGCACGCCAAATCGGTGGCCGTGGTCGGTGCTGGCCCGGCGGGGCTGATGGCCGCTCTGGTCGCGGATCAACGCGGACACAAGGTGACGCTGTTCGAAAAAGAGCCCCACCTTGGCGGCCAATTGAACATGGCCCGCGTGGTGCCGGGGAAAGAGGAATTTCACGGGCTGGTCGCATGGTTTGAAACCATGGTGGCCAAGTCGACCATTGATGTGCGCCTGAACACCCAAGCCGCCGCAGACACGCTGACCGGCTTCGACGATGTGATCATCGCCACCGGGGTTATTCCGCGCAGCCCCGGCATTCCGGGCGAGGACGGCCCCAACGTGCTGTCCTATATCGACGTTTTGCGCGGGGGGGCCGACGTGGGCCAGCGCGTGGCCGTGATCGGCGCAGGGGGCATCGGATTTGACGTGTCGGAATTTGTGACCCAGCAGGGAGAAAGCGCCACGTTGAATCTGGATCACTGGAAAAAGGAATGGGGCGTGGGCGACCCATCGGACGTTCCGGGCGGCTTGCTGACGCCCGAAGCCCCCAAAACCGCGCGTCAGGTCACCCTGCTGCAGCGCAAGGCCGAAAAGCCGGGCAAACGCCTGGGCAAGACCACTGGCTGGATACACCGCGCCAGCCTGGCGGCGCGCAAGGTGCAAATGATTGGCGGCGTCACCTATGACGCGATCACGCCCGAGGGCATCGTGTTGGGCGGCGGCGAAGGCGGCCCGCGTCTGCTGGAGGTCGATACGATTGTCCTGTGCGCCGGGCAGGAACCCCTGCGTGAACTGGCCGATGCGTTGGCCGGCAAGGGAACCCCGGTGCATGTGATCGGCGGCGCGGATGTCGCGGCGGAACTGGACGCCAAACGCGCCATCGACCAAGGCGCCCGGCTGGCCGCGTCCCTGTAAACGCAGAGGCGGAACGCCGTGAACTCAATCGCAATTCTGGCGGCCATCCTGGGCGGGTTGGTGCCCAGCTTTCTGCTTGTCGGGTTGGGCGGGTTTGTGCGTGGGCGGCTGTCGGTCAATGCGTGGACCGGGTTGGACCGGCTGAATTTTGAACTGCTTTTCCCCGCGCTGTTGTTCACGGCAGCGGCCGCGCGTCCGATTGATCCGGCGCAGCTGATGGTGATCGGACCTGCGGTTTGGGCAATTATGACACTGGGGCTGGTGGCAGGCTATGCGGCGCGGCGCTTTGGCCCAGATGGTTTTCTGGACTTCGCAGGGGCGTGGCAGACCGCGTGGCGGTTCAACACGGCCATGGGGTTTGTCGCCGTATCTGCCGCCGCCCGTGTCGATGCCGCGATGATGGCCGTTGTCGCCGGGGTGGCCGTGCCGGTGGCGAATGTGTTTGCCGTCAGCGCCCTGTCGCGCGGGGGCGCGTTGGGATGGGCGGCAACCTTGAGGCGCATTGCCCTGAACCCGTTCTTGTTGGCCTCCCTGTCAGGCGTTCTGGTCGGGCTATCAGGCTGGTCCGTGCCCGCGTTGATCATGGCGCCGTTGGTCTTGTTGGCGCAGGCCGCCATCCCCATCGCGCTGATCTCTGTCGGGGCGACGCTGGACTGGCGCGCCCTGGCGCGGCTGGACAAGTTCAGCGGCATCCTGTGCGGTGTGAAGTTGCTATTGCTTCCGGCCACGGCCCTGTGCACGGGCCTGTGGGTTGGCGCAGATCCCACGTTGATTGCCCTGCTGGCTTTGTTCGCGGCCTTGCCCACCGCATCCGCCGCGCACGTTCTGGCCGCCGGATTTGGCGCGGACAGACAATTGACCGCAACACTGGTTGCCCAATCCACACTGCTGTCCGCCCTGACGCTGCCTGTGTGGCTGTTTTTGATCGGTGTCGTTCTATAACGTGAACAATCACGCCGTTTTTCTGGAAACAGTTGATTGGGCCGGCCTCAATCGTTCCTGAATTGCCGACAATTGTCCGCATAAAGCCGTGACGACGTCCCAATCACGCCCCAATTGTCCCTGATAAGTGAACCATCAATTCTGATGTTTGACGGGTGCAAAAAATGGACCGACTGACCGAAATGGAAGCCTTTGCGACAGTGGTCGACCAAGGTGGCTTTACCGACGCGGCGCGGAAGATGGGGATTTCAAAATCCGCAGTCTCCAAGCATGTGTCGTCGCTGGAAGCCCGGCTTGGGGCGCGGCTGTTGAACCGAACCACGCGGCGGGTCAGCCCCACCGAAATTGGCCTTGTCTATTATGACCGCGCACGGCGCGTTCTGAACGACGCAGGCGAAGCCGACAGTATCGTCACCGCGATGCAATCCGCGCCCTCTGGTGTGCTGCGCATGTCGGTGGCCACCGATTTCGGTGTTGGGTTGCTTTCACCGGTGTTGGATGAATTCCTGGACGAATTCCCGGAAATCAGCGTCAACATGGTGCTCAAGAACCGCTATGTCGAGCTGATCTCGGAAGGGTTCGACATGGCGATTCGCCTGGGCGAGATGGAAGACAGCAGCCTGCGCGCCCGCAAGATCTCGGAGACAACGCAGCGATTGATCGCCGCGCCAAGGTATTTCCAGCAACACGGGCGACCGACGCGCATCGATGAACTCAACGATCACCGACTGTTGCATTACTCCAATCAGGCCAGCGCCAACGTCTGGCGCATCGCCGCCCCCTCAGGCGAGGTGCGGCAAGTGCGCGGCACGGGCTGGCTGACGGTGAATGATGGGCAATCGCTGCTGAACGCCGCGGTCAAGGGGATGGGCATCGCCTACCTGCCCAGTTTTCTGTACCACGAGGCGATGGCCGCAGGCTTGGTTGAGGATGTGATCCCGGATCTGCCGCAAACAACGCTGGGCATCTACGCGGTGTACCCGCCGGGACGCTTCACGCAGCCCAAAGTCCGCGCAATCATTGATTTCCTGGTAGATCGGTTCGCCAACAAAGGACCTGACACCTGGTAAGGCTTCTGCCCCGGCTATCCCCCCGGATGGCCGGTTTGCCGCCGACTGGCCGGCCCTTGTGGCCGGCCCTTTTTCATTTGGCCGGGGCAAAAAATCCCCAGCGCACAGATCACCCGGCGTTCACGCCAGCAATCTGCCAGCGTCAGCCTTTGGTGGTGCCTTTTTGGCTGGAGGGTCCAGGCGCCGTGCCCGCGCCCTTGCTTGTGCCCTTGGGCTGAGAGCTGTCCGGAACAGGTTTGCTGGGCGGGTTTTCTTTGGTCATGATAAAGTCCTCCAAGTTAAAATCGCTGAGTGTCACCCGGCGCATTCGGGTGACATCAATTCACCTGGCACCGCACTGACAAAGCGTGCTTCCCGGCGCCGGGCAACCTCATGCTAACGCATGTCAGCGAAATATCAAAACCATTCGGGCGTATGACCGCCCAGAGCCTGCTCACACAGGTGGCAGGGGCCGTTTCACGCCAGACGACTGGATTGCGACAAAGGTGAAATCGGCTTCGGTGACCTTCAGGTGCTGCGCCGTTTCCAGACGCTCCACCCAGGCTTCGACGTGAATCGTCACCGATGTCGTCCCAGTCCGGGCAACGCTGGTATAGACGGTGAACAGATCGCCGACATGCACCGGGGCATGGAACCGCATGGCGTTGATTGCAACCGTCGCCGTGCGGCCTTTGGCACGCCGCGCTGCCGCAATGCCGCCCGCGATGTCCATCTGCGACAAAACCCAACCGCCGAAGATGTCACCCGACCCGTTTGTATCGGCCGGGAAGGGCACGGTTTGCAGCGTCAATTCGCCATGAGGGGATTCGGTCATGTAAATGGGCCCTGGATCCGGAAGCGTTGAACCAAACTTGCCGAATTGACCGGCGGCGTAAAGGGTGCAGGTCGGTAGATCGTGGGCAGAGCCGAAAAACCCCGCACCATACGGCGCGGGGCATCGTTTAGCGTCGAAGCATCCCTGACTTAGCCAAGGACTTCGGTCAGCGCGCCGTCGATGGCGTCCGACATCTGGTCGATCTGGTCGGCGGTCACCATCAGCGCAGGTGACAGGCACAGCGTGTTGTTGAACCCCGGCACAGAGCGGTTCGTCATGCCGATCTGAACGCCGCGTTTCATCACAGCCCCCACAACGGCGGCAACTTGCCCTTCGCCCAATGGCTCTCGGCTGTCCCGGTCGGCAACCAGTTCGGCGCCAACAAACAACCCCTTGCCACGAACTTCACCAATTGACGCGTGCTTGTCCATCAACGCGCGCAGGTTGCCCATCAGGCGTTCACCCATGGCGGTGGTGTTGTCCAACAGGCTTTCTTCTTCGATGATGCGCATGTTTTCCAGCGCCGCCGCCGGGCCAGCTGTGCAGCCGCCGAACGTGGAAATGTCACGGAAATAGCCCATCGGATCGCTGGCGTTGTCCTTGAACATGTCGAACACCGCTTCGGTGGTGACCGTGCAGGAAATCGCCGCATACCCAGACGCCACGCCTTTGGCCATGGTCACGATGTCCGGCCGAATGCCATATTGTTGATAGCCGAACCACATGCCCGTGCGACCCACGCCGCAAACAACTTCGTCGATGATCAGCAAAAGGCCGTATTTCTCGCAGATCTCTTGCACGCGGGGCCAGTAGCCTTCGGGCGGGGTGATCACGCCGCCACCGGCGGTGACCGGCTCCAGAATGATCGCGCCGACGGTATCGGCACCTTCGCGCAAAATCACCTCTTCGATGGCATTGGCAGCGCGCAGACCATAGTCATCCACCTGCCCCCACTGGCTGCGGTATTCCAGGCAATGCGGCACGGGGATGAAACCGTCGGGGAACGGGCCATACATGGCTTTGCGTTCTTCCTGACCGCCCGACGCCAGGCAGGCGATGGTGGTGCCGTGATAGTCGCGCTCTCGGTACAGGATTTTCCACTTCTTGCCGCCATGCTGACGGTGCGAAATCTGGCGCACCATCTTGTAGGCTTTCTCGTTCGCCTCAGAGCCCGAGTTCGAGTAGTAAACCCGTGTCAGGCCCGGCATCTTTTCGGTCAGCCGCTGCGAGAACATCGCACCGGGGATGGAGCCGGCAGAGCCCGCGAAATAGTTCATCTTCAGCAATTGATCGCGCACCGCGTTGGCGATGCTTTCACGGCCATAGCCTACGTTGACGGTCCACACACCGCCCGAAACGGCATCCAGCGTTTCGCGGCCAGTGGCGTCCCAGACCCGCAGGCCCTTGCCCTCGACGATCACGCGGGGATCGACCGATTCATACTGTTTATGCTGGGACAGGTGGTGCCAGACATGCGCGCGGTCGGCTTCGATCACGGCGCCGATATCGTTGAACGAAGATGAGTCCATCGTCGCAGCCTCCTTAATTCGATCTGAAAAATCCAAGGCCAGACAATCGCCCCTTCGCCGGGTGTCCGATAGGGCCAGTTCCCCCTTATCTTTAGGACCAGAATACGGTAGGTTGCCATGCGCAAGGAGTGGCTATGAGCATTTCGGTCGAAAGTCTGTTGTTGGAGCCGGGTGTCGATGGCACGCTGCAAAACCGGATTCGGCAAATGGTTGCGCAGGGCATCTTGTCAGGCCGCTTGCGGCCGGGTGAAAAAATGCCATCCAGCCGCCGTCTGGCCGAGCATCTGGGCGTCAGCCGCATCACCGTAACGCTGGCCTATTCGGACCTTGTGGCCGATGATTACCTGCGGTCGGTGGGGCGGTCAGGGTATTTTGTTTCAGAATCCGCTCCGCAACCCGGCAATTATCCACCCGCACGCGCTGGCGGCAGCGGCGTCGTTGACTGGGGGCGGATGCTGGGGCCCAAGGTGGACAGTGTGGCGCAAGCCATTCGCAAACCGCGGGACTGGCGCCGGTTCCGATTTCCCTTTGTTTACGGTCAAGCCGATCCACGGCTGTTCGATCATGCCAATTGGCGCGGGTGCATGTTGCAGGCGCTTGGGCAAAAAGATTTTGCCCGGATGACCGATGACCAGTTCGATGATGATGATCCGGGCCTGCTGGAATACATCGCACGCCACACCCTGCCCCGGCGCGGGATCCTGGCTTCGACTGATGAAATCCTTGTAACACTTGGTGCACAGAATGCCTTGTGGCTGACCGCCCAGCTGCTGTTGAACCAGCGCCGCACAGCGGTGATCGAGGATCCCGGCTATCCCGGTCTGCGCGAAATTCTGACCCAGACCCGCAGCCGCGTGGTTCCGGTTCCGGTGGGGATCAAGGGATTGACGCCCAAGGCCCTGCCCGACGACGCTGACATCCTGTTTTGCACGCCCAGCCACCACTGTCCGACGGGCGCAACCATGCCGCTGGCCGCGCGACAGGCCTTGTTGGTCTGGGCGTCCAAGCAGAACACCTTGATTGTGGAAGACGACTATGAATTCGAGATCAGCCACAACCGAGCGCCACTTCCGGCCCTGAAATCGCTGGACCGGGAAGGTCGCGTGATCCACGTCGGCAGCTTCTCGAAATCGCTGTTTCCGGGGCTGCGGCTGGGGTTTCTGGTCGGCCCTGCGCCGTTCATCCGCGAGGCGCGCGCGCTCAGGGCGACGGTGTTGCGGCATCCGCCGGGGCTTTTGCAACGGGCGGCCGCGCATTTCCTGTCGTTGGGCCACTATGATGCCATGCTGCGCCGTCTGACGCGCAGCTTTTCAGACCGGCGCGCGGTCATGCTGGACGCGGTGCGCCGTGAAGGGCTGACAGTCGCCGGAGCCATTGAGGACGGCGGTTCCAGCTTATGGATGCGCGCCGCGCCGGGGGTGAGCGCCGAGGAACTGGCCACGGCGCTGCATGACGACAATGTGCTGATCGAACCGGGGCATCCGTTCTTTGATACCCCAAGCCAGGGCACCAGCTATTACCGCATCGCCTATAGCTCCATCGCGGCGGACCGGATCCCCGAAGGGATCGCGAGAATTGCCGCGTGTCAGAGCAGGTTGCTGGCGCAGCGGCTGACGGGTGCTTGACGCGGGCATGGCGGGCGCACCTCTGGCCTTATCCATACGACCAGTCTGGCCCTAACGATTCCACGCGACATTCTGCACAAACAGCCGATCCGGCCATTGTGATCCCGCAACAGGGTGCGCGTTGCCCTGCCTCACGGTTCCGGCCGCCCTCAAGACCCGTAAGGACCAGCACCATGAAAATGACGACCGAAGAAGCTTTCGTCAAAACCCTTCAGCGCCACGGCATCCAGCATGCGTTCGGAATCATCGGCTCGGCCATGATGCCGATCTCTGACTTGTTCCCCAAGGCGGGCATCCAATTTTGGGATTGCGCCCATGAGGGCAGCGCCGGGATGATGTCGGATGGCTACACCCGCGCGACCGGCAAGATGTCGATGATGATCGCGCAAAACGGGCCGGGCATCACCAACTTCGTCACCGCAGTGAAAACCGCCTACTGGAACCACACGCCGCTGCTGCTGGTCACCCCGCAAGCCGCGAACAAGACCATCGGTCAGGGTGGCTTTCAGGAAGTCGAGCAGATGAAACTGTTCGAGGACATGGTCGCCTATCAAGAAGAAGTGCGTGATCCGTCCCGCGTGGTCGAGGTGCTGACCCGTGTCATCAGCCAGGCCAAGCGTTTGTCCGGCCCGGCGCAACTGAACATCCCGCGGGATTTCTGGACCCAGGTGATCGACGTTGAAATCGCCGATCCGGTAGAATTCGAGCGTTCGCCGGGTGGCGAAAACTCGGTCGCGAAGGCCGCCGAAATCCTGTCCGGTGCGCAGAACCCTGTCATCCTGAACGGCGCGGGTGTGGTGCTGGCGCAGGGCGGGATCGCCGCGTCGATGGCGTTGGCCGAACGTCTGGATGCGCCCGTTTGCGTGGGCTACCAACACAATGACGCCTTCCCCGGTTCGCACCCGCTGTTTGCCGGGCCGCTGGGCTATAACGGCTCAAAAGCTGCGATGGAGTTGATCAAGGACGCCGATGTCGTGCTGTGCCTGGGCACGCGCCTGAACCCGTTTTCCACCCTGCCGGGCTATGGCATGGAATACTGGCCGGCAGACGCCAAGATCATTCAGGTAGATATCAACCCTGACCGTATTGGCCTGACCAAGAAAATCAGCGTCGGAATCGTCGGCGACGCGGCCAAGGTGGCCAATGGCATTCTGGCGCAGCTAACGGACACCGCTGGCGATACCAACCGCGCCGAGCGCAAAGCGGCGATTGCCCAGAAGAAATCGGCCTGGGCGCAGCAATTGTCGTCGATGGACCACGAAGAGGACGATCCGGGCACCAACTGGAATGAGCGCGCACGCGGTGACAAGCCTGATTGGATGAGCCCACGCATGGCGTGGCGCGCGATCCAGTCGGCGCTGCCGAAAGAGGCGATCATCAGTTCCGACATCGGCAACAACTGTGCTATCGGCAACGCCTACCCCAGCTTTGAAGCGGGTCGCAAATATCTGGCGCCGGGCCTGTTTGGACCCTGCGGCTATGGCTTGCCCGCTGTTGTCGGCGCCAAGATCGGCTGCCCAGACACGCCGGTTGTCGGCTTTTCCGGGGACGGCGCGTTCGGCATTGCGGTGAATGAACTGACGGCGATTGGCCGTGGTGAATGGCCCGCGATCACGCAGATCGTGTTTCGCAACTACCAGTGGGGCGCGGAAAAGCGCAACTCTACGCTGTGGTTCGACGACAACTTCGTCGGCACCGAGTTGGACGAGCAAGTGTCCTATGCCGGTATCGCCAAGGCCTGCGGCCTGAAGGGCGTCGTCGCCCGCACGATGGACGAGCTGACCGCAGCGCTGAACCAGGCGATCGAAGACCAGAAGAACGGCATCACCACCCTGATCGAAGCGATGATCAATCAGGAACTGGGTGAGCCTTTCCGCCGTGACGCGATGAAGAAGCCCGTTTCAGTGGCTGGAATTGACGCGGCAGACATGCAGCCCCAACAGGGCGCGTGATGACCCTGCCATTCGGCTTTGATGGCGGAATGGCAACCTATCTGGCGGCTGCCTTGTTGGTGGCCGCCTTTATCCGGGGCTATACCGGCTTCGGATTTTCCGCGATCTTCATCGCCTTCGCGGCGCTGGTGACCAACCCGGTGCCGATGATCCCGGTGGTGTTCACCTGCGAGATCCTGATGACGGCATTTCAGGCGCGCGGCATCCGAGCGCATATCGACTGGCGGCGCGTCGGGGCGCTGTTGGCCGGGGCCGCGCTGGCCACGATCCCTGCGGTGTCGATCATGGCGCGGCTTGGGCCCGAGGCGGCGCGTGCTGTCGTTTCAACGCTGATCTGCCTGTTGGCTTTGTTCCTGCTCAGCGGTTGGCAATTGAAACGCCCGATCGGCATGGCCGGGCATGGCGGCGTGGGCATTCTGGCCGGGTTTTGCAATGGCGCTGGTGTTGGCGGCTTGCCGGTGGCCGCGTTCCTGACCGCGCAGCCAATGACGGCCACCGTTTTCCGCGCCACGATGATTGCGTTTCTGACCGGCGTTGACCTGATGGCTTTGCCCGTCATGGCCGCAAACGGCCTTGTGACCACGCAAACTGCGACAGGCGCAATGCTGGCCTTTCCGATTCTGGGGCTGGGCATCTGGTTGGGCGGCAAACGGTTTGCCTATGCCTCGCCGACCGGGTTTCGGCGCGCGGCGGTCTTTTTGCTTCTGGGCCTCTCAATCCTCACATTGTTACAGGTGCTGCTATGACATCCGCGTCCAACATTCTGGTGCTGAACGCCGGATCGTCGTCGATCAAGTTCGCGGTGTTCGACGCCGATCTGGCACAGCGCCACGCCGGACTCGCGGCGGGGATCGGCGGGCAGTCATTTCTGGAAACCGACGGCACCCGCACCGATGTGCCGCTGATCGACCACCGCGCGGCGCTGTCTGCGGTGTTGAAGGCCCTGACGCGGGCGGGCGTGACCATCGACACCCTGCAGGCCGCCGGGCACCGTGTGGTGCATGGCGGGCGCAAGCTGACCGCGCCGGTGCGCATCACACCGGATGTGCGGGCGGAAATCGCCGCGTGCTCGCCGCTGGCCCCGCTGCACAACCCGCACAATCTGGCCGCCATCGACACCCTGGCCGAGCTGGCGCCAAACCTGCCCCAGTTCGCCAGTTTCGATACCTCGTTTCACGCCACCAACCCCGATGTCGCCACGCGCTACGCGATCCCCAAGATGATGGAGACGGCAGGCATTCGGCGCTATGGCTTTCACGGGCTGTCCTATGCGTCGCTTGTGCAAGGACTTCCCGCACTCAGCGGGCAGCCTTTGCCCTCGCGCTTGCTGGCGTTTCATCTGGGAAATGGCGCGTCGCTGGCGGCGATCAAGAACGGCCAGTCGATTGCCACGACGATGGGCTATTCACCGCTGGACGGGCTGACCATGGGCACGCGGTCGGGCGGGATCGACGCCAACGCCGTCTTGCGGCTGGTCGAAGAAAACGGGCTGGAGCGCACGAAGGCCATCTTGAATCACGAAAGCGGGCTTTTGGGGTTGTCGGGCGGCAAATCGGATATGCGCAACCTGATGCTGGATTCCAGCGCCGACAGCGACTTTGCCATTCAGCATTTCTGCTATTGGTCGCTGCGCCATGCCGGGTCGTTGATCGCCGCGATGGAGGGGGTGGACGCCATCGCCTTCACCGGCGGGATTGGCGAAAACGCGCTGGGTGTGCGGGCGCAAATCCTGCGCGGGCTGGAATGGCTGGGCGTGCGCATGGACCCGGATGCCAACCACCGGGGCCGCGCGCGGCTGCACGCTGAAAGCAGCAAGGTCGCTGTCTGGATCGTTCCCGCGCGCGAAGAAGAAATGATCGCCCGCGATGCGCTAAGCCTGATGGCGCAAGGATGAATGCCCCCTACGCCATCGCCACCGTGACCGCGGTCGCCGCGACGATGTCGTCGACCGTAGCGCCGCGCGACAGGTCACAGACCGGGCGGCGGAAACCTTGCAGGAACGGTCCCAGCGCCTGCGCGCCCGCCAGTTCCTGGCACAGTTTGTATCCGATGTTGCCGGCGTTCAGATCCGGGAACACCAGCACGTTTGCGTCGCCGGTTCCCACGCCCTTCTTGGCCGCGATGCGCGGGTTCAGCGCGGTGTCGGCCTGCACCGGGCCGGTAAAGCCGGTCAATTCCGCGACGTCGCGCACCAGATCCACGCTGTCGCCCACGCCCGAGGTGCCGGTGGAAAACGACAGCAACGCCACCCGCGCCTGCCCCAGCAACGCCTGCGCCGAGGCCTGCGAGGCCCGCGCGATATCGGCCAATTGCAGGGCATTTGGCGCGACGTTCACGGCGCAGTCGGCGAACACCAATTCGCGCCCGTCAGGGAGCAACATGACAAAGAATGAGGACGGGGTTTCCACACCATTGGCCAGCCCAATGCCAATGCTGGCGGCTTCGATCACACGTTTGGTGGGACTGTCGGCGCCCGCAACCATGGCGTCGGCTTCGCCAGCGGCGACCATCGCGGCGGCCAGATACAGGGGCTTGGACAGCATCCGCCGGGCGATGCCTTCCTTCATCCCGCGCGTTTCGACCAAGGCGGCAACATGCGCGTCGGTCGGATCGGACAAGCCCACAGGGGTGCACAGACCTTCGGCCCGCAACCGATCCGCCGCCTGCGCCACGCGCGGATCGGCCAGTTCCGGAAACACCACGCGCGCATCCCGGCCCCGCGCCTGCGCATAAATTTTTTCAATAAACGACATGTATACCCCCGTATGCACACACAGGAGATCACAGCCATGAGCGATGACGTCAAGATCAACCGCGGCCTGAAGGGCGTGTATTTTGAGCGGTCCGGCGTGTCAGACATCGACGGGCGCGCGGGCACATTGACCTATCGCGGGTATTCGATCCACGATCTGGCCGCGCATGCCACGTTCGAAGAAGTCAGCTATCTGCTGATCCAGGGCGAGTTGCCGACTCCGGCCGAATTGGCGGCCTATGACGCCCAGCTAAAAGCCGCGCGCACGTTGCCAGCGCCGATCTACAACATCATCCGCAGTTGCGTCGGCGGGCATCCGATGGACGTGCTGCGCACCGCCGTGTCCGCACTGGCCGCGTTGGAAGATGACAGCCTGGACGCCACAGAGGCCGGTTTTCTGGCCAACGGCACGCGTCTGACCAGCCAGGTGCCGATGATCATCGCGGCGCATGAGGCGATCCGCAATGGGCGCGATCCGGTCCCCGCCGATCCGAACCTGGGCCACGCGGCGAACTGGCTGTGGATGCTCAAGGGTGAAAAGCCCAGCGCCGATGCCGCGCGGCTGGCGGATGTGGATTTCATCCTGCACGCAGAACACGGCGCGAATGCCTCGGCCTTTGCGGCCCGCGTGACGGTGGGGACAGAGGCCAATCTGCATGGCGCGATCACCACTGCGCTGGCCACGTTGGCAGGCCCCGCCCACGGCGGCGCGGCCGAGGACGTGATGAAAATGGTGCACGAGATCGGCACGCCCGAGAACGCCGCCGCCTACGTCAAGGCCAAGCGCGCCGCGAAGGAGGCGGTCACCGGCTTTGGCCACCGTGTTTACCGCGCCGAAGATCCGCGTGCCCGCCACATGCGCGAAGGGGTGCGCAAGCTGGGGCAAGAGATGGGCGCGCCGGAATGGTACGAGATCCTGCAGGCGGTGGTCGAAGCCATGAAGCCCTATGCCCGCCATGGCTTGAACGTGAACGTCGATTTCTATTCTGGCGTGATTTATCAGCTTCACGGCATACCGATGGACCTGTATGTGCCGATCTTCGCCATCGGGCGGATGCCCGGCTGGATTACCCAGTGCATTGAGCAACGCAGATCGAACATCCTGATCCGGCCGCTGACCCTGTACAACGGCCCCGCGCCGCGTGACTGGATTGACCTGGCTGACAGGGCGTGACGTCGGACAAACAGGCGCTGTGCGCGATTGGAGGGACGTTTGGCTGATCTCTGGGCCGCCGTGGCGCTGAGCCCGGCGCATTTCGTCACGTTGGCGCTGATTGCGTTTTTGGCGGGCGTGATCCGAGGGTTCACCGGCTTCGCGCTGTCGGCCTTTGCGCTGTCCACCGCCGTTTTGATCCTGCCGCCTGTGGAATTGATCCCGATGTTGTTCTGGCTGGAAGCCGCCGCATCGCTGTTCATGCTGCGCGCCGGGTTGCGCGATGCCGACAAGCGCGCCGCGATGACGCTGCTGGCAGGTGCGGCGGTGGGCACATTTATCGGCATCGGCTTGACCGTGGCGCTGGACACCGGCACCTCGCGGATCATCGCGCTGGCGCTGTTGATCGGGTTGGCCGCACTGCAACTGGTTCGCCTGCGCATGGCATTTCTGGCAACCCCTCCTGGCACAGTCGCGGCGGGGTTCGCCGCAGGGATCGCCAATGGATTGGCGGGCGTCGGCGGGATGGTGGTGGCGCTTTATGTGCTGGCCCGAGACGCCGAGCCACATGTCATGCGGGCCACCTTGGTGCTGTATCTGTTTATGGGCATGCTGACATCGATGTTGGCGCACCTGTGGTGGGGCACCATGACCCAGACGGCAACCACGCGCGGATTGGCGCTGCTGCCAGTGTGCCTGACTGGCGTTTGGCTGGGATCAAAGTTGTTCACGCCCTCACTGCAACCCTATTACAAGGCTGTTTGCCTTTGGCTGTTGATCGGGTTGGCGTTGGTGGCCCTGGCGCGGACGCTGATGTAATCCGTCTGGTCTTGAACATGTGTAGCGTTGCGCCCTATGCATAGGGCACAGGGGCGCTGCCCCCGCCTTCGGCTCCCCCGGAGTATTTTCAGGAAAGATGAAGCAGCACAGGAAAGGGCGCGGCGTTTGGACAGTGAACATTCTCAGCCTTTGAAGGCGGCGTTGTGGATGTGTGGGGCGATTGCCTCTTTCACGCTGATGGCCGTGGCCGGGCGCACAGTGCAGGTGGAATTGTCGAGTTTCGAGCTGATGTTCTGGCGGTCATTGATGGGATTCGTCATCATCGCCGGGCTGATCCGCTGGCGCACCGGAGGCTGGGATGTGGCGCGCACGCAGGTGCCGCGCCTGCATCTGATCCGCAATGTGTTCCATTTCTTCGGCCAGAACATGTGGTTCTATGGGATCACGGTGATCCCGTTGTCGCAATTGGTGGCGCTGGAATTCACCATGCCGATCTGGGCGCTGCTGCTGGCCCCGCTGTTGTTGGGCGAGGCCCTGACGCGGCGCAAGATCGGGGTGGCGCTGGTTGGCTTCATTGGGGTGTTGTTGGTGGCGCAGCCGGGCGTGCAGCCTTTGACCGCTGGCCATGCCGCCGGGATCATGGCCGCCATTGGCTTTGCCGTGAACCTGATTTTCACGCGCAAGATCATGCGCCATGATGCCGTGTTGTGCGTGCTATTCTGGATGACGCTGAGCCAGGCGCTGATGGGGCTGGCGTTGTCGCTGGTGTTCGGCTTTCACACGCCCAGCGCAGCCCTGCTGCCGTGGCTGGCGATCATCGCCGTAACCGGGTTGACGGCACATTATTCGCTGACGTCGGCGTTGGGATTGGCCCCCGCGCTTTTGGTGGCCCCGATGGAGTTCGCGCGGTTGCCGATTATCGCGCTGGTCGGGATGTGGCTGTACAGCGAAGCCTTCGATCCACTGGTCATTGCCGGGGCTGTGGTGATCTTTTCGGCCAACTTGTGGAACCTGCGGCATTCAGTGCGGCAAAGTCGCCTGACCCGCTAAAACGGCCGCTCTTTGGGGTCTTGACGCAACGTTTGCAGGGTGGGCCACAAAACTTGCGCACCAATTCTTCTTTGCACCGCTAGCAGGCTGTGCTTAAACCAGTGCACCGGCCCGGCAAACAGGGCCAAAACAAACCTTTGGGAGGTTACCAAATGGATCGTCGTTCATTTTTGCGCACGTCAACTGTCGGCGGCGTCGCAGCTGCCGCTTCAACGCTGGCGGCACCCGCCGTTGCTCAAGGCAACATCACCTGGCGCATGGTCACCACATGGCCGCGCATGTTCCCCGGCCTGGGTGTCGGCGCACAGCGCTTTGCTGATCGCGTCAACGCGATGTCCGATGGCGCGCTGACCATCGAAGTGTATTCTGCCGGCGAACTGGTTCCGCCGCTGCAATCGCTGGACGCCGTGATCGACGGCACCGCGGAAATGAGCCACGGCGCCGCCTACTACTGGCAGAACAAGTCGCGCGCACTGGCGTTCTTCACCGGTGTTCCGTTCGGCATGACCTCGCGTGAGTTGTCGGCCTGGGTCCGCGCCATGGGCGGTCAGGAACTGTGGGACGAGGTTTATGACCAGTTCGGCGTTCAGGGCTTCCTGTCCGGCGACACCGGCACACAGGCCGGCGGTTGGTTCCGCAACGAATTGACCAGCATGGACGACATTCAGGGTCTGCGCTTCCGCACCCCGGGTCTGGGTGGTCAGGTCTGGCAGAAGATGGGCGTATCGGTCACCAACATGGCCGGTGGCGAGATCTTCCAGGCGCTGCAATCGGGCGCCTTGGACGCCGCTGAGTTTGTTGGCCCGTGGAACGACCTGGCGCTAGGCTTCTACCAGGTGTGCAACCACTACTACACCTCGTCGTTCAACGAGCCGGGTCTGGCCACCGAGGTCACCGTGGACAAGGCCAAGTATCAGGCGCTGCCCGCGAACCTGCAGGAAATCATCAAGATCGCCGCACAGGCCGAGTACGACGAAATGCCGTCGGAATTCTATGCCAACGACCCGCGCGCCCTGCAAACGCTGGTCAACGATCACGGCGTGATTGTGCACAATGCGTTCCCCGATGATATCCTGGAAGCCGCAGCCGGTGCCGCCAAGGAAGTTCTGGGCGAACTGCTGGAATCCGATGACGAGCTGACGCGCCGTGTTGGCCGCAGCTTCATCGACTCGGCCAAGCTGCTGCAAACCCGCACCGACAACACAGACGCCGGCTACATCAGCGCGCGTCAGCGGTTCATGGACTACTCGGATCTGTGATCCGGCCACCTGCCCCGCGATGCCCTGACGGGCGGCGCGGGGTGGACAACCATTTCTGGGCCCCGGACGTTCAGGCGCCGGGGCTCAGTCTTACGCACCACCCCAAGCGGAGGAACCGATGAACGGGTTGTCTGCCATCATGCGAGCGATCACCGGCGTCAACCGCCTGATCGGCGCGACATTCGCCTGGCTTTCGCTGGCCATTGTGATCGTCTGTTTCTGGGTTGTGGTGGAAAGATACTTCTTCTCCAACACGCGATTGTGGATGCAGGATCTGTACCCTTGGCTGAACGGGGTGATGTTCACAGCCGTCGCGGCCTATGCCCTGTTTTACGACGATCACGTGCGGGTGGATATCTTTTACCGCCCCGCGACTGTGGTGAAAAAGGCCTGGATGGATCTGGTCGGCGTGCTGGTGTTCCTGCTGCCCTTCACCTGGATCGTCTGGACCTATTGCTTGACCTTCGTCACGCGGTCCTGGGGGTTGTACGAAGGCTCGGCCAATCCGGGCGGCGCGCCGGGGCTGTTTCTGGTCAAGGGCTTCATCCTGGTCTTCGCCGTCACCATCGCCTTGCAAGGGATTGCCATGTTAATCCGGTCGATCCTGATCATCAAAGGGCGCGAGGATCTGGTGCCAGCAGACTTTCGCTATCAAAACAGCTCGGAGACCGTGTAATGGATCCTGCAACTCTGGGTGAGATTCTGTCAGGGATGATGTTCCTGGGGGTCATTGGCATGTTGATGCTGGGCTTTCCGGTGGCGTTCACGCTGGCAGGCACCTCTATCCTGTTCGCAATCTTGGGTGCGTCCCTGGGTGTGTTCGATTTCTCCAACATGAGCGCGCTGGCCGGGCGGTATACCGGCTACATGACCAACGAGGTGCTGGTTGCGGTGCCGTTGTTCATCTTCATGGGGGTGATGCTGGAACGCTCGCAGATTGCCGAGCAGTTGCTGAGCACCATGGGCAAGCTGTTTGGCAACATGCGGGGCGGTTTGGGCATTTCGGTGATCATCGTCGGCGCGTTGCTGGCGGCGTCAACCGGGATCGTGGGCGCAACCGTCGTCACGATGGGCCTGATTTCCCTGCCGTCAATGATGCGGGCGGGGTATGATCCCAAGCTGGCCTGCGGCACGATCTGCGCTTCGGGCACGCTGGGTCAGATCATTCCACCGTCAACCGTGCTGATCTTCATGGGCGACATGATTGCCGGGATGAACAGCCAGGCGCAGATGCAGCTGGGCAACTTTGCCCCTGACGCGGTGTCGGTGGGCGATCTGTTTGCCGGCGCGTTTCTGCCGGGCATTTTGCTGGTGGTCATCTATATCTGTTACATCTTGTTCAAAGCGGTCGTGGACCCGGAAAGCTGCCCCGCAACGCCCGTCCCGGAAGACGAGCGCAAGGACCTGCCGCGCGAGATCGTTGTGGCGCTGGTGCCACCGTTGCTGCTGATCGTGGCCGTTCTGGGCTCCATCCTGGGCGGGATCGCCACGCCGACCGAGGCCTCGTCTGTGGGGGCTGTCGGCGCGATGGTGCTGTCGCTGCTGCGCGGCCGTCTGACCTTTGACGTGCTCAAGCAAACGACGCGCAGCACCGCCAAGATCACTTCGATGATCTTTGTGATCCTGTTCGGCGCATCGGTCTTTTCTGTCGTGTTCCGGCAGATGGGCGGCGATGATCTGGTGCATGAATTCCTGTCGAATATTCCAGGCGGGGCGACCGGCGCAATGATTGCCGTGATGCTGACCATGTTCATTCTGGGCTTCATTCTGGACACGTTCGAGATCATCTTCATCGTCCTGCCGATCACCGCGCCGACCTTGCTGTTGCTGGGCGTTGATCCGGTCTGGCTGGGCGTGATGATCGGGGTGAACCTGCAAACCAGTTTCCTGACACCGCCCTTTGGGTTCGCGCTGTTCTACTTGCGCGGTGTCGCGCCGCCCAATGTGACGACGGGCATGATCTACCGCGGGGCAATTCCCTTTGTGACCCTGCAGGTGATGGCAATCGTGCTGTTGTTCATCTTCCCGCAGATTGTCACCTGGCTGCCGGATTTGCTGTACTGACGTGGGCGGGGGGGATTTCCCCCTCCCCGCCCCCTCTCGCTTGCCGCCCTCTCTCGTTGCGGCGACCGATTCAATCGCACCCTGTCTGGCACTGGGCGCCCCAGTCTGGTAGCCCGCCCCAATGCTGGCCGTATTCCTTCAGACACTTCCGTTTTTTGCAATCATCGGCCTGGGATACGGCGCCGGCAAATCCGGGATGTTCCCGCCGGAAGCCACGGCCTGGCTGACGCGCTTTGTCTTTTATTTTGCCCTTTCGGCCATGCTGTTCGGCTTTTCCGCGCAAATGACCCTGTCAGATATCTTCGAGCCGCGCGCGGCGGGGGCTTATCTGCTGGGGTGCACGGCCATCTATCTTCTGGCGTTGAGCGTGGCCCTGTTTCGCAAACGCCCCCTGTCCGAGGCCGTGATGGAGGCCCACACCGCAATTATCGGCAACACGGGTTTCCTGGGTGTGCCGATGCTGGTGTTGTTGCTGGGTGATCAGGCGGCGGCGACAGTGTTATTGGTGCTGGTCATTGACCTGATCGTGTTTTCCAGCCTGCTGACGATCCTGATCACCATGACGCGAGAGGGCCGTGTGACGCCAGCCCTGCCGCGCCGGTTGGCGATGGGGTTGATCCGAAACCCGATGGTTGCTTCCATGGCGGCCGGGCTGGCGTGGTCCGCCACGGGGCTGGGCCTGGCAGAGCCGGTCAGCGCCACAACGACACTGTTGGGCGCCGCTGCCACCCCAGGCGCGTTGTTTGCGATTGGCGCCAGCCTGACCAACAACCGGGCCGAGCGCCTGTTCGTCGCGGGCTGGCTGAGCTTCGCCAAGCTGGTGCTGCATCCGCTGGCTGTGATGACGGCGGCGCTGTTCATCTTCAAGGTTGAACCTTTCGCGGCGGGCGTGCTGATTTCCGCGGCGGCCCTTCCAGTGGCCGGCAACGTCTACATTCTGGCCCAGCACTACAATGTCGCCGTGGCGCGGGTGTCGGCGGCGATCCTGATTTCCACGGTCATCAGCGTGGCGACGCTGCCCCTGATCCTGGCCCAGATCACTGGCTGAACGCTTAAAAAATGCGACCAAAGGCAGGATTTTAACGAAAGCCTGAAATTGATGCTGCGTTTCAGCGCAATCGCACGGTGCAACAGCTTGCAGGGGCCAAGACCCCTACCTATATACGCCGAGAAGCCAGGCATAAGGGGCAACCCCGCCGGGTAAAACTGGGATTGGAAGACGGTGCCTGAAGGGGCCGTTTTCCACGACATCGCCTAAGAGAGGATTTTGAGCATGGCCAAAGTCATTGGTATTGACCTGGGAACCACCAACTCCTGCGTTGCGATCATGGATGGATCGCAACCGCGCGTCATCGAAAACGCCGAGGGTGCGCGCACAACCCCGTCGATCGTGGGTTTCACCGAAAGTGAACGTCTTGTCGGCCAACCGGCCAAGCGCCAAGCCGTCACCAACCCGACAAACACCGTCTTCGCCGTCAAGCGCCTGATCGGCCGCCGTTTGGGCGACGCCGAAGTCGAAAAAGACAAAAACCTGGTGCCGTATAACATTGTCGATGGCGGCAATGGCGACGCATGGGTTGAGGTGCGCGGCGACAAATACAGCCCCAGCCAGGTGTCGGCCTTCATTCTGCAAAAGATGAAGGAAACCGCCGAGAGCTATCTGGGCGAGGACGTCACGCAGGCTGTTATCACGGTGCCGGCCTATTTCAACGACGCCCAGCGTCAGGCCACCAAGGATGCCGGCAAGATTGCCGGTCTGGAAGTGCTGCGCATCATCAACGAGCCGACCGCGGCTGCGCTGGCCTATGGTCTGGACAAGAAAGAAACCAAGACCATCGCCGTCTATGACCTTGGCGGCGGCACGTTCGACATCACCATTCTGGAAATCGATGACGGCCTGTTCGAAGTGAAATCGACCAACGGCGACACCTTCCTGGGCGGCGAAGACTTCGACATGCGCATCGTCAGCTACCTGGTCGACCAGTTCAAGAAAGAGAACGGCGTTGATCTGTCGGCAGACAAGATGGCGCTGCAGCGCCTGAAGGAAGCTGCGGAAAAGGCCAAGATCGAACTGTCGTCCAGCCAGCAGACCGAAATCAACCAGCCGTTCATCTCGATGGACAAGAACACCGGCCAACCGCTGCACATGGTCATGAAACTGACCCGTGCCAAGCTGGAATCGCTGGTCGGTGATCTGATCGTCAAGTCGATGAAACCTGCAGCTCAGGCGTTGAAAGACGCGGGCCTGTCCAAAGGCGACATCGATGAGGTTGTTCTGGTCGGCGGCATGACCCGTATGCCCCGCGTGGTTGAGGAAGTGACAAAGTTCTTCGGCAAGGAACCCCACAAGGGCGTGAACCCGGACGAAGTTGTTGCACTGGGCGCTGCCATCCAGGCCGGCGTGCTGCAAGGCGACGTCAAGGATGTGGTCTTGCTGGATGTGACCCCGCTGTCGCTGGGTATCGAGACGCTTGGGGGGGTCTTCACTCGCCTGATCGACCGCAACACGACGATCCCGACGAAGAAAAGCCAGGTGTTCTCCACCGCTGATGACAACCAGTCGGCTGTGACCATCCGGGTCTTCCAGGGGGAGCGCGAGATGGCAGCGGACAACAAGATGCTGGGCCAGTTCAATCTGGAAGGGATCCCGCCGTCGCCGCGTGGCATGCCGCAGATCGAGGTGACCTTCGACATCGACGCCAACGGCATCGTCAACGTGTCCGCCAAGGACAAGGCGACCAGCAAGGAGCAAAAGATCACCATCGCAGCTTCGGGCGGTCTGTCGGACGCTGACATCGAACAGATGGTCAAGGACGCCGAGGCCAACGCCGACGCCGACAAAGCCCGCAAGGAGTTGGTCGAGGCCAAGAACCAGGCCGAAAGCCTGATCCATTCGACCGAGAAGTCGCTGGCCGAATACAAGGACAAGGTGGATCCGACCACCGCCGAGGCCATCGAATTGTCCATCGCGGCGCTCAAGGACACGCTGGAAGGCGATGACCCCGAGAAGATCAAATCGGGCATCAACAACGTGCGTGACGCGTCGATGAAGCTGGGTGAGGCAATCTACAAGACGCAGCAAGCGTCCGAAGAAAGCGCCGAAGCCGAAAGCGGCGATGAGCCGCGCCCGGTGGATGACGACATCGTCGACGCCGATTTCGAAGACCTTGACGACAACAAGCGCGACTGAGCTTGATCACAACGCGGGGCCCCGGCCGGTCATGCCGGACCGGGGCCTTGCCATTGAAAGCGAGGTCCATCATGGCAAAGCGCGATTTTTACGAAGTATTGGGCGTCTCGCGCGGCGCGACTGCGGACGAATTGAAAAAGGCCTATCGCAAGAAGGCCAAGGAACTTCACCCGGACCGCAACAGCGACAACCCCAATGCGGAATCGCAATTCAAAGAAGTGAACGAGGCCTACGAAATCCTCAAGGATGCCGAAAAGAAGGCCGCCTATGACCGGTTCGGCCACGCCGCCTTCGATGGCGGCATGGGGGGCGGTCCGCGTGGGCCGCAGGCCGGACATCCCGGCGGTGACTTCAACTCAGCGTTCTCGGACGTGTTCGAGGATTTGTTCGGTGATTTCATGGGCGGGCGTGGCGGTGGCGGCGGGCGTCAACGCGCCAGCCGTGGCTCGGATCTGCGCTACAACATGCGCGTCACTTTGGAAGAAGCCTTTACCGGCGCGCAAAAATCCATCCGCGTCCCCACCCTGTCCGCCTGCGAGGAATGCAGCGGAACCGGGGCCGAAGGCGGCGCCGAACCCGTGACGTGCCCGACCTGTTCGGGCATGGGCAAGGTGCGTGCGCAGCAAGGCTTCTTTACCGTAGAACGCACCTGCCCCACCTGTGGCGGGCTTGGCCAGATCGTCAAGAACCCCTGCGCGTCGTGCAAAGGCGCGGGCCGGGTCGAAAAAGAACGCTCGCTGTCGGTGAACATCCCGGCCGGGGTGGAAACCGGCACCCGCATCCGCCTGTCAGGCGAGGGCGAAGCCGGGTTGCGAGGTGGCCCGGCAGGGGATCTCTATATCTTCATCGATGTGCGCGAACATGCGATTTTTCAGCGCGATGGGCTGGATCTTCATTGTCGTGTGCCGGTCAGCTTCACCACCGCAGCCCTGGGTGGCGAGGTCGAGGTGCCGACAATCGACGGCGGCCGCAGCCGGGTCAAGGTGCCCGCAGGCGCGCAATCGGGCAAGCAACTTCGCCTTCGGGGCAAAGGGATGCCCTCATTGCGCGGCACAGGTGCCGGGGACATGATGATCGAACTGGGCGTTGAAACACCGGTGAACCTGAACAGCCGGCAAAAGGAACTGCTGCGCGAATTCGATTCGCTGGGGGAAAACAACCACCCAGAGGGATCGAGCTTTTTCGGCAAGGTGCGGAACTTCTGGGACGGGATGACCAGTTGACTGCCGACTGATTTGCTGTTCACACAACGAAAACGGGGGCTTTTGGGCCCCCGTTAACCATTTGGAAAGTGGAATCACGTCAGCCTGCAAGATATGGCCGAACCGCATTCCCATCTGTCAGAAGCGCCGCTGCCGCTGTTTTCCGCGCCGCACCCGGTGCCAAAGCCGCCGCCGCCGGCACATCCGTCGTCACATCCGTCGCCGGGTTTGGCGCCGGGTTTGGCGCCGGGTCAGCCGCCATCCTATCTTCAGGACCACCGCAAACGTTTGCGCCGTCGTTTTCTGGACGGCGGGGCCGAGGCCATGCCCGACTATGAGTTGCTGGAAATGGTGTTGTTCTCTGCCCTTCCACGGCAGGACGTGAAACCGCTTGCCCGGCGCTTGATCGATCGGTTTGGCGATCTTGCCGGGGTGATTGGCGCGTCACCTGTTCACCTGGCGCGCGTCGACGGCGTCGGTGATGCCGTCGTCTGCGCGCTGAAATTGGCCAGCGCAGTGGCCATACGCTCTGCGCGCGCCAAGGTGATGAACCGTCACGCGATCTCCAGTTGGGACGCATTGCTGGACTATTGTCATACGGTCATGGCGCACAGGGATGTTGAACATGTGCGGGTGCTGTTTCTGGATCGCAAGAACACGTTGATCGCGGATGAGCAGTTGGGGCGCGGCACAGTGGATCACGTCCCGGTCTATCCACGCGAAATCTTACGCCGGGCGCTGGAGGTTGGCGCGTCGGCGCTGATCCTTGTGCACAACCACCCATCCGGCGATCCGACCCCGAGCCAGGCGGATATTTCGATGACCGACCGTATTCGCCAAGGTGCCGAAGCGCTGTCATTGGTGTTGCATGATCATCTGATCATAGGTCAGTCGCGCGAATTCAGCTTTCGCAGCGATGGCCTGCTGTAGTGCCTCCAGGTGCCGCAAACGGAAAAAGGCCAGGGAAGTCCCCAGCCTTTCCGGATCAATCTGGCGATTGACGTTACTGCAACGCGGCGATCTGAATATCCGGCAGAACACCGGGGATCACAACGTAGCCACCCGAACCATCGCAGTCGGGCATATCCAGGTGGATCACGCGGATCTGCGCCAGGCCATCGCCCTGCAATTCGAAGGATTGCGCCTCAATCGGGCGACCGCAGCTTAGGTCGGTCACCGGGGCTTCGATTTCCAGCACAACAGAGCCGGTGCGTGACGACTGCCCCGAAGGGTAGGAATAGACCTGCGCCATACGCCCGCCCGGGATCATCGGATCCCCCAGCACGGTCATGAAGCCATGCCCATGCACGCCCGGGGCCAGCGGATTACCCGCGTGGATGTGGCCCGTTTCACCGTATTGCGCCCCGAATTCATAGGCGTGCAGCAGCAAACTTGCAGGGCTTTCCCATTGCAGCGCAACACGTTCCAGCGAACCAAGGTCGGTCACCAAAGTGGAATCAGATTGCTCACGGCCATCCGCGAAGGTCAGCGTGACCGTGGCGTCGGCCGTCAGGGCTGGCACCATCTGCACCAATTGCCCGTCCGGTCCGATCCGCGTGTCAAACGTCAGGCCAGCGTGGCTGATTTGCACAGCTGCATCGCGGTCACAGGGGGCATAAACGCTGGCGTCCAGCATCCCGCTGATCGATGGGGTGACGACCAGCCAAACCGCGCAGGCGCTCAACTCGGCTTGCATTTCCTCATCCAGTGGCGCGACGGGAACCAACGCGTTATCGGCCGACACCTGTGCCGTTTCAAAGGGCGCAGGCCCCGCCGCAGGACGCTGGTTCAGATCTTCGATCAACGTGGTTTCAGCGGCGCTCAGATCAGGATTCTGGTTTGCGGTCGGCGCGCTGGGCAGATCTACGCCCGGCAGAATGCTGGCCTGCGCCAAGCCCACGGGCGAATCGGTGCCTACAGGCGTGCCGGAAGGTGTCACACCCAGTGCCTGCGGCGGCGCGGGGCGCATGGGCTGACCATCGGCGGCCAATTGCGTGCGTGCCATGGCAATCAGGCTATCAGCATCCGCCTGCGCCTGTGCGCGTTCTTGCGGTGTCATGGCCTGCAATGCGGCTGCCTGTGGGGGCGCGGACTGCGCCATAGGCGTGTCACCGACCGACACCAGACCCTGCGATTCCTGAAACTTCGTGCCGGCGAAAACGGCAACTCCAAGTGCAACGGCCGTAACCGCAACTACGCGTACCCTGTTCATGGCGAACTCCGACTCGTTGAAATACAAGCCGATTTGTGCCGTCGAAAAGGGGCATCTTTGGGGCAGTCACAGGGTGCTTTCGGGGCAGACAGCCGCCCCGAAAGCACCAATATTGGTTAAGCCAACCGACCGTGGCAGTGCTTGAATTTCTTGCCAGACCCGCAAGGGCACTGGTCATTCCGGCCAGGATTGCCCCAGGTGCTCTGGTCGTTTTCGTCGAAGCCCGGGACAGCGTCGGCGGTTGGTTCCGGCGTGATGCGCGGCAAATCCATCGGCGTTTGCAGCTTGCCATCGGCATCGGTGGCCGGGTTTTGTGCCTGCATCTGTTGCAGCATTTGCTGTTGCTCGACCTCGGTCAGCGGGCGGATGCGCGACAGCTGGCGCGTGATATCCTCACGCAGCGCCGACAGCATGTGTTCGAACAGGACAAACGCTTCGGATTTGTATTCGTTCAGCGGATCACGCTGCGCCAACCCCCGGAAGTTCACCGCCGAGCGCAGATGCTCCAGCGTGACGATGTGTTCGCGCCACTTTCCGTCAATCACCTGCAACAAAAGCTGCTTTTCGATGTTGCGCATCGTCGGGGACGAGAATGCGGTTTCCTTTTCCGTCATCATCGCGTCGGCGGCTTCGGTCACACGCACACGCATGGTTTCCTGATCGACGCCGTCTTCGTCCGCCCATTCGCTGACCGGCAATTCCAGGTTCAGCTTGTCCTTTAGCTGTGCGGTCAGACCTTCGACGTCCCACTGATCGGCATAGGTCCCCGCAGGCAGGGTTTCGGCGATCATGTCCTCGATCGTGGCGTGGCGCATGTCCTCGACGGTTTCTGACAAATCCTCGGCTTCAAGGATCTCCAGGCGCTGTTCAAAGATCACGCGGCGTTGGTCGTTCATCACGTTGTCGAACTTCAGCAGCGTCTTGCGGATGTCGAAGTTGCGGGCTTCGACCTTGGCTTGCGCCTTTTCCAGCGACTTGTTGACCCAAGGGTGAACGATGGCTTCGCCGTCCTTCATGCCCAGCGTCGACAGGACTTTCTCCAACCGCTCGGACCCGAAGATGCGCATCAGGTCATCTTCCAGCGACAGGAAGAACACCGAGCGCCCGGGATCGCCCTGACGGCCTGAGCGGCCGCGCAGCTGGTTGTCGATGCGGCGGCTTTCATGGCGTTCGGTGGCCAGAACGAACAGCCCCCCGGCGGCCAGCACCTGCTCACGTTCGGCAGCGACCGAGGCTTCGATGCGTTCGCGCGTGGCAACCGGATCTGCGTCAGGGTCGGCTTCCAGCGCTTGCAGGACCTGCATGTCGACGTTGCCGCCCAACTGAATGTCGGTGCCGCGGCCCGCCATGTTGGTGGCGATGGTCACCGCGCCAACGCGCCCGGCTTCAGCCACGATCAGGGCTTCTTTTTCATGCTGGCGGGCGTTCAGCACGCTGTGCGTGATGCCAGCGCCTTCCAGCATCGCTGCCAGTTCCATCGACTTCTCGATCGACGTCGTGCCAACAAGAACCGGCTGGCCCTTGGCGTTGGCTTCCTTGATTTCGGCGACCACGCCCTCAAACTTTTCGCGCGCGGATTTGTAGACCTGATCGTGTTCGTCTTCGCGGGCAATGGGCCGGTTGGTGGGGATTTCAACAACGCCAAGGTTGTAGATTTCCTTGAATTCCTCAGCCTCGGTCGACGCCGTGCCGGTCATCCCGCCCAGCTTCTTGTACAGACGGAAATAGTTCTGGAAGGTGATCGACGCCATCGTCACCGTTTCCGGCTGGATTTGCAGACCTTCCTTGGCCTCAACCGCCTGATGCAGCCCTTCCGACAACTGACGGCCAACCATCATGCGGCCGGTGAATTCGTCGATCAGAACAATTTTACCGTCCCGCACGATGTAATGCTGATCTTTGTGCAGCATCTTGTGTGCGCGCAGGCCCTGGTTGGCGTGGTGCACGATGGTCGTGGATTCCGGATCATACAGCGACTGGCCTTCCGGCAGGATCCCCGCTTCTTGCAGCAATTGCTCAATATGTTCGTTGCCGTCGTCGGTATAGGTGACCTGACGGGCTTTTTCGTCCAGCGTGAAATCATCGTCCGTCAGCAGCGGGATCAATTCGTTGACCTGCACATACAGGTCACTGCGATCCTGGCTGATGCCCGAAATGATCAGCGGCGTGCGGGCTTCATCAATCAGGATCGAATCGACTTCGTCCACGATGGCGAAGTTGTGCCCGCGCTGCATCATCTGATTCAGATCGGTCTTCATGTTGTCGCGCAGATAGTCGAAGCCCAGCTCATTGTTGGTCGCATAGGTGACATCGGCGGCATAGGCGTCACGCTTTTCGTCGTCTGGCTGATGCGGCACCACAACGCCGGTCGTCATTCCCAGCTTGGCAAACACCTTGCCCATCCAGGTGGCGTCCCGCCGCGCCAGATAGTCGTTGACCGTGACCACATGCACGCCGTCCCCGGTCAGCGCATTCAGATAGGCCGGGAAGGTGGCGACCAGCGTTTTGCCTTCGCCCGTTTTCATTTCGGCGATATTGCCCTGGTGCAGGAAGATCCCGCCGATCAGTTGCACATCGAACGCCCGCAGCCCCAAGGCGCGGAATGCCCCTTCGCGACAGTTGGCAAAGGCTTCCGGCAGCAAGGCGTCCAGCTTTTCGCCATTCGCGTACCGCTCTTTCAGCACCGCGGTGTGGGCAATCAGCCCGTCATCATCCAGCGCTTTGAAGTCGTCTTCCAGCGCGTTGATCTTTTCGACCAACGGGCGCACGGCCTTGACTTTGCGGTCGTTCGCAGTGCCGAAAACTTTCCGGCTGATGTTACCAAGGCCCAACATTTGCTCTCCGCTCGCCGTTGTGTGACCGCAAGTCTGTCTCGGCGGGGTTGCCGGTCTGCGGTTGCTTACCTAAACACGGGGGCAGCAGGCGCCCCTGTTTGTGCATGTTTTCGCATGTAAGGGGCGGCCTTGTTGGTGTCAATCACAGGGGCCCCGTCCGGGGCCATTCAGGAGCCTAGCATGTTCAAAAACGCATCATTTGCCGCCGCAACCGCGATTTTCGCGGTCTTCGCGGCCCCTGTCGTGGCGCAGGATGCCTCGACTGTTGTCGCTCGCGTCGGCGATATCGAGATTACTCTGGGCCACGCGATCGCCATGCGCGGGCAGTTGCCGCAGCAATTTGCACAGATCCCGGACGAGACCCTGTTCCCGCTTCTGATCGAGCAATTGATCGAGCAGGAGCTTGTGGCTCAGGCACACGCCGACCAGCTCAGCCACGCTGAAACCCTGATGATGGAAAACGAACGGCGCAGTTTTATCGCCAACGCAGCCCTGACCCAAGTGGCCAGCGCCGCCGCCACGCCCGAGAACCTGCAAGCCGCCTACGCCGCCTTTAGCGAGGCGTTCGACCAGGGCGAGGCCGCCACCGAATATCACGCGGCTCATATCCTGGTGCGCGATGAGGCACAGCGCGATGCGGTCGTCGCAGCCCTGGCCGAAGGGCGTCCTTTTGCCGAGGTTGCACAGGAATTCTCGGTTGACGGGTCTGCCGCGCAAGGGGGCGATCTGGGCTGGTTCTCTGCCGGAATGATGATCCCTGATTTCCAAGCCGCCGTAGAGGCTCTGGAACCCGGCCAGGTCTCGGACCCGGTTCAAACGCAATTCGGCTGGCACGTGATCAACTTGCTGGACACGCGTGAAGCCTCGGTTCCGGCCATCGAAGACGTGACCCAGGAGCTGGTCAGCCAGTTGCAGCGTGATGCCACCCGCGCCGCCGTTGACAGCTTGCGCGAAGCCAGCAGCGTTGAAAACCTGTCGGGTGATCTGGACCCAGCCCTGCTGAGCCAGTTCGATCTGCTGGACGAGTAAGCGAACACAGCGTAATTTCAGCGCTATCACCGGCCCGCACCCCCCGGAGTGCGGGCCTTTTTCGTGACAAGGATTGCGCGACATGGCCAAGAAAACCAAACAGAACGACAGCTCGAAGCATCACGCCAAGGCCAGGAAATGGAAATCCCGCGCCAAGGCGCTGGCTGAGGAACTGCGCGCCCTGACGGCCCCCATGACAAAGAAGGTCATCGTCTCGCCTTTGGCGCCCAAGGATGGCTTCCCGTTGCTGCCGCCCATCGCCGGGGTCGAATTCGCCACCGCGCAGGCTGGCGTCAAGTATAAGGGCCGCGCCGATGTCATGCTGGCGCGTCTGGCGCCCGGCAGCGTGATTGCCGGCACGTTCACACGCTCCGCGACTCGGTCCGCGTCGGTGCGCGACTGCCAGGCCAAGATCGGCGCGCGCGAAGCCGCGGATCAAGGCGCGGCGATCCTGGTCAATTCCGGCAATTCCAACGCGTTCACCGGGGCGCGTGGTCAGGCCTCGGTTGAGGCGCTGACGGCCGCAGTCGCACAAAAGCTGAATATCCCGGCGACCCGCGTCTTCACCTCGTCCACCGGGGTCATCGGCGAACCACTCCCGCATGCGCGCATCGAGGCGTCGCTGGATGACCTCGTTGCAGGCTTGCAGCCCGGTGCCATCGCCAGTGCGGCGCAGGCCATCATGACCACCGACACCTTTCCAAAGGGTGCCATGGCCACTGTCGATGTTGATGGTCAGACCGTGCAGATCGCCGGGATCGCCAAGGGCTCGGGCATGATCGCGCCGGATATGGCGACCATGCTGGTCTACATCTTCACTGACGCCAAGATTGGCCAATCGCAGTTGCAAGGCGTCGTCAGCCGCCTGACCGACAGCAGTTTCAACTGCATCACCGTCGACAGCGACACCTCCACATCCGACACCCTGCTGGTCGCGGCAACCGGTCAAGGCCCGGAAATCGGCGATTTGCGCTCGGCCACGGGGCGGGCCTTTACCCGGGCGATGGACAGCGTGATGACCAACCTTGCCCATCAGGTGATCCGCGACGGCGAGGGCGCGACCAAATTCATCACCGTCGCAGTGACTGGCGCAGCCAATGACGCTGATGCCAAACGTTGCGCCATGGCCATCGCCAATTCACCGCTGGTCAAAACCGCCGTCGCGGGTGAAGACGCCAATTGGGGGCGCGTCGTCATGGCGGTCGGCAAATCCGGCGCCGAAGCAGACCGCGACCTGCTGTCAATCCGGTTCGGCGACATTTCGGTCGCTCGCAACGGCATGGTGGACCCTGACTACGCAGAGGTTGACGCAGCCGCCTACATGAAGGGCGAAAACCTGGAAATCGGGGTTGACCTGGGATTGGGGAAAGGCGCCGCCACCGTGTGGACCTGCGATTTGACCCATAGGTACATCGACATCAACGCCGATTACCGCTCCTGACGGATCAACTTCATCTTTCCAAAAATACTCTGGGGGATTGCGGGCCATCGGCCCGCATGGGGGCAAAGCCCCCTCTCCGGCTCAATCGAAAGCCGATGCCGATGAAAACCGTTCTAGTGTCTGCTGTTGCCCTGATTGATGTCGACGGGCGGGTCTTGCTGGCCCAGCGGCCCAAGGGCAAATCGATGGCCGGGTTGTGGGAATTTCCGGGCGGCAAAGTTGAACCCGGCGAAACCCCCGAGGTCGCGCTGATCCGAGAGTTGCAAGAGGAATTGGGGATCGACACCTGGTCGTCTTGTCTGGCGCCCTTGACCTTCGCCAGCCACAGCTATCCCGATTTTCATCTGCTCATGCCGTTGTTTGCCTGCCGCAAATGGGCGGGCATTGTGACGCCGTGCGAAGGTCAGGCCCTCAAATGGGTGCGGGCGCGGGACTTGCGGGACTACCCCATGCCCCCCGCCGACATCCCGTTGATTCCCATCCTGCGCGACTGGCTGTAGATGCTTTTGCAGGCCAACGGTTGATTGGTGAATAGGTTAAAACAATCCCCACGTTTCCCCGGATTGCGCACGAGATCAGAAACAAAACCGCCCCTAAACCCCTGTAAATTAAGGCCAATTTGTGTCATTTTGCTGGAATTCCCGCCGCATTTGTGGCAAGTATCAGTCTACTGAGTGAGGGGAATACCATGCTTAAGACCGTCATGATCGGCCACTATCTGAGCATTCAGGGACAGTTCGTCCGCACCACGCCCACCGGGCTGATGGTGGTGCGCGTCGGCGAGGCCACCTATGCCGGCCGGCCGGTGAAAAAGACCGCGGCCTGATCAACCGCGTAACGGACCACTGGGTTCGAAAACGGGCGTCAACCACTCCAGGGGTTGGCGCCCGTTTTTCATTGGGCACACTGCGGGGCTTGAGAGTTCACTGGCCCGGCGCTACCGTCTTGGCATGCGCCTGAACCCCACCCTCCCCCCATTGTGCCGCCCTTCTGGCTGGGTATCTGTCTGGCGGCGGCTGGCGATGACCGGGTTGTTGAATGCGCGCCGGGTGCTCTAACCCGCGCCCGTCTCCTACATTCAAATGACCCGAGGTTCCTATGACCACCCCCTATGACCCCGCGCGCGAGGGCGCGCAAATGGCCTTTGACGGCCGCATGTCTTATGGCGACTACCTGTCGCTCGACAAGATCCTGACCGCGCAGCATCCACGGTCGGACGCGCATGATGAAATGCTCTTTATTATCCAGCATCAGACCAGCGAACTCTGGATGCGGCTGGCCCTGCATGAGCTGACCGCCGCACGCAGCCATCTGGAGCAGGGCGAAACCCGGTTGGCGTTCAAGATGCTCGCCCGCGTCGCCCGCATCTTTGAGCAGCTCAACAATGCGTGGGACGTTCTGCGCACCATGACACCCAGCGAATACACTCATTTTCGTGACACTTTGGGGCAGTCGTCAGGCTTTCAGTCCTGGCAATACCGTTTGATCGAATTTGCCGTGGGCAACCGCAACCCGGCAATGCTGCGTCCGCATGAACACCGCGCCGATATTCTGGCACTGTTGCAGGCCGAACTGGCGCGCCCGTCGCTGTATGACGTGGCGCTGCGGCAATTGGCCAAAGGCGGGCTGCCGGTGCCGGCTGAGGTGTTGAACCGCGATGTGCGAGAACCCTGGCAGGTCAACGACGGTGTCAAACGCGCCTGGCAGACCGTGTACGAAAACCCGCAAACCCATTGGGAATTGTATGAGCTGGCCGAAAAGCTGATGGACTTCGAGGATTATTTCCGCCGTTGGCGTTTCAACCACGTAACCACGGTGGAGCGCGTGATCGGCTTCAAGCGGGGCACAGGTGGCACGGCAGGGGTGCAATATCTGCGCCGAATGCTGGAGGTCGAATTATTCCCCGAATTGTGGCACCTCAGAACAGACCTGTAGCCGCACGTCTGCCGCTTCAGTCGCGCAAGGCCGCCCACGCCGCATGGCGCGTGGGGCCCTCAGGTCGGTGACAGCGCGTGTGCAATCATGGCAGACAGCCGGGCGACGTCACCGACAAAGTCGTCATAGGCGATGCCCGGGCGCTTCAGGCCATGCAGCGCTGCGATGATGGTATGCGCGACGCTGCCGGCGTCGGCGCCATCCGGGCGCAGCAAAATCCGCCCGGCCGCGCCCTCGCTGCGCAACCAATCGGCCAGCAACGTGACAAATCGCGCTTCGCCGATGTCGATCAAATCGGCACATTGCGACAGATGGGCGTCTAACAGCTCCGCACCGTGGGGCGATTCCATCAACGCCTGCATCTCTGGCCCCGTCTTGATGGCCGCGATCACATCCATCGCCTGTTTTACCGGCAATCCCGGCGTCAGAGCGGTTTCAAGATGAGTCTGTATCTGTGCGAAATACGCCTGCAACAGACTGCGAAACACATCTTCCTTGTTGCGAAAATGCGTATACAGCGCAGCGCGCGACATGCCAGCGGCCTTGGCGATGTCCTCCATCGCCGTACGCTTGAACCCATAAAGGCGAAACGCCTCGAACGCGGCATGCAGGATGGCATCGCGGCGCGGATCGGTAACGGGGGCATCAGGGCTGGTTGCGGTCATGAATGCGGTCTGACAGTTCGTGTTGATTTTGTCAATTTACATCGTGACATTTTTGGTCTATTTTGTCAGAAACCGAGACGACCGCCCTTTACAGAAAGCCCCGCCATGACCGCAACGCTGACAATCAACGGAACACTGCTTACCACGGATGCGCCGGGCGACGTGCCCTTGCTGTGGGTGCTGCGCGATGAAATCGGCCTGACGGGCACCAAATTTGGCTGCGGCGTATCGTCTTGCGGGGCCTGCACCGTGCATATCGACGGCGAGGCCGTGCGTAGCTGCCAGATCGCCGTGGCCGATGTTTGGGGGCCAGTCACGACCATTGAAGGGCTGGGCACACTTGACGCGCCGCACCCGCTGCAAGCCGCTTGGATCCGCCATCAGGTGGCACAATGCGGTTACTGTCAGTCCGGCCAGATCATGCAAGCCGCCGCGCTGCTGGCGGAAAACCCGTCGCCCACGGATGAGGACATTGATTTTGCCATGGGCGGCAACCTGTGCCGCTGCGGCACCTACGGACGTATCCGCGCGGCGATCCACGACGCGGCGGTCATCATGGCGGAGGGCGTGGAATGAGCAAGCTGGGCAAGATCACACGCCGCACATTCCTTGTCGCCTCGGTCGCTGTGGCGGGGGGCGTGGCGTTCGGCGTCTACAAGGTGCGCCAACCCGTTCCGAACCCGTTGAACCCGGAAGACGGATCGGCGCTGAATTCATTTCTGGTGATCGACGCCGCTGGCATCACTGTGGTGTCGGGCCGTGCCGAAATGGGACAGGGCGCGCAAACCACGCTGGCCGCCATGGTGGCCGAAGAATTGGACGTGCCGTGGGAAAGCGTGAAGATCGCCCATGGCCCGGCCTCGGCGGCGTATTACAACGGCGCATTGTTCGAAAGCGCCTTGGGTGGCCACGATTACGAGCGCGCGGAATGGCGCCGCTCTGTCGGGGCGGCCCTGGGGCAGGTCGGCAAGCTGATCGGCTCGCAAATCACCGGCGGATCCAGCAGCATGCGGGATGGCTGGGGCAAGATGCGCCACGCGGGCGCCAGCGCCCGTGAGGCGCTGAAACTGGCGGCGGCGGACCATCTGAACGTGCCGGTCGAAAACCTGCGCACCGAAAACGGCGCGGTCATCGCGCCAGATGGCACCAGCCTGGCTTATGCGGACCTCGCCGAGGCCGCGGCGCGCATCGACCCGCCGCAGGTAGAGCCACGGCCAAGGTCCGAATGGCGGCTTTTGGGCACCGCTTTGCCCCGGCCCGACATTCCCGGAAAATCCACCGGCACCGCAAGTTTTGGCATTGATACCCGGCTGGAGGGAATGAAATTTGCCACTGTGCGCATGTCACCCCGGCTGGGTGGGGCGATGCAAAGCTTCGATCCTGCACCTGCAATGGCCATCGACGGTGTTGAGCAAGTGATCGACCTGGGCACCGGCATTGCCGTGGTCGCGCGCAACACCTGGCTGGCCATTCAAGGCGCCGAGGCCGTGCAGATCACCTGGGGTGCCGCCCCCTACCCCGCCACCAGCGCCGAGATCGACGCGGCTTTGGTGGCCGGATTCGCGACGGACCCCAACAACACCGGGCGTGATGACGGCGACGCCGACGGCGAACACGCCGGCACGGTGGTGGAGGCTGAATACCGCCTGCCGTTCCTGGCCCATGCCCCAATGGAGCCGATGAACGCCACCGCACTGTACACCGGCGACGCGCTGGAATTGTGGTCGCCCAATCAGGCGCCCATCGGTCAGCGTGATGCGGCAGCGGCGGCCACTGGGCTGCCTGCCGATGCTGTCACGGTGCACACCACCTTGATGGGCGGCGGCTTCGGGCGGCGCGGCGAACACGACTTTTCGGCGCTGGCGGCGCGCGTGGCCAAGGAAATGCCCGGCACGCCGGTGCAGGTCAGCTGGTCACGCGAAGAGGACATGACGCATGACTTCTACCGCCCGGCGGCAATTGCCCGGGTCAAGGGCGTCGTCAATGACGGTCAGGCCGTGGTCATGGACGCACGGCTGTCAACGCCTGCGCTGATGGCTCCTGTATTGGCGCGCTGGATGGGGGTGTCACCTGTTGGCCCTGATGCCAGCATCATCGAAGGGCTGGGCGATCAACCCTATGCGATCCCCAACTACCGGATGCGCGGCTATACCATTGATCTGGGCGTGCCTGTCGGGTTCTGGCGGTCTGTCGGGGCCAGTTACAATGGCTTTGTGCACGAAAGCTTCATCGACGAGATGGCCCATGCGGCGGGCCGCGATCCGATGGACTTCCGGCTGGAGCTGGTGCGCCCTGAAAACGCGGTCGCGGCGGGTGTGTTGGAGGCCGTGCGCGAGATGTCAGACTGGGACAGCGATAAACCCACCGGCACCGGACGCGGCGTCGCGATGACGTGGTCGTTCGGCACGCCGGTCGCTCAAGTAATCGAGGTGCGCGACGAAGGCGGCATGATCCGCATCGCGCGCGGCTGGATCGCGTGTGATACGGGCATCGTGCTGGATCCGGGCATTTTGGATGCTCAGATGTCCGGCGGGATGATCTATGGTTTGTCGGCCGCCGTGCACGGGCGCATCACCTTCAGCGACGGGATGGTGGAACAGCTGAATTTCCCTGACACCGACGGGCTGCGCATATCTGGTGCGCCACAGATCGAAACGCGGCTGCTGGAAACCAACCCGCATCTGGGCGGCGCCGGGGAACCCGGCACACCACCGGCTGCGGCGGCGCTGGCAAACGCGCTGTTCGATCTGACGGGCACGCGGGCGCGCACCCTGCCGCTGGATCAGCAATTCGACTTCGTTTTGTAAGTGATTTTGGCGGCGCGGTCCCCCTGCGCCGCCATTTCTCGCCCCTCAAGGTGCCTGCAATAGGGTAATCCACGTCTCGCCGTAGCGGCGTTGATCCAGCAATTCGAACCCGGTGGGCGCGGGTAGCGCGGCGTTTTCTTCCCAGACCACAGTCGCGCCTTGTGTCAGCCATCCGCCCGCCTGCGCCGAGGCCAGCGCCCGCGCACCCAACCCCTTGCCATAGGGCGGATCCAGAAACACCAGCCCAAAGCCCGGCCCGCGATTTTCGCCCAGATCGGTGGCGTCGCGCCGGTACAGGCGCGTCACCCCCATCGCCCGCAGTTTTTCGATATTCGCACGGATCAACGCGCGCGATGCGGCCCCGTCATCCACCAGCGTGATCTGGGTGGCGCCACGTGACAGGGCCTCCAGCCCCAGCGCGCCAGTTCCTGCGAACAGGTCCAGCACGCGCTGACCGGTCACCAGATTGCCCCAACGCCCCTGCGCCAACATATTGAACAGCGCCTCGCGCACGCGGTCCGAGGTGGGGCGCAAATGCGCGGTGGCATCGCCCGCGCCAACATCTGCCAACAGCGTGCCGCGATGGGTGCCGCCAACGATCCTCATGCCTTCAGCAACGCCTTCAATTCCGTTGCGGGGTCAGCCACCAATGCCGGATCGGGCGATTTGCCACCCTCGATCAGGCGCTTTCCCACCATGTAGGCGCGCGGATCATTCATCGCGTCGACCGACAACAACGTATCGCCCGCGTAATACCAATGGCTGCGCGCGCCCTCCGTCTGGCGGGTGACAATCCGGTCATAGCCGGTGTTCAATCCGGCGATTTGCAGTTTCATGTCGTATTGATCCGACCAGAACCACGGCATCGGCACATAGGGTTGATCCGCCCCCAGCATGTTCGCGGCGACGGCTTCGGCCTGATCAATGGCGTTCTGCACGCTTTCCAACCGGATGCGCGCGCCCTTGTATACGAACGAGGCGCAATCCCCCGCCGCCCAGATCGCCGGATCCGAGGTGCGGCAGCGGTCATCCACTGCAATCCCGTTGTCCAGTGTGACACCGGCCTGCGCGGCCAGATCACCCGCAGGATTGACGCCGATACCGACAATCGCAAAGTCCACGTCCAGCGTGCTGCCATCGGCCAGTTCGGCACCGGACACATGGCCGTCGCCGATCAATCGGGTCAGGCCAACGCCCTCGCGGATCGTGACGCCGTGGGCGGCATGCAGGTCCCGTACGAAGGCCGCTGTCTCTGGTGAAGCGACGCGGCCCAGGATCCGTGGCGCGGCCTCGATCACGGTGACCGACAGGCCTTTTTGTGCCGCCACGGCAGCAGCTTCCAGCCCGATATACCCGCCGCCGACAATCAGCAGCCTGCGCCCTTCGGTGAATTCATCGGCCATGGCATCAATATCCGCCAGGCGCCGCACCGCGTAGACCCCCTTCAAATCACCGCCAATCGTGGCGGGCAGGCGGCGGGGTTCGGCGCCTGTGGTCAACGCAAGCTGGTCATAGGTCAAGGCTTCGTCGCCCAACCACAAGGTTTTTTCGGCGGCGTTGATCCCGGTAACAGGCGTGCCCATCCGCAGGCGGATCTTTTGATCGGCGTAAAATTCCTCTGGGCGCAGGAACAGGCGCGACAGGTCCATCTTGCCCAGCAGATACGCCTTCGACAATGGCGGGCGCTGATAGGGTGGAACTGGTTCATCACCAATCAAGGTCAGATCACCGGCATATCCCAGTGCCCTGAGTTTCGCGACCATTGAGGCCCCCGCCTGACCGGCGCCGACAACGATGATTCCTGCCATTGCGTTCTCCTGTTGCTGATACCCACTGGCGGGCTTGCCTTGTCGTTCTATATCGCACAGTGATTGTCAAACCCAGTCCACAGGACACTACAGGAGTTGAGTTACATGCCCATGAATGTTGGCGACCGTTTACCCGAAGCCACTTTTGTCCGATTGGGGGAAAAAGGACCGGAAGAGGTGAGCTTGAGCAGCCTGACCGCAGGCCGCAAAGTGGTGATCTTTGCTGTTCCCGGCGCGTTTACGCCGACCTGCCATTCGGCCCATGTGCCGGGTTTCATTGCCGAAATGGACGCGTTGAAGGCCAAGGGTGTGGATGACGTGATCTGCGTATCGGTCAACGATACCCACGTGATGCGCGAATGGGGTGTGCAGACCGGCGCGGCCGACGCCGGGATCAGGATGCTGTCAGACGGCACGGGCGCATTTGCGCGCGCCATGGACATGGCGTTTGACGCGGCGATTGTCGGCATGATGGGGCGCTCAAAGCGCTATGCGCTGGCGGCCGAAGATGGGGTCATCACCGTCTGGCATCCGGAAGAAACGCGCGGATGCGAAATGTCTGGTGGACCGGCGATGGTGGCCGCTCTGTGAACCGCGAACCGGGGGCCTTGCGCCCCGGTTTTATGCTGCCTGCCCGGCTGCAAACCTGTCCATGGCGCGCGCCAGATCCAAGTCCAAAACTGTCAGCCCCTTGACGTCATGGGTGGTCAATAGAACCTGGACGCGGTTGTAGGTGTTGGACCATTCCGGATGGTGGTCCAGCTTTTCGGCCTCTAACGCGCAGCGCGCCATCCAGCCGAATGCCGCGCTGAAATCCGTGAACCGAAAGGATTTGCTGACGGCATCACGGTTTGGATCCAGCGTCCACCCGGCGCCGGTCAATTCGGCAATCGCTGCATCGCGTTCGGATCCTTCCAGGCGGGCGGGGCGCATCGCTCAGGCCACCACTTCGGACAGCGCACGCAGCCGCGCCGGGCGGTTCTTGATGCGGTTCCAATACGCAACAAACGAGGCGCGTTCAGGGATGGTGCCAAACTGCAGCCCCCATCCCAATTGGCTGCCGGTATAGACATCGGCGGCGGTAAACCTGCCCCCTGCGAAGTAGTCGTTGGCGGACAGGTACTTATCCACCGTATCCAGCACATCAAATAGGCACCCGTAGCCAACCATGCGGCGGCGCTCATCCGGGATCACAAGGCCCAGCGCGGTGTTTGTCACCGCCGCCTCCATCGGGCCGGCCCCAAAGAACAGCCACCGATAATAGGCCCCGCGCTGATCCAAAGCGGGCGCCAACCCGGCTTGCGGAAAGGCATCGGCCAGATAGGCGCAGATCGCGGCGGCTTCGGTCACGGTCTGGCCGTCATGGACGATCGCGGGAACCTTGCCCATGGGATTGATCGCCAGATAGCCGGGCGCTTTCATCTCGGACCCGAATTGCATTTCATGAGACGCGTAGGGGGCGCCAACCTCTTCGAGCATCCAATGCACGATGGCGCTGCGTGAGTTCGGGTTGGTGTAGAAATGGATCATCGGCGTTATATCCCGTTGTCCGAGCGTTTGAAGGGGGTGAGGTGGTTCAGATACTCCATATCATCCTCCACCGCGCGCCCCTCACGCTGCAAATAATCTTCGACTGCCTTGGCAAACCCTGAGTTGGAGAACCAGTGCAAGGAATGGACCGGCGTCGGCAAATAGCCACGCGCCAGCTTGTGTTCGCCCTGCGCGCCGGCTTCAACCCGTTTCAATCCCTGCGCCAGCACCCAGTCGATCGCCTGATAATAGCACAATTCGAAATGCAGGCAGGGATGATCTTCGATGCACCCCCAATAGCGCCCGAACAGCGTGTCGCGGCCAATGAAATTCAGCGCCCCAGCGATGGGCACCCCGTCGCGCAGGGCCAGTATCAGCAGCATGTCGTCGCGCAGGGTGTCCTGGGCAATCGAAAAGAACTCTCGGGTCAGGTAGGGGCTGCCCCATTTGCGCCCGCCGGTGTCTTGGTAAAACGTCCAAAAGGCATCCCAATGTTCAGGCTGAAGGTCATCCCCGGTCAGCGCCACAATCTGCCCGCCGAAGTCCTGCGCCTGCTTTCGCTCGCGCCGGATAGACTTGCGCTTGCGCGAGGACAGCGCCGCCAGAAACCCGTCAAAATCGCCATAGTCCGCATCCTGCCAGTGGAATTGCTGGGTGATCCGGTGCAAGTAACCTTCGGTTTCGCCCAGCGCCGCCTCCTCTGCGGTGCAAAAGGTGATATGCGCCGACGACAGGTCATTTCCGGCGGTGATGTCCTTGAGCGCACGCAGCAAGATGGGGCGCAATTCAGGTGGGCCCAACAGGCGCGCACCAGTCGCGGGCGTGAACGGCACCGCCGATTGCAGCTTTGGATAATAGGACCCGCCGGCGCGGTGCCAAGCTTCGGCAAAGGCGTGATCAAAGATATATTCGCCCTGGCTGTGGGACTTGGCATAAAGGGGCATGGCGGCCAGCAACTGCCCATCGTGATGCACGGTCAGGTGCTTGGCCTCCCACCCGGTGCCGGGGCCGACCGAGCCTGAAGCTTCGAGCGCCGCCAGAAACCGATGCGTGGTGAAGGGATCCACCGGGTGGCCTTGATCCGGGCCCGCCAACGCGTCCCAATCCCGGGGTGAAATCTGCTCAATGGAGTCCTGGACGGCGATTTGCACGCTGGTCCCTTTGCTTGTTGCCCAACAACCTGTTCACACGAGGCGGCGGGTCAAGGGATGTGCGGCAGATACTGCTCGAACGTGATGTTCTGCGCGACCCGCCGCGCGAGGGCTTCTTGATCAGGCGATTTGATGGTCCAGCACAAGATCTTTGCACCCGCTTCTTTCAGGCTGGCAACACGCGGATTTTGCAGGTCTTTCCAGTCATGCGAGATAAAGGAGGCCGCGACGTCATCGAAATCCGTGATCGCGGCCAGATGGCGCCGATGGACCTCGGCGGCGTCGGTTTGCGGAAAGTCGCTTTGGGGGAACGCATATGTCGTCAGGCCGCGCGGGATTTGCGGGGCGATGCGCGCCATGGTGCGTATCATCGACGGGTTGAACGACATCACGGCGACCGGCCCCTGGTACCCGGCCAACGCCTGCGCCGTTGCCTGCTCCAACTGGCCGTTGGTGGGGCCCATGATACCGGACTGATCCTTCAATTCGATCAGCAATGGCACGCGCCCGGCGATGATCTCCAACACCTGCGCCAATGTCGGTATCGGCTCGGCACTGTCGCGCAGCCCGATTTGTTGCAAGGCGGCGGCGGTCAGGGCTGTGACGGGACCGGTGGCATCGGTCAGGCGGTCCAAGGTGTCATCATGAAAGACCATTGCCACGCCATCGGCGCTGATCTGAACGTCCACCTCAATCCCGTAGCCCGCAGCCACCGCAGCGCGCACGGCCTGTGCCGAGTTTTCCGGTCGGCCCTGCGCGCGATCATGAAGCGCGCGATGTGCCAGCGGAACGGTGGTGAAAGTGTCAGGCAGAACGGGGCGCATCAACGGATCTCGAATATGGCTTCGATTTCGACGGCGACCCCCAGTGGCAGTGAAGACACGCCTACGGCAGACCGCGCGTGCCGCCCGGCATCGCCAAGCAGGTCAACCAGCAGGTCCGATGCCCCATTGATGACCTTGGGCTGATCCGTGAAATCAGAGGTGCAATTCACAAACCCCACGAGTTTCACCACGCGGGTCAGCCGCGACAGATCACCGTCGACGGCGGCGCGCAGCTGTGCCAGCAACGCCAATGCGCACTGCTGCGCAGCGTCCGCGCCTTGTTCGATGCTCATGTCAGCGCCCAGTTTGCCGCAAATCAGGCCACCGCGTCCCTGGCTGATCTGTCCTGACACAAATACCTGCTGCCCGGAGATCACCCAAGGCACATAATTCGCGGCGGGGGCTGGGGCATCAGGCAGGCTCAGCCCCCGTTCGGCAAGGCGGGCGTCAAGGGCTTGGGGCATCGTTTACCTCCTGTTGATGTGCCAGCAGGTAAGCACGTTTGGCAGGGCAGGAAAACCCCTGCGCAACTGTCACGGCTCCCGCATGGCGCGGTTCAACTGCTCGGTGATCGGGGACAGAAAGTACGCCAATGGTGTCCGCGCACCGGTGGACAAAAACGCCTGCGCAGCCAGACCCGGCAGGATCGGCAGATCCCCGATGGCCCTGAGGGCCTCTGGGGTCAGGTCCATTTCAACCCGGAAAAAGGATATGCCCGTGCGCTCATCTTGGAACGTCGCGGCTGAAATCGTTGTGACCCGGGCGCCAAGCCCAGCCAAGGTGCTGTCAAAGCCCGGAAACTGTACCGTAGCGGACTGCCCGCGATGCACGTTATCGATATCTTGTGGTCGCACTCGAAACACCAGCCGCGGCGTTTGCCGGTGCTCCAGGATTTGCATCAAAGGTTCACCGGGCCGCAAAACGACCCCCTCGGCCAAGGGGGCCATGCCGTGAACGACCCCCGAAACCGGCGCGCGAATTTGCAGCTGCGCACGTCTTTGTGCAAGTGCGGCACGGTGCGAGGCCAATTCGACCAACTGCACCCCGGCATCGGCCAATTGGCTGATCGCCTCTTCGCGGCGTGAAGCCCTCAGGGTTTCGATCTGCAGGCCGATATCTGCCATCCGCCCCTGTAATTCGGACATCTGAGAGCTGAGCGCCGCACGCCGCCCTTGAAGCCGGATCGCTTCACGTTCCAGTGCGGTAACCCGAGAGGTCTGCGTCAGTCCCCGTCTTTGCAATTCGCGTTGTTGCGCCAGCTCCGCTGTCAGCAATTCCGCTTCGATCGCCAAAGCCTCGTCCTGGGCATCGAGCCCGTAGAATTGCGCTTCGGTCTGATCGCGGCGATGGTTTAGCTGTTCGATCTGCCGCTGCAATGTTGTTGCCCGGGCCCGAAACAGGCGTCGCTGGTTCAACATCGCCTCGGAGTGTTGTGGATCCAGGGTTTCAAACCAGGTCGTTGGCCAATCCGTGCCGTCCCGCTCTGCGGTCAAACGCAGGGAACGGGCCCTGACTTCGGCCATTTGGGCATTGACCAGGGCCCATTCCATTTCAACATTGGCATCGCGCAACCGGATGAGCGGCTGTCCCACCTCCACGTCGTGCCCCTCACGCACTGTCACCTCATCCACGACCCCCCCTTCTGCGTGTTGGATCACGTGGCGATCTTCGGCGGCGTCCACCTCTCCGACCGCCAGAACCGCACCGTCGATGGGAACTGCGGCGGCCCACACGCCAAATCCGAACACCAGGATGACAGAGGCGACAGCACCAATCCAGAGCGGCCCACGGGCGCTGATCGCCTGTTCACTGCTCATGGCGCGGCTCGCACGCCGGCTGACACCAGCGCCATGTGATTGCGCACAGAATCGCGCAAGACCTGCTCTCGTGGCCCGAAGGCGACCTGCGCGCCGTGTTCCAACAGCAAGAGTGTCTCGCATTCTTCGATGGCTGCGGGGCGATGCGCCATGATCAACACAACAGCGCCCCGCGCCTTGAGAGCCCGGACCGCCCGGTTCAGGCAGGCTGTTCCAGCGGCATCAAGGTGCGCGTTGGGCTCATCCAGGATCACCAGAAGCGGATCGCCGAATATGGCCCGCGCCAATCCAAGACGTTGCGCTTCGCCGCCTGAAAACCGGTAATCCCCGGGATGCAGGCGGGTCTTGTATCCGTCTGGCAGCGCGACAATCATGTCGTGGATCCCGGCCAGGCGGGCGGCCTGTTCGACCTGTGCCTGATCTACACCCCGCCGGAAGCGCGCGATGTTGTCTTTGACGGTGCCATCAAGCAACGCCACACGTTGAGGCAAATACCCCAGAGTATTGCCAACGGGCCGGGGAATGGGCAAGATCGTGTCGCCCAGCCGCAGCGCCCCGGCGATGACCGGGACGGCCCCAACCAGGGCCGCGGCCAGCGTGCTTTTGCCAGAGCCGCTGGGCCCGATCACACCCATCGCCCGGCCCTGCGGCACGTCAAACCCTTTGAGGCGCAGGATCGGAACGCCGCCCCCGGCGGGTGTGACGATGATATGTTGGGCCAGCAGCGTACCGGGACGGACAAGGGCGCCGGACACCAGCGACGAGGCGCCATGGCCGCCCGGTTGGGCACCCAACCGGGCCTTGATCCGCTGCCATGACGCCAGTGCAGCACGGATCCCGGGCCATTGGGTGGCCAGGATTTCGACCGGCACCAAGGCCCGCCCCATCAGAATGGAGGACGACACCATCACCCCGGCAGACGCATTGCCGCGGATTACTAAAAGTGCACCCAACGCCAGAACCGACGACTGCATCAGCAACCGGAATGAGCGCGCCAGCGCGCCGTCGATTGCGCTTCGATCGGTGGCGATCACCAAGGCGCCCAGGGCTTTGTCACGCTGAATTTGCCACCGTTCGGCAAGGGTTTGATCCATGCCCAGCGCCGTCAAGCTGACCAGATCAGCGTCTAGCGCCGACACCAGGGCATCGGCGTTGCGCCCAGCGACTTGCGCGCGCGCCATCGGCAGCCGCACGCGCCAATGCCCAACCAGCGCCAAAATCACAAGGGCAACGCCGCTGAATGTCGCCAACAGGCCCAGCAAGGGATGGAAGAAAAACAGCATACCCAGAAAGATAAAGGTCCATGGCGTGTCCAGCATTGCAAGAATTGCCGGCGAGGCAAGCGTTCTGTGAACGATTTCCAAGTCCTTGAGGGCGTTGGGGCCCAGACCATAGACACCCGGCTGCGCAAATCCGCCCAGTTGCACGTCCAGCAATCGGCGTTCGATCTTGTGGCGCAGGCGGGCGGCAATGCGGATCAGGATTCGGCTGCGCGCGGACTCCAGAATCGCCATCATCGCGTACAGAAATATCACCAGCGCAAACAAAACAGCCAGCGTGGGCAGGGAACTGCTGGGCAGGACGCGATCATAGACTTGCAGCATGAACAACGGACCAGTCAGAAGCAGCAGGTTGGTCAGCGCGCCGAACATCAGCACTGGAATCCAGAGCCGGCTGAGGCGCCAACGTTGTATGAAGCCGTTTCGGAGCATCCCGCACCCATCCGCCTGACGCCGCCTGAGTTGCCTTCGCCCCACAGCGGCCTATAACGTACAAGGTAGGGATCAACTGCTATCATCCGGTAAACAGCCAAGGAGCATCACGTGCGGCGGACCACAGGGGCTAAATTGGCGCTTCTGGCGCTGATCGGACTGACAGGGTGCAATCTGGCGCCGACCCCGCCCGCGGGCGTGAATGACCCGTACGAAACCGTCAATCGCGCCCGGTTCGAGGCCAACTTGGCGCTGGATCGCGCGCTATCCGGGACACCGGACCCGGCGACAGAGGCCGTGCCTGTCGAAGCTGGCGTTGATGCCGTAGTCACCATGCCGGAGGCGGATTCCACAGGCCCTGCGCCCGTCGCCCAAGCAGAGCCTGCGCGCCCATCGGTGTTTCGCCGTGGCGTGCGGAACTTCGGCTCGAACCTGGGTATTCCGGGCACGATCCTGAATGATCTGTTGCAAATCCGACCGGACCGCGCGGCGGAAAACACAATCCGCCTGGTGGTCAATTCGACCATCGGTCTGGGCGGGATGTTTGATCCTGCGGGGGCCATGGGCATTCACGGGCGTCGTTCGGATTTTGGCGAAACGCTGCATCGCTGGGGTGCGGGCGAAGGGGCGTACGTTGTGCTGCCGGTGCTGGGGCCATCCACTGAGCGTGACGCAGCGGGCCTGGTTGTCGATATGGCCATTGATCCGTTGCGGTATCTGCTGCCGCGCAATGAATATTATGGCAGCCTGTTGGCGCGCGGCGCGGCGCGTTTTGCGGCGGTTGCGGACAATGCGGACCTGTTGGACGCGAATGTGATCAACACAACCGACCCGTATGCGCAGGCAAGGCTTCTCTACCTGCAAACGCGGCGCTATCATCTGGGGATTGAAAATGAAGAAGAGATCATTGACCCCTATGCTGACTTCCTCAACTGATCGCCGCTCTTTTCTGGCCGTGCTTGCCGCCGGTGCCGTGGCAACGGCGCTGCCAAACCCAGCCGCAGCAATGTCCGAGGCCGAGGCGAATGCGCTGATCGGGCGGGTGATGAACGACATTCATGGCATCATCAATTCCGGCGCCTCTGAATCCCGAATGATCCAGCAGTTCGAGGGGATCTTCGACACCTACGGCGATGTGCCCATTATCGCACGTTCGGCGCTGGGCCCGCCCGCCCGGGCCGCCAGCAGCAGCCAGATGCGGGCCTTCACCGACGCGTTTCGTGGATACCTGTCCCGCAAATACGGGCGTCAGTTTCGGGCGTTCATTGGCGCGACGGTCGAGGTCACGGGCGCGCGCGAGTTGCGCAGCTTCTGGGAGGTGGATTCAACCATGCAATTGCGCGGACGGTCCCCGTTTGAGGTGCGTTGGCATGTGTCCGATCGCAGTGGCGGAAACCGGTTTTTCAACCTGATCATCGAAGGCGTGAACGTGCTGGCAGCCGAGCGGCAGGAGATCGGCAATATGCTGGAGCGTCGCGGCGGCGATTTGAATCGGATGATCGAGGATCTGCGGCAGGCCGGATGAGGCGCGTTCTGGCAAGCCTTCTGCTGGCCGTTCTGGGCGCGGGGGCTGGCCCTTCAGCCGCGCAAACCACCCCGTTCGACGGGGACTGGGCGCTGGGCGATCCAACCCGATGTGTGTTCGGCATTGATGGCGCAGGGGCCGCGCTACGCATTCAGGGCGGCACGATACTGGGCGTGGAAAACCGTTGCGAATTGCGCAATCCCGTTTCAGTTCCCGGCCTGTCGGCAGTCGCTTACGATCTTCAGTGCACGGGTGAGGGGATGACCTGGCAGGACCGCGCCTTGTTCATGTTGAACCATGACGGCAGGCTGGTTTACCTGAGTGACTGGCTTGCCCGCATCCTGCAACCTTGTGTTCGCATGCGGCACCTTGGCGACGCGCCCAAATAGACAGGTAGGCGGGTTTTGACGCGGTCCGTTCCCGGTTAGTTGCCGCCCAGAATACTGTCCAACGCCCCGCGGATGGACTCTGACAGCGACGAGCCACCCGTCGACCCGCCTGTGCCGCGTGTCGTTGGCGGTTCCAACTCCGGTCGCTGGGGGATTGTCATTGGCAAGGGGTGCAGCGGAATGTTCGCATTGATACGCACCATCGTCTCGCGCCAGATATCGGCCGGCAACCCACCGCCCGTGACCCCTGTCAGCGGGCTGTTGTCATCGTTCCCCATCCAAACGCCCACCACATAGTCCGCTGTGAACCCCACAAACCACGCGTCTCTCGCGGCCTGAGTTGTGCCGGTCTTGCCCGCCGCTTCGCGGCCATCGGGCAACCGCGCTCGGCGGCCGGTGCCATGCGGGGCTTCAATGACCTGCGACATCATCCAGATCAGGCGGTGCGCGGCGTCCTCGCTTATGACGCGCTCGCCGATGCCACTGCCAATCCGCATCAGCGGCATGGAGTCCCCCACAAGTGTCAGGGACGTAAACCCGTAGGGCTGCACTGAACTGCCGCCGTTCAGAATACCGGCATAGGCGGCGGTCATTTCCAGCAAAGAGGCCTCGGACGCCCCCAAAGCCAATGCAGGGCCCTCGGCCAGGTCCGAATTCAGACCGAAGGCATTGGCCGCCTGCCGCACCCGTTCCCGGCCCATGGCCTCGGAAATGCGCACGGCGGGAATGTTTTGGGACCGCGCAAGAGCTTCCGTCAGGGTCATCATGCCCAGAAAATCGCCCGTATAGTTGCGCGGGCTCCAAGGGCCAGAGCCAGGGACATCAATCGTCAGGGGCGCATCTTCGACAAGATCATAGGGCTCATAGCCCATATCCATGGCCAAGGCGTAGACGAAGGGCTTGAAGGCCGATCCTGTTTGTCTGCGCGCCTGCACTGCGCGGTTGAAACCGCCGGGCACATACCCCCGGCCCCCGACCATTCCGCGCACGGCGCCATCAGCCGACATCACCAACACTGCGGCTTCGGCGGTCGAGCCGTCGCGCACGCGGGTGGCAAAAACATGATCCAACGCGGCCTCGGCGGCGTTTTGGATCATCGGGTCCAGTGTGGTCTGGATGACCACGTCCTCGGTGGTGTCGCGGGTCAGATAGGCGGGGCCAGTGCGCATCACATAGTCGGCGAAAAACCCGCCCGTGCGGCTTTCGGCGGCTTCATACAACGTGGCGGGATGGGTGCGGGCGTCGGCCAATTCAGCGTCGGTCAGATATCCCTGTTCGGCCATCAGACCCAAAACTGTGCTGGCCCGACGTTGTGCCCGCTCCAGGTTGCGTGTCGGGGCATACCGCGACGGTGCAATCAGCAATCCGGCCAGCATCGCGGCCTCTTGCGGAGAGACTTCCGCAGCGGAATGGCCGAAATACCGCTGTGCGGCGGCCTCGAACCCGCGGGATCCAGCGCCCAGGAACGCCCGGTTGATGTAAATTGTCAGGATCTCGGCTTTGGTGAAGCGCAACTCCAGCGCGAAGGCATAGGGCAATTCCTGGATCTTTCGCCAGATCGTGCCTTCGCGGCAGTCGGACTCGTAGTCGGCCTCGTCTGCCCAAACCTCGGGATCGAACGGAGTGCCCAGGCACAGCAGCTTGGAAACCTGCTGCGTAATGGTCGATCCACCCGCACCGCTGAACGGCCCGCGCCCTTCGGCCAGGTTCGACCGGATCGCGCCCAAGATGCCGCGCGGGCTGATACCGAAATGCCAGTAAAAACGCCGGTCCTCGGTCGCCACAATCGCGTTGCGCAGATGCGGCGAGACCGACTCGGATGTTGTGAAGCCGCCGAAACTTTCACCGCGCCAAGCGAAAATCTCGCCGTCGGCATCCAGCATGGTCACGGATCCCTGCGCGCGCCCATCCAACAGGTCAGTCAGATCGCTGGGCATGGTGGTGTAGAAATAAAACGTCGCCGCCGCCATCACCAGCGTCACAACCGCAGTCACACGCCATAGGACGCCCCAGACCACGCGCCAGATGAACCTGAACAATCCGCGAAAGAACCGGGTCAGGAAATTGCCTTTCCGCTTTGGCGTGCGGCGGCGCGTGGGCTTACGCCGACCCCCGCCACCCGAACCACCTGTGCGGCGCTGCGGCGCAGATGTGCGCCGGTCTGCCGCCAAACGGGGCCGCCGATTCCCTGACGATGCCATGCCTGTGTCTGCCCTGTTTGCCGCGTTCCGCTGTCTCTTGGTGCCAGCATACAGCCCGCCCCGGCAATTGTGGAGAGGTCGCGCATCACGGATTGCCATTCTTATGGTGATTAAACCGTGAGCATTTGCCCGAAAAACTGACCCTTTCGGATATCGAAGCACGTTTTTGCCCGTTTTCCTTGCAGGCCTCGGCTTGCGCTTTCGCAGTTGCAGCATTCGCATGGCCACACCGCGCATCCAGATGGGTGCCAGATGACTTGCCACGTGAATAGGGGACACCTGTGAAATACATCATCGCCGCAATCAAACCCTTCAAGCTGGACGAGGTGCGTGAAGCGCTGACCGAGATCGGCATCGGAGGGCTGATGGTCACCGAAATCAAGGGTTTCGGGACACAGTCAGGCCATACCGAAATCTATCGCGGCGCCGAATATGCCGTGAACTTCGTGCCCAAACTGAAGCTGGAACTCGCTGTGCCAGCGGGGATGGCCGATCAGGTGGTTCAAACGCTGATCGACACCGCCCGCACCGGAAAAATCGGTGACGGAAAGATCTTTGTTCTGGACCTGCAACAAGCCGCCCGCGTGCGCACCGGTGAAACCGGCGAAAACGCGCTGTGATCCGCACCGGGAAAAGGAGACACCCCATGCACCTGAAGAAACTGCTTCCCTTGGCGCTGGTCGCCACCGCGCTGCCGCTGGCCGCGTTTGGCCAGGACGCCGACATGACCCCGCCGAACGCGGAAATCGGCTACATTTTCACCACCTTCATGTTCCTGGTCACCGGCTTTCTGGTGTTCTGGATGGCAGCCGGCTTTTCCATGCTGGAGGCCGGGCTGGTCCGGTCCAAGAACGTGACCATGCAGCTGATGAAGAACGTCGCGCTCTTTTCGATCGCAGCCATCGTCTACTATCTGATTGGCTACAACCTGATGTATCCGGGCGACGGCTGGACGATCAGCGGCATTCTGGGTGCCTTCAGCCCCGCCGCGATGGAGCCTGTTGGCCTGGCCGACACGCAAACCGATCTGACTTATGCGTCGGTCGGCTCGGATTTCTTTTTTCAGATGATGTTCTGCGCCGCCACCGCCTCTATTGTCTCGGGCACGCTGGCCGAGCGTATCAAGCTGTGGCCGTTTCTGATCTTCACCGCCATCCTGACGGGTCTGATCTATCCGATCCAGGCCTCGTGGAAATGGGGCGGCGGGTTCCTTGGCGCCGATGACGGCTTCATCGCAACAACCTTTGGTCAGGTCTTTCAGGACTTTGCCGGTTCGACTGTCGTGCACTCTGTCGGTGGCTGGGCGGCCCTTGCTGGCGCGCTGATCCTGGGCCCGCGTCTGGGTAAGTATAGCAAGGACGGACGGGTGAACCCCTTCCCCGGCTCGAACCTGACGCTGGCCACGCTGGGCACGTTCATCTTGTGGATGGGCTGGTTCGGTTTCAACGGCGGATCGCAGCTTTACATGGACACGGCCGGCAACGTCGCTGACATCAGCCGGATCTTTGCCAACACCAATGCCGCGGCAGCCGGTGGTGCGCTGATCGCCATGATCCTGACCCAACTGCTATACAAAAAGCCCGACCTGACGATGGTGCTGAACGGCGCTTTGGCTGGCCTCGTGTCGATCACCGCTGAACCCTTGATGCCCACTCTGGGCCAAGCCACGCTGATCGGCATGGTTGGTGGCGTGATCGTGGTCTTTGCCGTGCCGTTCCTGGACAAGCTGAAGATCGACGACGTGGTCGGAGCCATTCCGGTTCACCTGATGGCCGGGATCTGGGGCACCTTCGCCGTGCCGTTCACCAATGACAGCGCCACGTTTGGCGGCCAGATCACCTCGATCTTGATTGTCGGTGTGTTCGTGTTCGCCGTGTCGGCGGCGCTGTGGCTGATCCTGAAGGCTGTGATGGGCCTGCGGGTGTCCGAGGAAGACGAGATCAACGGGCTCGACAAGGCCGAACTGGGGATGGAGGCCTATCCGGAGTTCACCAACGGCTGACCCATCTTGACCAAATCTCTGAATGGCCCCGGATGTTTGCCGGGGCCATTTGGGTTTGTGAAACACTGATTGCCCAACCTTAGAGAGACGTCACGCCCCGTCCCCAGCGCACTTTTGCCCAGACCAATTCATGCAAGAAATAGGAAACAAACCCCGCAACAGACCCAGCCATCGCGATCCCGCCGCTGGCTGTGACTGAGCCGGTGAACCCAAACCCAATCAGCATCATCGTGAAAAAGCCTGCGACCTGCCATGTGATTGATTTGGCGAAGAGCCTGATTTTGCTGTCCATTTTCGCATCCTTTGACGTGTTGTCCATTTCATCCTTGGCTATCTCAGCCCGGTGCCAATGGACATTTGGTGAATTTGCTGCGAATATTCCCGTATGGTGATATTTATCTGCATTGATGTGAACTATGGACAAACGTGACCGCTCAACCCTCTTTCGCGCGCGTCTGATCGACGCAATGTCACGAAAGGGGATGAGCCGCAGCGCCCTTGCGCGTTTGACCCACGTGGACCGCTCAACAATCGGCCAGCTATTGAAAGACGATTTGCCCCGCCTGCCAAACGCGCAACTGGCGGCAGATGCGGCGCAGGTTCTGGGGGTCAGCACGGATTGGTTGCTTGGGCTGACCAACCGGCCCGAAACACCCGGCGATATCGTGGCCGCCGCCATGGCGCTTAGTCCAGCCGAACGGATTTCGGCCGATGTGCAACTGCTGGAATGGCACCGCGAAGCCGCTGGCTACAAAGTGCGCCACGTTCCCGCGACCCTGCCCGACATCCTGAAAACCGAACGGATGGTGCATTGGGAATACGCGTCCTTCAGGGAACGGCGACTGCCCGAGGCCGTCAGCGCAATGCGCGATCAGCTGGAATGGCTGACATCAGGCGTTTCGGACTATGAGATTGCCGTGCCGATCCATGAAATCGAAGCCTGCGCGGCTGGCACTGCCTATTATGCAGGGGCCAGCCATGATGTGCGCATGGAGCAACTGACCTTCCTTGCGGATCATTGCGAAAACATGTTCCCCCGGCTGCGGTTGTTCTTGTTCGATGCGCACCGGGTGTTCAGCTCTCCTGTGACGTTGTTTGGTCCGAACCTGGCGGTGGTTTATGTCGGTCAATGCTATCTTGCGTTCCGCGAATCCGCGCGCGTGCGATCCCTGACCGACCATTTCGATTGGCTCGTTCGTGAAGCGGTCGTCGATGCCCGCGAGGTGCCGGGATTTATCCGGTCGCTGATCACGCCCTGAAGCGCCCGCATGTGCCCAGGGAAAGCCGAGGTCAACGGGCCCGCGTGGCCCGGGCTTTTCCGGGGGCAAGGCATCTTCATATCCGCGCGGTCCCGCAACCGTGATCCGGATGGTCCGTCATTTCATCACTGATCTTGGTTGATGGTGTTAAGCATGGTGGCGTAATGTCGGCCATGACCCGGCAGACCCTCACCGGATCACCACAGGTGCCCGCCAATGAACACGATTATCGTTTCTGCCCTTGCGATTGCGGCTCTCTCTGGGTCGGCGCAGGCGGGCTGCTGGAAAGGCATGGATGTCACCGGATGCGTGACGGCTTTCAGCCTGACGCAAATCGCCCATGACATCACGTTGGACCCCGCTTACTTGATCCACGTTTACATCGATTCACAACAAGACCCCCAGCTGCGCGGCATGGACCTTGATCATGACGGGCGGCCTGAGATGCTCCTGCATCTTGTGACCCCCCAAACCTGTTCCGTGGGGGTCGCGGCCTGTGTGCAAGTGATCCAAAGCACCGACGCAGAGCGACGCGTGTTGTTTGCCCAAGCCGTTCATGACCTGACAGTCCTGCCGGATGAAACCGTCGGCGGCTGGGCAGTCATCATGACGCGCACACATGCGTCGGATCGCTGCGACTATATCGGCAGATACGTTTCTGAGGGTGGCGAATATCGCCTCCAATCCGAAACCCGGCGCTGTTAAAGGGACGCTTGCTGCGCCCAGCGGCTTTGAACGTGCAAGTCCGAAATCTGACTGATCGAACAGCGATTCGCCCGCTCATTGACCGCGTGTCGCATCTGCCCGGCGTGGTATCCTTCTGCCACCCCGCGCTGTGGCTGCCACCTGATCACGTTGACTGACGAATGGTTTCGCCCGGCACCAGCTGCGGGGTCAACTCCACCCGGTGCCCGCCGATCACGCCGCCCTGTTCCTTGCCGGCAATGATATTCGCAGCCTGAACGCCGATCTCGTGGCGGCAGGCGTCGATCGTGGCCAGTTTCATCGGCAACCCATCCAGGAAATCGACACCGTTAAACCCGGCCAGGCCAAGTTTACCGGGTATGTCATAGCCCTTTTCCAGGCAGTATAGCAGCCCACCAGCGCCAATCATGTCGTTGGAATAATAGAGAAAATCCAAGTCCGGGGTGCGGCGCAAAATCTCTTCGGTCATTTCTCGGCCCTTTTTCAGGGCCGATCCGCCTGAATACAATTCGGTGTCGGCCAGTTCCAATCCGTGCGCGGCCAGTCCGTCCGTCAGCCCCTGCATCCGTTTGCGCGCACGGTGATCTGACGACATCTTGCTGCCGAGAAACCCGATCCGCCGATAGCCTGCCGCAACAATCGCGTCAGCCATCTGCGATCCCGCCAGCCGGTGCGAAATGCCGACAACCGAATCGATGGGCGTGCCGTCGCTGTCCATGATCTCCACGATCGGGATGCCCGCATTCTCCAACATGGCCCGCGAAGCGTCGGTGTGTTCCAACCCCGCGATGATCGCCCCCGAGGGCCGCCATGACAGCATCTCGTACAATACTTCTTCTTCCTTTTCCGCGCTGTACCCGGTGACACCGAAAACTGGTTGCAAGCCGGTTTCGTCCAGCGCCTCGGAAATACCCGTCAACACCTCAGGAAAGACCATGTTGGACAAGGACGGCACGATAACCGCCACCAGATTGACCTGCTGCGAGGCCAGTCCGCCGGCGATCTTGTTGGGCACATAGCCCAATGTGCGCGCTGCCAATTGAACCTTTTCGCGCGTCGCAGGCGACACATCCTCACGATTGCGCAAGACCCGGCTGACGGTCATTTCGCTGACACCACAGGCTTCCGAGACATCGCGCAGGGTCAGGGGACGGCGGACTTCAGGCTGGCGCGTTTGGCTCATGTTGGCAGGGGCTCCTGTTGCGGCTCTTGGGATCAGAGCGGTCATGTTAGCCATATCATACTAGAACGCCCGCAGCCGTACTGGCAAGCAGATGCGCCAACATCCATTTTCGCGACTGAACGTGCCCCCCCGGTAACATTCGGCTAGAAACAATCCCGGTCTTGCCTTGCCCGAGCGATCAGGCCAATAAACGCACAACGGCCCCGTGGCTCAACTGGATAGAGCAGCCCCCTCCTAAGGGGCAGGTTAGTGGTTCGAATCCACTCGGGGTCACCAAATCTCCCATTAATTCAATAATTTAAAGATCACCTTGACCAACCGATACGCTCGAAATATCGTTACACATAGCTTACACAGTTTCACACATTTTTGGTGACACAGAGATGCCAACCGAGAAACACAGCATTTTGGGCGGGAAAGTTCATGTCTACAGGCGTGAAAACAGTAGCTTTTGGCAGTGCTCGGCGTTCTTGGAAGGCAAAAATCATCGGATTTCGACCAAAGAAGAGAGCCTGAAGCTGGCAAAAGAGTTTGCCGAGGACTGGTATCTGACCCTCCGTGGCAAGCAGACACGAGGCGAGCTCAAAAACGAAAAAAACCTTCGCGAAGGCTGGTGATCTCTTCCTGCGCGAGTTTGAGGCCGACACGATGGGAGCACGGAACCCGAAGTGTCTTACGAACCATCAAAACCACCTTCGCCTGCACCTTGTGCCGTTCTTTGGGTCGGCGGGGCTGTCTGAAATCACGACGACCAAGATCCAAGAATACCGGATCGCGCGGATGCAATCCCGCTTCAGGGGCAAACCACCTGACCTGCCCCCCGGTCGTCCCTCGTTCATAACGAGAGCCCTTGGGGTTGATAGTGGTCGGTTTCGGGTTGGGCAAGCGCGCCGGGCGCGTTGCCATCAAGTAGCTCAAGCGCCCGGCGCGCTTCT
>Ga0316204_10000934_pt1 | contig 90870 bp, 69 predicted proteins | sample 6monrhotite_MG_2_FD_205661 | JGI IMG/M metagenome (GOLD analysis project Ga0316204, IMG submission 205661) | Microbial mat bacterial communities from mineral coupon in-situ incubated in ocean water Damariscotta River, Maine, United States -... | ecosystem: Environmental > Aquatic > Marine >... | reverse complement strand
CCTTCTTCCATCATTCAAATATTTGTACGAAGATAGGAGATTCCAAAACTTGATTGATTAAATTTTAATCTTTTTATTGACGACTTAGTAATCTTTTACTACATTTGACTTCTCGCGCCTAAGTAAGAATTTTAAATTATGCTTATTAAAACTTACGGCTGTGCCGTATATGGAATTGAGGCAATTCCAATCACAATTGAAACAAATATTGATAGAGGTATTAACTTCTTTCTGGTAGGCCTACCTGATAGTGCTGTCAAAGAAAGTCATCAAAGGATCAAGGCGGCATTCGCAAATTCAGATTACAAACTACCTGGTAAGGAAATCACAATCAACATGGCTCCAGCAGATATTCGAAAAGAAGGATCTGCTTATGACTTGACCATTGCTTGCGGAATTTTAGCAGCATCCAGTCAAATAAAAGAAGACCTAGTTTGTCAATACTTGATAATGGGAGAACTTTCATTAGATGGGGGCCTCAGACCGATTAAAGGAGCGCTACCCATGGCTCTCAAGGCAAAAGAATTAGGATTTAAAGGATTCATTTTGCCCAAAGCGAATGCAAACGAAGTTGCAATTGTTGAGGGTTTAGAAATACTAGGAGCAGAAAATATAAATCAAGTGGTAGATTTCTTTAACGGAAAATCTCAAATTGAAATTGCCAAATTCGATATCGAAGAACAAAATGAACTTTCCTTTATTAATGAAATCGATTTTTCAGATGTGAAAGGTCAAGAAAATGTTAAAAGGGCATTAGAAATTGCAGCTGCAGGTGGACATAATATATTATTAGTTGGACCTCCGGGCTCAGGGAAAACAATGCTGGCAAAAAGATTGCCTACCATCTTACCACCATTAACCATTGATGAAGCTCTTGAGACTACCAAAATTCATTCGGTCGCAGGTTTAATAAAACCAAACAGTGGATTGATGATGAATCGCCCGTTCAGATCTCCGCACCACACAGTATCTGACGTAGCTCTGGTTGGCGGAGGATCTCATCCTAAACCAGGTGAAATCTCATTGGCGCATAATGGAATTCTCTTTTTGGATGAATTGCCTGAATACAAAAGACAAGTTTTAGAAGTAATGAGACAACCCCTTGAAGACAGAGTTGTTTCTATTTCGAGAGCGAAAATGTCCGTTGATTATCCCGCTGGTTTTATGTTGGTGGCATCCATGAATCCGTCACCTTCGGGGAACTTTTACGACCCAAATGACCCTTCTGCAGACCCTGAATTTGCGGTAAAAAGGTACTTAAATAAAATCTCAGGGCCATTAATGGATAGGATTGACCTTCACATTGAAGTTCCTGCCGTGAAGTTCGACCAATTGGCTGACGAAAGAAAAGGTGAAGCAAGTAAATCAATTCGAGACAGAGTAATCGAAGCTCGCAAATTCCAAGCAAATCGACTTCAAGATCACCTAGGGGTCCATTATAATGCTCAATTATCCCCAAAACTTATCGAAAAACACTGCAAAGTTGGAAAAACAGGGAAAGAACTCATCAAAACGGCAATGGATAAAATGGGCTTATCAGCAAGGTCATTTGCAAGAATTTTAAAGGTTTCTAGAACAATTGCTGACTTAGATAAATCTAATTCAATCAAGCCAAAACACATTACCGAAGCCATTAGTTTTAGGAGTTTAGATCGAGCTGGCTGGTTAGGTTAAGCACTATCTTTTATACTTATAAATCAATTATCGTTAATAAGTCATTAAACTCAATTAAGGTGGGTTTCTCAAAATTCATATATTTACTTCAAATCAAGCCTTATGGAAAAGAGAGCACTTTTAGTACCACATGACTTTACAAAAGTTGCAGACAATGCTGTGACCTATGCTATGAATCTTGCAAACAAGATGGGAGCCAATGTAGAACTTCTTCACGTAGTTAAAGACAGTAAAGGAATTACAAAAGCTAAAACTCAGTTCGAAAAACTGATAGCAGACATAAAAGACAAGCCTGCAGGAGTAGAAGTGAATTATAACGTGCGTTCTGGTTCAATCTTCACTGACATTGCTGCGGTTGCAGCAGAGATCCAGGCTTCTTTAATCATTATGGGAACTCATGGCTCCAAAGGAATTCAGCAAAAAATGTTTGGTAGCTTTGCTCTTAAAGTAATAACAAGTACTCATGTACCATTTCTTGTTGTCCAAGAAGAATACTCTGGACTTGATTTAGATAAAATAGTTGTTCCGATTGACGAATCCCAAGAAAGCTTACAGATTGAACAAGTAACATCTGGATTAGCTGAGATGTTAAAATCAGAAGTTCACATCTTAACTGAGAAAAAAGTTGATTCTAACCTTAAGTTAAAAGTAGCAGTTCACTCTGGTCTTTTATCTAAACAATTTAAAGCTGCTGGAATTCCATATGTAACGGCATCATTGAAGAAAGAGAAAGGCTACGCAGTTGATATTGCAAATTATGCGGCATCACAAAATGCAAACCTAATTGCTTTTGCTTATCACTCTGATAGTTTATTACCTCAGTTTGACAGTTTTGCTCAAACAGTTATAATGAACAAAAAAGCTGTGCCTGTTTTAATTCTCAATTCGAAAGAAGCAGGTAACTACTTTTTCTAAGAGTTAATTTTAGGTAAGATTTAGAATTAATTTGTTAAAGGATTCTCAAACGGCATGATTGGATGAATTAAACCCTTTGACAACCACCTCTCTAAATATCACGTTTCCAGTCGTTAAGCTTTAATTAGTTTAGATAATTAACAGTCTGCTAATTTCTTAACCCTTTAGTTGTCTATCAATTTCGTAGATTAGTAACTGATTTACTATTTACCAAATTCTAATTCATGAACAAATTATTAATCGCATTCACATTTAGTGCATTATTATTAAGCTCATCTTTCGCTCAAGAGCGAACCACTCCCTCAAGATTTTCAGGATTCACACCTAATAAAGGTCAAATCGCTAATGAAAAAAATGAACCCCTTGACAGTATTGATTTTAAGTTAGAAGCAGCCGGGCTAAACGCATACTTTACACCTTCAGGAATTGTTTATCATTTCTACAGAGAACATGAAAAAGAATCTTCAGAATACACAAAGGAAGAACAAGAGGCCTTCAATCGTGGAGATTATAATGAAGTTGGGAAGAATGTGTATTTCTACAGAATGGATTTTAGATTGATTGGGGCAAACCAAAATGCAACTTTCAAAATGGAAGAGGAATCAAAATCTTATAACAATTACTATTTGGCATCTTGCCCTGACGGAATTACGAATGTGCATTCCTATAGCAAAGTTACCTATGAAGAAATATATCCGAATATTGATTTGGTTTATTTAACAGAGAATGGTGAATTGAAATATGAATTCATTGTAAAACCCGGAGGTAAGATTGAAGATATTCAATTTAAATATGATGGAGCAGACGCTTTAAATTTGAGAGATGGAAATCTTGAAGTTGCAAATGGTTTCGGTCCTTTCACTGATGATGCGCCTTTTAGTTTTTATGAGTTTGAGTCAAATGAAATTGAAAGTGAATACAAAATTGAAGATGGAATTGTAAGCTTTAGTGTTGAAGAATATGATGCCTCTAAAACATTAGTTATTGACCCTACAGTAACATGGTCAACATACTATGATAATGGAGGTGGATCTGATTTTCATGCCAATAGTGCATATGATTCAGATGAAAACATGTACTTGGCTTATGCTTCGTACTCTTCGGCTTGGACAACTGTTAATGCAGGAGCAGGACAATATTATGATGCTACTCATGATGGAAGTTTAGACCTAGTAATAGTTCGCTTTAATGCTGACATGACACTGCAATGGGCCACTTATTATGGTGGAGATAAAAGTGATGTTTTATGCGGAACCGGTGGAGATTATGGTAAAACAATTGATGTAAGTGACAATGACGACATTTACGTAGGAGGCCATGCCAATAGTAATCCGACAACCTTCCCTACTTTGTCCTCTGGTGTTGGCGGAGCATGGTACCAAGATCAAACAAACTTAAAAGGTGGGGATAATTCATTCTTACTCAAATTCGATCAAAATGGAGTAAGACAGTGGGCTACTCTTTATCAACATACTAATGCCTCTACTTCGGGTGCAGGAATTAGAATTAACGGAATTAAATGTAACGGCGACAAAGTATACTTTACCGGACAAACTTATCAGTTTAGTGGATTTGATATTCCGATCGTAGCTTTAGGTGGCGCATATAATAACAGCACATTTGTAGGTAATCAAGATGTTTTTCTAGGTAGATTCAGTTCAGATTGCGTTCTCGAATGGAGTACTTACTTCAATAGCGGCAATGTTGCAGCCAATGGATATCAACAGGGATCTGACATAACTTTTGACGCATCTGGAAACATGATACTTGCAGGTCAAGTTTCGAATGACAACCTAGGAGTAAACACTGTCAACCCTGGAGGTGGAGCATATTATGTTACTACAGTTAGTGGTTTTATAGATCATACAATAACAAAATTCAACACCTCTCTTCAACCTACTTGGTCTACAATTATCGGAGGAACTGACTTAGACAGGGTGTCGGAAGTTTCGACAGACCCTTCAGGAAACATTCTGGTCGTGTCAAGAATTGTAAGAGATAACGTTCCAACAGCCAATCCAGGAGGAGGCGCTTTCTTTATTGGGGCACACTCTGGGAATGATGATGGTTTTATTATGAAATTCACACCCGGTGGAGTCTACACTTGGGGAACTTATGTGGGGGCAAGTACCGCTTTCTCATCTATGACGGGTATCATTGGAGATGAAAATGATAACATCTATGCCATTGGTTATACTCAGGCAACAAACTTCCCTATTCAGTCTAACACAGGGTCGTATAATCAATCTACGATTGGTGGGTCAAACGACTTAGTCCTTATGAGATTCAACTCGCTGGGGGTAAATGAATGGTCAACATACTATGGTGGAACTTTATCAGAAACTTGTTATGGTATTAAAATTGAACCATCAACAATTGCAAATTCCTGCGGTTTTAAACAATTCTTTTCTCCTGCAAGTCAAAGTACAAACACTCCAACAACCGATCCTGGTGGTGGAGCATTTTTTGAGGGAACTTTATCAGGTACTTCTTCGAGAATGATAGTTTCTTATGAAGAAGGTGGTGGTTCGGTAGGAACGGCGCCCACATCAATTTCAGGAACAACTACTATTTGTTCAGGAAGTTCAACAACTTTAACTCAAGTTGGCGGATCTTTAGGAACTGGAGACACTTACGAATGGTATACCGGTAGCTGCGGAGGTACTTCAGCAGGATCAGGACCTTCATTAATGGTATCACCAACATCTACCACAACTTATTATGTTAGAGTTGAAGGAACTTGTGGAATTACAGCATGCGAAAGTGTGACGGTAACAGTAAACCCAACTTCAACTGCACCAACAGGAATAACAGTAGATACAAATCCGCTTTGCCCGGGAGGAAACACAGACTTGACAGTTCAAGGAGGATCTTTAGGAACTGGAGCAAGTTTTGAATGGTTCACAGGATCATGTGGGGGTACTTCAGCTGGAACAGGAGCTACAATTAATGTGAGTCCTACCTCAACAACAACTTATTATGTTAGAGCAGAAGGAACATGTAACACTACAGCCTGTGCATCAGTTACTGTTACAGTTAATTCAGAATCAACGGCACCAACCGCTATATCATCTGCTCAAACTACTATTTGTGATGGAGATTCAGAGACACTAACTGTTAGTGGTGGATCATTAGGAACTGGAGCTACTTGGGAATGGTACACTGGTTCATGTGGAGGAACGTCAGCTGGCACGGGAACTTCAATCTCCCCCAGCCCATCAACTACAACAACTTATTATGTAAGAGCAGAAGGTACATGTAATACTACAGCATGTGCTACAGTAACGATTACTGTCAATCCAATACCAAATGCAACTGTGACATCAAGTGGAGCAGATTTGTGTGACGGAGCAACTCTTAATTTGACTGGAACACCAGCTGGTGGAACTTGGTCAGTAATAAGTGGACCAGGAACCATTGCTACTGATGTATTAACAGCAACTGGAGCAGGGCTAATTAATATTGAGTATTCAGTAACTGCTTTAGGTTGTACAGGAACAGATACTCAATCTATTACGGTTCTAACGGCATCAGATGGATCTTGGACTTCTCCAGGAACTGTTTGTGAAACTGCAGGAATTCTTGATTTGAATACCTTGATCACAGGTGATGCTGGAGGTACTTGGTCAGGAACAGGAGTAACAGGTTCCAATTTTGATCCAACAGGACAAAATGGAAACACAATTACAATTACATATGATGTCGGAACAACATGTCCTGATCAAGTACAACATGACATTACCGTTGAAACTTCTGTAAGTGCAGCTTGGACTTTACCATCCGCTCTTTGTGAAAGTGATTCTCCTTTAGACTTGGCAACCTTAGTAACAGGATCTGCTGGAGGAAGCTGGACCGGCACTGGAATCTCAGGATCTAACTTTGACCCTGCAGGATTGGTTGGAATGAACACTGTTACTTACAATGTAGGCTCAGGATCATGTTCAGATATGCTAGCTCAAGACATTGAGGTTTTAGCTTCACCAATTGCTCCAACCTTTGAAGCAGATGACAGCACAGTTTGTGCCGGCTCTACAGTAAACTTAACGGGCTCTGGATCAGGCACAGTGGATTACAATGTGTACAGTGATGCCGGAGGAACAACATTACTCGGAACTGCACCATTGGCAGTTAATCCCACGACCACAACAACTTATTATTTAGAAGCAGAAGGAACGAATGGATGTGGAAACATTGGAGGCCTACAAGCATTGACTATAACAGTAACGGCGCTACCTACCTTAACCGTTTCTGCTGATCAAAACATTTGTCTTGGTCAAGAAGTTACTTTGCAGGCTACCGGTTCAGGGACATTACTATGGTCTACCACCGAGATTACTTCAGAAATAACCGTATCACCATCTACAACAACTACCTATACAGTTTCACTGACAGATGGAAATGGCTGTACTGCGAACGAATCTGTTGATGTAAATGTACAATCATCAGTGACTGTGAGTGCTGTTGATGACATTGCAATTACTGATGTTGATGCTTTGGTCAATATTGATGTTGCTGCAAACGATAATGGAGATCCACTGACAGTTAGTATAATTGAGAGTCCAGCCAATGGAATAGCTTCAATTCAATCAGACGGAACAATAGATTATTTACCTCTATCAGGATTTATCGGATCTGATTCATTGACATATAGTATTTGTGATGTTTTTTGCTCTACTCTTTGTGATACAGCAATAGTAAGAATTGAAATTCAGAGAGAAGAGGAATTATCTGTTCCAGGCGGATTCTCTCCAAATGGAGATGGAATCAATGAGAATTTAGTTATTGCAGGTTTAGATGCTTATCCTGAAAATACCTTAACAATTTTTAATCGTTGGGGAGATATTATTTATACTGCCAGCCCTTACAATAATGACTGGAGTGGACAATCAGAAGGAGCCAGGACAATTACTGGAGACGTAGTCGTCACAGGAACCTATTTCTATATTCTAGAATTAGATGAAAATACGGAAGCTCTTCACGGATCAATTGAAATTAAAAAATAAGAAACATGAAAAACTTAAAAAGAACAGTCGTTTTAGCTGCAGGCCTTTTCATAGCTTCTTCAGCACAGAGTCAAAATCAATTTCATCTAACTCAATACATGGTTCATCAACCATTTATTAATCCTGCCGCTATGGGTATGTTTGATAATATGAATGGATCAATATTTTATAAAAATCAATGGACAGGGTTTGATGGTGCTCCAAAATTAATTGGATTCAACTTCAACACTCCTCTGGGAACTGGAATGAAAAATCGTGTTGGATTAACAGTAGTAAACGATAGAATAGGTGTGAATTCTGTGACCTCAATTTCAGGTTCATACGCATATTCAATAAAAACAGGAACATCTTCTACACTCTCTTTCGGATTAGCTGCTTCTTTAGGTTTAAGACAAAGTGATTTTGCAGATGTGACTACAACAATTGTTGACCCTGAATTTCAGGCAAATACGCCAACTTTGGCAATGCCTAACTTCAAATTTGGAGCGTTTTACAAGGCTAAGAATTGGTATGTTGGAATGTCATTGCCAAATATGTTAAAGAATACAATAGAGTATACCAATGAATTTACTGGCGCCACTTCTTTCGATTTTTCTGATTGGCATTTCTATTTACATGGTGGATACTCATGGGCGATAAATGAAAATTTAGACTTGAATTCATCTACCATCTTTAAACATGTTTCTGGAGCACCATTTCAAATTGACATCAGTACAATGATGGTCATCAAAAAGAAATTTGGAATTGGAGTGAACTACAGAACATCAAAAGATATTTCTGGATTATTAAGGTTTAGATTAAACCCAATGTTAGAGATGGCTTACGCCTATGATTATAACATCAGCGATATCAACAAATTTTCTTCTGGTTCACATGAAATCATGATCATTTTTGATATTTACAATAAAGATAAGAAGCCAGACCAGGCAATGCCTAGGTATTAAGGGTAAGTATTATAAAAAACAAAAGCCGGTCAAATAAGTTATCTTCTACCAAAAACTTATTTGAACCGGCGTCAAGTTTCTCTTCGTGTTCAGGGCGATCAATCTCGCGCTTGTAGCCGCCCCTCTCCTACCTCAGATTTAACTTGCCTTTTTCATGGAAGCACGTTCGGCCTTGTTTTTAGCAGACAATGCTTTCACTTGATTCTTTTTGATTTCTTTAATTTCCTCGGGAGATGGCATTTTGATTGTAAGCTGCTTGCTCTCATCTCTCTTTTGTTTAGTATTTATGAGTAGCACCTCATTTACTTGAATTTCAGTCATCCTCCTATTGAGACCATCATTGCCTCTGAAAAGTCGGTTAACTAGTTTACCATCAACTGCCATTAGCTGTCCTTTTTTCACGAACTTTTCAATGAGTTCTGCCTTCTTTCCCCAGGCAACAATGTTGTGCCACTGAGTTTCTTTTCTCTTTCCATTTACTTCTATATAAGTTGAAGAAGTAGCTAGTGAGAATTTTGCTAGTTTGACTCCGTTTTCAAATGTTCTAATGATTGGTGTATTTCCGGCTCTGCCGATTAAGTTTACTGCGTTTTGTAATTTGTTCATGATGTTTCGTGTTTCGTGTTTCGTGTTTCGTCTATTAAAAGGTTGTGCTCTTCTGGTGATTAATCAATCCACTCAGAATCATTTTACCCCTTTGGATATTCAGTAAAGAAATTTCAAATGCTGCATCCCCTATAAAACCAAATTCTTTAGCTAAGATTAATTGACATTCAACCTCATATAAAGATCCCCTTGAAATATAGAAGAACCGTAATCTATCTTTTCTATGTCTCCGCCCGCAACCTTCAGCTAAATTTGAGATTGTCGATACAGCAGCCCTTCGAATTTGTGAGGTCAATCCAAATCTTTCGTCTTTCGGGAATAGTCTTGTATTCGCATAAATCATTTTGTTAACTTTTAATAGTTGAGTCCAGACGTCTAATTTTTTAAAATCATCCATATTCGATTCTTTTATTTGAACGGAAAGCAAATGTCGTATCCCTGAATTGGCTGTCCGAAAACGAATCATGGAATACGACATTGTCATTCTGCTCTTTTTACTTTTCAATTTCTAAATTCTCCTTCGACCCCAACATCAAAACCTCACTCACAACTACTTCTGTTCTGAATCTCTTTTCGCCTTCTTTTGTCTCGTAAGAACGTGTGACTAATTTTCCTTCTATTGCGATTTCTTGTCCTTTCTTAATGTACTTCTCGAATACATCAGCTTGTTTGCCCCATGCAGTTAATGAGTGCCATTGCGTTTCTTGAACTTTCTCACCTTGTGCATTTTTATAAAAGTCATTGGTTGCCAATCTAATTTTGGCCAACTTGTTTCCATTTTCAAATGAAACTATCTCCGGAGCTAATCCTAAGTTTCCGATCAATTGTACTTTGTTTCTTAAATTATTCATAATGTGTGTTTTTGTGCTCACCTGATTTTGTTTAGTGCGGCTCGCTAGTTTGTAAATAAATGCTTGTCGTTTGTTTCGACATGGCAAAGGAATGACAACTTCAAATCAACAGTCGTTTCTTATCCGTTTGTTTACGTTTATTTTACGTTTGTAAATATTTAAAAGCAGCTAAATGGCTGATTTCACTGAACAAACTGAAATTACATTGTTTTAATTTTTTTGTATGGATTTATTGATTTATCTTTAATTGAATCCAGAAATTCATAAAAACGATGGACAAATGAAGCTAAGACTTCTTATAATATCATTCATTTTTTTAACACAAGTAGCTTATTCCCAGAGAGACTCAATCTTGAGTTCTGGTTCAATGTATGTGATGCAAAAGGATATGATTGGAGATACCTCAGTCTTGACTTATTCAAATAATAACCTTGAAGTCAAATGTTTCATGATCAATAACATCATTGATACCATTTATTCTGTAAGTGAAAATGATACGATAAAAAATCGATTCAAAAATCCAGAGTCTTTAGATTTCAAGAATATTCTGCCGCACATTAACCTCCCAGACTGGGAACTAATTAAGCGAGTGCTTGACATGTACCCAACTCCTGAGAAAAGAGACCAAGAGATTAAGAAGATGTCTTATACTTATGCGGATCTCCAAAAGCATAGGTTTGGAATCTACAATGATGAGATAGCCATTATCAAAGCAAATGGGAAATATGGATTCATAGATAGAAAAGGAAAGATCATTTGGGAATTACTCTTCGATAATGCTACCGGATTTGTAAATGGAAAAGCCCATGTTCAAATGAATACGATTTGGTATGAACTTGACAAGGATGGATTATTAAAGTAAAGTTTCTCAAATCTTTCATCACCAATCTTCCGTCATTCCGACAATTCATTATCTTTAGTAGGATTCTACTAAATGAAAAACTTAATTTCAGTCATTGCGATACTCGCTCTGAGTATAAACAGCTTTGCCCAGCTCAGCCTAGAACAACATGCATATGTTGATTCTCTGAAATTGGATATTGAAAATGCGACTCATGACACAACTCGTGCTGACCGTTATTTAGGAATTTCAACAGTGTATTATTTAAACTCTCAAGGTGGAACCTCATTCAGAGATATGGCGACTAAGGCCAGAGACATCTCTGAAGAGAATTTGGCGAAAGAAATTTCAACAGAAGAACGATCGAAGTTCTCAACCATCCTTGCTGATGCTATTAATGCCATTGGTCTCTATCACTATTCGATTGGCGAAATAGAAGAAACTGAAAAGCTATTACTTCAAGCCGCCTCCATTCATTTTGAAAATAAAGATTACGGTAATTTATTAACCATTCTGTTTAATCTATCAGCAATGCACTCGGGCGTAGAAGACATTCCTAAATCAATGCAATACCTAAAGGTCGTAATTGAAATTGCACAGAGTAAGGAAGGTAGAAATGAAATGATTTTAGCAACCGCTTTGGCTCAAATGGGCCATGACACCTATTCGATAGATCCGGAGCTTTCTCAAAACTACCACCAGGCTTCCTACGATTTATTCGTGCGAACAGACGACAAACACGGCCAAGCAAGACAACTGCTAAACTTAGGGGATTTACAAGCTGACCAAGAGAACTATAATAGTGCTTTAGAGTTTTACGAACAAGCCCTCGCCCTCTCAATTGAAGATGGTGACAAGGTCAGTGAAATTTGGACCTATGCATCAATGTCTGATATCTACGTGAAAACTGATACGGCTCTTGCCATTTCATACTATCAAAAGGCTTTAACAATAAGCAAGTCAATAGAGCATACTGATATGATTTTGAGCAACCAAAATAGTTTATCAGAGTTATATTTTGAAAGTGACTTCGATTCATCAAAATACTATGCTTACTTAAATGTAAACCTATTAAATGATTATCAAGCCAGACCTGGAACACAACACAAAATCAGTCGAATTTTAACCGAAGTTTACGAAAGAGATGGCAAATTCAAAGATGCCCTAATCGAACATAGAAAGTATATCTCCCTAAAAGACAGCTTATTCAACATTGAAAATAAGCAAGAAGTAATTCAACAGAACCTAAGTTATGAGTACGCCACAAAAAAGGCTGTAGACGATAAGGAAAATGAAAAGAAGCTGGCTATTGAACGAAAAGACAAAGAGAAGCAAACTGTAATCACCTGGGCCGCAATCGGCGGATTGCTTCTTTTGCTCGTTTTTTCTGTTTTCATTTTCAATCGCTTTAAAGTAACGAGTAAACAAAAAGTTGTAATTGAGTCTCAAACACATCAAATTGTTGAGAGCATCAACTATTCTCAAAGAATTCAAAATTCATTGTTACCACAGTTAGATGACATTGCGGTCTCTTTCAAAAATCTATTCATTTTTTATGAACCCAAAGACATTGTTTCAGGTGATTTTTATTGGTTTAAAGATTTCGATAACCACCAAGTTATGGCATGTGTTGATTGCACAGGTCACGGAGTTCCGGGTGGATTTATGAGTACCATGGGAAGTCTACTGCTCAACAAGGTGGTTACTGAATCAGAAAGTGATCCTGCCAAGCTATTAGTATCCTTGAATAGGGAAATAATCGAAACTCTTCATCAAGAAAATAAAGATGGCATTCAAGATGGGATGGATTTATCAATTTGTGTAATTGACAAACTTAAAAACCAAGTGAAATTCTCAGGGGCGAGAAATGGTATCATGCTGATGAGAGACAATCAAATCACTCGCTACAAAGCCGACCTATTGCCTGTAGGTGGGAATTACCTTAAAAAGGGCAAACCAATTGAGAGAATATTTAGCACTCAAATCATTGATTTGAAACCTAATGATTGGATTTATATGTACACAGATGGTTTCATGGAGCAATGCGGAATCTCTGAGAATCTGCCTATGAACTACACTCAATTTCAAAATGTACTTCTCAAGCTCAATAATGAAACTCAAATGACCGCTAAAAACAAAATCTTGAAAGATGATTTTGATTCATGGAGAGGCAGCATCAAACAAAGTGATGACGTACTAATAATCGGATTTCAAAAAAGTTGATTGATTTTAAAAGGGTTTGAAGTTGAAAGGAGTATCAACCATAATCTCTAACTCCTCTCCTCTTTCAAGGAGTATGTCATTCTCGGCAGGGTACAACCAATTTATTTCGGCCTTTAATTTTTCAGCAGCATCAATAGTCATTAGCATTCTTAACAGCTGCTTAGCTGAAGATGAATTAAAATACTTGAGATTAAACTCCACCAAAAATCTTCCGTCTTTAGTATCGATATAATTATCGATCCAGCTATGTATTGGATCATAAAAAGTCTCGGCATCCTCCATCATAGACTTCCCTGATATCTCAATTTTACCTGAAACATCCAGTTTGACTTGAGGACCATATTCAGAAGACTCAATACTAATACTCTCCATTCAATTCTCTACTTATATCTTAATTTCTAACCCCATCATTAAATAAAGACCATCTTTATCTTCACTGACAGCAATGTCTATTTTCGAATCAATCGTTCTTTTTAAATCTATCAAACCAATCCCTGCATTATTGCCTTTCTTGAGCACATTCTTTTTCAAAGTTGCGCGGTAAAGTTCATTCAATTCTTCTTTAGTTTTCAAATTTAAACTTTCGACATTCTCTACAATACTTAATCCATCTTTTTTTATGTAATTTCCCGAGCACATGTAATACCCTTTGGGCGTATTTAGTATTGCAAAAATCCCGTCATTTCCATCTTTTACATCCTTCCCGTGACGAACTACGTTCTGCATCATCTCAACCGCTCCGTGATATAGCTGAAATCCAGCCGAATTAGCTTCAGTATTATTTGTTTCTTCAATAATTGACAACATTGAACTTATCATATCATCTGAAAACTCTCCATTGTATAAGAATGAAATATCATATTCAAGAGTTCTATCATATAGATTAGAGTTCTCAACAATATTTAAAGGCTCTTCTTGTTTACCTTCATTTGATAATGACTCATTCTTAAAATCAATTTGCAGGTTAAACGAATACAAACCGTTCTTCTTTACAAATTGATGCTGTACTGGATGTTTTGATCTTCTCACCATTGAAACAAAGCCAAGTCCTGCTCCTCCCTTTTCACTCAACTCGTTATTCATCAGAAGATCTCGATAATATTCATTTAACTCCTCTGAACTCAAATTCTCAATTTTGGCTAGACTGTTTTCGATTATTTCTTTATCGGCCTCTTCAACCAAATTTGATGAATAGATATGCAAATAAGATCCAATCCCTCTAACTCCGAAAAGACTCAACTCATCATTTTCAGGCACATCTGCACCATGTCGAACAATATTTTGAAAGCTCTCTGCTACGAAAAATGCCATTCTTCTACGCGTTTTCCTTTCTAATTCGAATTCAGCAAGAGTTATTATTCTATCGGTAAAACTATCTGTAAATGCACCTTTATAGTAAACTGTTGACTTGTCATTTTTGAAACAATCTCTTAACTCTGAAACGATATGAATCCTTCCGGCATTAGAGTCTTCAATAGAATTGTTTGTTTTTGACATTAGCTCTGTTTAGTACAGATATTATTATTTGCGGATCTGGATATCACTTCCACATACAGTTAAATATAACATTTTTCAAGTATAAATAGATCACCAAACGGCCATCCTATTTTCTTGTTCGCTTTTTAGGGATTCACTACCTTTATTTAAAATCAACTACAGATGAGCTTTTTGAAAGCCGAATGGAGAAAACTAGCAATTGTCAACTATGAAGTTGAACCCAAATTGCTTGAAAAGTACCTTCCCTTTGGTACTGAATTAGACCTATGGCAAAACAAATGTTATGTGAGCCTAGTGGGCTTCATGTTTTTGAACACCAAGCTACTCGGAGTAAAAGTTCCATTCCACTCTAACTTTGAAGAAGTCAATTTGAGATTTTATGTAAAAAGATTTGATGGCGACAAATGGAAAAGAGGTGTGGTCTTCATAAAAGAGATTGTGCCCAAAGCAGCCCTTTCATTTGTTGCCAACAGTGTGTACAATGAAAACTACATCACTTTGCCCATGAAACACATTTGGGAAGAAAGAGAAGACTCAAGATTGGTTGAATACTATTGGAAGAAAAATGATCTGTGGAACCATATTAAGTTGGTTGCTGATAAAAATCAAAGCGAAATATTAGAAGGAAGCGAAACAGAGTTTATCACTGAACATTATTGGGGATATGCAGCTGTTAACAACAAACGTTCAAATGAATATGAGGTTACTCACCCAAAATGGAAACATTATGCAGTTCGGTCGCATGATATTCAAATTGATTTCGGAGATATTTATGGTGAAAAATTCAAAGTCTTAAACAATAAAAAAGCAGACTCTGTGATGTTGGCTGAAGGCTCTGAAATTACAGTTGAAAGCAAAAGTAAAATCAAGTGAAAAATCAATCTCTTACAAACCAAGTTTTCTCTGATGGTGCTGAAAAGTATGCTGAGAAGTTTATGAATTTTGACGCTTATCATCATTCATTCGATCAATTTTTGGAACTCATTCAAACAGATGCGCCAAAGATTTTAGACGCAGCTTGCGGCCCGGGAAACATTGCGAAATATCTACTTACTAAAAAACCAAAAATAAAATTGACCGGAATTGACTTAGCTCCAAAGATGATTGAGTTAGCAAGAGTTCACAATCCAAATGGAAATTTTGAGTTAAAGAATTTGCTAGAATTTGACGGGGTATATGATGCCATCATTTGCGGATTTGGTTTGCCATACCTAACAAAAGAAGAGGCCATTCAATTCATTCAAAAAGCAGCATCTTCTTTGAGTAAAGATGGTGTCCTTTACATTTCTACTATGGAGGATGAATATGAAAAATCTTCCCTACAGGCACCAAGTTCGGGAGAAGGCTCATCACTTTTCATCCACTACCATGAAGCTGAATACTTGAAAGAAACAATGCATTCTGCTGGATTCGAAATTTCTTTTGAAGCTAGAGAAGAGTATGAGCATACTAAAGAAATGACCTTTACAGATTTAATTTTGATTGGACGAAAAATCACTTAATAATTGTCTGAAAGCAAAAAAAGAGATTCTCTTCACATCCAATAAAACACACTTTTTAAATTCAAATTCATGAAGTAAGTTTAAGTCGTGAAACCTACTTTATATATCGTCATGGTGATCCTTTTTTGCTCTTGCCAAGAAGGAAATACTGAAAGCAATTCACATGAACCTCAAGTTGACACACTTAATTTGATGGCGCATGAATCGAACGGAGACTCAGCAATTGCACATATTGACACGATAAAATATTGGGCATGGGGTGACTACAAACCTTGGTGGTATGACGATAATCCTGGCAGAACCACCCTGAGGTATAAGGATTTCAAATTTAGAATTGACGGCCTCTTTTCAACCGAAAGATGGGACCACAAAGATGACACCTTGCTGATTCATGAAGATGTAGGTTGGTATTTGCCTGGTAGATCAATGTGGATTGATGCAGCAAATGACTCTGATCAGTTTGAAGTTTACCTTTCTGTTGATCAGAGAATTTGGGAACAATTTGATTACAAATGGTATGATGACCCCGACTTCAGTTGGGAAGAATGGGAAAAGCAATCATACCAAAGAATTGAACGATCAGATTATTATGCACTCGAAGATTCTGCCGGATACTTCAGAATTCCGGGTGATTTCACTACATTTTTTCACGACAAATTTTTAGAAGAATATGAGTATGACACTTGCAGTAATTATGTCTCTAGCGAAGGTGGTGGTTCAGTCGCAACCTTTTTAATTAACAATAAGCCATGTTGTTGGATGGCTGAATATGGAGTGATAAAAATAATCCGAACCAGCCCTGTCGGAATAAAATCAGAACACTTCTTCAAAGTCTTTTACAGTTATGGCTGCTAATTGCCCGTAAACATTACATCTTGGCACGAATTTTATTCATTATCTTTAGAATCGAAAATTTGAAGAATGAAAAAGTTACTATTTGTGTTGGCCCTAGCGCCATTAATGAGTTTTGGACAAAAGACTGAAGTTAAAAATGTGATCCTGATGGTGGGAGATGGCATGGGATTATCTCAATTGTCAAGCATCTACTATTTTAATGACGGTAAAGAGCCGAATTTCAGCAGATTTAAGAATATCGGCTTGATGAATACCTCATCAGCAAAACAAAAAATTACTGATTCTGCTGCTGGCGCAACTGCCTTCGCAACAGGACAGAAATCGTATAACGGAGCAATTAGTGTAGATACTCTAGAGAAGGACTTGGAAACGATTATTGAAGTTATTCAAGGTAAAGGAGTAAAATCAGGCTTGGTGGCAACATCATCTATCACACATGCTACTCCAGCTTGTTTTTATTCGCATGCAGTTTCGAGAAGCATGGCCGAAGATATCGCTAAAGATTTAGTAAAATCAGGTGTTGACTTTTTTGCAGGCGGCGGATTGAAATTCTTCAACAAAAGAACAGACGGAATTGACATGTATCGTGAGCTGATCAAGAAAGGATTTGAATTGGACACAACTCTTTTGAATCCTCTTAAGAAATTAAACAAACAAAAGCGTTACGGATATTTAATGGCTGAGAATGGGCTAAAGTCTAAACTTGAAGGAAGAGATGACTTTTTGCTAGATGCTACTGAACTTGCACTTTCATATCTTCAAGATTCAGAAGAGGGATTCTTTTTAATGGTAGAAGGATCTCAAATTGATTGGGAAGGTCATGCTCATAATGGTAAAGGAATTATCGAGGAGGTAAAAGATTTTGATAAAGCTGTTGGCGTAGCACTTGACTTTGCTGAAGTTGATGGAGAAACATTAGTTATTGTAACAGCCGATCATGAAACGGGAGGATTTGCACTTGCCCCAACCGCTAAAGATAGCAGCTGGCAGTATAATGACATCCACCCGACATTTTATAAAGGTGCGGATGATCCTGCAATGTCATATGCAGCTCATACGACAACTTTAATTCCAGTATTAGCTTATGGTCCCGGCTCTGATCTTTTTCAAGGCTTTTACCAAAACAATGATATTTTTCATAAAATCATGAAGGCCACAAACTGGAACATTACAGAGATTCGTAAGAATACGAATCCAGACGCTTTACAACATATCTATAAAGAGAAAAAGTAGAGTTCCAATGTCTATCTTAAAATTTGAAACCGAACGCTTAAGAATATCTGAAATTAGTCTTGATGACTTAGACGCATTTTACGATTTACAATCAAACCTAAAGGTTTTGAAATATGTTGGAGCGCCCCCCAGTACTTTGGATGATTGCAAAAAAGAAATTCCGCAGCTTCAAGCGAACTACATTGATGAAGAAGCCACATTACTTGTTTGGGCTATTCATGACAAAAACTCAAATGATTTTATAGGCACTTGTGCCTATGTGAAAGAAGAGGGTCATGAAATTGGATACCGCCTGCGAGAAAAATTTTGGGGTAAGGGTTACGGTTCAGAATTGACGGCAGGCTTAATTGACTTCGTTTTTGACCAATACCAAGTAGATGAAATTTGGGCCGAAGCAGATGTTTTAAATTTGGCTTCGGTAAAAATACTAGACAAACATCTTGTTAATCAAGGCAAGCGTTGGAACGAAAAAGACAACTGCTGGGATTTTCATTATTTACTTTCAAAAGAAGAGCATGAGAAAAGATCAAATTAAAACTTTACCATCTTATTACGAAAACTATGTAAACCTGGCCGGTGATGGAGACTTAATGAATGAGCTAATGTCTGGTGGCCTGCAACTCTTTATTGATAATGCTGATAAATTAGAAGCTCTTGGCCAAAAAACCTACGCCGAAGGCAAATGGACAGTTCAAGAAATGATTGAACATTTATTGGATACCGAAAGATTATTCCAAGCGAGATGCCTACGCTTCGCAAGAGCAGACAAAACCGACTTACCTGGATATGACGAAAACCTCTATGCCGCTAATGCTCGTTCAAAGGACATTCCTCTGAGAAAATTACTTTCAGATTATAGATTATTAAGATCATCATCAATTGCAATGTTCTCTAACTTTAATGAAGAAGAACTTCAAAGAACCGGAACTGCAAACGGCCAAGAAATATCAGTTTTAGCCATGGGGTTTATTATGGTTGGTCACCCTATTCATCACTTTAATGTGCTAGAAGAACGTTATTTCGGATTGATTTAAAATCAATCTAGAATCAGTTCACCAAAACCTTCAGTATAATAGGTTTCAAGACGATCTTTATTGTTATTGAAGATGAGATAGGCCTCTAGACCTAAATGTCTGTTATCATTCACAAACTTGATTCCTTCGTCTGGCCCCATTACCATGAGAGCTGTCGCATAAGCATCTGCCATTGCACAATCAGGAGCAACAACTGTTGCACTCAATAAAGTATGTTTAACTGGGTATCCAGTTTTCGGATTTAAAGTATGGGAGTATTTAACACCATCTTTCTCGTAGAACTTTCTGTACGAACCTGAAGTTGCGATTGATTGATTATCTAGCTGAACAATTTCTTGCAACACTCTATCAGAGGCATCTGAACCTTCAATAGGTTTATCAATTCCAATCCTCCAAAACTCTTTCTCTGAGTTTTTTCCTGCAACTCTAATTTCGCCTCCAATTTCAATGAAGTAATTTTTCGCCCCTTTCGAGCTGATTAATTCTGCCAGTACATCTACCGCTTGGCCTTGAGCAATCGCATTGAAATCTAATTTGGCATTTGGTGTATTCTTAATAATCATTGATGCAGCAACTGTATCCTGCATGCCTTCACCTTCAAGAATCGATTTCAAAAAATTGAAATGATACCCGTTTGTAAATGACGTAAGCGCTCTCAATGAGTCAACTGCTGCAGAATCAGGCACATTCTCTATATCTTTAAAAAATCCCCATCCCGCTACTAAAGGATAGACCGTTGGATCAAAAAGTCCTTTCGTTTCTTTGTAAACGACTTGAGACATCTGATAGCAATCATTAAAAAACCCATGCTCATCATCATATGAAAATTCACCTGCTGACGCATCATTTAACCTACTCACTATAGAATTTGGGATATAAGTAGAAAGGGCCAAATCAAATTCATGTAGGACCGAGTCAACCTCTTTTGAAGTCAATTCAATTGGGTCATTTACTATAATTGAGTAGGTTGTGCCTTGAGTATTACCGAATAATTCAATTCTTTCAGACTTTTGGGCTTCTTGATCAACATCATTTTCTTCAGTAGCACCTCCGCAAGAAATAAGAATAAAGAAAAGGGGGATGAAAAGATATTGTTTCATTCAAATATTAATTTCTTCCAACTTGGGCAGAACTTGTTTCATCATTCCACTGGTATTCACTGATAGGTTGTCCATTACGAGTATAAGACTCGTGCCCGTATCTTGTAGACACTTTTTCGTAAACCTTACCTGAACCATTGCTAACAACAATTCTTCTCACTACATATGACTTTAAAACACCTTGTGAATCATTAATTGCAAAGCTTTCTTCGGTAACACCTTCAGGGAATTTTTTACCTAATTCATTCTCAAGTTCTGGAGTAATTTTAGTCACATCAAGATCTTTCAAGCTCTCAGCATAGTCCTGACTTTCATTCAATGACTCTTCATTTTGAATTTCATCATCTTTTAAGTGATCTATATGATCTTCCATCATATCAGCCTGATTGTCTTCATTCACTACTTGCTTGTCATAGCCTTCTTTGTCTTTAGCAGTTTTGTCATCCAACATCTTCTCAGCATAATCTTTCATGTCCATGCCTTTGTCAATATTATCATCTGCTAATTCATTATCCTTTTTATTGATTTCATCTTGAATATCAACTACCACTTCTTCGTATCCTTCTCTCTGCTCATTACGTCCTCTGTTCTCTTCTGAAATTAAAATCTCAATATTTTCAATATCGACATCTGCATTCATCACAACATCAGTTTGATCTTGATTATTCTTCACATTAATTGTTGCAAATTCATCTTCTTTCTCTACAACAAATACCTCCATGTCTTGACGAGGAATATCGTTACCCATTTTATTGTCAATAATATCCTGTCTTAAATCTTCAGCATTGTTTCTGGTGGTCATGTTATTGTTAAGTTGAGAATCAGAATCATCTTTTTCTCTATCAGCATAAGAGATATTAATCTCTTCAATCACCTTAAGACTCTCTACTCTATTCACATCATCATCTAACTGATTGGCAGCAATATCATCTCTTAATAACTCTGACTCAACTCTAGTATTCATTACCTCATCTTCTTGATCCCAAGAATTCTCATTCTTCATATTGATGTTATCAATATTTTGATTTTCAGTCAATATCAAAACTTCTTGACGAGCATCATCATTGTGAGGGTCATGTGTCACATGAGACTCTACTACTTTCTCAATATTCACTTTATCTTGCTGAATGATGTTCTCTTGACCATCTACCTCAGTTTTGTTTTTGTCAACAATTTCTAATTTGATTTTCTCAACATCTAAGAGGTATTCTTCTCTTGGCTTATCATTGTCAAAAGTGTTTTCGGCAATCTCTACTGTCATTGCTTCAATTCTCTTATTCTGGTATTGAATGTCATTTTCTTGACCATCAATATCATCAACTTTACGCTCCGATAGATCGTCTCTCCATTGAACAACACTTTCTCTTGATTCGGCTCTTCCAACATCACCTTTACCAGCCATATCAATTAAGTCTTCCTCTATTTTGATTGCCTCTTGTCTAGTGATAAACCCTTCATTATACCCATCTTGAGTCCACTCTTTGTTAGCTGCGTTAGCCTCTTCTCTTTGACTGTATGCCGCTTCGTATTCATTGAATCTATTTTGCTCTTCGGCCTCTCTCAGCATGGCTTCAATATCCAACGGTTTCTCATTAATTGCAGGTCCATAATCTTTTAACGGTCCTGAATCAGCTGTTAACTTTTTAGGCGGATTCAAAATTCTATCTATCTCTTTCAACTGATCCTTAGGATACTTGTCAGACGGCTTCAATTTCACAGCTCTCTGATACAAATTCTTTGCCTTGTCATATGTTGCAGCATTGAAATATTCATCTGCCTTTTTAATCAACTTATCGTATTGCTTATTGATTCCAGAACTATCCCCTTTCATCTTCTCACGACATTTCTCAACTTGATCAGTTGGATATTGCTCTTTAAAGATATCCAAGGCTTTCATATAAATCGGAAGTGCTTTTTCGAATTTACCTTGCTCAAATTGCGTATCGGCATCTTGAATCAATTTATTAAAACGGTCTCTTTTCTCTTTCTCACTGGCCATGTCAGCCAATAACTGATTAATCTCGTCAATTTTATTTTGAGGTAAAGGATCAGAAGGCTTCATGCCTTTTGCACGCTCGTATAACTCAATTGCCTTATCGTAATTCTCTTCATCAAATTTCTTTTGAGCTACAGTTAGAATCTTTTGATATTGTTTCTCAATTTCATCTCCTGCTTGATCTTGCATTTTATCATTACATGCTGTAATTTGATCTTTAGGATACTGTTCTGATCCTTTTATATCCAGAGCTTCTTCGTATGCGGCTTTCGCTTCTTCATAACTTTCAGATTTGAATAAGCCATCTGCTTTATCAATTGCAGCTTGATACTTCTGATCTAATTCAGCATTCGCATCAGCTTGATTTCTAATATCATTTATTTCCTGAATTCTTTGCTTAACATGTGTGTCATCTGGCTTCATGGTGAGCGCCTCTTTGTAATCACCCAATGCCCCATCATAATCTTTTGAATTGAATTCACCATCTGCCTTGGCCACTAAATCTTTGAATTTCTTTTCAAAGGCTTCTTTATCCGCCAATTCAGCTTCTTTTGCAGCTTTAATAGCATTAATTTCATCTATTTTTTGTTGTGGTAGAGGATCAGAAGGCTTCATCCCTTGAGCTCTTTTAAACAATTCAATGGCCTTATCATAATCTTCGGCATCCATCTTAGTTTGGGCCACACTTAATATTTTCTGGTATTGTTTCTCAACTTCGTTTTGAGACTCTTCTTGCATTTTTTTCTCAATCTCATCTAGTTGATCTTTAGGATACTGTTCGTCACCTTTTATATCAATTGCATCAGCATACAATGTTTTAGCCGATTCCCAACTTGAATTATTGAATGCATCATCAGCTTCTTTAAGTTTAGCTCGATACTTACCTAATAGTTCATTGTTCTCACTTTCTGCTTTAACCAATGCTTCTATGTCTAAAATCTTTTTCGAAACTGAAGGATCAGGCTTCACTTTGATGGCAGCTCTATATTTGTTTAAAGCAGCATCATAATCTTTTGACCCAAAGGCCGCATCACCAGCAGCTATAAGATCATTAAACTCCTTTTCTTTGGCATCTGCATCTGCTAATTCAGCAAGCTTTGCCTTTGCCTTGTCAATTCCATTTTTTGCATCCGCTTCTTCTTTAATAGCGAAGGCATCTTGATATTTTGAAAGCGCCTCTTCATACTTTTGAGTAGAAAATGCTTCATCAGCAGCTTTCATTGCAGCATCATATTTTTGTTGTTGCTCTTCAGCATTTTGATTTGCTGCAATTAAATCATCAATCTCTTTAATTTTTGCTTTAACTCCTGCATCATCTTTAATGTCTAAGGCTTTTTGATAATTCTTTTTTGCAGCTGTATATTCTTTTGCATCAAAATCTTTTCCGGCCTGAGTAACTAAATCATTAAACTCCTGTTCAGCGGCTGCAGCATCTTGCTGTTCTTTAATTAATTTATTCAGCTCATCAATTTTAGCTTGAGCTGCCGAATCACCAGGTTTAACTCCTATGGCCTTCTTGAATTGTTCTAAAGCACTTGATAAATCATCTGCATCTTGATCTTGTTGTCCGTTATCCATGAATTTTTTGTACTCAGCTTCTTTAGCATTTGCTGCTTCCAAATCGGACATGATTTTTTCAATCTCTTTAATTTTCTCAGTTGGTTCAGACTCCCCTGGCTTTTCATTTAAAGCTTCTTTATACTTCGCAATTGCATCAGCATACTTCTCTCCATCCTTGAGGGATTTTGCATCTGACATTAATTTGTTGTACGCCTCATCTTTTGCTGCGTTTGCTGCTTCATCAGCCAAATTCTTTTTAGCAGCTGTAATTTGATCTGTCGGATGTTTTTCTCCGGCCTTAAGTTTTAAAGCTTCATTGTAAGTGTCAATGGATTCTTGCCATTTACCTTCTCCAAAAGCGACATCAGCTTCATCTACAAGTTTTTTATACTGCTCTTCTAATCTTTTAAGTGCATCCTCTTCCTCTTTTGCCTTTTTCAAGATTCCATCAATCTCTGAGATTCTAGCTGCAGGATGAGATTCACCTGGCTTAAGCGCTAATGCCTCTTCATACTTAGATTTAGATTCTTCATAAGACTTTGCGTCAAATCCTTTATCGGCCGCGGTAATTAAAGCATTATACCTTTCTTCAAGTTCTTTTGCTGCAGCATCTGCGTTCTCCTTCTCAGCCTTTTTCTTTTTAGCATCTTCTAATTTAGATTTAACACCCGCATCTTCTTTTATTGCCAAAGCAGATTCATAATTTGAAATCGCATCATCATAACTTTCAGTACCTACGGCCTTATCTCCATCCGAAACGAATTTGTTGAACTTTTCATCTTGCGCTTTTTGATCAGCCAAAAGTTTTTCAATCTCCGCGATTCTATCCTTTGGAAGTTTTTCTGCCGGTTTAAGATCAGATGCCTCTTTATACGTTGCCAAAGCAGCCTCATAACTTTTTGACGAATACTCATCTTTTGCTTTAGTCATCAACTCCTGAAACTTTTTCTCAAGTTCTGCTCCGGCTTGTGCATCATCAAATGCTTTTTGAGCATCATCACGTTTCTTTTTTACTTCAGCATCATCAAATATCCCTAATGCACTGTCGTAGTTTTGAATTGCCTTTTCGTAATCTTCTTTAGATACACCCGCATCACCAGCTTTTACAAAGGCGTCAAAATCAGCTTTCTTTTTCGCATCTTCTTCAGCTTTTTCGGCCATTTCATTTTTAAGCTTCTCAATTTTCTTTTGCATGTCCTTGGTATAGCCTTGATCCCATACCGTTTGGCCCGCTTCATTCAATTCGAACTTAATCATTGGAGTGGTTTTCAGCCACTCAAAATCTACCCCATCAACCTCTTTGAACAAAGAAGTTTGCATTGGAAATGGTGTGAAAGGAGGTAAGTCTTCAATATAATCATAGTGACTATCAAATGTCGCCACCTTAGGAACATATCCCGGCTTCTTTATAACCACTTTATATTTCGGGCCAACTGGCAAATCAATTGTCGGAACTCTTCCGTTTGAAGCTGAATTTTTAGAAATGAATAACTTTCCATCTTTATAAACTTCAACCACTGAGCCTGCTAATTTTTTTCCACTATCATCATCTTTCGTAGAAACGTTCAACGAGATTACCGGGTCTTGCGAATACGCAAAACCTCCAACTGCCAGTAATATGAGAAGTGTAATTAATCTCATTTGGTTTCTAATATTTTTTTAATCTCAATTAAACGCTCTTCAGGATACATTTCCTGAGGCCAAATTTCATGGGCTGCGGCATACTCTTTTTGAGCTTCAGTATATTTTTTTTCTGCCATTAACTTATCAGCTAACTGTATATGCTCATCATAACTCTTTTGTTTAACCGCTCCCTTTTTACATTCCTCAATTTTCTGTATAACGAAGTCACAATCAACAATTTCTTTTGCCTTATTTAACTTAATTAGTCCTTCTTCAAACTTGTAAAACTCCATTAGTTCCATTCCACCGTAATAATTGGTTGTAAAGGTCTCATGGTCTGTCTCAGACAAATTATTGTATTTCGCATTTTCAACTTTTTTGAGCATACCTTTTGTGTATTCATGATTCCAACTTTGCTGACCGTTTTCATCAAACTGAAAGTTGATAATTGCTTCTTTTTCTAAAAATTCGTAATTATGAGCATCACATTTCTTAAAAAGGGATGCCTGCATTGGGAATTGCGATAATTGAGGTAAGTCATCTAGAAACTCATAATTTGTATTGAAAGTCACTAATTTACTGACATAACCTTCTTTCTTTAGAACGACCTTATAAAGACCGTTCACTGGTAAACTAACAGAAGGTGCCTTACCATTCGAAGCAGTTCTCTCTTTCAAAAAAAGCTTTTCACCTTTATAAACTTCAACATCAACCCCTCCTAATTTTTTTCCTGTATCGTCGTTTTTTGTGACAATTTTCAATTCCACAACCGGATCTTGCGAAAACGCAAAACCACCACTAATCAGTAATATGAGTACTATTATTAACCTCATTATTCTATTATACACCTAATCGCGCAAAAGGTTCATTTAACATTTAAATGTTTGCAAAAAAGAGCTACACCTCAATGATTCTGCGCTTTCAAAACTTAATTTTATAGGCTGTACCTAATCTACAAATATCTCAAAAAAAACTGAGTATTTCACGCTTTTTAGCTATGATCAACTTTCAAAATTTAAGTTTCTGGGAAAAAGAATCCTTCATAAACCATACCGATTATATAATAGTCGGTTCAGGAATCGTAGGTCTTTCTACCGCAATCTACCTTAAACAACGGGAAAAAGGCAAAAAGGTAACAGTTTTAGAAAGGGGTTTTTTACCAACCGGAGCTTCAACTAAAAATGCAGGTTTTTCATGTATAGGAAGTCCTTCTGAATTATTAGACGACCTAAAAAAGAACTCTAAAGAAGAAGTTTATGCCACAGTTCTCAAAAGATGGGAAGGATTATTGAACTTAAATCAACTATTAGGCACTGAAAATATTGGGTATTTATCCCTTGGTTCGCACGAATTATTTCAAGATTCTGATCTTGAAATGTACGAATATTGTATGAACAACATCAAAGAACTCAATCAAGATCTAAAAGACATAACAGGTAAGCCTCAAGTTTTTTCTGAAGCAAATCACATTTGTAATACTTACGGATTTACCGACTTCAATAAGGCCATTTCGCATGCAGCCGAAGGTCAAATTGATACTGGTAAAATGATGAAATCACTTCTTAAGAAGGCGCTTGAAATGGACATTCAAATCTTAAACGGAATAGATGTTTTAGAAATAAACGGAAAAGAATTGAATACCAATCATGGTAAAATGAAATTCGAGAAATTGGCCGTATGTACAAATGGATTTTCTAAAAAACTATTCCCTGAGTATGATGTAGAGCCAGCAAGAGCCCAAGTAATTGTGACAAATGACATTCCTGAACTCAAAATGAAAGGAATATTTCACTTTGATGAAGGTTTTTATTATTTCAGAAATGTTGGAAATAGAATTCTTTGTGGAGGAGGTAGAAATTTAGACTTTGACGCAGAAAGAACCACGACTTTAGAAAACACAGAGAATATAACATCACATCTTGAACATCTTTTAAGAACTAAAATAGCACCATACGCCGATATCAAGATAGAACACAAGTGGGCAGGCACAATGGGAGTTGGTAAAACCAAAACCCCTATTCTTAAAAAAGTAGACGATAACGTTTATTGCGGCATTAGACTTGGCGGAATGGGTGTCGCAATCGGAAGTATGGTTGGCAAAGACTTAGCACAATTAATGATAGAAAATTAATGACGTATTCAAAAAAAATAACTGAGACATCTTCGGATTATGACAATTTAGAAGAAATGGATGTAAGAGAATTACTCGAAAACATCAATCGTGAAGATCATAAGGTGGCAGTCGCAGTTGAAAAATGTATTCCGCAGATAGAAGAATTTGTAGAGAAAGCATTAGATCGAATGGAGATGGGCGGTCGTCTTTTTTACCTAGGGGCTGGAACTTCAGGTAGACTGGGAGTTGTTGACGCCTCTGAATGTCCACCGACCTTTGGAGTAGATCATGGTGTTGTCATTGGCTTAATTGCTGGGGGAGATTCTGCCATGAGAAAAGCAGTTGAATTTGCTGAAGACGATACAGAACAAGGTTGGAAAGATTTAAAGGAACATGATATCACAGATTTAGATTCTGTGGTTGGAATTGCCGCTTCAGGCTCTACACCCTATGTTATTGGAGCTATTCAACATTGCAACATAAACGGCATTCTTACAGCCGGTATTACCTGTAATCCTGAAAGCGATTTAGCGGCTGCTGCAACTCACCCAATAACTCCTATCGTTGGACCTGAATTCGTAACGGGAAGTACGCGTATGAAATCAGGAACCGCACAAAAGCTCGTTCTAAATATGATTTCTACCACCATTATGATTGGCCTTGGAAAGGTCAAAGGAAATAAAATGGTTGATATGCAGCTAAGCAATAACAAGCTAGTGGATAGAGGAACCAAAATGGTCATGAACGAAACAGGACTAGAATATGAAGAGGCAAAGTCGCTCTTATTAGAACATGGTTCAGTTAGAAAAGCTGCAGACGCACATAAACAGAGATAATTTAACAGAGTAAAATTCTTTTGTTATCCATTCAATAAAACGCCTTTCTAAATATTTAGAACCCTACCTTTACAGCCTCAGAAATTATCAATGGAGTATATCAGTGTATTTGACATGTTAAAAATTGGTGTAGGACCTTCAAGTTCTCACACCTTAGGACCATGGCGTGCAGCTGAAAAATGGTTAGGTAATTTAGATGAGCAAAAGATTGAATTCATCTCAAGAATTCAAGTAGATTTGTATGGGTCATTATCTCTCACAGGAAAAGGACATGCTACTGACACTGCTGTCATTTTAGGACTAAGTGGTTTAGACCCTGAAAAAATGGAAGTCACAGATATTCCTCAAATAATTAATGAGGTCAATTCTGATTTGACAATAAAACTAAAAGGGAAACATTTGACGCCTTTTAACCCAGAAACAGATCTACTTTTTAATAGTGACTTTTTACCTTTTCATCCAAACGGAATCAGGTTTACGGCAACTCATATTGATGGTAGTCAAAACATTGAGACCTATTATTCAATCGGAGGTGGATTTATTCTTCAAGAAAAGCACGAAGAAGATGCAGTAGAGAATCAAAATGCTGGCACTTACCCTTTCCCAATTTCTCAAGCAAAGCAACTGACTAAGTATTGTTTCACTTCAGGAAAATCAATTTCTGAAATTGTTTTTGAAAACGAAAAAGTTCTGAGGTCTGAGAATGAAATCCATGAGCAGCTGCATAACATTTGGGACACAATGCTTGAATGCATGTATATAGGATGTCATACTGAAGGACATTTACCAGGAGGATTGAATGTCAAAAGAAGAGCCTTTGATTCTCATGCGAAATTAATGCCCGAGCAAAAATATTCTAATCCACAAGAATGGCTTCAAACAATTAGAAGCACTGAGGTTAAGTTCAGACAGATTTTGAAATGGGTTAGCTGTTATGCCTTAGCAGTAAATGAGGTAAATGCGTCTCTAGGTAGAGTCGTTACGGCACCCACAAATGGCTCTGCTGGTGTTATTCCGGCAGTTCTCATGTATTATCTTACTATTGAGAATCATGATGCCGGCATTAAAGAAATCAAACAATTTTTATTAGTTGCTGGAGAAATTGGCAGCATCTTTAAAAAGGGAGCAACAATTTCTGCTGCCATGGGAGGATGTCAAGCTGAAATTGGAGTTTCTTCGGCAATGGCTGCCGGAGCATTAACCGAGTTGTTAGGTGGTAATCATGAGCAAGTATTGATGGCGGCAGAAATTGCAATGGAACATCATCTTGGAATGACATGTGACCCTATAGGCGGATTGGTCCAAATCCCTTGCATAGAAAGAAATTCAATGGGCGCTATCAAGGCAATTAATGCTGCCGAATTGGCACTTGAATCAGATCCGAAAAATGCAAAAGTACCCTTGGATGAAGTAATTATTACTATGTGGGAGACAGCAAAAGATATGAATCTGAAATACAAAGAAACCTCTCAAGGTGGACTGGCTGTTAAGGTGAGTCTTGCAGATTGCTAATTCTTGGCATAAAAATAGCTGGAACAAAATTACTTAAGCACAACCTTATTACATTAACGATATGAAATGGATTTCAATTGGATTAATTGCGCTAATGGCTAGCTGTACAGCAAATCCCACGGAAAATGGCTCGATCTCATTAGATGATGATTCTGTAGAATCAAAAATTGAGATAGATTCCCTTAATGCCGAGAATTGTATTGTAATTGACACCATTATTGAGATAGATGAAGTCGAAGACATTGAAGAGATTACAATTGAAGATGTTCGTGAAGACAAAACCATAAGTGAAGTTGGAAGAATTGATGACTCTTTCTATTCTTCAGGTGGATTTGCTGATCAAAATGAAACTCCTTGGACACCACTGGACCACAAAATGTGGGATGATCTGTTACGTAAATATGTTAGCTCTTCAGGAAAAGTGAATTATGCTGGATTCAAAGCAGACAAAAAGTTTAACAAATACCTTTTGCATTTGGCAGGTAATCATCCAAATAGTGAATGGAATACAAATGAGACAATGGCCTATTGGATAAATGTTTACAATGCCTTTACAATTAAAACTATTGTTGACAACTACCCTGTAAAAAGCATCATGGATATCGATAAAGCCTGGGAAAAGAAAAATATTAAGTTGGGAGTAAAAACATACAGTCTGAGCCAAATCGAGAACGATATTTTAAGAAAAATGGGAGATGCGAGAATTCATTTTGCCATTAATTGCGCATCTGAATCTTGCCCAAAACTTCTCAATAAGGCATTCAACAATGATAATCTTCAAAGGTATTTGAAGCAAACAACATCAGACTTTTTAAATGATGAGTCAAAAAACAACTTCAAGTCAAACCCAATACAGCTTTCTAAAATATTTGAGTGGTATAAAGAAGACTTTTCAAAAGGTGATATCATCAGCTACATAAACAAGCATAGCTCTCTAAATTTACCGGCTAATTCTAAGATCGAATATTTAGAATATGACTGGTCATTGAACGACTAATTTTGATTTGTTAAAAACTTCAAAATCAACTCATTCAAATTCATCTTGAAGCCAATAAACATAAGGCTTAAGAACCTTAACATTTTTTAACAGCAGTTTCCATTTAATAGGCGTACACTAAACTAAATTTGTTAGTTAAACCAACGCTATCCTTTGGATAGCACAAAACAAAGCGCTAAAAATGGAAGAATTATCTACCGAAAACACGCCTAACCAAGCGGCTCCAAGTATTGAGCAATTAAACGCTAAAATTGAAGCAGGAAGCGGATTTTTAGATAAAATGAATGCTGAAATAAGCAAAGTAATCATAGGTCAGCAGTATATGATTGACCGCTTGATGATTGGGCTTTTGGCAAATGGTCACGTTCTACTTGAAGGTGTTCCTGGATTAGCAAAAACACTTGCAATCAAAACTCTGTCAGATACGATTGGCGGAAATTTCAATAGAATTCAATTCACTCCTGACTTGTTACCTGCCGATATCGTGGGTACAATGATTTACAACCAAAAGAAAGAAGACTTCTCTGTAAAACAAGGACCAATCTTCGCCAACTTTATTTTGGCAGATGAGATTAATAGAGCTCCGGCAAAAGTACAATCTGCTTTGCTTGAGGCCATGCAAGAACGCCAGGTCACATTAGGAGAAACTACCTATCCTCTACCTCAACCTTTCTTGGTACTCGCTACTCAGAATCCTGTTGAGCAAGAAGGAACTTATCCTTTACCAGAGGCGCAAGTTGATAGATTTATGCTGAAAGTATTCTTGGATTATCCTTCAAAAGAAGAAGAAAAATTAATTGTAAGACATAACATTTCGCCACAAGGTTTTCCAAAACCAAACGCGGTTGTTTCGGTTGAGGAAATTCTAACAGCTAAAGAATTGGTGAAAGAAGTTTACCTAGATGAAAAAATTGAGCAGTACATAGTTGATTTGGTTTATGCAACTAGAAAACCTGCTGATTACGGAATGAGCGACTTGGTGCCTTTGATTGGTTTTGGAGCTTCTCCAAGAGCATCCATTAACATGGCATTAGCTGCAAAAGCATATGCCTTCATTAACCGAAGAGGATTCGTGATTCCCGAAGATGTGAGAGCTGTTTGCCCTGATGTTTTAAGACACAGAATAGGACTAACCTATGAAGCTGAAGCTGAAGATGTAACACAAGCTGATTTAGTAAATAAAATAATGGACTTTGTTGAAGTACCTTAATGAAAGGGATTTTCTACATATCATTCATTGTGGCTTCATTCGTAGCAACCTCTTGTACTTCTCAAAATGATAATAACAAGGTGGCTAACGATTCAATTGTCGACACTATAAATCCAACTGCAGGTCAAATTTATGTGAATGAATACGGCAAGGTTGAGTTAGTTCAAGTAAATGACACCCTTTGGCAAACCATCTTTACAAATAAGGACGGCTATGAGTTTGATACAACAATGGCATCCGACCAAAGAAGAAGTTATCTAAAGTTTCGAGATAGCAATGCTGTCTTTTTGCCTTACAGTTGGGGAGGTGTAGATTTCACTGAGAGCGAATTATGGGTCACTGAACATTCTAGCTATGGCAAATTAGGTTCTGAAGCCAAGATGTTTGAAATGTATGAACGTCCTTTTTACAGAACAGGGAATAAAATAAGCATTCAAGCAAGTGTTCATCATGAAAAAGATGGCCCAAAAGTGAATGGAATGTATGTATCCAATGATTCGAATATCGAAGACGGTTTCTACAATGTGACTGGAATCATAAAAAAAGAAAAATACCCGACAGCTTATTATTCAACTGACGAATCACCTCAAGGTAAACTTGGAGATGACACAACTAAAATATTTTATCGATTGATATTGGAAAACGCAACATTTGAAAAACCAGAACTAACTGTATACGGAGGATCAAAAGTGAATTCTGGCAATCAAGCCGCATTCGCATGGAACTTAGCTGATTCACAAGCTTTTTATGTGAATGGAGAAACCGCTTGGCCTGATAACGAAGTTGGTGAACCAATATTGATTGAAGCTTACCTTCATCATGCACCTCATGGTGGATCAATACTTCAAAATTGGGAGATATTTGGTCTGGGAGAAGAAAAAGAGATCAAAGGAAAAACCACAAACATTGACGGAATAGGCGGAATCACAATACAAAACAGTCTATTCATCCCATTTGAACTAGATGGTCATTCGGCCTGGCCTGAAAACGAAATTGACAAAGGAATCACTGTCAGAGGAAAGGTTTTCTATGATGGTACAAAGGCGATAATTAAAAATTATAAGGTTTTAAACTGATGGATACCAAAGAGCTCATAAAGAAAGTTCGAAAGATCGAGATTAAGACCAAAGGTCTTTCAAATCAGATTTTTTCTGGTGAGTATCACTCTGCCTTTAAGGGCCGAGGAATGGCCTTTTCTGAAGTTCGGGATTACGCAATTGGAGATGAGATTAGAACCATTGATTGGAATGTAACAGCACGTTTCAATGAACCATTTGTAAAGGTTTTTGAAGAAGAAAGAGAATTAACTGTCATGCTATTGGTAGATGTTTCGGCATCTGAAATGTTTGGAACAAGAAATCAAATCAAAAGAGAAACCATTACTGAACTGTGTGCCGTATTAGCATTTTCAGCCGTTTCAAACAATGATAGAATTGGTTTAATCATGTTCTCAGAAGAAATTGAAATGTTTATTCCACCCAAAAAAGGGAAATCTCATATTTTAAGAATCATCAGAGAGCTAATCAACTTTGAACCTAAGAAAACAGGAACTGATATTGGAGAAGCACTGAAGTATTTTACCAAGATGGTTAAAAAGAAAAGTATTGCTTTTGTGCTTTCTGATTTTGTAGCAGAAGATTTTTCTGACGCCTTTAAAATTGCTTCACGAAAACATGATGTGGTAGCGCTCAAGGTAAAAGATAAGGCTGAGTTCAAGATTCCGAATATTGGGATTGCTCAATTCAAAGATTTAGAGACTGGGAAATCTAAATGGGTAAATACGTCTTTAAAATCGGTTCGGAATAAATATCAAATAGCAGCAGAAGATAGAGAAGAAGAAATACGTCAACTCTTTAGAAGAACTAAAACTGACTACGCCGAGATTTGGACAGATGAGGAATATATCAAACCATTAATGAATCTATTTAAAAACAGATAGTGAGGTTTTTGTTCTACATATCGACCCTGTTAGTTTCAATGAATTCTTTCTCACAAGAGGCGAAATTGGAGTTTGGCTTTGATGAAATTAGAATTGGTGAGCAAATACCAATGACATTGAGCTTGACCTACGCGAACCCAAATGGCGACAAATTGGTAGGTTGGCCAAAGTTTAATGATGATTTTACTGACGATATTGAAATCATAGACAGAACAGTTGACTTTGATGAACTCATAGACAGTACGAATAAAATCTATGTCAAAAAACAAGAGTTTCAGATCACTTCGTTTCAACCAGGATTACATAAAATTCTGCCAATAGGAATCGAACTAAATGATTCTGTTTTCTATACTACCAACACCTACTTGAGGGTAAACTCAGTTGAAATAGACACCTCAAAATCAATAGTAGATATTAAACCAAACTATGCAGTTGACTATTCATTTGGGGAAAAAGTTGAAGACTGGTTCAGATCATATTGGCGTTGGTTAGCAGGAATCGGAGTTGCAATTGCTGCTTTCTTTATTTACAGACTTTGGAAAAACAGAAAACCAAAAGAAGAAGAGGTTCCTTACGTTCCGCAGATTCCAGCTCACATTACAGCATTAAAATCCCTCAAAGAATTAGAGCGAGAAGAGGCCTGGCAATCCTCCGAACAGAAAGAGTACTATTCAGACCTCACCTATACAGTTAGACTTTATTTAGAACAAAGGTTTGGAATTAATGCAGTTGAGCAAACTACAAGAGAAATTATTACTGAGCTTCGATATGCTGATATATCTGAAGAAGACAAACTTCATTTAAGAAAGTTATTGAGCCAAGCAGATATGATCAAGTTTGCTAAAATGAAAGCAGATTCAAATACCGGAAAAGCTTCACTTTATAAATCTATTGACTTTGTTGAAAAAACGAAAAAGATAGAAAACACAGAAGGAGGCCAAGAGGATGCGTAAATGGATGAGTGAAATATCGCCCTTTGACTTTGAATATGTGAGAGCCGAAGCCTTTTGGCTATTCTTATTGATTCCGTGCATTATTGTTTGGTTTTGGTATAGAAATACAGGCGGATTCAAACATATTAATTTGCCGTCAACAAAGAATTTTGGCAAGGAGAAATTTAGCTGGATTAAAGTGCTGAGAATAACGAATCTCATTATTTTCTTAATTGGAATCTCTTATCTCATTTTAGCACTAGCACGACCTCATGCGCCTCAAGATATTGATGAATTCAATAAGAAAAACATAGAAGGGATTGATGTAGTCATCTCACTGGATGTTTCTGGTTCTATGCTTGCTCAAGACATTAAACCAAGTAGATTGGATGCTGCAAAATTAGTAGCCGAAGATTTTATAAATGAACGACCAACAGATAGAATTGGATTGGTAGTTTATGAGGGTGAAGCCTACACGGCATCTCCACTTACTACTGGACATGAGATATTAATTAAAAAATTGAAAGACATACAAACTGGTATGGTGACAGGAGGAACAGCTATTGGCTTAGGGTTAATAACTGCTGTGAATAGGCTAATTGAAAGTGATGCTAAAAGTAAAGTTGTGATTCTCATGACTGATGGAATGAATAACTCAGGAGACATTATGCCTATTGATGCTGCTCAAATTGCGAAAGAAATGGGTGTGACAGTTTACACTATAGGCATGGGTAAAGAAGGTGGCGAACAAGCAGGCGGAATCTTCGGTTTTATGCAAAACCAGGACACTCAAATTGATGAGGCTTTATTAACTGACATATCAAACATGACAGGTGGTAAATATTACCGAGCGCAGTCAAAAACAGAATTAGAGAATATCTATGACGAAATAGATCAATTGGAAAAATCGAAAGTAAAAGTGCTTGATTTCAAAATTTCTCCACCCGAAAAGTACTATGGTTTTTTAATGATGGCACTCATGTGTCTAATTGCTTACAAACTGATTGAAAACACTTTATTAAAAAGTATTCCTTAATGTCAGCAAACTCATTTAAATATCAAATTAAGGAATTGGCCATTGCAGTTATTGTATGGGAAGTTATCTTTTGGGGAGTTTTCTTTAGTATCTACTTCTACCTTCAAGATCTTGAAAACTTCAGATTTGAGAATGAATACATGCTCTGGGGTCTCTGTTTGATTCCACTAGTTGTACTGGGCTACTTTGTGGTGTGGAAGTGGAAGAACAAATCATTACGAATTTTGGCAAATGAGAAACTATTGAAGTACATCACCGCTCCAGTTTCTACTGTCAAATCATTTTTTAAGTTTTTCTTTTACCGTAATGCTTTAGCGTTCATGATTTTCGCTATGGCCAATCCCCAATACGGCAAAGGCAACAGCAGTATGGTTGCAGAAGGTATAGAGATTATGATTGCTTTAGACATCTCTAACTCTATGAGAGCTCTTGATTTGGATCCGACCAGAGACAGATTGATGGTTGCAAAAATGTCAATAGATCGACTCTTGAGTTCTCTTCATGGAGACAAGGTTGGTATTGTTGTGTTTGCCGGAGATGCTCATCTACACATCCCGATATCAGGAGATTATCGAGCACTCAGGATGTTTATGGCATCTATTAGACCTGAGATGATGACAAACCAGGGAACAGATATCGCAACCGCTATTGATAAATGTATCCAATCATTTGATATGGAGAACGGCATCAATAAAGCAATCATTGTGATTTCAGATGGAGAAAGCCATGAAGGCGGAGCTGAAGAAATGGCAAAAGCAGCATATGATAATAAGATTATTGTTAGCACTGTAGGAATGGGAACTGATAAAGAAACTACTATTCCTGAAGTAAAAGACGGTAAAATTATTGGCCTCAAGAAAGACGACAATGGTAACACTGTTTACACCAAAATAAATGAAGAAATGTTGTTCAACATTGCGCAAGCAGGTGGCGGAAGATATACAAAAGCTGAAGGCAACTATGTAAACATTGAAGGATTACTTAAAAGCATCAAAGACATTGAAAAGACAGAAATGGAAACTAATCTTTATACCGATTATGATGACCAGTACCATTGGTTTTTAGGCTTAGGATTATTAATGATTTTAGCCGAATTTTTATTCACTGAAAAACGCTCAACCGTTTTGGATAAATTACAAGAATATGAAGCATAGCATATTATCCATATTAATGATTTTGTCAGGATTCACTTTCGCTCAGGATATGACAAAAAAGAACATGTATTATGGAAACATGGCATTTAATGAAGGCGAGTTTGATGATGCACTCAAGTATTTTGGAAATGCCGTAAGCTATTCTCCACTTGACTTTAAGGCAAATTTCAATCTGGCAAACGCAAAATATCGAACTGAAGATTACAAAGGTGCAATTGAAGGATACGAGAAAATTGTGAACCTTGGCCCTACTTCATTAGACAAATCAAAAGCTTATCACAATATGGGTAATGCCTATATGATGAGTCAAAAACTAGATGAAGCGATTGAAGCTTACAAAGGAGGTTTGAGATTAAATCCGTCAGACGAAGAATTACGTTACAACTTGGCATATGCTTTACAATTGAAGCAAGAGCAGGAAGATCAAGATAAAAGCAATGAAAACTCAGAAGGCGGAGATGGAGAAAATGGAAACCCTTCAGATGATGAAAACTCAGGTGATCCTGAAAATAATAATGGCGACAATAATGATCAAAACAATGACTCACAAAACGATCCAAATCAAGACGAGAATCAAAATGAAAACGAATCTAACCAAGGTGAGCAAGATCAACAAGAAGGAGATCAAGAGGGAAATGATCAGAAGTTCGCAAACAAAATGAGCAAAGACGAGATTCAACAGATACTAGACAACTATTATAGACGAGAAAAGAACCTACAAAAGAAACTTGCCGAGGGCGAGCGCGTAGGCTATGGCGCACCTAGAAAAAAAGATTGGTAGTTTGAAGAGCATACTCTACATATTATTATTGTTTGTGTCTAGCATTGGTTGGTCACAAAAAGAGTGGATTAATGCGGCTGTTAACGCAGCAACAGTAACTTCAAATGATGTCTTTACATATCAAATTAGTACTGACTGCGATTGTGATATAATTGCACCCAACTTATCAGCATTTGATATCATTGATATGGAATCAGGTAAGTCAAAGTCATTTAGTTCATTCAATGGCCAATCTTCTGGTGAGCAATGTACGAATACCCTTACCTATCTTTTGAGAGGAAAGAAAAAAGGAAAATTCGAGATTGGAGAGGCAAAAGCAAAATGTCCGAAAAGTAAAAAGAGCTCTACAACGATTAACATTGAAGTTTTAAGTGCAGAAGAAGTTCATGCCAAAGCACAAGGTGAGGCGCCTTATTATTTCAATCTTGAGACCAATAAAAAATCTGCCAAAATTGGTGAACCTGTCATCATTGATTTCTACATGTTCACTAGAGCGCGTCCACAAGACATTACGACTATAACCTCTGGGAATGCAGGAGGAGTTTTCAGACAAAATCTTTTTGAAGAAACATCTCAAGGCTTTTCTTTTCCTGTTTATCAAGTAAAGGTGAAAGGAAATGATTACTACAAAATCCATCTAAGACAAGAAGTGATATTGCCATCTGCTCCTGGTAAATTGGTAATTGAACCTTACTTCGGAAGAGCAGTTGAACGTTATGAGGTTTTTAATGCCATTTATATGGAGGGTTATTCTAATGGCGTCACTATTGATGTCAAAGATTTACCAAGCAAGCGTCCTGATAACTATTACGGAATGGTAGGAGACTTTGAGCTCACGCATGCCATCAGCCAAACAACAATAGCTGCAAAACATGCTTTTGAATTAACAGTTAAGATTTCAGGTACCGGAACATTTAATCTTTTTAAGGATCCAGAATTCTTAGTTCCTGAGAGTTTTGGCGCAACCCCTGATGAGCCCATAAGTAATCTGAAAATCTCTGAAAATGGTTTAACCGGAGATGTTGAATATACCTTTATTCTGACCCCAACTAAAGAAGGAAAATACAACATCCTGCCCTACTCATTTGGTTATTATAGTTTGAAAGATGGTACTTTTAAATCAGTAGCAACTGAAAGTTTTGAAATTAACGTTACACCAGGTGAAGGCGGAGACATTGAAGACCCAAATAACAATTCAGGGATAATAGTTGAAGATGATATCAGACATATTCATAAGAACAATGATCTCTTTACTCTTTCAGGATTTTTTGGTGGACTTGTCTTTTGGTTATTGATTCTCACCCCATTACTATCAGTCTTCATTTTCTTTATGATCAAACAAAAAAGATCAAGATTAACTACTGTAGAGAAGATAGCGCAAGAACAAAAAGAAGTAAAAAAATCTGTTGCGAAGAGTGTTGAAAGCATTCAAAAATCAGACACTTTGGACATTCGTCAATTGAAGTCAAATTTAGACGAGTATTTGATGACCAATTTAAGTTTGGGCAGATCTCAACTCTCTAAAGCTTCGGTCTCAACCAAGCTTGGAGAGAAAGGTTGTGATGACAAATTGAAAGCAGATTTCGAAAGCATTTGGAGTAAGATTGAAATGGCACAATATGCGCCAATATCTAATGAAAACTTAGATCAATTAGCGAATGATACTTCAACATTAATTAAGGATTTAAACAAGATATTATGATGAAAAGTATCATGACATATCTACTCTTGTTAATTGGATGGAGTTCTGTTGCTTCTGAAGGTTCAACAAACCTTGAAGATGCTAACACAGCTTATGAGGCAAAGAACTATAAACTTGCCATTGAAACATATGAAGCCTTGATTGCTGAAGGAAATGTATCTGCAGATATCTATTATAATTACGGAAATGCCCAGTACAGATCAGGTGACTTAGGTCTTTCAATTTGGGGATATGAATCTGCTTTGCAATTAGATCCTGATCATGAAGATGCTTTGTTCAACTTAGAGTTCGTAAATGCACAAACGACCGATCATATTTCTACTTCAAGAGAAGGTTTTAGACATTGGCTAGGAAGTTTATTTTTTACCGAGAACATGAACTTTTGGGCCTATTTCTCTATTGGAAGTTCTGTATTATTAAGCCTCTCTATATTCCTCTTTTTAAGATCTCATAGAGGCAGAAAAAGAAGTTTATTGTTATTGGCTTCGGCTGGATTATCCCTCTTTTTGATTGGTGGAATAATCATTGGTTACTCTCATCATAATCGTATTCACAATCAAGATGAGGCAATTGTCATTTCAGAATTAGTAGATGTTAAAATGTCGCCTATGGATGACGCTAAACCTTCGTTCAGTCTTGGTGCGGGAGCAAAAGTGGATTTATTATCTTCTCAAGATAAAGCCACTGCGGGCTGGGTTGAAATTGAAATGAACGGCAACCAAGGTTGGGTAGAGATTGGTTCAGTTAAGGCTTTTTAGCGCAAAGCGCAGCTTTGCTTCGGGTGAGATGACAAATGTCGTTTTCGGTTTTTCGTTTTTCGATCAGATAAATCTCCAACCTTCATCAATTCATTGACGTGTAGTTAAGTATGAACCCCAAATTCATATTCATTCTCTTGATTGGCCTGGCCTTTTCAGCTTGCAGGAAAGATCAGATAGTACCACCAGAAGAACCAGAATTGGTTATACAATCTTATGACACGGTATTAACAGATTTATCTCTCAATGACACAATTCATCCCTCAGAATACTTGATGTGTTACCCTGGATCTTGGTGGGAGTATAGTGACGGAACAACAGAAACATCCAAAAAATGGAAACTTGTAGACCAATATGATTTAACAACTATTGACTCAACAATCTACATTACGAAAACTTCAAATATTCTACCTCAAAGTTCAAATTAGGATTATATATCAGGTGAAAACCGAATAGTTCCAAATGGGGAATTTGTTCAAACCACTTCAAGTCAAATATTCAATGAAGAATTGGACGTTTACTTTCATGAATCTGAGTCAAAAAATGGAGAAGGAAGTACTGCTATTATGTCCTATTTCAAAGCAAAGGCTGCACAAACGTATTCTGAATATACTGTGAACGGAATTCTCTATACAGATGTGGTGAGAATTGAATTTTGGTCACAGATTTATTATCATCACCTATCAAAAGGTCCAATTTCTATTACAGATTATTACTATGCGAAAGATGTTGGTCTCATAAGGAGGATTATCGACCGTCCTTCATATGATGACACTCTAGATTTAGTCAACTATCACATTGCACCTCACTAAACAAAAAAAGAGCCCCAAAATATGGAGCTCTTCTCTTTATATAATTGATATTTAAGTAATCCTATCCGCTAAAGAAATCCTTCATTTTAGAGAAGAAACCTTCATCTTTCGTAGATGGTTTTGGCTGAAAGTTATCTGAATCTCTCAGTTTCTCTAAAATTGCTTTCTCTTCAGAAGACAGTTTCTTTGGTGTCCAAACATTGATATGAACAAACAAATCTCCTGTTCCGTATCCTTGAACTGATGGCAAACCTTTACCTCTCAATCTCAGCATCTTACCAGATTGGGTTCCTGCTTCAACTTTGATTTTGGCTTTTCCTTCAACTAAAGGAACTTCAAGTGATTGTCCTAATGCTGCATCAATAAAACTTACATAAGCTTCGTAATGCAAATTTTGACCATCTCTTTGAAGTAGCTCATTTTTCTCTTCTTCAATGACTACAAGCAAATCTCCCGGAACTCCATCAAATGGCCCAGCATTTCCTTTTCCACCAACTTTAAGCTGCATCCCTTCTTCTACTCCTGCCGGAATGTTGATTTCAACAAGCTCTTCCTGTCTTTTCAAGCCTTGAGCATCTACTCCACTTGGTCTTTTTCCTATAGTCTTTCCTGTTCCATGGCAAGATTGACAGGTACTTTGAGTTTGCATGGCCCCCAACATTGTTTGTTGAACTCTCAATACTCTACCTTGACCATTACAAGTCTTACAAGTTGAATAAGTAACACCTTCGGCATTCACTAACTTGTTAACCTTAATTTTCTTTTTTACTCCTTTGGCAACTTCTCCAAGATCCATTTTGATTTTAATTCTCAAATCAGATCCTCTGGCAACTCTTTGGCCGCGGCCTCCGCCACCTCTTCTTCCTCCGCCACCGCCAAATGCGCCACCGAAAATATCCCCGAATTGATCAAATATGTCGTCCATATTCATTCCGCCGAAGCCTCCGCCGCCTCCGCCGCTAGCACCACCTACTCCTTGATGACCAAATCGGTCATATCTTGCTCTCTTATCTGCATCTGAAAGAATTTCGTAAGCTTCTGCAGCTTCTTTAAATTTTTCTTCAGCCTCTTTATCATCCGGATTTCTATCTGGGTGAAATTTGAGCGCGATTTTTCGGTATGCTTTCTTAATCTCTTTCTCGTCTGCCGTTTTCTCAACGCCTAATATGTCGTAGTAATCTCTTTTACTCATTGTCCTAGATGTTAGATTCTATACTAGATTCTAAACTCTTTTTATTGCCCTACAACTACTTTAGCGTAGCGTAAAACATGTCCTTTTAAATTATATCCTCTCTCCACAACATCAACACATTTACCTTTATCTGCCTCAGTTGGAGCAGGTATTTGTGTAATAGCTTCATGCTTATCAGCATCAAAAACTTCTCCTTTAGCGTTCATTGGCTCTAAGCCTTTTGCAACCAAAGTATTTAATAGCTTTTGACTGATCAACTTAAATCCTTCTTTCACCATTTCGATATCTTCAACCTTCTCATTGTTCGCTATCGCTCTTTCAAAATCGTCTAATGTTCCTAAGACATCTTTGATAACTGAAGCAGAAGCTGTGCTAATAATCTCAGCTTTTTCTTTGATACTTCTCTTTCTGAAATTGTCAAAATCTGAATAAAGCAATAAGTACTTTTTATTCAATTCATCATATTGAGATTGAAGATCATTTTCTTCAATTGTTTCTTCGTTTTGATCAGTGTTTTCAGTGTCGGTATTTTCAACCGTTTCTTCAACATTCGAATTTTGTTCTTCTTCGTTTATTTGATCGTCTTTAGTTGTCATGCTTATTCAATTTCTTAGTTCATCTCAAAAACACTGCCATTAAAGGGATTAAGACAATGTGTCATAATCTGTCAGCATTTATAAATATTGGGCTGCAAAGGTGACAGTTTTTCTTGAATTAACAAGTGATAAGAAGGTTGAAATCTTTAATTCAGATTAGAATTAATTTCAATGATGTTCGTTGATTATTGTCGAGTTTTTGGTTGCATTTTATTCCATGCCCCCGTCTTTTTGATCTTCTCAACGAAGGCATAAAGCAACATTGCTAAAGATAAATAGCAAGCGATTCTTCCAAAGAAGTCTCCATACTTCGTAAAAAACGTAATTTCTTCATTCTGGTTTATTTCACCTTGAACGGTTCCATATTCATTCCATCCCATTTCTGAAATAATTTCTCCTCTTTGATCTATAAAACAAGAGATTCCTGTATTTGCAGAGCGTGCAACTGATCGTCTGTTTTCAATAGCTCTAATTTGAGAAAACATTCTATGTTGTTTGTATCCTGGAGTATCTCCCCACCAACCATCATTTGTGATTACTGTAATAATAGTAGCTCCTTTTCTTACGAACATTGATGCATAATCTCCATAAACTGATTCATAACAAATGAGCGGAGCATAGACAACACCCTTTGCTTCAAAAACTACTGGTTCTTCTCCTATTCCCAACATACCAGAGGTACCTCCTAATTCTACCGAATATTCATCAAGAAAAGGGAGCATCCCGACAAATGGTAATTTTTCTCCTCCCAACACTAATTTTGATTTATGGTACATCTCTAAAGGCATGTTTGACTTCAACATCAAAGCTGTGTTGTAGTTTTCATACCACTCTGTGCCGTATGGTCGTGAGGCAACAGAATTTTTCTTCTCATAAATCTGATAAGTGTCAGCACCTACCAACATTGGAATTTGTCCTGAGGTATCAAGAAAATTCTTTAACATTAGCACTTCAGGGCTAATTGCTAAGCCATCTTCTTTTATCGGGTACGGAATGGCTGTTTCTGGCGCAAGAATCAAATCAGTCTCTTCTGAAATATCTGCTTCGGCCGCCATGATTAGTTTACCTAGCTGAATTTGGGCAGGTAAATAGAACTTTGCATTATGTGATTCAATATTAGGCTGAACAATAGTGATATTGACCGGATCAGGCTTCTCTTCGTATCTGTAGTAAATAAATAATGAGGATAAAACAGGAACTACAATCGCCCCAATGACGAAAATTACATTAGGTGTCTGAATCTTGAAAGTCTCTTTTTTAAAGACGATATTTCGATAGATGATAAAAACAAAAATGTTTACTAGTAGTATCCAAAAAGTTCCTCCAGAAACCCCAGAATATTCATACCATTGAATGAGTTTAGGCGAATCACCTAAGATGTGACCTAGATTAAGCCATGGCCATGACAACTCCCAGTAAAAGTGACAAAATTCAAATGCCATCCATAACACCAACAACGATAAAAGTGCTTTTCCTTCACTCAAATGTTTTCGTACGAATCCTGCAAAGAAAAATGGTAGGCACATTAAGAGGGCATTGGCAAAAATCGCCATATAAGCACCAGATGGAGAGGCATTATAAATCCACCAAACTGTAATGGCATTGAAGATGACGAAGTAAAGATAGTTGACTCCTAGTCTAATAAAGAACTTCCCTTTTATTGCTTTGTCAATTTGATAATTCGCAATTAATAAAGGTACGAAAGCCACGAAAGCCAAAGGGAAAACACCTCCTGTGAATGGAAAGCTAAACCCTAAGATCAGCCCACCTACAATGGCATATAAAAAAAGAATCCCCACTTTCAAATCCATGACACAAAAGTAATGTATTTCTCTTATAATTTTCAAGTGAAACAGAGGTGAAACAAATGTGTTGATTTCTCGTACATTTAAGGCATGTCAAGCAAGAGAAAACTAGTTTACAAAGATCTAGACGTGCTGCGCTTTATAGCTGCAGTACCAATTGTGCTTTATTGTGTTTTTTACTTGTTGAATTCTTATAAGGATGATGTTCTTTTCGTTTTCACTGGAGGATTCAAATATTTAAAAATGGCATCAGTAGAATTCTTCTTTTTTCTTTCTGCATTTTTGCTTACCGCACATGCCTTAAGAGAATACAAGTACAATTCTAAATTTCATTTCAGTTCTTTCATGGCGAGAAGAACTTTAAGAATCAGTGTTCATTTTGTTGTTTTGATTCTGTTCACATTCCTCATTCTACCTTGGGTGTTAAATATTTTGCAATTGAATAACAATGGAGGTCAAAACTTCTATTCAAATCTACTTCACTTCTCATCTGAAAGTTCCTTATTTACAGCAGAACAGATTTTGCTTGTTGGACTATCTTGGTTTTTAGTAATGTTCTTATTGTTCTATTTCATTCTCGGTTTGATATTTAAATTATTCCATCTCAAGTTGAGAGTTCTCTCATTCGCTCTAATTTTTACTGGATTACTTGACAGAGCATATCATGTTTTGATTGGGGATTCTTTTGAGCTCGATCCCTTAGCGTATCTGATACCAATCGGAATGGGTTTACTATTCGGGAATTTTATTCGTAATGAAAAAAGATCGCTTGACCCTCTAAAAGAAATTTCAAAAGGAACCAACCTAATCGTTTATCTTGTTGGAATAGGCGTTATCATTTGCGGATATTTCATTCTTAAAGACACCTATTTAGCATTAGTGGTTCCACTAATAATCAACTTCTTTTTTGGGTATGTCGTGATTGATCAAACTTTTGGAAAAAACTCATTATTCAAGCTGAGAAAATTAAAAAAACTTGGTCGAGCGGGAAGGCTCTCTTATGGTCTTATTGTTTACACCTTCATTATTTCAGTACTAACTTTAATTGGTATGGAATCTTTAGAGTTTGAAACTACATCCTTAGCTACTCAACTATTGTTCTTATTTCTTTCTCTTTCGCTAAGTACTTCAGTTGCCTACTTCACCTACACAAGGATTGACAAGGCTATTCTAGCAATAAAGAGTGAGTTTAAGAAGATTTAGATTGCAATTGATCTAGTGAAGCTGAAGCATCTTCCCAATTCTGCATTTCTGTATCTAAGGCAGTTTTTAATCTATCGTAATCTTGAAGAATAGTATTATAATTAGCATTTTCAGAGTATGAGGTCTCTTCTAATTCTTTGGCTTTTAATGCAAGTTCGGTTTCAAGAGTTTCAATTTCTCTTTCGGCTTTTTTGACTCTATTTTCCAACTTTTTTATGTGAGCCTTTTCTTCTTTTGAAGCCTTATAAACTTCTTTTTTCGCCGAAGGAGCTGCAGCCTTTTTTACTGGCTTAGCACTAATGCTTTCATCATTAAATTTTGCTAAGAATTCATTCACACCAAAATAGTGTAGTTTGACATTGTCAGGATGAATCTCCCAAATCTTGTTTGAAAGTCCATCTAAGAAATCTCTATCGTGAGATACTAGAAGCATTGTTCCTTCATAGGCTTTCAATGCGTCTTTCAATATTTCTTTACTTTGAATATCAAGATGATTGGTGGGTTCATCCATGATTAAAAGATTGAAATCTTCAAATAGTAATTTACAAATAGCCAGTCTAGTACGTTCTCCTCCCGAAAGGACTTTTACGTATTTATCAGAGGCTTCTCCTCCAAATAAGAAAGCCCCTAATATTGCTCGAATGTCTTTTCGCTTCTCGCCTTTGGCAATTTCATCAATAGTATCAAAAACTGTCTTTTCAGGATCTAGTTTTTCAGCCGAATCCTGTGCAAAATATCCAATCGAAACATTGTGACCCAGTTCAACTTTACCTTCGTGAGGAATATCTCCCGTGATACACTTAATCAAAGTTGACTTTCCTACTCCATTTGGACCTAAAAGTGCAATCTTCTCTCCTCTAGCCAATAAGACTTCTAGGTTAGAGAAAATCTTTTTATCTCCATATGATTTAGAGAGGTTTTGAATATCCAGTACTCTCTTCCCTGAAGGATTATCCAGAGTAAACTTTACATTAAATCCTGCTCTTTCAATCGTGTCAATCTCAATTCTTTCAACCTTATCTAATTTCTTAATTAAAGACTGAGCAAATGCCGCTTTATTAGCCTTTGCTCTATATTTATTGATTAGATCTTCGGTTCTCTTAATCTCTTTGTCTTGGTTCTTCTTAGCCGCAACTGCACGTTCCATTTCTTCGGCATGCAAAACCAAATACTTTGAATAATTGCATTTATAGTCGTAAAGTCGTTGGTTTGCAATCTCTACGGTTCTATTCGTAACATTATCCAAGAATCTTTTATCGTGTGAAATCAATACTAATCCACCCTTAAAATTGATTAGATAATTTTCAAGCCATTGAATAGAAACAATATCTAAGTGGTTTGTAGGCTCATCAATTAGTAAGACATCAGGGTTGTTCACTAACAGTCTAGCCAGCTCAACTCTCATCTGCCATCCACCAGAAAAACTACCAATTAAATTATCAAACTCATTTTGCTTAAATCCGAGTCCTTTTAAAACTTGCTCAATTTTCTCTGCGATTGAATGCGCATCTAAAATTGTAAGTCTTTCATTTAAATCAGTGACTTCTTCAATTAATTCAGAATAAGAATCTGATTCATAATCAGTTCTTGATGTGAGTTCGTGATTTACCTGGTCAAGTCTCTCTTGAATTTTAGATATCTCGGTATTTGATTGCTCAATATATGCTCGAACAGAAATGTCTTTCCTAATCTCAATGTCTTGAGTCAAATATCCAATTGATGACCCCTTATCGATAACAACTGTTCCTTCGCTTGGAGTTAATCCTTTTGAAATCAAACCTAAAAGAGTTGATTTACCCACTCCATTCTTACCTGTGAGACCAATCTTATCTCCCTTATCAATAAACAGAGAAATGTTCTTGTATAAAAATCCTTGCGGAAGGTGATATGACAGATTACCGATTCTTACCATAGTAAATCGGCGACAAAGTTAGCAACAAAAAAACAACCCTCATCATTCATAGAGAATGATGAGGGATTTAACTCAACTATGGCTTAATAAAGAAGGATAAACCTCCTTGTTTTGTAGTGCCATCAGGCATTCTATATTTTACTTGAACCGAAACTACACTCCCTTTTCCTTGTCCAATCTTATTTTTAGACCTACTATCTATTGCTCCTCCTGAAGCTACGCTTCCATTTCCGGGAATACTTCCAACTCTAATTTTACCACTTAGAATTTGAAAATTGGCATCTAATGTTACTTCGGGTGGATACTTAGCAATTACCGTTCTTGCATCTTTCGCTTTTCGAAGCGAAACTTCATCTCCATCTTTAATTCCGCCTAGCATAATGTCTGGCTCAGGCAAAGGCACACATTTGTATTGGTATGATCCAACATTTGATGAACTCCCATCTTCGTTTTTACCTATTACAGAGATTGTTGCGTTTCTCGTACCTCTTGCCACTTTAGCAATGTATTTACCATTTTCCTGAACGATTCTACAACCTGATGATTGCATACTAACATTCTCTGCAGGGTAACCTGAGGCTGTCGCCTCTACTACATTATCATACCCAATGTACAATACTCTCATTTCAGGCTGTGCTACAACTCCCATTGGTTGACCAACAGTATAGCTAAACTCCCAAGGCTTCCAGCTAATTTCTCCTCTTTCTTGAACACCAATAACACCTTTTACTTTATGTTGACCTGGTTCACTGCTACTAATATTGAGAGCTCCAGTAGTTTCAGTCCAGTTTTCTGGAATCGTGTCAGCATCCATACCATACCTGATAGAAGCTACTGTATTCGTATCATATGCAGCCACCATAATATTTAATGGGATTGAATCTCCAGCATTCACATATTGTGAAGGAGCCATTGCCATTGGTTGGATTTTGTTGAATTCGAAGATTGGTGCATCAATTTTATCTAAGATATATTGAGCAGCTACGGCTTCAGCATTCTTAATATCCAATCTCAATGAAGTAAACATAGCCGCCGCAGCCACAATTGGAGCGTGATCAAAGGTTACTGCTGCCCAAGGCATTAACTCTTCGTCTCCATGAGAATGCAAATACTCAGGTAAAGTAAGAGTTTTGTAAAACTGAGCAATTGCCAGTGTATCTTCTTCATTCACATTTTCAAAGGCAGCCTTTAAACCGTCAGGTGAATTTGGAGCTGTAATTGAAAACGATTTCGATTTTACATTATAAGTTCCCATTAATTCTACTACCTCATTTCTGTAAGTATGAAATTTATTCATTAATTCCAATCCTCTTTTATTTGGTTGCTGAGGATTCCCTCCTACAAACATGTGAGTAGGAACGTCATAGTTGTCAATTGCTTGAATATCATAAAGAGACTTTAATTCAGTTATGTTACCGTTTTCATCTCTTTCTTTTACCCAATCTTCTCCTTCTACAGTTTTAATCATCTCATTACACTCACTCAATAAAAAGCTAGTAATCTCTTTTGTTTTCGCTTTAAGCTCTATTGCTTTAGCCTCCCAAATTTCGAAATCAGATAAATCACTTTCTAAAGCAATTAATGCGATTTTCTTTTGATCAATTTTAGAGTATGAATCATTTGCTTTTGAGTTAATAACCATTGTACTGGTTTCTAATTTATCATTTAAAGTGATAAAAGCTGAAATGATTTGTTTAGATACATTCAATGCTAACAAAGCTGTTAGAACCAAGTACATCATTCCAATCATTTTCTGTCTAGGTGTTTCCTTTCCTCCTGCCATAATTTTAAGTTTTAGTTTCTATTGCACGATCCGTTTGAACGGATTCTATTTAAAATGTGATGGCCATCACTACCGATACCGGCTTCTATAAATGCAATTCTCTAAAAGAAAAAAAGTAACAGAAAAAGAAAAAACTCAATAAAATCAAGACTTTTGGGCACAAAAAAAGGGCTCTGTAAAACAGAACCCTTTTAATATTTTTAGTAATCTAAACTAGAAACTCCACAAATCATGTTCGAAGGTGAAGATCTTTTCTTTAATCTTTTCAGACTCAAGTAAGGCGTCTACACCTGCTCTATAGTTTTGTAATTCTCTATCATAAAGATTTGACTCTTTTGTGATATAAGATTGGAACATTCTTTTCCAGAATAAATCATCAAATGACATTCTTTGAGAATCGTTATGTCTACTTTGAACAAAGAAGTTTTGGAATACATATCTGCACTCAGGAAAATATAACCAGAACAACTCTTTTAGTCCAGTAATGTTTCCACTTTGATCTTTAGCATAAACCACCGGACAAATTCCGATAATTCTTACATCAAGAACCGATCTTTCATTATCGAAAAACCAATCTTCTTTAATTCTGTATTGAACGATATCTTCTCCAGTATACCATACGAATTCATTTGGATAGTAGATAGTATTACCATCTGCATCAATTGAATCCTCACCAGGATACTCGATACTCTCAACAGCTTCAGGACTAGCATTGAACTCTTCATACCCAAGGTACTCCATACCTTTCACTGCTACTCTGAACAATGAATCAGTAATAAAGTTTCCACTTGCAGAAGAACCATACTTGTCTGGTGTATATGGGTACTTAAATAAGTCACCATCTTTCCATGCATTCCAATCTGGATCGAATGGAGAATACAATGTTAAATCACCAGAGATGATGTGATAACGGATTACTGTCCAAAGAGACCATCTAGTGGTGTTCTTTTTCCAAACCCATTCATCATTTCCTTCACCTTCACGAATATCATCTAAAGGATAATACAGAGGGTGATTAAATTTCTCTCTCAAGTCAATAGCTCTCCACACCCTTTTACTCCAGGCTACATCAGCTTCACGAACGAATTCGTAAGGCACAACCTTTTTCGTAGGAATGTGTTCTTTCACATATACCCCATCTAAAACACCAGGCGCCGGATTTGAAATCGGTCCTCTGATATCCTGAGAATATCCCACCATCACTATCGCCATCATCAATAAAGAAAAAACAATCTTTTTCATCTGTACTAATTTTAATTACCTTTTTTTACTTAACGCTAAAAGAGACACCTCCCTTTTTACCAATTCCGTCAGGTCCTTTGTAGTCTACAACAATTGTTACTTGTTTGTTTTTAGACTGCTTAAGTAAGCTCTTCGCTTTAGAATCAAATTTTCCTCCGCTATTAACTTTACCTGTACCAGGAATTCCGTCTACTTTTACTATACCGCCAGAAATTGAAAAGGTTACACCTTTTAATGGAACTGAAGGATCGTAACCTACACGAATACCTGATTGGTTCTTAGCTGCAGTGTATGAAGATTTACCTCCCATTTGCGTTTTACCGAAGTAAACCGTAGCTGGTGGCATTGGACGACATTCGAAGTCGAAAGCACCTAAGCTCACTGACCCACCGTCCGCATTTTTCGCACTTACACTGATTTTTGCAGTTCTTGTTCCTCTCGAAACTTTTGCTACATATTGTCCAGCACCTTTAGAAGATAATGAAACTCCGCTTCCTGATAATGTCACAGAAGATGGATCGTAACCAGAAGCTGTTCCTTCAACTATGTTATTGTATCCCCAATATAAGATTCTCATCTCAGGTTGAGCTACAACACCCATTGGTTGACCAACAGTGTACTGAAATTTCCATGGTTTCCATGAGATTTCACCTTTTTCTTTTACTCCAATTGTTCCTTTAACAATGTGAAGACCAGAAGTAGATCCATCTAAAGCGATTTTTCCTGTTACTTCTTTCCAGTTATCTGGAATAGTATCAGCATCAATTCCGTAACGGATTTTAGAAACTTCATTTGAATCATAAGCCGCAATCATTACACTTAAGTCTAATGAATCACCTTGGTTAATATAACCTGTTCTTGCGAAAGCTAAAGGCTCAATTTTGTTGAAGTTAAACGTAGGTGCCTCTACCTTAGATAACATATACTCAGAAGCCACTGACTCCGCGTTTTTGATATCTAATTTAAGCGAAGTCAACATTGCTGCTGCTGCTACGATTGGTGCGTGATCAAACATTACTGCAACCCATGGCATTTCACCATCATGTCCATGTAAATGTTCTGGTAAAGTTAAGGCTCTATAATAAGAAGCAATTTTACTTGTATCAGCTTCGTTTGCAGTAGCTAATGCTGCTGCCAATCCTGAAGGATCTTCTGGAGCTGTGAAAGTAAACGTCTTTTTACCTGATTGATAGTTACCCATCAATTCACAAACCTTATTTCTATACTCATGAATTCTCCCTGGGATCGCCATACCTCTTGCATTCGGGCTCTTTGGTTCACCACCTACAAATAAATTTGTTGGGATATCATAATTATCAAAAGCTTGAACATCATGAAGAGATTTCAAAGTGGTAATGTTACCAGCTTCATCTTTCTCTTCAACCCAGTCCACGCCATCAGCCATCTTAATCATTTCGTTACACTCCCCTAAAAGGAATCCAACGATAATAGCTGTTTCTGCTTTCAATTCTTCAGCTTTACCTTGCCACGTTTCAAGGAGTTTCATGTCTCCTTTTGTTGCAACTAAAGCTGCTCTTTTTTGATCGAATCCACCGTAAGTAGCGTCAACTTTATTTCCAATGATCTCAGAACTTGCGTCCAGTTTATCATTAAGCGTAATAAAAGCTGCGATTACTTGTTTAGATACGTTCAAAGCTAGAAGAGCGGTGAGTACCAAGTACATCATACCGATCATCTTTTGTCTAGGGGTTTCTTTTCCTCCTGCCATGATTCTTAGTTTTTATTAATTAATTAAACATTGAGTTAACTGTTAATTCTGTTTTTACAGAAAGTAACATTAATTAATCTCTACTAATTGTCATTGCTTTCAACATGTTACCATAAACTTGATTTAAATCAGTCAAGTTCTTAGACAGCATAGCCATATTTTCTTTGTACAACTTAGTATCTTCAACAGAATCACTTAAGTTCGACATCATTTCAGTTACTTGAGATTGGAATTTCTCAGTAGCCTCTAAATGATTAGATGAACCTTTTAATTGTAACTCATATACATTATTCAATGCAGCTAAGTTTGTAGATACTTTTTGTAACTGCTCTCCAAAAGATTGTCCTTCATCCGCAGAAGAAGTTAATCCTAATAAAGATTCAGAAGCTCTTTCGTAAGTGTTAGACAAAGTCTTCACTTGTTCAGAAGCGCCTTCTAAGCTAGCAACATAAGAATCAGTTGCAGCAGCAGCTCCAGAAACAGCTTTCAATCCTTCAGCATTTGTGCTTAAGTCTCTAATTCCGTCTCCTAATCTATTTAATAAGTCAGCATCAATTTTTGCTTCCTCCAATAGGCTATCAAATTGTTCAGTAATTCCTGTAGCAGAACCTCCGCCGCCGCCACCACCGTGCGCGCCTGATTCTCCTTTTTCATCAATGTATGCGTGTAAATCGAAATCTTCGTCATGAGCTAATGCCAATTCAGGATATACTAACTCCCATTTTGGATCTTCATGCAAAGGTTCGAACGCCGAGAAAAAGAAAATTACTGCTTCAGTTCCAAGTCCTGCAATAAGTGCAGCATTTGCTCCTGGCCAGTGCATAATCTTAAATAGTGCACCGATAATTACTACTGCTGCACCAATACCGTACAGCTTCGCCATAAATAATTTCCATTTTTTAGTTCCTGGTCTCATAGTTTCCTTGCTTTTTAGTTTAACATTTATTTATTTGGTTATAATTTGCGGTTTTATCTCAACTCAATATCTGATTTCAATTCTTCTCCACCTTCTTTAGAGAAGTCTCTTCCACCACGACCGATATGAGTCTGGACACATCTAAATCCTAAGTAGCACTTAGCTGTATCTTGGTATTCGTAAGTTCTTGCAGAAGTCTGTAAGTAGAAACCTACATCTTTCCATGAACCACCTCTGATAACTTTACGTTTCATTGAAGGTGGATCCCAATCCATTGCGTAATATCTGTACTCTGGAGATAAATCATGAGAGAACTCATAAACTGACTCATCAAAAGCAGTCTCAGTCCATTCAGACACGTTTCCTGACATACAATATAATCCGTAACCGTTAGGGTTATATGAGAATGCTTTTACCGGGTAAAAACCTCCATCATCAAAGTATCTTCCTCTCATTGGCTTGAAGTTACCTAACATACATCCACCTGAGTTTCTGATGTATGGACCACCCCAAGGATATGGAGAGTTCTTTAAGTCACCTCTTGCACAATACTCCCATTCACCTTCTGTAGGTAATCTGAAATCTTGTACCCAAAGCTGACCGATACTTTCTAACCAGTTATTTAATTTTTGTGTTCTCCATACACAGAATGCTCTTGCTTGAACCCAAGTCACACCAACAACTGGATAGTTGTCATATGCTGGATGCCAGAAGTACATATTTGTCATTGGATCATTGAAAGAGTATGTGAAATCTCTTACCCAACATAATGTATCTGGGTAAACATTAATTTCCTCTTCAATAATAAATCTTCCTCTATCTTCATGACCTCTAAGTCCGTTATTCTGACCTTTAGAGTTGAAATACCCCATATCTTTATCCAATCCTACTGGCTCTCCAGTAAAAGGATGAACTGGGTTTTTCAAATCTCTATGTTGAGGCTGTAAAGAAGGATCAGTATAGTTTCCAGATGGATCGTATCCATTTCTTTCGATATGAACTCTTCCTCTTTTGGCAGCTTCAGGAAGGTCAATCCAGTAATATTTAAAGTTCAATTTACGAACGTCAATTACACGTCTTTTATACCATCTTTCATTTGGTCTTAAGTACATATCAGAAATCAATGGAATAATTTGATTATCCTTAATTCCTTTCATTCTCCAAGAAAGTGGGAATAAACCTCTATTAATAAATGGTTGAGAAGGATCAAATTCTTGCCATGCTAAATTCACCTCATCATAATAGATGTCTGGATGATTCAACATTTCTCCTATATCTTCATCTTCGATCGCATCATTACCTGTTGGATCTGTATTCAAATAAACTTTTTCAAGCATAATTGAATCTCTTACCCAATAGACAAATTCTCTCCATTCGTTATTTGTAATTTCAGTTTGATCCATGTATAAGGCATGGATTGAAACTACTTTAGAACGAGATTGATGTAAGAATGGGACATCTTGATCGCCATTACCCATTGTATAAGAACCAGAAGGAATATAAACCATTCCTAATGGTATTTCAGGGTAAAACGCTTTTCTCCCCTGCACACCGGTCAAGTGACCGGTTCCTGTATTACAACTGGACATTACCAGTGCAATAACAACTACTCCAAAAACCAATAATTTTTTCATGCTACCTTGTTTTTTCTACCAATCAATTTAGTTCGACTATCAGGACTCTTTAAGGGTTGGGTCTATTAATTAACGTTTATTAAGTTAATTGGTTACAAAAAATTTATTCTATTGTAATATAAATGGATTTCCATGTCTCGGAACCGCTGGTGGCGGTGGGAACATGCAGAAGTTCAGCATTAACTCATGCGTCCCTTTTCCATATGTATTCAATGGGTTTGTCATTATGTCGAAAGAATAACCAAACTTCAACATATTCTTGCTCGTTTTATTTGCTGGTGAGAATGCATAACCTAATTGTAATGCAATCGCATCTGACATTCTATATGAAACACCTCCCCATAAGTAAGAGAAGTTATTTAACCATACATCAGCCATAACATTAATATCAAATACCATTGTTGCTCCATCAGCTTTCAATAACATAGAAGGTTTTAAATCAACGATTCTACCCCAGTTAAATTGATCACTCATTCTCCAGTCGTATCCACCAATCACGTAGTAGTGACGAGCAACAGAGAAATTAATTGAGCTTAATGTAGGAGGCGCTAAGTGTGTAGTAGAGATCCCTACATAGTAAGGAGCTGTAGTACCGTGCCAGTATAAACCTAAGTTTACATCAAAACCTGTTCCTGCAGTAGCAGTTGGTAATAATGGATCTGGAGCATCTGTTGGTGGAATCCAGTTAGGACTGAACCCAACATTAATAATTCCTAATCCTAATCCTCCTGAAAGAACACCAGCATTGGTAACGAAGTGGTAAGCACCATTCACTGTCACTGTATTGTTTCTTTGAAATCCTATTGCATCATTCGTAAATGATAAACCAACACCCAAATTTTGCTTAGGAATATTTCCTTGTATGTTTAAAAGTGTTGAATTTGGAGCATCTTGAACTCTATCCCATTGGTTTCTGTAGATAAGTGTTCCACAATATCCTTTAAAACCTGTTGCGGCCGGATTGAACGACATTTTATCAAACATGTAATGAGTATACTGCTTATCCTGCTGCGCAAAGGACAGATTTACAGCTAAGTAACAAAATAAAAAAGCTAAACCTTTTTTCATAAAAATTGTTTTTTCAATACCATTTATCGTCAGAATACTCCAACAAGCCGCTAAAATAAGTAAAAATAATTTAATTCTTAAATATTTTTTGACATGTTTTCAGTCTACGGTTGAACGATTAATTTAGTTACGTTAGTTTTTCAAAGGTTTTCCACCATAAATTTGGCATCTCATTCGTAAGTGCATTCTGATAGTCTTCGTAATTACATGGCACCAACAAATGTCTTTGAAACTTTGCTCCTTTCACTTTTGGATAGGGCACTTCCATCCACCACCTCCCACTTTTATCGCTTTTATAAAAGGTAATTTGATCCTTAAAGTCGTCGATTGACACATGATATTTCGTATAGTCTGTTTTGACTCCAATCGGATAATCTCTTTTTCTGTTGTTGTAGCCTTCAATGAAGTACCAAATCATTTGAGCAACAAGATTTGCGTCAAAATTCGATTTCACTGAAGTATTAAAATTGAATACACCCAAAGAAGTAAGCTTATCACTTAAACCCGCATAACGCATTATTGTACAGGCATCCTCCCCATAAATCCCATGTGGAAGGTCTCGAGTGTTTCCATTATAATCTGAGCCTCTTATGGCGTCTAGGTCAAATGTTAAGATATCGGCATTTCTAACCAATGGCTCAACAAGCTTGTTATCATTATAGAATTCCCCTAGCCTAGTCGAATCAAAAAGCAACTTTGAAATAAGATTACTCTCTTCTGTTTTCACTAAGTAAGATTGATATCCTAATAAGGAATAGTTGAATAGATAATTGGGTTTTTCAAGAAGAATTTTATTCAACCATGAAGTAGAATCAATTGGATTCTCAGGATCACCCATATCTAAAGCTGGGTCAATATCCAGAATATTAACAGTCTGTTCTAAATCTTTATAAGCTTGAAAAATTGGGAAAGTCAAATCTTGTGAACCCCCAATAACAATTGGAAAAACATGATCCTTAACCAACTCAAGAACCACCTCTCTTAGCGCCAAATAAGTATCCTCAATAGAATTGCCAGGCAGTATTGTGCCTAAAAGATAAATAGGTGTTTTCCAATCACCATATTGCAAATCACAAATCTTATCGTTGATAACACTTAGATCAGTTTGAGTTGGAATTGTTGAATTCCTAAATTCAGGAACGGAAAGAACTGCAATACTGTATGGAGCGGGGTTCTCAAAATTATCTCCAAAATTGACAATAGCCTTTTCGCCAATCGATCCCGAAATAGATTCGTTATCGCTTTTTGAAAGCCCTTTAAAGTAAATGCTCAAATCTTTCATCCTACCAAAGATAGCGGATTACTTTTTCTTCTTTCTACCCTTAGGTTGATTTTCTGAAATATGAACACATTCGTCATAAGATAAATCTGCTGGCTCAACATCTTTCGGAAGCTTATAATTCTTTTTTCCGATTTTCAGATAAGCACCATAACGTCCATTCAATAATTGCATATCCTCATTTTCTGGAAATTCTTTTATGATTCTGTTCTTGTCTTCTTCTCTCTTTTCAAGAATCAGTTCAATTGCTCTTTCAATTGTCATGCTCTCTAAAGAGTCACCTTTATCTTCTTTGATTGACACAAATGTTCTTTCAATTTGAACATAAGGCCCAAATCTTCCTTTATTTATTTTGACATCTTTGTCTTCAAACTGACCAATTGTCTTAGGAAACTTAAATAATTCAAGTGCCTCTTCTAAAGTGATTGTTTGTATGCTTTGATCTTTTTGGATAGAAGCAAATTTTGGTTTCTCTTCATCATCTTGCTCACCTATCTGAACCATTGGCCCGAATCTTCCTATTCTTGCAATGATCTTTTTACCAGATTTTGGATCAACACCTAACTCTCTTTCTCCAGATGCACGCTCAGAATTCTCAATGGTATCTTCTACTTTATCGTGAAAAGGACCATAGAACTCTTTCAACATCTTAGTCCACTTAACTAGACCTTGTGCAATATCATCAAACTCCTTTTCAACAGAAGCCGTGAAGTTGTAATCCATAATTTGATCAAAATGTTGAATCAGGAACTCAGTTACAACTCTTCCTATATCAGTTGGAACTAGCTTACCTTTATCAGATCCTGTTTTTTCAGTTTGTTCAACTTCATTAACAGATCCGCCCTCTAAAACAATTTGCTTGTACTTTCTTTCAACTCCCTCTCTCTCACCTTTCTCTACATACCCTCTTTTTTGGATAGTTGAGATTGTTGGAGCGTAAGTAGATGGTCTACCAATCCCCAACTCTTCTAATTTCTTCACCAAGCTTGCCTCTACGTATCTTGCAGGCGGCCTAGTAAATCTCTCGGTAGAGGTTACAGAATCATTTGACAACAATTCTCCTTCTTTGATTGGAGGTAATAATCCTTCGATTTTTTCATCATCCTCATCATCAATAGAAGACTCTAAATAAACCTTTAAGAATCCATCAAATTTGATGATTTCTCCATTTGCAGAGAATTCAAGATTTTTTGGTGCATCAATTTTTATAGCTGTTCTTTCAAGCTGCGCTTCACTCATTTGAGAAGCAATACTTCTTTTCCAAATCAGTTGATACAATTTCTCTTGATCACTTTCACCAGTAATAGTGTGTGCAGCAAAATTAGTTGGACGAATAGCTTCGTGCGCCTCTTGTGCCGAAGAATTCTTGTTTTTATATTGTCTAAAGTTGTGATATTCTTTGCCGTATGCATTCTCAATTTCAGCTTGAGCTGCATCTGTAGCTGTTTTTGACAAATTCACAGAATCAGTTCTCATATAAGTAATGTGACCTGCTTCATATAATCTTTGAGCAACACCCATTGTTCTCGAAACAGAGAAACCTAATTTTAAACTTGCTTCTTGTTGTAATGTTGAAGTTGTAAATGGCGCCGTTGGAGATTTCTTTGCTGGTTTCTTAGTTACAGAATTCACCTTGAAATCATGACCTAAACATGCATCAACAAATTCTTTAGCATCTTTTTCAGAATCAAAATTCTTAGACAACTTAGCTTTCATTTTAGATCCTTGCGCATCAAAAACTGCATCTGTTCTATAAAAGACTGAAGATTTGAATTTTTCAATCTCTAATTCTTTATCAACGATTAATCTTACAGCAACTGACTGAACTCTTCCTGCCGATAAAGATGGTTTCACTTTTCTCCATAATACCGGAGACAATTCAAAACCAACTAATCTATCTAATATTCTTCTTGCTTGCTGAGCATTTACAAGATCTGTATCAATTTCTCTTGGGTTCTCAATTGCAGCTAATACTGCTGTCTTTGTAATTTCATTGAAAGTAATTCTTTTATAGCCATCAGGTTTTAATCCCAACGCCTCTTTCAAGTGCCAGCTAATCGCCTCTCCCTCGCGGTCCTCATCCGAAGCAAGCCATACGAGCTCAGCTTCTTTCGCCAACTTCTTAAGTTCTGTAATTACTTTTTTCTTGTCAGCTGATACTATATACTTAGGCGCAAAGTCCTTTTCTACATCAATTGAACCATCACCTTTAGCTAAATCACGAACGTGACCCATACTAGATTTCACTACAAAATCTTTTCCTAAATACTTTTCAATAGTCTTCGCCTTAGCGGGTGACTCTACGATTACGAGATTTTTTGCCATAAAAAAATGAGCTTTTTCTTTTCAAAAATTTGGACAAAGATTATAAATACAAACGGATATATCTCAAAATTTGTTTCTAAGATTTTGCTTTTCTCATTCCTTATTATTAAATAATAATAAAGATTTCTAAAATTTTTTCTTCTGAATACCGTCATCAAAAATTAATCTACTGTCATTTTGACATACAATTGAAAGAATGACTAATTTTGTAGCCCATATTATATGAAGCTAATGGATTTAGAAGGCAAGGAAATAGACGAAAGCAAACAAGGTGAGGCAACAATGGTTGCTAGCAACACTGACGCATCAAAGAAGTTATATCTGGAGAGCTACGGCTGTCAAATGAATTTTTCGGATAGTGAAGTAGTAGCTTCAATTTTATCTGAAAATGGCTATTCAACAACAAAAGATGTGGATGAAGCAGATGTCATCTTAATGAATACATGCTCAATTAGAGAAAAGGCTGAGGATAGAGTTCGAAACAAATTAGCGCAACATAATAAACGTAAAAAGCAAAATCCAGAATTGGTTATTGGAATTCTTGGTTGTATGGCTGAGCGTTTAAAGAAAGATCTTTTAGAGCAAGAAAAACTGGTTGACTTAGTAGCTGGCCCAGATGCCTACAGAGACTTACCAAACTTGATTAGTGAAGTTGGCTCAGGCCAAAAAGCGGTTAACGTTCTTTTATCGAGAGAAGAAACCTATGCAGACATTGCGCCTGTACGACTAGATAAAGGAGGAGTAACAGGTTTTATTTCAATCATGAGAGGATGCGACAATATGTGTTCATTTTGCGTAGTACCGTTCACTAGGGGTAGAGAAAGAAGTAGAGATCCGGAATCTATCGTTCGTGAAGCTCAAGATATGCTTGACAAAGGATATAAGGAAGTAACGCTTTTAGGGCAAAATGTTGATAGTTACAAATGGAACATCACCAAGAAGGGTGAAATAATTGATCCAGAAAAAGAAGTTGTCACATTTGCTCAACTGATGGAGAAGGTGGCCTTAGTGAGTCCTCAACTCAGAGTACGATTTTCAACTTCTCATCCAAAAGACATGACTGATGACGTGCTTGAAGTAATGGCGAAGTACAAGAACATTTGTAAATACATTCATCTCCCTGTTCAATCTGGAAATTCAGATGTTCTTAAAAGAATGAATAGAGGGTATACAAGAGAATGGTACCTGAATAGAATTGACGCCATCAAAAGAATTGTTCCTGACGCATTTATCTCAACTGATATAATTACTGGATTTTGTGGTGAAACTGAAGAAGAACATCAAGACACACTTTCATTAATGAAAGAAGTTGGATATGAGTTTTCATACATGTTCTTTTACTCAGAAAGACCCAAAACTTTGGCTGAGAGAAAATTTGAAGACGACATTCCTTTAGAAGTTAAAAAAAGAAGACTGACAGAAGTTCAATCAATGCAAGCTGTGTTGGCCGAAACTGCAAACGAAAAGACTGTAGGCAAAACTTATGAAGTGTTAATTGAAGGGATTTCTAAAAGATCGGATGATCACGTTTACGGAAGAAATTCTCAAAACTTAACTGTTATTTTTCCAAGAGAAGATTATAAAGCTGGAGATTACGTGAATGTCAAAATTGAGTCGTTCACAAGCGCAACCGTTAAAGGAGTGGCAGTAAAATAAAAAGTATGGATGTTCAACAGATAAAGCAAAGGTTCGAGATTATCGGGAATTCCCCGGCCCTGGATAGAGCGCTCAATGTTGCGAACCAGGTTTCCCCTACAGACATAAGTGTATTGATCACTGGTGAAAGTGGTACTGGAAAAGAAGTGATGCCTAAAATCATTCATCAATTAAGCTCAAGAAAGCACGGAAGTTACATTGCCGTGAACTGTGGTGCAATTCCAGAGGGGACAATTGATAGTGAATTATTTGGACATGAGAAAGGATCATTCACTGGCGCACATGACCAAAGAAAAGGATATTTTGAGGTTGCAGATGGTGGAACCATTTTTTTAGATGAAGTTGCTGAACTGCCTCTAACCACTCAGGTTAGACTGTTGAGAGTTTTAGAAACTGGAGAATTCATTCGAGTTGGTTCTTCTAAACCAATAAAAACGGATGTTAGAGTTGTGGCTGCAACTAATGAAAACATGCTTGAGGCAATCCAAAAAGGTAAATTTAGAGAAGACTTGTTTTATAGGTTAAGTACAGTCCCGATCTCTCTCCCTCCTTTGAGAAGTCGAAAAGATGATATTCACCTTTTGTTTAGAAAATTCTCAGTTGATTTTTCAGAAAAATATAGAATGCCAGCTATTAGATTGACCGAAGATGCTGTTCATATGTTGATCAACTACAATTGGCCTGGAAACATTCGACAATTAAAGAATATTACTGAACAGATTTCAGTAATTGAGAGTGAAAGAACGATAGGCGGAGATCTTTTACAATCGTACTTACCTGATTATACTGCTTCGAATTTACCTGTGCTGGCTTCAAAAGAGAAAGAAGATTTTTCTGAGCGAGATCTTTTGTACAAGGTTCTTTTTGATATGAAAAAAGACCTAACAGAGGTAAAGAAACTAGTGGTAGATATACTTCAGAGAGGCGGAGGAAATATTTCTTCTGAAGACAAAACCGCTATCATTCAGAAACTTTATAAAGACATCTCGCCTACAGATGAAAAGCTCATTAATCAGACGGTTCCTTATCAAGAAGAGAAAACTGATTTTGAGCATCCAATCAATTACAGCAATGATTTTCAAGAACATGTTGAAGTCGAAGAATCTCTCTCTTTAGAAGACAGAGAAAAAGAACTCATTCAGAAAGCATTAGAGAAACACAGAGGCAAAAGAAAGTATGCTGCTCAAGACTTAGGGATTTCTGAGAGAACACTCTATCGTAAAATCAAAGAGTACGGATTAAAATAGATTTGAGTAATTTGCGTTTTACTTAAGATGAAAAAAGGAATTTGGTTAATATTAATATTGTTGTCATTGAACTCTTGCGAAAGCGTTGGTTACGGTATGCTTGACAATAGTATAGATGCAGATAGTTTTTCAGTTGAAATTTTTGAAGAACAGGCAGCAAATGCACCTGCAGGGTACGGAGCAAATTTCACTGAGTTCTTAAGAGATTTTTTAGTTTCTAGATCGAAGATGAAATTGAAAAATGACAAAGCCGATATTGAAATCACTGGAAAAATCAAAAGCTATTTTACCACTCCAGCAGCAGTTCAGTCTGATGAAGTGGCTGCATTAAATAGCCTTAAAGTTTCAATAGAAGTTTCGGTTATCAACAACAAAGACGAAAAACAGAGTTTTGAAAGAAACTTCAATCAATTCAGTAATTATGAGTCATCTTCAGATTTGTCATCTGTTGAGGACGCTTTACTAGAAGATATTAATGAAAAATTGTCTCAAGACATATTGAGTCAACTATCAAGCAACTGGTAAATGGACGCGGCAGCAATAGCTTCACATATCAAAGATTTAGCGGGCCTTTCAGGAAAAGATGCCCAAGAAATCTTACCAATGCTTGAGAAATTCCCCTACTCTAGCAGTTTACATATTCTATACTTAAAGGCATTAGCCAATGATAATTCATTAGAATTTGAGACTAAACTTAAAATTGCTGCAGCTCATGTTAGCGATAAGGAGCACCTCTATAATTTGATTAACGACAGCAACACAACTTCTGAAATTGAAAAAATTGAAGAGCCTGTTATTGAAACATCTGAAGTCGAAGTTGAAGTGGCTCCTGAGCAAATTGAAGTGATTGAAAAAGAGGAAGAAACTGTTAAGGAAGCGATCGACATTATTGAAGAGATCGAAGAAAAAATAGAATCAGAAGTAATTACTGAATCTCAGATTAGAGGAGAAGTAAAAGAAATTATTGAAGAAAAGACTCAAGAAACTGAGGAAACTTCAATTGAAGAAACATCCTTAGATGAAGAGATTTTTTCTCACGCCATTGCCTCAGCCTTTGATATAGAGACCGTAGAAATTGAAGATATACATGTTGTCGAAGACATGTCCACAAATGCAGAAGTTGAATCTGAGATTGTCAAAGAATCAAAAAATGACATTATTGAGCCACCTGAAGACATGAACTTCATTGAATGGCTGCAATTCAAGAAGACGGGACAATTGGTTAAAACTGAAGAAGTGGCCACGCCAGAAGTTGAGTCTGAACAAGAAGAGTTAACTGAAAATCAGATTCCCGAACCTGAGGAAAAGAAGATGTCTAAAAAAGAGATCAATGCACTTCTAGACCGATTCATATCTGAACAACCAAGTATCTCAAAACCAGTTAAAGACCAATACAACCCTTCTTCTAGTGCAAAAGAAAGTGTAGAAGAATCTACCGAAGTTGTGAGTGAAACTTTAGCTCAAATTCATGTAATGCAAGGAAATTACACCAAGGCTATAAAGGCTTACAAGCAATTAAGTTTGTTATATCCAGAAAAAAAGGTTTTCTTTGCATCTCAAATCAAAAAAATTGAAAGCAAATTGAGTTGATTTGAGATTTAATAAATTTTAGAAATGGGAAGTATATTTACAGTTATCATCATCATTGCCTGCGTAGGATTAGTTCTATTTGTTTTAGTTCAAAACCCAAAAGGTGGAGGTTTAAATTCTGAATTTGGATCAGCAGTTCAATTAGGTGGTGCAAAAAGAGCAACTGATATCCTTGAAAAAGGTACTTGGGGATTAGCTATTCTTTTAGCAGTTATCTGTTTAGCAATGGCTAACCCAGGAGAAGAGTTTGAAGAGGGTGATGAAGTACAAGGAGATGGTGAAAACTTAATTGAAGAATTCAATGCTCCAGATGAAGAAGAAATTGATTTAAATCCGGGTGGTGGTTTTCAAATGAACCCTAACGGAGGAAACGGACAATAAGCGTTTGTTAATAAAGAATTGAAATGTCAGTGTGTCATCACACTGACATTTTTTTTGCTTTTAATTGTCAATAATAAGGCAATTTGGCAGAAAAAAAGAAGAATAATACAATGGCACAAAATGTGACTATTGTGAATCAAACAAAAACCATATTCGCTTAGTCGAATTAAAAACAAAAATTAGATATGTTAAAACCATTAGCAGATAGAGTTTTGATTGAAGCTGCTCCGGCAGAAGAAAAAACAGCAAGTGGAATCATAATTCCAGACACGGCAAAAGAAAAACCATTGCAAGGAAAAGTCATTGCAGTAGGACCAGGAAAAGTAGACGAACCTATGACTGTGAAAGCAGGAGACAGTGTTCTTTACGGACAATATTCGGGACAAGAAATTAAGTTAGATGGCAACACGTATTTAATTATGCGTGAAGCAGACATCTACGGAATCATTTAATTGAAATAATAAAGAATTAGAAAGATGGCAAAAGACATTTTATTTGATACAGAAGCTAGAGACAAACTGAAAAAAGGAGTTGATGCTTTAGCAAATGCAGTTAAGATAACATTAGGACCAAAAGGTAGAAATGTAATTATCGACAAGAAATTTGGTGCACCTCACGTAACTAAAGATGGTGTTTCAGTTGCAAAAGAAATTGAATTAGCAGACGCAGTAGAGAACATGGGTGCTCAAATGGTTAAAGAAGTAGCTTCTAAAACTGCAGACATTGCAGGTGACGGAACAACTACCGCGACTGTTTTGGCTCAAGCAATTATTACGGCTGGACTCAAAAATGTGGCTGCAGGTGCGAATCCAATGGATGTGAAAAGAGGAGTTGACAAAGCAGTTACAGCAATCGTTGAAAACTTAGCATCTCAATCACAAGAGGTAGGTTCAGACAATGCAAAAATCAAGCAAGTTGCTACAATATCAGCAAACAATGATGAAGCAATCGGAACACTGATTGCAGAAGCAATGGCAGTTGTTGGAAATGAAGGTGTAATCACAGTTGAAGAAGCAAAAGGAACCTCAACAGAAGTTAAAACTGTTGAAGGAATGCAATTTGACAGAGGATACTTATCTCCCTACTTTGTTACAAACACAGAGAAAATGATTGCTGAATTAGAGAATCCTTACATCTTAATTTATGATAAGAAGATCTCAAACATTCAAGAAATCTTACCAGTACTTGAGCCAGTAGCTCAATCAGGAAAACCATTATTGATTATTGCTGAAGACATTGACGGAACAGCACTTTCAACTTTGGTGATCAATAGATTAAAAGCAGGATTAAAGATTGCTGCAGTTAAAGCTCCTGGATTTGGAGACAGAAGAAAAGCAATGTTAGAAGATATTGCAGTTTTAACTGGTGGAACTGTTATTTCAGAAGAAAGAGGATTCACTTTAGAAAATGCTACAATTGAGCATTTAGGAACTTCTGAGAAAGTAGATATTGATAAAGACAATACAACAATCGTTAACGGATCAGGGGCTAAAGAACAAATTGAGGCTAGAGTTAATCAAATTAAGGCTCAAATAGAAACGACAACATCTGACTACGATAAAGAAAAATTACAAGAGCGATTAGCAAAACTTTCAGGTGGAGTAGCAGTACTTTACGTGGGTGCAGCAACTGAAGTTGAAATGAAAGAGAAGAAAGATAGAGTTGATGATGCACTTTCAGCAACTAGAGCTGCCGTAGAAGAAGGAATTGTTCCTGGTGGTGGAGTTGCACTAATTAGAGCAATTTCTGCTTTAGATGGACTCTCTGGTGTTAATGAGGATGAAACTACAGGGATCACAATTGTGAGAAGAGCAGTTGAAGAGCCATTAAGACAAATTGTAACGAATGCAGGAACTGAAGGAGCCGTTATAGTTCAAAAGGTTTCAGAAGGAAAAGGAGCATTTGGATACAATGCGAGAACTGAGGTTTATGAAGACTTATTTGAGGCAGGAGTAATTGACCCAACTAAGGTTACGAGAATCGCAATAGAAAATGCCGCATCAATTGCTTCAATGTTATTGACAACAGAAGTTGTTATAGCTGACCAACCAGAAGAGGATGCCCCAATGGCAATGCCTGGTGGAATGGGTGGCGGAATGCCAATGATGTAAAATTTTAGCTTGTACTCTGATTCCGATTAGGGGCAGGTTAAATCTCGATTCTTTTTTCCCTCATTAGAGGATAAGAAGAAACGTCACTATATATGTCCCGTCTTCAATTATTTGAAGGCGGGATTTTTTTATTGCTTGACAATCTGAATTTGCTTCACAGTACCTTCATTTTGTACGGACAATATGTAGTTACCATCTTTATAAGTTGACAAATCAAGAGTAAATGTTCCACCCACCGCAGTTATGGATTTAATTAATGCCCCCCTGGTATCATAAATGTACAAATCACTATTTACGGGTAAATCTATAATCGTCACAAAATCAGAAGTTGGATTCGGATACACACGAATCTCGTGACCATCAAGATCAAGTATAGCAGAACAATCCAACAAAGTAACAGTAATAGTGTCAGAAGAGAAGCAGCCATTTGACTCTACGCTTACCCAATAATCGCCAGTGGATGTGGCGTCAATACTCTGGGTAGTTTGAGTATTAGACCAAGTTTGTGAATCCCATCCGGCTCCAGCATCTAGTGTCACGAAAGCTTCACAAGAAGTTATGTCAGACCCAAGATCAATAAGAGGTAATGCTTGGATTAAAACTTCAACTGTATCTGTTGAAACACATCCTGAATTATCTGCTGTAACAACATAAAGCGTATCCATAGAAGGGCTGAAGGCAATACCATCTGAAATACCATTATCCCAGCTAATTACGGCAGCATCCGGATTATTGGCAGTGAGCGCCACTTCATCACCTGCACAAATTGTCGTATCGTTCCCTGCCCCAACAGTTGGGGTTCCAATCACCGTTATGAAGTCAACAAAAGTAGTAGACCCCACACAGCCATTTCCATCCGTCACAGTCAATGTAACGTCATAATCGCCAGCAGTAGTGTATGAATTGAACACTGTTGAGCAAAGAGCATCTGTATTCCCATCTCCGAAATCCCAAACACAGCTTGATCCACCAGCAGGAATTGGATTAAATATCACATCCAAAGGAGAACATCCCGTAGTTTGAGAAGCATTAAAATCTGGAACAGGTAAAGGATTAACAACAATATCGATTGAACAAGATGAAGTGCACCCATTAACATCAATGACATCTAACTCATAAGTTTCATTAGTACTTGGCCAAACAAAAGGTTGAAGGATATTCTCATCAGAAATATTTGTCGCAGGTGTCCAAGATGAAGTGTAAGGTGCCGTTCCTCCAGTAAAGGTTGGGAGCAGCTGAACAGTATCTTCGTCACAAATCGATTGACCCACTGGGCAATTAATAACTATTTGTGCAGGTTCATTGATGGTTATTGTTTGAACTATTTGATCTAAGTTTCCATCAGTCACTGTCACTTCATAATCACCTTCACAAAGACCAGTTGCCACATCAGAAGTACTTACGTTTGGATTCCACGAATAAGTATAACTACCGTCTCCCCCAACTATATCAACATCAATACTTCCGTCACAAAAAGAAAAACAAGAAGCGTCTGTAGTAGCAACATTGTCAAAAGCTAACGGAACAGCAGAAGATACGGTAACACCTAATAAACCAATTTGCGCATAGCAAGCATCTGGCTCAGAAGAAGGATCTGTATCAAATGGGATACAAAGCACTCGAACACCTGAACTCGGTAATGATTGAAAGTTAATGGTCGGAGTTTGAGTTCCTTGACCACTTACAATATAAGGCGCCGTATCGTAAAGATTACCGTCATGTCTCACATACCACTTGTAATAAGTAGCACCAGTTACAGCCGGCACCGAATATGCGTAATCAGTATTTTGTAAAGGCGCAGTTTCTCCGGTAATTGTTCCGCAAGACTCCAGTGAAATAGAGCAATCACGATCAAAAACTTTTATATTATCCACTGCCTCCATGGCAGTTGCACAGAAACCACCTCTTTCAATTTTAAAACGCACATTGGCATTTTTATAAGCCGATATGTCGTAAGAAGCTACTCGCCAATTGTAATCGGCAAAATAATAGTTGATTGGCAAGGCAGTCCAGGTATTAGATCCATGATCAGCTCCTTGCATCACAAATACCTCAGGAGAATAATTGGTATAATCTTCATCAAATGTATAGCTATTGGTTCCTGAACATGGATATTTAGATTTGAATTCTAAGCGGATCTCACCATTAGTGTATCCAGAAGTATTGATTTCTTTTGTAACAATCCCAACTCCTGAAACTGTGCTACAAAAATCGAAACCAGTATAAAAATATGCCGCTTTATCTGACCCACCATCAGCCCCGAAACTTAAAAGCGTATAAGCAGTTGAAGCATTCTTGTAGGTGTGATAAGGAATATCATCAACCCCTGAATTTGGATACCATCCAGAAGATGAAGTTCCGAAATCTTCATTCATTGTTGTCGCAACCGAACCTCCTGTTATTTCTGAAACGCAGATGTTGTCAATTGAAACCCAATTAGAAGAAGAAGCATTCTTCGGGACTATACAATATGAAATATTTTGACCTCCTATTACATCAGAAGGCACTGTGAACGGACCATAATTACTACAAGATGTAGTAGGACTAAAAGTTCCTATTTCCACCCACCCATTATCATCAAAAGGAGAAGAGAGCATTGAAAAATTGCAATATCCTCCCACATGTACCCAAACTTCACATGTACCAAAATAACCTGAAGCTTTTCTGGCATCAAAGTGCAAAGTAGCTGAGGCACCTTGTGCAATTGAGATATCATCAGTTGCTATGTAAGAGTTTGATGAACTACTATACAACACATTATTACCTAAGGAGCAGGCATAAGTTGACCCGCCATTACTTGTGACACCAGAAGTGTTAAGACCAGAGGTATTACTGCAATTATGGTTTAATTTATTACAAGTTTGTGCGAAGGACAAAGAGCCTATTAGACAAATTGAAAGAGTAGTCAGGATTTTCATATCCTACAATTTATACATTTCTTTAAGAAGTACCAATTTCAATTTGGTACAATTCTAGCTATTACCGCCTTAGAAATCAAAACATTATTTTGTATATTGTTTATCCAATTATATTTAAAAGTGAGAACAACTCTACTACTACTTTCTGCTTTGTTTGCGTCACTTTCATTTTCTCAAGAAATGGAGTCTGACTTATATTTGGCCCTGAACTCAAGTGCTCTACATAATTTTAAAGCAAGCGAGAAGACCAAGATGACGGTTAAAACATTGCGAAACTCAAAGAAGAATGGAATAGTTGAAGAAACATCTTCAACTTATCGAAAAGGAAAGATTAATCCTTTAAAAATTAGCTTCAATACTTCTTACACAGAGTTTTTTGTTTTGGAGGATAGAAAAAAATCTCTTGGAAAATACTTTTTCAATGAGAAGAACCAAATAAGAAAATACGAGAGAACCGATTTTGATAACAGAAATCAAAGAGCCGTCACATTTTACTATTACTACACTTACAATTCAGATGTCCTTCAAAGAGAGTTTATCAGAACCAGGGAGTATGTAGGTCAAGGATCTGCAGAACAAGACAGTGTTATTTACTTAGACACTACTCAATATGCCGTAAAAAACATTGACAAAGGTTTTCATCAAGATAATTTGAGTGACCCAGGAGTTTACGCCGAATTCTTTACAGACAATAAAAAATTATTAAGTAAGACGAGTTATTTCCCTGGATTTAATGAGGAAATAAAATACACCTATGATTCAAAAGGACATCTTGTAAAAATCGAAACCAACTTGATAAATTCAGCAGAAGTTGAAGGAAAGAAGTCTATTACAACAAGAACTGAACTTCATTATTCGATTGATGGCTTATTAACTGAAGCCATTTTTTATGATGAATTTGAAAAGGTCTTGGAGCGAAAAGTGTACGCCTACAAATAGCTTACTTCTTCTTTTTCTTACTTGACTTAGCTCTTGGATTAAAATCAAGACAAAGATCTATCCAATGTTCTAAATCGTCTTCCATATCAATCACTTCTCCATCTAGAAAGACATAGCCATTCATTGCACGACCAGTAAAATTCATTTCATTGCAACCCTTAATCTTAAGGGATTCTTGATATATCTCAGGATCAATTCTGGCCATCATTTGATCTTTTACAATACCAAAACACATTTTGTCATTAACCATGTAACAAAGACCACCCATCATTTTCTTAGCTTCAAAAGCTACTTTCTTTGACTCCAAAACTCTGGTCATTCTTTCTTCAAGATAATTGTCGTAAGCCATAAAATAAATTAATATTCAAACTTGAACACAACATCATATCCAGTGAGTCTGATGAAATACACTCCTTTTGCTAAGGAAGGTAGTTTTAATAATTGTTGCTCTGAACTAGATGCCTTTCCATAATCTTTCACAACTTGACCCGAAGCACTTAACAAGCTTATTCCTGAGCCTTCATGAGCACCTAAACCACTAATTAATATGGTTTGGTCAATTGAATTTAGAATAAATTCGATTTCGTTAACATCTAAACTTTCTAAGCCCAGAACATTCTGAATAATAATTTGTTCGCTTGACTCACATCCATTAGCATCCACAATTTGAATAGTGTATTCACCTGCTATGAGTCCTGAGTTCAGATTTGAAGTCGAGCCGTTTTGCCAATCATAAGTATATGGAGGTGTTCCGCCATTAACATTTACTAAAATGCTTCCATCTGAACCGTTGACTTCATTTGAAACGATTGACTCTATATTCAATTCAGAAGGTTGATTCACGACAAAGTTAAAGACGCTTTGATTACACAAGTTTGTTAATCCATCAATAGACAATTGATATATTCCTGAACTGAGATTCTCCAATTGTAAAGGGTCGCCATTTTCACTTCCTAACCAAGTTTGCCCGCCACTCACGACTGTATAATCAACATCTTGATTCATATCCAAATCTAATTCAATCATACCATCAGAGTCAGTGAAGCAAGAGGCATTAACAACCTGACTCTCGTAATTCTTTCCAAGATGCAGAAGGAATCTAGGAGCGTATGTTGTATCACTCATTTCAAACGTAAATGCAGAGCCTTCAACTACATCATAGATTAAACCATCATAAGTATCTTCTAACTGTAAACAAGGAACATCTAAATCTCCTAAATTTTCAAACTCAATATTATATGAGCCATTTGCAAAAACAACTGCTCTCAACGGGATCGTCCACTCTTCATTTCCTTTGTTAAATGAGTGAACAGTTAAATCTTTTTGTTGCTGATTAATCAAAGCTAGCTGAGGATATTCGCCCCAGCCTCCCCACCATTTATTGGCATCATAGGCAAATTCAAAGTCATCATGTGCATCATCTAAGTGTCTCAGAACAACCTCATCAAATTCCTCAACACCTTGAAGTGTGATTGTCATTCCAGGATTTAAAGGAGTGTTAGTTTTAAAGAAGGCTTGATCCACTGAGGACTTAACACCTTCTGTTGCTGTTAATACGGGTGAAGCAGCAGTAGCCTGCACCCAAAAAGATTGCTGAGAAGCAATGAATTTTGAGCCGCCATTTGTAGATGCTCCTGCAACATAAGTTGCGTATTGTTGATTATCCGGATTTTGAATATAAGTTGCATTTGCCATGTTGGTTTTAATCCAATCTGTATCGTCCCAATCAATTGTAGATGGATAAGGATTACTTACCATACAAAAACCATCTTCTGAAGCCGTACCTGTATTTGTGAATGTAACCGGAAGATTTATGTTCCCCTGGTTAGCCACACCTCTTAAATCCCAAGTGAAAGGTTGTGTTCCCGTAATTGTATCACCACACCAAATTTGCCATCCTTCACCAACTTGAATAACTTGAGTTGCTCCAGTAGTTTCAAGATAACCTAAACCTGGGCCAAGAGTTTCATCATAATTATAGGCAGAAACCCATCCGAAGTTCTCAAAGTGAGAACCTGGATATCCAGCCGTGACAAAGTCGTCATTAAATTGAGCTAAAGTTGCACCCTGAACCGCAGAACCGAAATATCTCCAAAAAGTCTCACCAGCATCAATGTATCTTTCCATAGTGACTTCGCCAGTCACAGCAGTACCAGTGATTTCCGCAATTCTTGCTGTACCGAACGCATTTGAAATTAAGGTCAAATTATCGTTTGTACTAAAACTTCCATTACTGATCGTCAAAGTTCCTATTAAATCAATTGAACCGCTAGTAGTGTTTACGTCATTAGCATTATTAATTGTTAAATTATCAATGGTTAGAGTGTTCGCGATAGTTAAGTCTTGAGTTACAGTCCCATTCATATTCATGGTTCCATTGTTTGAAATGATTTCACCATCCAAGAGACAATTCCCACTGATTGATAAAGTATTTCCGTTCAAATCAGCAGTGGCTAAAGTCTCAATATTTAAGCCTCTAACACTTCTATCCATATCCAAAATAGGTTGGTTGACCACATCAGGAATTCTGATATCAACACCTGCTGGCGGCACAGAAGTTGGCAACCAATTTCCTCCTGTATTCCAATCTGTGGTTAGAGCACCAGTCCAAACGAATTCTTTCGAATCAACGATCACTTCTCTTCTTCCTGTAAATAATGATGTAACAAGATTTGCCACATCATTCAAAACTGATGTGTTTTCTACCCAAGGAGAATCACTGTTATCAATACGATCTAATAAATAAAGTGAATTCTCATTTGATGTGGTCAGTAGCGAATGGTTGGTGTAATCGTACTCTAAATCATATGACTCCGTGCCTGAATTCGTTTGGAAAATTCCGTAGTAATTATTTCCTAAAGTGAAGGATAAGATCCCTGATTGTTCAGCAGGGTCGGCACCTACCGAGTAAATATGCATACCATCCAAGGTTCCAGTCACATTGCGAATAAGAACTTCGTCACCAGAACATGAACTTAAAGTCATAGATTGTCCTGCCCAAGAAGCAGGATACAAGAATGTGCTACTATTTCCTACTGCCGCTCCAGAAGTAACCCAATCAGTAGCATTCATATTCATCATTGTTCCGTCAGCATTCCCGACTACATCTGATACTGACGAGCCAGAACCATCATTGAATACATAATATACTTCTAGACCATTCTCACTTCCTTCAAAAGAAGTACACATTAAGTTTCTGATTTCGGCTTCTGATTTTGCTACGCTCCAAATTCTAAACTCATCAATATCACCATTAAATTCATTGTTTGGACCTGTTCCATTATTGAAAGTAGATGCCTCTGAACCTCTTGACACAAATCCAAATCTACTAACGCCAGTTCCAATAGTCGCTCCTGAATTAGCCGTATTATCGAGCTCTCCGTCAATATAGATAGACGCTAATCCGTTATCGTAAACACCAACGACATGATGCCAGTTACCATCATGAACTGTGCTTACACTCCCGAAATCTAGTATTCCAGCATTTGTTCTAAGGTTCCATGAAATCTGACCAGTACCAGCTCCATCTCCATTAACACCCAATCTCCAATATTCACTACGATCAAATGATGCTATTATTTGATCTCCACCAGATGTTGTTCTGACCCAAGCTTCAACTGTCAATTCAGTAATAGTTGTAGAGGCATAAGAGAAATTTGAGATTGCCACATAGTCATTGAAGCCATCAAAATTTAAACTGGTTCCGGCAGCATCACCTGGAGCCCTGATCAGAACCGTATCTGCCGCAAAACAACCGGCCCCATCATCCGCTAAAACAGTTATCTCTCCCCCATTTGTGAGAGTGATTGCTTGAGTAGTCTCGGCTGTACTCCAAAGGTAATTTGAAAATCCTGCTCCCGCATCTAAATTAGCCGTTTGCCCGACACATGATAAAACAACATCTGCCCCTAAATCAATTCCGCTTCCGCTATTGATAATTGCATCTACAGCAACTCTTGGACTTTCGCAGTTTTCACAATCAAAGTTATAGTCATTTCCCAACCAATCTGCATTATTCATATTGAATAGAGTCCCATCTTGTCCTGAAAAAATATCTGTCAGAGTATTACCTGAGGCATCCTGAAATGAATAATATGCAAATAATCCATCCACTTGACCATTGAGGCAGGAATTCATTGATGCTTGAATCTCAGCTTGACTTTTTGCAACTGACCAGATTCTAAATTCATCTATTTCACCCTGAAACCTTGACACTGTCTGATTACCATTGAATGATCCCGTTTCTGATCCTGTACCAATAAATCCAAACCGAGTGGTACCTGTTCCTATTGCAGTACCTAAAGAGGCCGATCCGTCTTGAACTCCATCAATATAGATTCTGGCATTTCCATTATCATAAACACCCACAACATGATGCCAATTGCCATCATTGACTGTTCCAGAACTCGACATATCCAAAATCCCAGCATTGGTTCCTAGATTCCATGTTACTTGCCCAGCTCCACCGCCAGTACTTGATACACCAAATCTCCAATAATCGCTTCTATCGTATGAGGCGATAATTTGAGCTGTAGTTTTGGTTGTTTTAATCCAGGCCTCAACCGTTACTTCTGATATTCCGGTAGCAGAATAAGATGAGTTCAAGGCTATATAATCATTGTTTCCGTCAAAGTTTAACCCTAGGTTTTCATCTTTTGCCGCCACATAATAAGTTGTAGTCGTGGCAATGACCGGGGTAGTGTATGTCGAACCAGCTCCAAGAAAATTACCTCCTGAGGCAGCATCATACCAACTATAAAAACCAGTAGAGCCAGAAGCATTTAACTCAACAGAATTTGCTCCAAAAACACATGTATCGTTCGCAGTTGCCACAGAAGGTGAAGAACCTAAAGCGCCTTCCCCTACAACTATCGTATCAGAACCAAAACAACCTGCTCCATTATCGACATCAACAAAATAGGTGCCCGCATTAGTAATACTTATTGTTGGAGTCGTTTCTGCCGTACTCCATGTGTAATTTGTAAAAGAACCAGGGTCTAAGGTCAATGTACCTAGCTCACAAGAAGAAAATAAATCTGGTCCTAGATCTGGCGGAGAACCCAAAATAGTTACAGTTGCAGCTGCTCTAGCACTTTCACAAGTTGGACAACTGTAATCGTAATCTACTTCAATCCAGTCTGTGTTAGGATCCATATTGATGAGCACTCCGTCGTTGGAAGCTACTTTATCCGCAGCAACTCCAGCTCCCGTGCCTTCTTCCATAGAGATACAAACTTGTAGGCCTGATTCTGTACCAGTTAAACATGAGTGCATTGAGGCCTGAATTTGTGCCTGTGTTCTTGCAGTATTCCAAATTCTGGCTTCATCCATGTCTCCATTAAAAGGATTAAAAGGTGTGTTCGTTCCATTAAAAACGGTAGCCTCAGAACCTGCCGACAAAAATCCAAATCTCGTTATTCCTGTTCCAAAAGTAGTTCCTTGAGTTCCTTGGTTATCCAGAACTCCATCAATGTAAACAGAAGCCGTTCCATTATCATAAACAGCAGCAATGTGATGCCATTCGCCGTCATTCACAGTTGAGGTAGATCCGAAATCAAATTGCCCAGCATTCGTCATAATATTCCATGAAATCTGGCCGGTACCAGCCCCATTTCCGTTAATACCTAGCCTCCAATATTCTGACCGATCATAAGAAGCAATCATTTGATCTGAACCATCAGTTGTTTTAACCCATGCTTCAACTGTAACAGCTGTAAGGCCTGAAGAATTATAATTAAAATTTTGAATGGCTAAATAATCATTGTTGCCGTCAAAGGTGATTCCACGATTTGTATCTGCCGCAGCTACGAAAAAGGATGTTGTAGAAACCAAGTTTGGAGTTGTAAATGAACTTCCGCTTCCTAAAAAGTTACCTCCACTTGCTGCATCATACCATGAGAACAATTCAGTAGAACCATTGGCAGAAAGATTGACGGAACCTGATCCAATCAAACATGTATCAGATGTCGTAGGCACAGCAGTAGGACATTGTCCAAAACCATTAAATGAAAAGAAAATTAAGACTAATGGGATTAAAGAAAATTTACTCATATCAGTTACTTCACAAACTTGAATCTGAACTTCGACTGAAGATCTTTTAAAATATAAACTCCTGATCCTAAATTGGAATCAATTTGTAGAGTTTGATTCTGTGCCGTCCCCTGAGCAAAGGTTTGCACTATTTGACCTAAATCATTGTATAAAACAAATTGATTTGATTCGATTCCTTCTAAAATAGAGAAGGTAATTTGATTGTCAATATTATTATAAAATACCTCAAGAGTAGATTGACTTTCATCAATCCCGAGTTGAGAATTAACTACAGCAGACACTGATGTTTCACAGCCATTCGCATCTTGAATTTGAACAAGATAGGTTCCAGCTACTAATGACGTTATGCTTTGACCAAGACCACCTGTTTCCCAACTGTATTCATAGGGAGGTGTGCCTCCTGTAACATCAAGAACAATAGCCCCGTCAGAACCTAACAATTCATCTGAAACATTGGCAGAAGCAGTAATCATTGAAGGCTCGTTAACCACTACATTGAATGTAGTCTGGTTGCACAAATTAGTTAAGGCAGGAACCTCAATGGTATATATTCCACTTTCTAAGCCTTCAATCAATAAAGGATTAGCAGTAGCATTGGCAAAAGTCGTTGTTCCTTCAAAGGTGATTTCATAATCTAGTGGGCTTGAATCTTGAAGATCTAAAGAAATAGACCCATCTGAAAGTCCATGACAGCTAGCCATCAAAGTTGAAGTCTCGTAATTTTTTCCTAAATGAATTAAAAAACGAGGAGCAAAGGTTGTATCAGACAATTCAAAGGTCAATGGTTGGCCATCTTCTACTATATAAAAAGAACCATCATATGTGTCTTCAATTTGAATACATGGAACATTTAATTCACTCAAGTTCTCAAATTCTAAATTATAATTACCAGATTCAAAAACAATGACTCTCATTGGAATTGTCCATTCTTGAGTTCCTTTATCAAAACTGTGAACAGTTAAATCTTTTACTTCATTATTGATGAGCGTTATTTGAGGTTGAACACCCCATCCTCCCCAAAGTTTCTCAGCATCAAATAAATATTCGAATTCATCTACTGAACCTTCTAAATGTCTAAGGACTGCTTCATCAAAGTGTTCAACTCCTTGTAATCGAATGGTCATACCTGGATTTAACTCATTACCGTTTTTAAAATATGCTTGATCAATGCTAGACTTCACGCCTTCTCTTGCAGTCAATACCGGAGATCCGCCTGTAGCCTGAACCCAAAATGCCTGCTGAGAAGGAATATACCTTGAACCGCCATTAGTAGAAGCTCCTGCCACATAAGTCGCGTACTGCTGATTATCTGGGTTTTGAATATAAACAGCATTTGCCATATTGGTCTTAGTCCAGGCGGCATCATCCCAATCAATTGTTGATGGATATGGATTACCAACTAGGTTCCAACCATCTTCAGAAGGCGTACCAGAAGGGGTGTACGTAACTGGCATTGTTATATCACCCTGATTTGCCAGGCCTACCAAGTCAAAGACGAAAGGTTGAGTTCCTGTAATCGTGTCTCCGCACCAAATTTGCCAACCTTCGCCTACGGCAATTGTTTGTCCTGAGCCAGTTGTTGGTTGATACCCCATAGTTGGGGGTTGCGTCTCATCATAATTATATGCCGAAATCCATTCAAAAGTAGGATACCATGAGCCAGGATATCCAGCTGTTGCGAAATCATCATTAAATTGATCCAAAGTTGCGCCTTGAACTGCTGACGACATGTACCTCCAGAATGTTTCTCCTGCATCAATATACCGTTCCATTGAAATGTCACCGCTAATTGGATCCGTGAATCCACATGTTGCAACCGTAGTAAACACAGTACCTACAGTTGGGGTTGGGCCATCAGAAAAAATCGGATTCCCATTTGGGTCATTCAAAGTATAGGTGTTTTCATTTTCAAACTGTCCTGGAGCATAAACCAATTGAAGGGTTGTCCCGTTTCCGACTGGAATGATTTCGGTGAATGAAGAACCGTACGATTGATAAACACCTATTGGAACTCCATCTTCTAAAACAGTTAAATTACCACCATTCCATCCATCTCCCCAAGCATCATCCATCACCAACTCATAGAAACAGTTTGTTGTTAACTCATCCACTCTTGCCGTTCCAAGAGCATCAGACCTCATGACAATGAGATCATTGGTATTCAGGGCGCTTTTGTTTACTTGTAGTTCTTTGGTAATCGTAACTGCCGATCCTGTAATTGTTGCCCCAAATTTTGACTCTACTATTAAATTCGAGATTTCAAGAGCCACCGAATTAGTAATATTATTGGGACCATCTCCAGTTAAAGTTGTTAGACCACCAGCATCAGTGTATGTCCCTGTATTTATGAAGTCTCCGTAAACATTTATGCGGCCTGAAGCAGCCAATGTCATATTGCCTTCTAGAGTTAAGTTAGCACATTCACCAACAGCCGTCAGATTCGGGTCATTTGGAGTTCCAACCGGAATTCTTGCATCCATTGTTGAGTTTGGAACATTTGCCGACCAATTTCCTGGATCAAACCAATTAGTACCGTTTGTTCCGGTCCAAACTGTTTCAGTTTCAAAAACGAAACGAATTTGAGGTTTCCATTGTCTATTTGTGTTTGGATTTGATCCACAATAACTTCCATTACCGTTATTTGTCCATCTGTATCTGTAACCGTTAGTCGCATTATAAGTTCTTAACTGACCTGACGGATCATTATTTGCTGTCGACCAGCAAACCTTAACACAAATATTCTGGGTTCCATTCCAATCGAAGGGAGTATCCAAGTCTAACATATCCCAAAGACCTTGATTCGGAGAATAGGTAAAGGCACTTTTCACTTCTGTATAGCCATTATTCCCAGGATTTGCGCCAGCATTAGCTGCGTTGGTATGCTTCATTGATATGGTATATCCAGGAATTGTATTAACAGGAATGTTAGTTACAAAGTATCCCATTCTGTTAATTGTAGAAGCGCCTGAAATTCCGGCAGCATTTAATTCAGCAACTGTGTATACAGTCCAAGAAACACTTCTATCTCGAGTGATATTTACCGGAGAGGCTTCATTATAACCATTAGTCTGAGTCCCCGAGCCAATCGTAATTGTCTGCGCGGTTGATACATTTGCGAACGCAAGTGTACATAACAGCAATAGATATACAAGTTCTTTCATAGATTCAACTAATCAATTCTCAATTTAGACAAACTTTTCCCAAATTTGAAGGTAATTTATTGAAATAAACGTGGGCTTTCGATAAACGAACGTAATTACCTGACTAATTAACGTAATTAAGCCTCATAAGGTTGGATAAAATTGAACTTTATTTAAATCGTTTTAGAAAACCGCCTTTATCTGAAGATTTTTCCGATTGTTTTGAAAATGCATTTCAAATCAACCAAAAGGCCTTGTTCTTCAACATATTTGAGATTTAGACTCAACTTTGCAGGCATTACACTTTCAATGTAAGTCTTCTCAGGGTTAGAAGATTCCCCAAGCATTTTTTGTTCTTCAAAATATTCGAGACTCGCGTAATCAGTTAGGCCTGGTCGAACAGATAAAACTTTTAGTTGATTTTGATTGTAAAGCTTGACATATTTTGGAACTTCAGGACGAGGACCTACTACACTCATTTGCCCCATAATTACATTTAATAATTGCGGAAATTCATCAATTTTATACTTACGGATGAATCTACCAGAACGTGTTACTCTGGCGTCCTGTCCAACTGTTATCGCCCCTTTCTTATCTGAATCGACTGCCATTGAACGAAACTTAATAATTTGGAATTCTTTCTTGTTTCTGCCGACTCTTGTCTGAGTGTAAAAAACACCTCCTTTGCTATCGAGTAAAATCCAGATTGCAATAATTAGAAAAAAAGGAAATAAAAGTGCTAAGACGCAAAACGAAGAAATAATATCAGCTATTCTTTTAAAGAGCAAATACATTTATCCCATTATTTCTTTAACTGACGAAGTAACAGCATTGACCACATCCCTTAAGTTTTCATCTGTCAGATTGAAATAAACTGGCAATGTAATTACGTTTTCATATTTTGAAAAAGCGACTGGGTAATCGTTCATTTCAAATCCTCTTTCTTTATAAGCCGTAAACATTGGAAGAGGCTGAAAATGGACATTTACAGAAATTTGTTTCTCAAAAATTCTTTGCATTATCTGATCTCTTTGCGATTCAGACGCGCCATCAATTCTAATCAAATACAAGTGAAAAGAAGAAAGTCTCTCTTCATCTTTATACGGCGGAATTATTGCCCAATTCTCTTTTTCAAAATGAGAGGTGTAAAAATCAAAAACTTCAGTTCTTCGATCTAAATTTGACTGATATCTATCGAGTTCAACCAAACCAATCACGGCTTGAATATCCATCATATTACACTTATACCCTGGCTCCAGGACATCATACCTCCAATTACCTACCTTAGTTTTTGCCAAAGCGTCTTTTGATTGACCGTGAAGAGACTTAATATTAAAAGCTTTATAAATTTCTTCACAATCAAATTGATCAGGAAGATTGAAGCATACCGCACCACCTTCTGAAGTTGTGAGATTTTTGACTGCATGAAATGAGAAAACAGTAATATCAGTTAGAGACCCTGTTTTCTTGCCTTTATATTCTGCTCCAATACTATGTGCTGCATCAGACAGAATCAATATCCTCCCTAATTTCTTTTGAATTTCAGTTTCTGGATTAAAAACCTTTTTAACATCAGGTCTTTCAACCAATGCATTTATGGCATCATAATCACAAGGCCAACCAGAAATATCTACCGGAATTATAATTTTAGTTCTTGGACTAATGTGTCGTTCAATTTCTTTTAATGAGATATTAAAGTCATTCTCATCACAATCTGCCATAATTACTGTTGCTCCGCAATGCAACACAATGTTCGCTGAGGCGCAATAAGTGTAGGCTGGAACTATTACTTCATCCCCCTCTTTTAGACCATACCATCTCGCCACTAACTCTAAACCTGCAGTTGCAGAATTCAAACAAATGGTTTTTCTGCAACCTACATACTCAGTAAGTCTTTTTTCAAACTCTTTAGTTTTTGGACCGGTAGTTATCCATCCTGAAAGCAATACCTTCCCAACTTCATCAACAATTTTTTGATCCATACGGGGTGGTGAAAACGGCAACATAATCTTAATATTTTTAGGCAAAATTACAACTAAATAAACGAATGAGCGAATTAATTCAGAGACATCAATTTCTCATAAAGCTCCTTCGCAATATTGTTACGATTGAACTTCCCTTGAACATAAGCCCGTCCATTTTTTCCAAACTCTGTCAATTTTTGAGGATCGGCCTCAATAAGTTTTATTTGAGAAACTAGATCTTGAACGTCCTCTGGTTTAAATGACCAACCACATTTCCCCTCTCTAATAAAAAGATCTTTGGCTTCACCTTTTACTCCTAACAAAATAGGTTTCTCCATTGCCAGAACTTCAAATATTTTAGATGGAATTGCACCTTCAAAAAGAGGTAAGTTTCTTAGCGGAATAAGTGAAATATCAACTTCTTTAATAACACTTGCCACCTCTGTTCTACCCACAGGGTCGGCAAAAATAACGTTTGAGGCTTCAAGCTTTTCAGCAAGAGCAACTAAGTCTTCTTTTAAAGGCCCACTCCCCATTATAACAAATTTGAATTTTGGATTTGACTTCACCTCTACGGCAGCCTTTATAATCACTTCTAAACCTTGAGCATGGCCTAAAATTCCGCCATAAAAGAAGACGAAATCTTCTTCAATAATCCCATATTTGGATCTAAATCCATATTCTGAGACTGAATCAGGCTTAATGGCATCTACATCAACGCCATTGGGCAGCCAATAAACATCCTTATCAGAGAATCGCTTACGAATATCAGCAACAATACCTTGCGTTTGACCGGTAATTAGAGTAGACTTTTTGTAGCATTTCGCCTCTAATTTGTAAGCCATGTTCAGAAACATTTTATTAGAAACTAAACCAAGTTTCTCGGCTGATTCAGGCCAAAGGTCAGAAACATTAAAAATAAGTTTCGCATTAAGTTTCTTGGCCAGTTTCATAGCTGAATATCCTAAAAAAAGAGGCGGAGACTCTACTAGAATAAAATCGAAATCATCAAGTTTTTTCCCCGCTTTATAAGAGCTTCTCACGAACGAAAAATAATTCATCAGTCTCTTAGCGATCCCTTTGCTCTTAGTGACATAAATACTAGACCTGTGGACAGTTAATCCATCCATAGTTTCCGTCATAGTTTTCTTCCCCTTGTACTCTTCAAAGATTTCCATCTTAGGGTAGTTAGGCATAGCGGTCAAAATTTCTACATCTAATCCATACTTTTTAAGTCGAATAGCAAGTTCGAAAAGCCGATTTTGTGGAGCACCTGTTTCAGGCGGGAAGTACTGCGTCAGAATTAGAAGTCTCATTGTTTGAATTTGAAAAATTTATTGAATTAAATATTGCGAAAAAGACGGCAAAAAACACAACTCCAGCCTGTGTTTCCAATACTGATTCAGTAAAAAAGAACACACCACTAATTAGTGAGAAAATAAGATTAAAGTATTTCATTCGTTTCATTCGAATAAGAGCTTGAAGCAACATAATCGCAATTGTCAATAAGCCCAAAACACCTAGTGCTAGAGAAGTTTGTAAAAACTGATTGTGCGCGTTGAGATTTTGTCTGACTGCTTGATTAATACTGGCATCTTCATATCTTTCTACTAACTCATCTTGCACATCTCCTGTACCAACACCAATCCAAAAGTTTTCTAAAAAGAGTGATGTTGACTCATTCCAAATCACAGTTCTAAGAGAAGTAGATCCGAGCCAAGTTTTCTCGGTATCGGTATCTACTCCTTCAACAAACTCCTTAACTCTAGACTGCACCAAATCTGACCCTTTGTAGATTACGTAAGGTGCTAGAATAGAACAGAATGTAAATAGTAAAAATAATATCCACTTTCTTTTTATCAACCAATAAATTAGCAAGGAAAGAAATAAGATAGCCGAAGTGAGGACTCCGATTTTGGAGAGCAGCAGGATCGAAAAACCTGTAAAAATTAAGATTAGTGCCACATACACCCAACGTCTTTTGAATAAACCTAAGGCACCATTAAAATAGTCAATAAGCAAAACTCCAATTCCGACATTCATATAGAATGCTAAATATGAAGGATGAATTTCTTTACTTAAATGAATATACAGCAGCTGTCTTGTATCACAAGTACAATAATAATTGTTAGCTCCATTCGTTAATAGCCAAAGAATGCAAATTAATAATCCTGCAATAAATGTGAGTAAGAGAATCCTGATTTGTTCTACCGTATAATTCGAAAACATTATAACTATCGGGATTATCGCGAGACTCATTTTAACCTCTAAATCAAAGCCCGCGTTCGCCGAATTTTCTGACCACAAAACTCCAAGGCAATAGAGGCCAAAAAACATAATTGAGGTCATTAACCTCCAGTTGAACTTTAGCTTGTGCTTTTTATAAATACCCATCACCAAAGACAATAAAACCCATAAGGCAATCGTAATTGGAATAAATCTTCGGTAAAATGGAAATTGAAACACAACCAGACAGAGTGCCAAGATTGACAAATTAGAAAGTTTAATATATGTTTTCAATTTTTGGATCAAAGAGTATGATTTTCAACAATGAAACGAGATCATTACTTTTTAATAGTTGCCGTAAAGCTACTACTTTTCCACAATGTCTTATGAATTTGTTTTAACAAACTTAAAGTATTCAAAGCCCCAATTTAACTAACTTTGCAGACTATAACTTTAATTGAATGACCAAACTAATTTCAGAAAAGATTCTCACTCTTGTTGGAGCATTCATTTTGGTCTCAATATTGTTTTTTCCTCCAATAAAAATCAGTAGTGCTACGCCAGCACTAGAAATTACAGATTTTCTTATTCCTATGCTCGCAGGTATCGCCCTTTTGAAGTACAGAGATTGGAAAAACAAAAAGCTTATTTATTTGATTGCTGCTTTTGGAGTTTACATTCTTATATCTATTTTGGTTAATGGGCGTTACAATCAAATACGGGATTATTTTGAAATTGTCAAACTAATTAAGTTCGCATCCATCATTGTTATTTTCAGTTTTATTAGTTCAGTTGATTTCATAAAAAAACTGATTAAGCCTGCCTTTATAATTCTTGTGATCTTCAATATTATCCATTTCATGGATTGGTTTGGATTAAACGATTTTTTAAGTCAGTATTACTTGGGAGGATTTAGATACAGTGTTTTTGGTCTGGATTCAATTGGCACCCCAACAACAAAACGAATGCTTGGTTTTGTTGGAAACCCTAATGCAAATGCCATTGTATTTATGTTCTTCGTGATTTACTTCATACCAAAATCTGAGAGCCTAAAAAAAGCATTACCATGGATGGGTGTAGCCCTAATCATGATGTTCTTGTGTCAATCTAAAACGGCACTTGTATCTACAATACCCGTCATTTTAGCTTACGGCTATTTCCACTTTAAAGAGAAGACAAAAATCCTTGCTGTAATAGGAACTACCGTCATTTGCTTTTTCATCTCGTTCTTCATTTCTAAGTATTCTATATTTCCTGATGACGCAGACAACCCAGAATATGTTGAATGCATTGAATGTCTTGATAACGTTAAAAATATTGATTGGACGAACCTTGATACTACCACTGATACTTCGGGCGTATCACTCTCCACTGCAGAGGACTCTTTGGCTTACATAGACTCTTGTTTAGCCATTAAAAACAGTGGTCAAGAAACAACCTATTTAGAAACCATTGTTCATGGGGAGTTTTTAGGCGGTTCTTCAATGAAAGGTAGATATGAAATATGGAGACATTTGTGGGTCATGATTAAGGACAAACCGATTTTTGGACATGCACCTTACAAGGAGTACTTCTATGAAAACGAACTGTATTTTGAAAATGAACTAATTTCAATGACTTGGCGCTATGGCTTCATTGGATTAGGGATCTACCTCTCTATTCTTTTCTATTTGTTTAGACTGAGTTTTAAGAATAGACACCATGAAATGGGAATCAATTTATTTCTTTTCCTGATCGTAATCCTAATGACTGGCTTAACCAACAATCCGTTTGCGCACAAAACAGTAATCGTACTCTTTGCTCTTACCATTGGCCTGTTAATCAATACTACCAGAGAAGAGAAGAAAGAATCCCTTTCCTAAGACTGAAGATTAAATTATAACTCAAAGTCGAAACTACAATCTAGTATTGCCTAACAAAGTCATCTTCAAAAAGATCGACCATCTCTTCAAAGTACTCATCACCAGTCATAAGATAGAAGTGATGAAGTTGCTTACCATGAACTTCGTGATGATATGGACTTTGAACATCATGCTTAATGCAAAATAGACTCATGTCGCCTTCCATTCTATATCTAGAAATATTTGATTTAATAGTTGTTAAAGATGCCATTAATATCACTTTAGCCTCACGGTTTTTGGTGATTCTATAATAATCATAAACTCCATAAATTGCGAAGTTCATTCCGTTTAAAGTCAGAGCTGGCACCTCTTCAGGATACTCTTCAAGCCAAAGCCCACCATCTTTATCTACACAAGACACCCAAGGTTTTGCATCATTACCCTTGAGTGGTAAAAAGGATTGGAATATTCGCTTACTCATCTTCAAGTATTCTTGATCGTCAGTCTCCTCATAAAGTCTGGTAAAAAATGAAAGTGCAATTCCTTGTGCCATAGAAGAGCACCAAGGAGCTTCAAGAGTTTCATCTTCTAACCCATGTAGGGAAAAATTAAATGAATAAGGAAAAAACATGGTACTTTCAGTATTCAAACTCAATCCCTCTAATTTATCAGCAAGAACTACCACCTGATCTAACAAGATGGGCTTTTTAGTATCATGATAAACATCTAAAATTTGTAAGCCATATTCGGCTATTGAAACAGGGTGATAATGAAACTGACCTTGATAAAAATACATAGGAACCCCATCAATGTCACAATCTCTCTTTAAACCGAATACTCCATCATGCTCCACATAAGGAAGGCTATCATAAGGAAGAATCTCTATATCAAATTCTTCATAGGCATACTCAGTGCCATTGCAACTGTCCAACTGGCTGTATGAAGGAACAATCAAATCTGTAGAATCTATCAAGGAAGAGTCAATTACAAAAACTGTATCGACCATTACCTCTTGATCTACACAACCACAGGAAACACCAGAACAACATGACCCTAACAGATGAATCACAACTACAAAAAAGAGAATTTTAATCTGTTTCATAAATGAATTGTTAAATGGCTAAGTTATAAATCATTGTAAATAGCCACTAGCCTTTTGCTTTCAGCTTCCCAACTATACTTTTCTCTCACTATTTTAGAACCTTTGCGCCCTCTTTCTCTAAGCTCTTCTAAATTGCTCACAGACCATTGAATTTTCTCCTTAATTTCTTCTACCGAAGTTGGATCAACGAATACAGAATAGTCCTTAAATTGCTCCATCCAAGATGGAAAGTTAGAAATTATCATGGGTAATCCGCAAGCCATATATTCATAAACCTTTACCGGGTTTGAAGTCAAATGATTTTCTACAGGATACAATGTGCAGATTCCAATATCTGCTGTTTTCATAATCGGATACACCTCTTTTAAGGGGATTTCTCCGAGAAACTTAACCCGACCCTTTCCTTCTAAGCACTCATTCTTGTATTCTTCATTTTGCCAACGGCCCAGCAAAATCAATTCAACATCAGCTGATATATCCTCCACCGCTTCACACACCTCTTTAATCCCTCTAACTCGAAGAAGCCCACCAGCATAAAAAAGTCGAACAACTTTTGATTCAGAGCCTTGATTTCTTGGTTGTATCAAATCAAGAATGGGATAATTTCGAATGTACTTTATCTTCTTTATTTTCCTTTTGTATCTAGATTCAAAATAGTCTTTATAACCATCTTCAGCTAAAACAATTGCACTAAACCAACTTACGCCCAGCATCTCAAAAAATTGATAAAACTTGGCAACCATCTTTCTTAATCCTGACTTCCCAACCCAAGATTTACCTTCAATTTGTTTATAGACCAATTCATGATTATCATAAATGACTTTCTTACCAATTAGGCGCAAACCGATTCCGACAAAGATCAGTTCTGGATCATGAAAATGGACAATTTTAGCCCTAGCTCCAATTGCCTTGAAGTACGCCAGAAATCCTAGCACAAAAAATCTATGAAATCTCCCCCTCGACTTTGGAAGCCTTCTGATTTTAACATTTGAAACTTCTTCATTCTTATCATGTTGAACAATGTAAGAAACATCAAAGCCTTCTTTTGCCAAATAAACGCATTGCTTATAAAAAATTCGACCATCAAAGGCACCATGAACAGTAGATATATGACAAACGCGCTTTTTCTTAGTCATTTAACAACTCTTTGTACACTGACATGAATTTTTCGCGATTCACCTCTTTCGTAGCTTTCTTCTTAATAATCTCAATATTTGAATCTTGAACAGACTTCAAGTCCATATTAATGGCCTTTTTCAAACCTTCGGCAAGTGAGCTTTCTACGATTACTCCATTCTCCTCAGACGAAATCCATTCTTTATTGGCTTCTAGATTACTAACCACTGGCACACAGCCATACCCCATGGCCTCTAAAAGGCTGATAGCAGTGCCATCTGAATGAGGAATAGAGACATAAATCTGAGATTTCAAATAATAATCCTGATTCATTTCTTGACTAACGAATCCAATAAATTCAAACGAATTTTCAGGAAGAGTTTCTTTCGCCAAGGCTTTCAACTTATCTGTCTCGGTTCCGCTTGCTCCAATGACTAATTTCCAATTTGGATTTTCTTTGTAAAATTCATTAAAACCTAAAATGATTTTATCAATATTATAAAGCGGCTTGTGTAATCTGTTTGAATAGATGATTTGTTTCTTTTCTGGGATTTCAATGCCATCATAATGGATTCCAAAATTGGCGTTAATCACCTTAGTCTTAACCCCAATTTTCTTAATTGCCTCATCCATGTAATCTGCATCAACCGTAAGGTAATTTGCTTTAGACAAAGCATATTGGGCGACCTTTTTATAAATCAATCCTTTATGTGGTGTCAACAAAACGTCACTTCCCCAACAAGTAACCACTACTGGAACTTTTCCTTGATTTGCCTTAAGAGCAATATAGGCTACCGAATTCGCTTGATGAACATGAATAACAGTTGGCTTAAAATCAGCTATGATTTTTCTAACTTTTGCAATGCTCTTTCTTAGTTTTATTGGATTCTTCAACGAAAAGTTTACCTCATGTGAATTCACATAATCAACCTTGCGATTTCCTATAATCAAGACCTCTGAAAAATTGCTCTTGATTAAATTGTAATAATTCTCAACATGCACAGAACCAATGGTCGGACCAATCAATAATAGTTTATCGTATTTGGCCTCCATCATTAAACGATTTTTTCGTAGAAGTAAAAATCAGACACAGGTGAATCCGTAGCCTCATGATTTTTATTTTCGACAAATGAATGTAATTTAAAGTCAGTGATATTATTCTTTACCCATTCTGTGAAGACTCTGTATCTTAAATGAGGTAAGTTCTCATTATAAAGCGCAATGTCAGGTGAAAAAACCAAAACGTACTTTGAACTTGCAGCAAACAATGTCTTCATATATTCGGCGTACATATCTTCTTCAGGTATACAATAAATTACATCTAAACTTAAAGTCAAATCAGCCTTGCGGTCATCATAATCGCTAGTCAAGAAGAATGATCGACTGTCGTCTTCATTATATTTGGCATTACAACTATCTACCACTGTAGGACTCACTTCATAACCCGTGTAAGTATCGACCTTAAAATAACTTAATTGATTACCGTCTCCAGAACCAAATTCAATCACAGATTTAATTCCGTTTTTCTCAATAAAATCGTTAATTACTTCGGCTTTATGAATGGCAAATTCTTCGTAAGAACCTTCCCCTGAATTTCCGCCAGTTGAGTATCGCTCTTTCCAGTAGTCCTCAGAAGAATCAAAGTTTTTCATTCTTTGTTTTTTCTTCCACTTAACTGCAAGTGGACCAATAACAGGAATTTTCTTTATTATTTTTTTCATATTCAAACGAGCAATTTAACTCAAGGCAAATTTAATCTTTCTTTTCGTTTAGGGCCTCTCTTGACAACTTCAATGCCCAGAAGTAAGCGTAAGTGTAAAAGAGAATTTGAAGACTTGATAAAATCAAGAATCCTGTTGTGAGATCTTTAAAAAAGATACCACCTACCAAAATCGACCCAAGTATGATGACATTATGAATCATTGATATTATAAAATACTGCCCTTGTTTATTCAGGATTACAGAAATTTGAAGGACAGGTGCTATTGCAAAACTCAGATACAACCATGGTGTCAAATACTGAGCATATTCACCAGCTACCCGCCATTTCTCCCCTAAAACGAATTCAAATAATGGCGGACCGAATAGAATAATGACTAAAAAAATTGGGGCTCCAATTAGAAGCATCTTCTTAACGGTTGATTTAATAAGTGGGATGAAGTTCTGTTCGTTTGCATGCATTTCAGCCGCTTTTTGAAAAAACACCTGAGCAAATGAATTTCCAATCACCGAAAGAGGAGCCCTTAATACTCGCACTGTCATTCCATAAAAACCAAGAATAGCTTCATTGAAAGCATATAAGATGGTAGATGTAACCCCAATATTTTTAAGTTCATCAAGCACTCCATGGACACTGTTAATTTTCGGAAACTTGTCATGTATTTTAGCCTGCCGTTTCATTCTCTTCCATGAAACCTCCTTAAATAATACTTTGTCTTTTTTCAAAAACGGAAACAAGAAAACTAAGGTCCCTAAGAAAAAGCCAAGCGTAAAACTTAAAATAAGGGCTCCAACACCAATGTGAGTTATACCTGATGGATTTCCATGAGCCTTACTGAATATTGATTTGAAGAACTTAACGATTCCTTCTTTGGCTGTGAATACATTGTACTTGTGCAATCCACCTACCATTTGAACTGCAACTCTTCCTGTGGTTTGAACAACT